>ERZ507065.68-NODE-68-length-94341-cov-7.396931_pt1 | contig 94341 bp, 90 predicted proteins | sample MGYA00513785_ERZ507065 | MGnify/ENA metagenome assembly ERZ507065
ACTCACTCCCAGTAAATAGGGATCTGCCAAAGGATTTCGGAAAACGGTCTGCATCTGTAAGCCGCTTATCGAGAGAGCCACTCCGATCAAGATTGCCACGATCACCCTTACCAGTCGGATGGACAGCACGATATTACGGGTTGTTTCGTCGGTTTCGTTGCCCGTGAACACATTCCATACTTGTCCTGCGGAAAGTGTTGTGTCTCCCGATAGTAAGTCAAATACGAACAAGATGACGACTAGGGGGATCAGAAGCGTGAATATGATCGTGTTACGGCTCATGTATAGAATTACAGGTTAGGTTACAAGTTCTTTTATCTCTTAAACTTTAAATTCTAAGCTATTCCAAGTGTCTATAATAATATAGTTCTTCCGAAATTAATTTCGGATGTAAAATCTTTATTAAAGCAAGTATGCATGATCAAAAGATTTATGTAAATCAATTTCTATTCCAAGGACAGATGAAGTTTTATAAAGATAAGAAACATAATCTTCCAGAACGAAATCTTTATGTTGGGAAAGTAACGAAAATCAAACAGTTTAAGAATGGGGCTGCTTGCTTACATATGCCAATCAATGAAAAAGAGACAAAATGGATGAGTCTTATGGTGTATGATGATGCGATTTCCAAAGAACAGTTGCAACGAATGCAGCCAATTCGATTGCCAGATGGTACAAATCAATATCAACCTGCTGTCATTCTCGCAGGAGAAGAGAAGATGTATCATGATTATCCTCAAAGCAGAATCCTACGCTGCTATAATTAAGTAAGTGCGAGGACCGCATGCAGAAGCTGATGAGCGGCGGCACCACCGTGATTCTGGTGAGCCACTCCATCGAGCAGATCGAGCGCATGTGCAACAAGGTGGCCTGGCTGGAGCACGGCCGCATCAAGATGAACGGCCCCACCGAAGAGGTGTGCGCCGCCTATAAACACACCACCCGGGACGCCGAGTGAGACCCCGCAACAGCCAGGAGGCAGGCCCCCTGGCTGTTTTGCGCGCCCGGGACAAAGGAGAGAACGACCCCATGCCGGACAAAAAAGAACTGGAAGCCCCCCTGCCCGCCGACGTTGCCCGTGAAGACAGCGTGGGCGGCATGGCCCGCCGCCTTCTGGACCCCGCCCACATCAAGCAGGTGGCGGCGTGGTGCGCCCAGGTGGGCCGGGAGGAGGGCCTCGAAGCCCTCTGGCGGGAGGTGGAGTTCCGCATCCGCCTTGCCCTGCACCGGGACACCTGGCGCTACCGGGCGGACCTGCCCACCCGCCGCCAGCTGAAAGCCCAGCGGGCGGAAAATTTAGCCGGGCCCACCATCAGCGTCTGCGTGCCCCTTTTCAACACACCCGCGCCCTTTCTGCGCCAGATGATAAACAGCGTGCTGGCCCAGAGCTACCAGCGCTGGGAGCTGGTGCTGGCGGACGCCTCCGACGATGCCCATTCCGACGTGGGCCGCATCGCGCAGGGGTTTGCCCAAAAGGACAGCCGCATCCGCTATCTGAAGCTGGAAGAAAACGGCGGCATCGCCGCCAACACCAACGCGGCGCTGGCCGCCGCCACCGGCGACTGGCTCACCCTTTTGGACCACGACGACGTGCTCTATGCCAACGCCCTCTACCGAGTGGCCAAAGAGGCGCTGGCCGGGGCGGACTTCGTCTATTCCGATGAAATAGTCCTCTCGGCGGACCTCAAACATCTGGTGGATTACCACTTCAAGCCGGACTTTGAGCCGGACTATCTGCGGGGCTGCAACTACATCACCCATCTGGCCGCCTTCTCCCGGGCGCTCTTTGAGCGGGCGGGCGGCGGCGAGCGCAGCGAGTACGACGGCAGCCAGGACTTTGAAATTATCCTGCGCCTCACCGAGCACGCCCAAAAGGTGACCCACATCCCCTATGTGCTCTACATCTGGCGCAGCCATTCCGGCAGCACCGCCAGCGGCATGGAGGCAAAACCCTACGCCCTGGCGGCGGGGGAGAAGGCCATCGACGACCACCTGAAACGGGTGGGTCTGGAAGGAACGGCGAAGCGCATCGAGGGCTGCCCCGGCGCCTACCGGGTGAAGTACGCCCTCACCGGCACGCCCCTCATCAGTGTGCTCATCCCCAACAAGGACCACATCGAGGACCTGGACCGCTGCCTTGCCAGCCTCTACGCCAAGGCGGGCTACGACAACTTTGAGGTCATCGTGGCGGAGAACAACTCCGCCGACCCCGCCACCTTTGAATATTACGAGGCGGCGAAGAAGAAGTACCCCCGGCTGCAGGTGGTCACCTATGAGGGCGGCTTCAACTTCTCGGCGGTGAACAACTTCGCCCGCCGGTTTGCCAAGGGCGAGCAGCTGCTGCTTTTGAACAACGACATCGAGCTGCTCAGCGAGGGCTTTCTGGCCGAGATGCTCATGTTCAGCCAGCGGCCGGACGTGGGCTGCGTGGGCGCGAAGCTCTACTACCCCGACGACCGCATCCAGCACGCGGGGGTGTTCCTTGGCATCGGCGGCACCGCCGGCCACAGCCACAAGAGCCACCCCCGGGCCTCGGCGGGCGACCTTTACCGGCTGGCCACCCCTCAGAACCTGCTGGCGGTCACCGGCGCCTGCCTGATGGTCAAGGCCGCCCTCTACGACGGGATGGGCGGGCTGGACGAGGAGAACTTCGCCGTGGCCTACAACGACATCGACCTGTGCCTGAAGCTTTGGAAGAAGGGTCTGACCAACGTGTTCACCCCCCACGCCGAAGCCTACCACTACGAGAGCAAGAGCCGCGGGCTGGACACCCTGAGCGAGAACGCCCGCCGCTACGAGGGGGAGAAGGCCCGGTTCATCGCCAAATACGGCGACATGATCGCCGCCGGCGACCCTTACTACAACCGCCACTTCAACCTGCTTTTTGAAAACTACGGCCTGAAATAAGGGCCTTTTGGGGGCGACAAGCCATGAAACTCAAACTCAAACGCATCCGGGAGCTGTTCGGCTATGCCTTTGACCTTTTAAAGAGCGAGGGCCTCTTCGCCATGGTGCGGCGGGCGCTGGGCTTTTTCCGCCGCCGCCTCTTCGGCAAGCGGGCCCGCTACCTGCCCAAGAAAAAGGTGCTGCAGGCCCAGCGGGCGGACCTGGCCGACCGATGGGAAAACGGCGAAGCCCTGCCCCTGGTCAGCATCTGCGTGCCGCTCTACAACACGCCGGAGCCTTTTTTGCGGCAGTTTTTGGCCAGCGTTTTTGACCAGACCAGCACCCGGTGGGAGCTGTGCCTTGCGGACGCCTCCGACGAGGCCCACGCCTATGTGGGCGAAATCGTGAAGCAGCGGGCGGCCTTTGCGGAAAAGATAGCCCCGGCGGCAAGCCGGGTGAAGTACGTCAAGGTGGAGAACAAAGGCATCAGCGCCAACACCAACGCGGCGGCCGGCCTTGCCACCGGCGAGTATCTGGCCCTGGCGGACCACGACGACATCCTGGCCCCCCACGCCATCTACACCCTGCAGATGGCCATTCTGGACAGCGGCGCGGATTTCCTTTACAGCGACGAGGCCCTGTTCAAAAAGAGCATCCGCCGGCCAATGGTGGCCCACTTCAAGCCGGACTTCGCCCCGGACTATCTGGTCTGCTGCAACTACATCTGCCATCTTTCCGCCTTCAAGCGCAGCCTGTACTTTGAGGCGGGGGGCGAGCGCAGCGAGTGCGACGGCAGCCAGGACCACGACCTGTTCCTGCGCCTCACCGACCGGCTGGACGACACCCAAATCTATCACATCCCCCAGGTGCTCTATTACTGGCGGGTGCACGGCGGCTCCACCAGCGGCGGCACCGCCGCCAAGCCCTATGTGGCCAAGGCGGCCAAAAAGGCCATCGCGGACCATCTGGAGCGCACCGGCCAGCGGGGCGAGGTGCGGGACGGCCTTTACCCCAGCACCTACAAGGTGGACTATGAGATCGAGGGCGAGCCGCTGGTGAGCATCCTCATCCCCAACATGGACCACACCGATGACCTGGAAAAGTGCCTCTCCTCGGTCTACAAAAAGACCAGCTGGCACAACTTCGAGGTCATCGTCATCGAGAACAACTCCAAAGAGGCGGCCACCTTCGACTACTACCAAAAAATCACCGGCCCCGAGGGCTACCCCCGCTGCCGGGTGGTGGAGTACAAGGCCCAGGGCGGCTTCAACTTCTCCGCCATCAACAACTTCGGGCGCAAGGCGGCCCAGGGCGACTACCTGCTGCTTTTGAACAACGACGTGGAGGTCATCAACCGGGAGTGGCTCACCGAACTGCTGATGCAGGCCAGCCGCCCGGGAGTGGCCATGTGCGGGGCCATGCTCTACTACCCCGACGACACCATCCAGCACGCGGGCATCATCACCGGCCTTGGCGGCTACGCCGGCCACAGCCATAAATACCGCCCCCGCACCTCCGGCGGCTACATGTTCCGCGCCGCCACCGTGCAGGATTTTTCCGCCGTCACCGCCGCCTGCCTGCTGGTGCGGGCCGAGGTGTTCGACGCGCTGAACGGCCTGGACGAGGGCTTCACCGTGGCCTTCAACGACGTGGACTTCTGCCTGCGGGCCCGGCGGGCCGGCTGGCGGGTGGTCTGGACCCCCTACGCCCAGCTTTACCACTACGAGAGCAAGAGCCGGGGCATCGACGAGAAGGACAAGGCCAAAAAGGCCCGCTTTGCCGGCGAGCAAAAGCGCCTCACCGAGCGCTTCGGCCGGGAGAACCTCACTCGCGACCCCTACTATAACCCCGGCCTCACTCTGGACCGGGAGGATTTTTCCGAAAGCGGCGATCTGCGCCATCTGCAAAACTGCCTGCCGGGCTGAGCGGCAGATATTGTGTGTTGACAACAAAAAGCGCCTGCTGTATACTAAGTATTGTTTTCACAGCAAAACACCGCCCTCACAACTGACGGAATTTCGTGGGCAGACCACGGGGGAGTGAGGCGCGTTTTATGCCGACCGTCTGGGCAACATCGCATACGCGGTGCTGCCCTTTTTTATTTCTTACGGGCGGCACAAAACACACCGAAAGGGGCTTTGCAATCATGGAACAGTGGAAGGATTTTGTGCCCGGCGCGTGGCAGGAGAAAATCGACGTTCGGGATTTTATCCAAAAAAACTACAAACCGTATACCGGCGACGACAAATTTCTCGCCGGTCCCACCGAGCACACCCAGCGGCTGATGGCCAAGCTGGAGGCCCTGATGGCCGCCGAGCGGGAAAAGGGCGGCGTTTTGAAGGTGGACACCGAGACAGTGATGAGCCTTTTGACCTTCGCCCCCGGGTATCTTTCCAAAGAGGACGAGCTCATCGTGGGCCTGCAGACCGACGAGCCGCTCAAGCGGGGCGTGAACCCCTTTGGCGGCATCCGTATGGCCCGCAGCGCCTGCGAGGCCTACGGCTACAAGCTCTCGGACAAAATCGAGGAAGAATTCCGCTACCGCACCACCCACAACGACGGCGTGTTCCGGGTCTACGGCCCCGAGACCCGCGCCGCCCGCCACTGCGGCCTCATCACCGGCCTGCCCGACGCCTACGGCCGGGGCCGCATCATCGGCGATTACCGCCGGGTGGCCCTTTACGGCGTGGATAAGCTGGTGGAAGAAAAGCGCAAGGACATGGCCGAACTGCATAAACAGCCCATGACCGACGAAGCCATCCGCCTCATTGAGGAGGTGTGGCGGCAAATCGACTTCCTGAACAAGCTGGCGGAGATGGCGAAGGCCTACGGCTTTGACATCCGCCGCCCCGCCGCCAATGCCCGCGAGGCGGTGCAATGGCTGTACTTCGGCTACCTGGGGGCCATCAAGGAGCAGAACGGCGCGGCCATGAGCCTGGGCCGGGTGAGCACCTTCCTGGACATCTACTTCGAGCGGGACCTGGCCGCCGGCATCCTCACCGAGCAGGGCGCCCAGGAGCTGATGGACCACTTTGTGATGAAGCTGCGCATGGCCCGCCACCTGCGCACCCCCTCCTACAACGAGCTGTTCGGCGGCGACCCCATGTGGATCACCGAGGCGGTGGGCGGCATGGGCGAGGACGGCCGCACCCTGGTGACCAAAAACTCCTTCCGGGTGCTGCACACCCTCTATGACCTGGGGAGCGCCCCCGAACCCAACCTGACGGTGCTCTGGTCCGGCGCGCTGCCGGAGGGCTTCAAGCGCTTTTGCGCAAAGGTCTCCTGCGACACCGACGCCATCCAGTACGAGAACGACGATTTGATGCGCCCCATCTACGGCGACGACTACGCCATCGCCTGCTGCGTTTCCGCCATGCGGGTGGGCAAGGACATGCAGTTCTTCGGCGCCCGCACCAACCTGCCCAAACTCCTGCTCATGGCCCTCAACGGCGGGCGGGACGAGATGAAGAACGAGCAGGTGGGCCCGGCCACCGAGCCTTACGCCGGCGAATACCTGGACTATGACGAGGTCTGCCGCCGGCTGGACTTCTACCGCGCCTGGGTGGCGAAGGTGTACGCCAACACCATGAACATCATCCACTACATGCACGACAAGTACGCCTACGAGAAGCTGCAGATGGCCCTCCACGACACCGAGGTCCACCGCTACATGGCCTTCGGCATCGCCGGCCTCAGCGTGCTGGCCGATTCCCTCTCCGCCATCAAGTACGCGAAGGTGCGCTGTGTGCGGGACGAGGCCACCGGCCTCATCAGCGACTTTGAGGTGGAAGGGGAGTACCCCGCCTTTGGCAACGACGACGACCGAGTGGACTCCATCGCCGCCGAGCAGGCCCGTCTCTTCTTTGAGGAGCTGAAAAAGCATCCCCTCTACCGGAACGCCGAGCCTACCCTCTCGGTGCTCACCATCACCTCCAACGTGGTCTACGGCAAAAAGACCGGCTCCACCCCCGACGGCCGCAAGGCGGGCGAGCCCTTCGCCCCCGGCGCGAACCCCATGCATGGCCGGGAAAAGAGCGGCGCGCTGGCCAGCCTCAACTCGGTGGCCAAACTCAAGTATGACTGCTGCAAGGACGGCATCTCCAACACCTTCTCCATCCTGCCCGAGGCCCTGGGCAAGACCGAGGCCGAGCGCCACGGCAATCTGGTGGCCCTGCTGGACGGCTACTTCGCCCAGATGGCCCACCACCTGAACGTGAACGTGATGAACCGTCAGATGCTGGAGGAGGCCTACGAGGACCCCGCCAAATATCCGAACCTGACCATCCGCGTCTCCGGCTACGCGGTGAACTTCCACAAGCTCAGCCGGGAGCAGCAGCGGGAGGTCATCCGCCGCACCTTCCACAGCGCCATGTAAAAGGAGGCCCCACCCATGGAAAACAGCGCCCTCACCGGCCGCGTCCACTCCTTCCAGTCCATGGGGGCGGTGGACGGCCCCGGCCTGCGCTATGTGGTGTTCTTTCAGGGGTGCCCTCTGCGCTGCGCCTACTGCCACAACCCGGACACCTGGGTCTTCGGCGGCGGGCAGGAGGTCACGGTGGAGGACGTGCTGCAAAAGGTGCGCCGCTGCGCGCCCTATATCAAAAAGAACGGCGGCGTCACACTCACCGGCGGCGAGCCTCTGGCCCAGAGCGGTTTTGCCGCGGCGCTGCTGGCGGCCCTCAAGACCGAGGGCTTCCACACCGCTCTGGACACCTCCGGCGCGGCAAGCCTTGCGGACGCGGAACAGGTGCTGGCCCACACCGACCTGGTGCTGGCCGATTTGAAATTCACCACCGAGGAGGACTACCGCCGCCACACCGGCGGCAGCCTTGCCCATACCCTGGCGTTCCTGGACCTCTGCAAAAAAATGGGCCGCCCGGTGTGGCTGCGGCACGTGGTGGTGCCCGGCCTCAACGACGGCCCCGAGGCCGCGGCCCGGCTGGCCGAACTGGCAAAGGGATACGGGAATGTGGAAAAGGTGGAGCTGCTGCCCTTCCGCACCCTCTGCATCGAAAAGTACGCCGCCCTGGGCATCCCCTTCCCGCTGGAGGCTACGCCCCCGGCGGGCGAGGAGCACCTTGCGCCCTTCCGCGCGGCGCTGGGCCTCCTGGCCGCCCCGGCAGAATAACAAAGAAAAGCGCCCTTTGGAGAAACACTCCGAAGGGCGCTTTTTGCGTCGGTTCATTTGCGGGGCCGCCGGGGGGAGGAAGGGGCCTGGGGGCGCGCTCCCGGCTTTTTGGGCGCGGGCTTTTTCCTGCGCACGCTCCAGCCGAACTTGCCCAGCTGCTTGCCAAGGGCGTAGTAGTCGCCGTGGGCGTAGGCCAGCAGGCCTGCTTTTTCCAGATGCAGCTTGCCCGCGCTGTCCAAAAGGGCCGCGTCCACGTCCACCGCCACCACGTCCGCCAGAAACAGGTCGTGGCTGCCCAGCTCGATGCGCTGGAACACCCTGCACTCCAGGTTCACCGGGCTTTCCGCCAGCAGGGGACAGCCCACCTTGGAGGCGGGGGCGGTGTGCAGGCCCATGGCGGCGAATTTGTCCACGTCTTTGCCGCTCTTCACGCCGCACCAGTCCACCGCCTTGGCCAGTGCCGTGGTGGGCAGGTTGATGACGAACTCGCCGCTCTCGTTGATGAGGCCGTAGCTGTGGCGGGTGGGCCGCACCGAGATGGACACCCGGGGCGGCTGGGTGCAGACGGTGCCCGCCCAGGCGATGGTGATGAGGTTGGCGCTCTCACCTTCGCCGCAGCTCACCAGCACCGGGGGCACCGGGCCCAGCAGGGCGCTGCCCGGCCAGGAGAGTTTTTCTTCACTCATGGGCCTTCTCCTCAAAGGTGGTCTCGCTGATGATGAAGCGGGGCCGGGCCTTGGTCTCCATGTAAATTTTGCCGATGTACTCGCCGATCACGCCCAGGCACAAAAGCTGGATGCCGCCCATGAAGCAGACGATGCAGATGGTGCTGGCCCAGCCGGCCACCGTGTGGCCCAGCATCGCCGCAACGATCGCCCAGATCACGCCGATGAAGCTGATGCAGCTCACCAGCACGCCGAAGCCGGTGATCATGCGGATGGGCTTTACCGAAAGGCTGGTGATGCCGTCGAAGGCCAGGGCCAGCATCTTTTTCAGGGGATAGTGGCTCTCGCCGGCAAGGCGCTCGGCCCGCTCGTAGTAGACGCTGGTGCTCTTGAAGCCCACCAGCGGCACCATGCCCCGCAGGAAAATGTTCACTTCCTTGAAGTTGGAAAATTCGTTCAGCACCCGGCTGCTGAGCAGGCGGTAGTCCGCGTGGTTGAACACCACCTGCGCGCCCATCCAGTTCATCAGCTTGTAAAAGCCCTCGGCGGTGAAGCGCTTGAAGAAGGTGTCGGTGTCCCGCTTGGAGCGCACGCCGTACACCACCTCGCACCCGTCGTGGTAGGCCTTCACCATCTCGTCCATGGCGTTGATGTCGTCCTGGCCGTCGCAGTCGATGCTGATGGTGATGTCGCAGCGGTCCTTCACGGTCATCAGGCCCCCCAAAAGGGCGTTCTGGTGGCCCCGGTTGCGGGAGAGGCAGATGCCCTCCGCCAGCTCCTCCTTCGCCGCCAGGTCCTGGATGATGGCCCAGGTGTCGTCCTTGGAGCCGTCGTTCACGAACACCGCCCGGCTCTGGGGGGCGATGAGGCCGTCGGCCATCAGCCCGCGCAGCTTCGCAAAGAACATCGGCGCGGTGACGGGCAGCACCTGCTGCTCGTTGTAGCAGGGGATGACGATGTACAAGACAGGAAGTTCCTTCATTTTTTCGTTCCTCCCAAAGATTCAACGCTGGTACTCCCGGGCAAGGGCCGCCCGGTCCAGGATTTTAAAACTGTTTTTGTAGGTCTCGATCAGGCCCTCCGCCCGCATGCGGGAAATTTCGCGGCACAGGGCGCTGCGCTCGCAGTTCAGATACTCCGCCAGCCCCGCCCGGGAGAAGGGGATGGAAAAGGTGTCCGCCCCGGCGGCCTTGGCCTGCCCCAGCAGATAGGCGCAGAGCTTGGAGCGCAGGCTTTTCAGGATGAGCAGGTCCACCCGGCGGCTCAGGTCGAAGTATTTTTCCGAGATGGTGCGCACAAGGTTCTGCATCAGCTGGGTGTGCTCCGGGTGCATGGCGGCGCAGGGGCACAGCAGCTTGCGGCAGGAGATGAACATCGCCTTGGAAGCGCTGCGGGCGGTGATGGTCACCGGGCTTTTCACCGCGCTGCCCGCCAGCACGTCCCCGAACACGCTGCCCGGGGCAAGGTCGGTGATGGCCACCGCCGCGCCGTCCGGCGTGGTCTTCAGGGCGGTGGCGCTGCCCTCCAGCAGAATGCCGATCTCGCCGGTGTCGTAGCCCGCCAAAAGCAGGATGTCGCCCTTTTCGTAGCGGCGCACCGCCGGCGCAAAGCAGCCCAGCAGCCGGGCGAGGCCCTCCGGCGGGATGTCCGCGAACAGGGGCGTGGCCGCCAGCAGGGGATAGTATTCTTCCACGGGGCGGCTCCTTTCTGCACAAAGAAGATAAACAAAAAAATCACAACTGTTGCGGCGGCAACAGCAATCTATCCCACATTATAGTAAAATCTTCAAGGAAAAGCAATGCAAAGAGGGGCGAAGGTACCCCGGGAAAGGTGGAAATTTTATGAAACAGTACTACACCCGCTTTCTCACCCGCACCGCGCTGCTGCTGGCGCTCTGCGTGGTGGTGCAGCAGTTCAAGACCGTCAGCCAGTTCATCACCGGCCCGCTGGTGAACCTCATCCTGCTGCTGGCCGCCCTGGCCGTGGGCCTTGGCAGCGGGCTTTGCATCGCGGTGCTCAGCCCCATCCTGGCCTTCCTCATCGCCCCCAGCCCCGTCATGCAGCTGATGCCCCAGCTCATCGTGCTGGTGACCGCGGGCAACGCCGCCCTGGTGGTGTGCGCCTGGGCCCTGCGCAAACAGGATAAATTCTTCTGGCTGGGCTTCCTTCTGGGCGCGGCGGCCAAGGTGGCCGTGATGGCCGGCGGGCTGCAGTTCGTGCTGCTGCCCCTCTTCGGCGGCGTGCTCAACGAAAAGCAGGTGGCCACCGTTTCCACCATGTTCGGCGTGAACCAGTTCATCACCGCCATCATCGGCGGCGTGCTGTGCGCCATCCTCTGGCCGCTGCTGCGAAAAGTGAAAGGCTTCGTGCTGCAAAAGACCTGAAAATTCTCAAAACGAACAAAGGAGCCGGCCCCCGCAAGGGGCCGGCTCCTGCCGTTTTATTTCGCTTCTTTCGCCTTCACCAGTTCGATGGCCTCTTTGCCGGTCATGTGGTCGATGGTCATCTCCAGCATGCACAGGGGCGCCCAGTCCCGCCGGATGGCGGCGTCCATGCCCTCGGGGGTGTCGTTGGGGGTGTACTTGCGGGCCAGCTTTTCAATGGCCGCACGCTTCTCGCTGTCGTCCTCCAGCTCCCGGATGGTGCCGAAAGCGATGACGCTGCGGAAATAGGTGGTGTATTCCTCGGGCACGATCTGGTCCTGGTCGATGACGCAGAAGGACGCCTTCGGGCAGCGGCGGAGGGCCTCCAGCTTGTGGCCGGACTTGGCCGAGTGGAAATAGAGCTTGTCTCCGTCAAAGACATAGCTGAGGGGCACGGCGTAGGGGTAGCCGTCCTCGCCGGAAAGGGCCAGCACGCCGGACGTGCCCCTGTTCAGCACGGCGGCGGTCTCCTCGGCGTTCAAAAGCTGTTTGTGGCGGCGCATTTCCTTGAACATATAAAACACCTCTCGATGATAAAAAATAAAGCGCCCCGTCACCATTCCTTCAAAGGCCTAACGGAATGGGACCAAGACGCAAAAACCCGGCGGCTTTTCAGTGAGATTATACGCCCCATCCCGCCGAAAGTCAAGAACAGGGAGGGCCCGGCCAAAGACCGGGCCCTCCCTGTTCTTGAGAAAAGACAGCTTCAAGAGGATGTATGTTCGGCCGTCAGAGCGTTTGGTTCGCTCCGGCTGGCAGACGGAAAAGAAGGATCGGCGTGGGTCTTCACCATGCGGCGGATGGACCGCATCAGAAGCAGCACGACGGCGATCAGCGGGAAGCCGGCCAGCACGCAGACCAGCTTGATGGTCTCCATGCCGCCCACCACCATGATGCCGGCGGAGAACAGCATGAACACCACCGACCACAGCAGGCGGTTCCAGCGGGCGGGATTCTCGTAGCCGCTGAGCTTTTTGCTGGTCATCGACGACAGGATGTAGGCCGAGGAACTGATGGTGGTGGCAAGGAAGACGAAGCAGGAAATGAGATACACCACCAGCATCAGCTGGGGCAGCGGCAGGGTGGAGAGCAGGGCGGTGATGGCGGCCTCCTGGCCCTCGGTGGCAAGAATGCCCGCAAGGTCAACGATGCCGGTGCGCTGCACATACAGCGCGTAGCCGCCCATGATGCCGAACACGGTCATGCAGCCCACCGAGCCCCACAGCACCTGCCCGCAGATGACCTGACGGATGGTGCGGCCCCGGGAGATGCGGGCCACGAACAGCCCCATCACGGGCATATAGGCCAGCCACCAGCCCCAGTAGAAGATGGTCCAGTTCTGGGGAAAGCCGGAGGCGAGATGGGGGTCGGTGTAGGTGCTCATGCGCACGAAGTTGGAGGCCAGCAGGCCGATGCTGTTGGTCTCGGCGTCGATGAGGTAGCTGGTGGGTCCCCACAGCAGGGTCACCACCAGAAAGCCCAGCGTGATGTACACCGTGGCGCTGCTGAGCCATTTCATGCCTTTTTCCAGCCCCAGATACACGCAGCTGCCGAACAGCACCAGCAGCGCGGCCAGCATGATGAACTTCAGGCCAAGGGTGTCGGCCGCGCCGGTGAGCTGGTGGAAAATGCGGGAGATCACGGGGATCTCCAGGCCGATGGAAGCGCCGATGCCGCCCATGATGCCGAACACGATGATAACGTCCAGCAGATGCCGCGCCCAGAGGTGCCGCTCCAGCCAGCCGGAGGCGGGCACGCGGGCGTTGCTGATGCGGGTGGTGTCGGTGCGCTTCACGAACAGGGTGTAGGCAATGGCGATGGTGGCCGGGATGTACATGGTCCAGGCGCTGGGGCCCCAGTGGAACTGCCCGTACATGTGGGCATAGTCATAGGCCTCGGCGGAAAAAGGCTCCAGCCCGAAGGGCGGCGCGCTGACGTATTGGATGGGCTCGAACAGGGACATGATCATGATGGAGGCGTCGATGCCGGTGGTGAACACCATGCACGTCCAGCTGAAGTTGCTGTATTCGGGCTTTTCGTCCGGCGCGCCGAACTTGATGCTGCCGTATTTGCTGAAGGCCAGCCAGCCCAGGAAGATGAAGTTGATGATGTAGATCCACAGATACACCCACCCCAGGCGGGTGGTGAGGGTCTGCAGCAGGCTGCTCAGCACGGTGAACAGCGTGTCGCCGCCCACAAACAGGCCCACCGACACGGCTGCAAAAATCAGGATGGTGGGCCAGAAGATGGCCGGTTCGATGTTCCAGCGATCGTGTTTCAATGCGTTTCCCCCTCTATGCACGGCGCGCCGAGACCCGCGGCGGAGTCCCGGCGTGCCGGATGCGTTTTACTGCGCGGTGTAGCAGCCGTCGATGGCCAGCTGGGTGCCGGAGACGAAGTCGGCCTCGTCGGAGGACAGGTAGACATAGCCGTAGGCGATGTCCTCGGGCTTGCCCAGATAGCCGATGGGGTGCTTCTGGATGAACTCCGCGGAGTATTCCTCGATGGTCTGGCCGTTCTGACGGGCGTCGTCGTAGGCCATGGGGGTGATGATGTAGCCGGGGTGCACCGAGTTCACGCGGATGTTCAGCCGGTTCTCGCCGCAGTACAGGGCGGCGGCCTTGGTCATCAGGGTGACGGCGCCCTTGGAAGCGCAGTAGGCGAAGAAGGCGGATTCCGCCACCAGGCCCTCGATGGAGGAGGCGTTGGCGATGGAGCATTTTTCGCCGTTGGTGCGCATCTCCTCAATGGCCACCTGCATGCCGTAGAAAACACCGGTCTGGTTCACGGCGATGGTGCGGTCCCACTCCTCCAGGGAGGTGCCGGCGATGTCCTTGCGGTAGGAGATGCCCGCGTTGTTGATGAGCACGTTCAGCTTGCCGAAGGTGGCCTTGGTGAAGGCGACGCACTCTTTCCAGGCGTTGTAGTCGGTGACGTTCAGCTTGAAGAAGGCGGCGTTCTCGCCCAGCTCGGCGGCCACGGCGCGGCCGTCGGTCTCGTTCATGTCGGCGACCACGACCTTGGCGCCCTCCTGAACGAAGATGCGGGCGGTGCAGGCGCCAATGCCCTGGGCGGCGCCGGTGATGATGGCAACTTTACCTTTCAAACGATCCATGAAATGTCAACTTCCTTTCTGTGATAAAGCGGCGGACGCCGCGGGATGCTTTATTGTTCTGCTTTCTTCTGAATGCGGTTGGATTCCATGATGACGATGGTGGAGCCCACAAAGGTCAGCACCGCGCCGATCAGGCCCGAAACGCTGGGTGCGGTGAAGAAGGGCGGCAGCGCAAGGATCAGGATGGTCCAGATGCCGTAGGCGATGTTCAGGCTGCTGGCGGTGCTCACGCCGCAGTTGTTCATGCCCCCGAAATAGCACACATAGGCCATGGCGTTGAAGAAAGAGGCCAGGATGAACACAAGGCTGATGAGCAGCGGGTTGCCCAGCATGCCCTGGGTGAAGGAGTAGGCGGTGCTGAAGTCGATCATGCGCACCAGATTGGTGAAGAAGGCCCAGTTGCCCGGGATCAGCAGCAGCACGGCCAGCATGATGGTGTACAGCGCGATGGCCGAAGTCTGCTTGAGGGCCAGGGACACGTCCGAATCCACGTCCTCGGCCATCAGGCGGTAGCCGAACACCAGCTCCAGAGAGTAGCCCACCGAGGCGAACACCGCCAGAAAGATGCCCACGGGATGCAGGCCGCTGAAGCCGGAGATGACCACTACGCCGGAGATGGAGAACAAAATGCCCAGGAACTTGAAGGGGGTGAGCTTCTCCTTGAACCAGAACATGGCGATGATGGAGCCCAGCGCGGGGTAGAAGGCGCTGATGGAGGTGGCCACGCTCACCGAGTAGCGGCTGGCGATGGCGAAGGGCACAAGGCCCAGCGGGCCGGCAAACAGCGCCGCCGGCATGATGCGGAAAAACGCCTTTGTGCGCAGCAGGCGCAGATATTCCTTCAGCTTGCCCCGCTTCGCCACATAGCCCACCTCAAAAACGAAGGTGATGAGCGCGTCGATCCAGGCAATGCCGATGGCGGCCAGAATGATGAACATCACGCCGCGGGCGCTGTCCAGCGTGCCGCTGTCTCCGTTGTAGGGGCTCAGCCAGCTGTACAGCGTGACCGAGTAAGCGGCCCACAAAATACCGCTCAGCAAAGACAGGAGCACACCCTTTTTCTGTGAACGAACCAAACAGATTCCTCCTTTGTTTTTTCTGCCCCTGCCGCAAACGCAGAACGGGGCGGTCGTTTGGCTATATTTTAACGAACTTTGGCCCGCTTGTGGCGACATCGCGTGCCAATTTTTTGACAAACCTGTGCTATTTTGTTTCTTTTTGCTCCCGGCAGGGGTCGAAATTGTTTCCGAAACACACCAAAAAGCGGGCTGGATTGTCTATCATCCTTTCTTTACGGGTCTTGCGGGGTATGATATGCTCAATGGGAATGACTTTGAGACGAGAAGGGAAGGTGGCGGCCGCATGCCCAGGATTCCTCTGTACTACCAGGACGACGAATTCTTTGAGGAATTTGGAACGAGTTGTTATATCAACCACGAAAAGATGGTGGACGTGTTCCCGCTGTACCGCCACGACTTCATGGAGATCAGCCTCATCGTGGAGGGCAGCGGCACCGAGCTGTGCAACGGCCGCACCTATCCCGTGCAGGAGGGCTGCGTTTCGGTGTCGGCGCCCTGGCACTTCCACACCCTCAACACCCGGTCGGACCAGCCGGTGACCCGCTTCATCTGCGAGTTCAGCCTGCAGGACTATCTGCACTACGCGTCGGTCTGGCCGGACGCGCGCTCGGCCTTGTTCGACAGCCATGTGGAGCCGGTGGTGCAGCTCAGCGAGCAGGACTATCAGCGCAGCTGCTCCATCTTCAACGACATGTACGAGATCTTCACCCAGAAGGGCGAAGACCGGCAGGTGCGGCTGTATCTCAAGCTGGTGGAATTCATGATGCTGTTCCACCGCGCCCAGAAGCAGGGCGGCGTGCAGCCCGGGCGGCCGGACGCGCCCCGCGACCAGCTGGTGCAGGACGCGCTGCGCTGCATCCACAAGCTCTATTCCCAGGAGCTGACGCTGGCCGACGTGGCGCGGGAGGTGGGGGCCAGCCCCGCCACCCTGCGGGAGCAGCTGCTGGCCTACACCGGACAGGACTTCCAGGCGCTGGTCACCGAGATACGCATCCGCAACGCCTGCGTGCTGCTGGGCCTGAAGACTCCCACCCTGAAGTACATCGCCCACAACACCGGCTTTGGCTCGGTGCAGACGTTCTACCGCGCCTTCCAGAATTATAAAGGAATGACGCCCGAGGAGTACCGCAAGCGCCACTGGATGGAGTCGGAGGGAAAAGCCGGCTAGAGTGATTTTTTATTCAATCGAAAATTAGTGAGGTGTTGAATCATGAATGAAAGAGAAAAAATTATTCAATTGTGGTTTGAAATGTGGCTTACAAAACAGGATTTAGGTATTGATAATATTTTTACGGAAGATGTAATTTATACTGAAAGTTGGAGTCCTCAATATAATAATCGTCAAATCGTAAAACACTGGTTTCAGGAATGGAATACCCGTGGCAAAGTCGTTGTTTGGGAAATTAAACAATTCTTCCACAAGGAAAATACTACGATTGTAGAATGGTATTTCAAGAATGAAATGAACAATGGGAATGTAGAGAAATTTGATGGGATTTCTCTGGTTGAATGGACAAAGGATGATAAAATAAAGTCATTGAAAGAGTTTGGTTGTAATTTGAATAATTATAATCCTTATGAGCATAGCGACCAACCCGAATTTAGGGAAGAAAGACCAAGTTGGTTTTAATATTAGGAATGAATAGTTTATTTGAGGTGGTATGGAATGGTTAAAGTGATAAAGAAAAGTTTTGTCGTCATTGGAAAAGAAGGTTCAACATTAGACGGCGAAGGATTTATTCAGAAATTGTGGGATGATGCAAATAGTCATTTTGGTGAAGTTGCACATCTGGCAAAGAAAGACGCAAACGGTGGCATTGTGGGAATATGGGGGGCTATGTCTGATATTTCTCGCTCATTTAAACCGTGGGAAGATGGCTTTAGCAAAGGCTTGTATCTGGCAGGAGTGGAATGTGTTGATAATGCAGAAGCACCTGATGGATGGACAAAATGGATAATACCAGATTATGAGTATATAGTTGTTGAAAACCATAAGGGAGTGTTTGAAGAAACCATTGGACAAATGAATGAGGATGGTATTTCTCTGGTCGGAGCAGTTCATGATTATACCGACCCGGCAACAGGAAAGGGCTATCTGTACTTCCCGATAAGAGAAGTTTATTGCTCCTTTTGCGAAAGATTTCTTTGATAATCTTGAAGTTCTGCAATTAGAAAAAGAACTCGCTTCTGATATTGACCGTTCTACAATGGCTGTTGAGGATTATGATTTGATGAGTGGGCAAGAATTTGAGCAGGCCATTGCCGAAATCTTCAAAAATATGGGCTATCAGGTAACAATGACTCCCACTACCGGTGACCAAGGAATAGATATCATTGCAGTTAGAAATGGCATCCGCATCGGAATACAAGCGAAGTGCTATACCGGAAAAGTTGGCAATTCCGCAGTTCAAGAAGTTGTAGCCGGAAAACAATACTACAATCTTAACCGTTGCATGGTCGTTACTAACAGCACCTTTACAAGTGCTGCTGTTGCGCTGGCCAAGGCAAACAATGTTACCTTGTGGGATCGTCATGTCCTTGAGGAAAAGCTGCTTTCTTTAAGTTGCGAAGAAAGTGATTGAATGAGAAGGGGAGGCACTTGTAATATGCCTCCCCCTTCTTTTCTAGTCTTTCTTTTCAACTTGAATGCTATCAGAAACACCAAAGTCATCAAATATCTTCAAAAAATCATCTAGTGGTCTGTTACCTTCCTGTGCCAAACCAGGTATTATGTTACAAGCCAAATGGTACATGAGCAGTTCACATTGATGCTTTCTCTTTGCTGTTTTACTTCTCTCTACAAGATTTTTTCTATCTAATGCAATCAAGTGATTCTCCGATCGCCCACGGTGATATGCTATTACTCCATCTATTTGTTCGTAGGCAAGTAGCATTTCGGTGCATTCAAGGATATCTAATACTGTGAAATTTTCACCCTCAATAACCGTATTTCCTTCTTCTTCAATAACAAAAATAAACTTGTATTCTTTGACAGTAGCTTTTTCTTTTTGGATGATTTCTTCTGCTCCCCTTAAATAATCATTGTAATGCTCCATGTGCTTTTTTGTGCTACTGCTCAAAGCACAACACAAATTATCGACAGATGGATTAAGAGGTACCTTTTCTTCAGTTGGATTTTTCGATAACTTCCTATTAAATGGAGTATTCAGTGCTCGCTTTAATAAATCTTGGTTTCCCTGTCTATAAGGGGATACTTCAAAGTGTTCCAACATATAAGCAACATCACCGATTGTGACTACGCCATCAGGGCAATTATGCTTCTCTGTTTTTGGAAATTGCTCGATAATCTTTGCAAAGTCAATACTATCGGAGAAATACTCGCAATGTGCGTTGGAGTCTTTTATAGAATCATATAACCTTTTCAGCTCTTTCTTTACGTCCGACATTCAATGTTTCCTCTACTCGTGTCGTCCCATAAAGTTAATTCTGAATATAACAAACAAATCCGAACCCGTCGCCAACCGGCGTAAGGTTCGGATTTGTTTTGTTTGGTGAGCCATCGGGGATTCGAACCCCGGACACCCTGATTAAAAGTCAGGTGCTCTGCCAACTGAGCTAATGGCTCACATTCAAATTACAGCTTAACAATTATAGCAATCAACGGGCCGTTTGTCAACAGAAAAGCGGCAAAAGAAAAAAGTGCGGTGCGCCGGGGCGAAAAAACGGCACCGAATTTAAATTTTTCGGCAGGGGGAAACGTCTAATTGTTACAGAGAGTTTACAAAACGGGCAAAAATGAGTATGATTAAAAGAGACACACCGTTTCATCGAAGGGGGGAGCACCCATGAAACGACTGCCCGCACGCGCCGTGGCGGCGCTTCTTTGCGCCGCTTTGCTCAGCGGCTGCGTTTTTGCCCGCACGGAAGAGCCTCAGGCCACGCCCACGCCGGAGCCGGACGCTGCGCCCGAGACCCTGGTGGAGTATGACGTGCCCCAGGACATCGACCCCTACACCGGCCTTGCCCGGGGCGAGAACTACCCGCTGGGCCGCCGGGGCGTTGCCGTGATGATAAACAACGTGCGCGCCGCCTGGCCCCAGAGCGGGCTGAACAGCGCGGACCTTGTCTACGAGATCGTCACCGAGAGCGGCATCACCCGCCTCATGGCCGTCTACCGGGACTATGCCGCCATGCCGGTGGTGGGGCCCATCCGCTCGGCCCGGGACCAGCACGTGCAGCTGATGCTTCCGCTGCAAACGCTCTACGCCCACATCGGCACCTCCTATGTGGCGTCCCAGTATCTTGACCTCTACAAATACACCGAGACCAAGAGCATCGACGGCAAATACCGCAACTTCTACTGGATCGACACCGAGCGCCGCAAGACCAAAGGCCAGGAGCACTGCGTCTATACCGACGGCTCCACCTTCGCCGCGGCGGTGGAACAGTTCGGCCTGCAGGCGTCCACCACCTACGAGGCGCCGCCGGTGTTCGACTTCGTGCGCTACGACCAGCCCGCCCGCCAGCTGGAGGGCGGCGAGGCGGCGGAAGTCTATGTGCGCTTTTCCGGCTATGCCGACGCCACCTTCCGCTACGACGCGGCCTCGGGCAAATACCTCAAATGGCAGTATGACCAGCCCCAGACCGACGCGGCCGACGGCGGCAGGCAGTACGGCGCCGACAATGTGTTCGTGCTGTTCGCCAAGATCGACAAGTACCCCGACGGGGTGCTGGCCCATGTGCAGTTCGACCAGGGCGCGGGGCTCTACTTCTGCGACGGGCGCTACGAGCGTGTGCGCTGGATCAAGGAAGACCCGGCCAGCCCCCTGCGCATCGTGGACAACGAGGGCAACGAGGTGGACGTGAAGGTCAACCCCGGCACCAGCTACATCGCCGTGGTGGCCGACGAGCAGATCGAAAACTGCCGCATCGATGGCCAGCCGCTGGAGGATGTCTTCGGCGAGTGACGAAGATGAAAATTCACCGGGCCGGTTGCCCGCAGGCGGCGTGCCTGCTATAATAGAAAACGGAACCGGGCGGCGTGCCGCCTGCAATAAAAAGCGGAATACGAGGGAACAGAACATGAAACGTTTGTTGTGCATCCTGCTGGCGCTGACCATGTCGGTCAGCCTGTTCACCGCCTGCGGCGGCGACGAGACCACCACTTCCGGCGGCGGCGAACCCGCTGTGGAAGCCACCCCCGAGCCTACCCCCGAACCCTATGAGGCCAACGTGCTCACCGGCTACGAAAAGGATGCCGACTACCCCGAAGGCCAGCGCATCACCGCGGTGATGGTGAACAACATCCAGACCTGCCGGCCTCAGCGGGGCCTGTCCGCGGCGGACATGCTCTTCGAGATCAAGGTGGAGGGCGGCATCACCCGTTTCATGGCCCTCTTCACCGATTATAACAACATCCCCGACATCGGGCCCGTCCGCTCTGCCCGCGACCAGTTCTTCCGTCTGGTGCTGCCCTGGCAGCCGCTCTATGTCCATATCGGCCAGAGCGTGGTGCAGAAGGAGTACATCACCAACTACAACTACGACGAGTGGAACCTGGAAGGCAACTTCGACGGCAACCTCTATTACCGCAACCGCGACCGTGTGAACTGGGCGGGCAACCATGTGGACACCGAGCACACCGCTTACACCAACGGCCAGCTCATCGCCGAATATCTGGAGCGCCATGACGTGGACGACCGCCGCATGTACAACTCCACCTTCTTCGACTTCGTGGATTACCGTGAGCCCGCCAAGGTGCTCACCGGCGAGCATCTGGAGGGCGGCGCCAGCGCCGACGCCGGCCGCGTGACCATCCGCCACTCCCAGTCCTACCGCACCCAGTTCGACTATGACTCCAGCCTCGGCCAGTACGCCATGGCCCAGTGGTATTACAGCAAGGGGTCCTACATGGACACCATCGACGAGAACAACGGCCAGCAGCTGATGTTCGATAACCTGCTCATCCTCTTCACCGACATCCACACCTATCCCGGCCATGAGGCCAAGGACCTGCAGTATGCCGAGTACAGCTGGGGCGGCGTGGGCTACTACTGCTACGGCGGCAAGATCGAGCGCATCCGCTGGCAGAAGGGCACCCCGCTGGACACCCTGCGCATCGTGGACTTTGAGACCGAAGAGCCCTTCGAGATCAACTGCGGCAAGACCTATGTGACCGTGGTGGACGAGGACGAGATCCCCGGCTTCAGCTGGGAGCCGCTGGAGACTGCCCAGGACGTGCAGGAGGCCCCCACCACCAACGACTTCGTTGAGAGCGACGATTAAACCAACTCACATTCGGGGCCCCCGGCCGGCATCGGCGGGGGCCCTTTTTGAACAGGACAAGGAGAACACACCCATGAAACTTGCAAAGCGAGCCGTTGCCGCGGCGATGACCGTGCTGCTGCTGGCGGGCTGCGGGTCCGCGCCTTCCCAGAGCGGCACGCCCGCGTCCGGCGCGTCCCAGAGCGCCAGCCAGCCGGCGACCCCCACCCCCGAACCCCACGAGGCCAGCACCGAGATGCCGCTGCCTGCCGAGGGCATCAGCGCCCTCACCGGGCGCACGGCGGAACATCCCGGCCGCCGCCCGGTGGCGGTGATGGTGTCGAACGACGCGGCGGCCCGGCCCCAGTGGGGCATCGGCACCGCCGACCTTCTGATCGAGGCCAACACCGAAGGGGAGAACACCAGCATGATGGCGGTGTTCGACAGCTGTGAGCGGGTCGTGAAAGTGGGCCCTGTGAGCCAGGGCCGGGACCTGTTTTTGCAGATGGTGATGCCGGTGAACGCCATCCCCATGTACATCGACTGCGACATCTACACCTCCAATCTGGTGAACTGGTACACCTACCAGCCGCTGGACGGCATCTACATCGGCGTGAACGCCTACAACCTGGACGGCGAGCGGGACCAGACCGCCCCCCAGGAGCTGTGCTGGTACGCCGACTCCCGCCTGATCCCCAGCGCCATCGAGTCCTACGGACAGTCGGCGGACGGCGAGACCCCCACCTTCTTCCATTTTGACGAGGCCGCCGCGCCCGCCAAGGGCAACGGCTACCGGCTGGAGATCGGCTACGGCGCCCAGCGCACCGCGCAGCTGGTCTACGGCGAGGCCGAGGACCGCTACTTCCTGAAAGAGAACGACCAGGACCAGATGGACGCCGCCAAGGAGGACGGTCTGGTGCGGTTCACCAACGTGCTGCTGCTGATGGCGCCCTCCGGCTTCAAGGACGACGGCGTCACCCGCGACTATGACCTCACCGGCGGCGACGGAGTGTATCTCTCCGGCGGCGGCGCGGTGCAGATCCAGTGGAAAAAGGGCGAGGCGGACCAGCCGCTGCAGCTCTTCGACGCCGAGGGCCAGCCCTTCTCGGTGCGGCCGGGCCGCACCTACATCGGCATCTGGGGCGGCTTTGAGGGCCAGAGCCTGCGCCTGCTGGATTCCAGCGACGCCGAGCAGCCCCTGCCCGCGGCCCCCGCGCCCATGGGCGGGACCTCCGAGCCGGCTTCCTCCGCACCCGCCGACTCCGCTTCCGCGGCTGCCTGACGGGGGAAAAGCATGGAAAACACCCTGACGCCTAACACGAAAAAACAGTGGCTCGCGGCGGCTGTGTGCGCTGCGGCGGTGCTCATCGTCTGCGCGCTGCCCTTCGCGGACCGGGATTTGGTGGCCGGCCACGACGCCGTGTTCCACATCCTGCGCCTGGAGGGGCTGGCCGCCGCCCTGGGTGGCGGCGCGTCCATCCCGGTGCGGGTCTACTCGCTGATTTTGGGCGGCTACGGCTATGCCGCCGGCCTGTTCTACCCCGACCTGCTGCTCTATCCCGCGGCGCTGGCGAGGGTGGCGGTGCTGGGGCCGGAGCTGGCCTTTAAGTTCCTGATGCTGGGCTGCGTGGCCCTGCAGTGCGTCACCAGCTATTTCGCGGGCCGGGCCATCGGCAAAAGCCATTTTGCCGGCTGCGCCTTCATGGTGCTCTACGGCCTGTGCCAGTATCACTTCACCAACCTCTACATCCGCAGCGCGGTGGGGGAGGTGCAGGCCATGGCCTTTCTGCCCCTGGCGGTGTGGGGCCTGTGGGACCTCACCGAAGAGGGGGCCCAAAAGCCCTGGCTGCTGTTTTTGGGCTTCACCGGTCTGGTGCTCAGCCACACCGTCAGCCTTGCGCTGATGGGCCTTGTGGCGGTGGTGTGGGTGTTGGTGCGCCTGCCCAGAATGCTGAACCGGCGGGCACTGGCCGCGGGCTTCGGCGCGGCGGCGGCCTGCCTTGCGGTGAGCTGCTATTACTGGCTGCCGGTGCTGGAGCAGTTCACCGCCGACACCTTCAAGGTCAGCGCCGAACCGCTGACCCGCCTTGCCTACAACTATCTCACCCTTGCCGACATTTTTGACCCCACCTCCTACACCGGGCTCGGCCTGGGCGGCATGATTCTGGTGCCGCTGACCGTGGCGGCGGGGGTGTGGCTGGCCCGCAAAGGGCGGCGCTGCCGCCGGGGCTGGGTGTTCCTGGCGGTGGGCGCGGCGCTCACCTTCGCCACCCTGAACTGGGTGCCCTGGTCGAAACTGGATGAGACGGTGCTCACCAGCGTGCAGTTCCCCTGGCGGCTCAACGCCTTCGGCCAGATGTTCCTGTGCCTGGGAGCCGCCTGCCTGCTGGCGGGCCTTTCCGCGAAGCGGGTCAGGGCCGCGGCGCTGGCGGCGTGCTTCTGCCTCTCGCTGGTGAACCTCGCCTGCCTGTGGCCCACCTTCCCGGAGCTGGTGAACTACGACCGCAACTACTTCACCGGCCAGCGGGGCGAGACCTTCTATCTGGTGGGGGCCGAGTGGCTGCCCGCCGGGGTGAATACCATCGAGTTTGCCTTCGAGCCGGGGGCGCAGTACACCAACGGCGAGGGCGTGTTCACCGGCGACTATCTGCCCAACGGCGACTTCGTGGCGGAGTTCGACGGCACCGCGGGGCTTTGGGGCATCCCGAAGCTGTGGTACAAGGGCTACTCCGCCTGGGTGGAGCCCGCGGACGGCGGCGAGGCCATCCTGGTGCCGCTGCACAAGGACGCCGGCGGCCGGGTGGAGCTGGATGTGCCCGAGGGCCTGCCCGCCGGGCGGCTGGTGGTGAGCTACACCGGCACCACGCTGCAGCATGTTTCCGACTGGGTGAGCGGCCTTTCGGCCCTGGCCCTGGCGGGCGCGGCCGCCGGGTGCGCGCTGCGCAGACGACGCAAAGTCAAGTAACGGGGCGCTGCCCCGAAGGAGAGAGGAGAAGACCCATGTCTCTGTTTGAACCCCGCACCCCCGTTTACAGCGGCGAGGGCGACGAACTGAAAAAGGTGGAAAAGCTGCTGCACGACCACCAGATCGACTACAAGCTCAAGGCCGGCAGTACTGGCACGCTGGTGATGGTCAAGCGCAGCCGCGCCGACGAGGCGGAGATGGAGATCCGCGAGGCCAAGGCCCGCAACTGGCTTTGGTAAAAAAGCAAAAAGGGAGCGCCCCTTCGCGGGGGCGCTCCCTTTTTTGTTTGTGAGAAACGGGAAAGGTCAGTTCTTCTTGCCCTTCAGTTCCTTCATGCGCAGGTCGTGGCTGAGGATGCGCTTGCGGATGCGCAGGCTCTTGGGGGTGACCTCCAGCAGCTCGTCGGGGGCCAGGAACTCCAGGCAGCCCTCCAGGCTGAACTTGCTCACCGGCACCAGCCGCAGCGCGTCGTCCGAGCCGGAGGCGCGGGTGTTGGTCAGGTGCTTGGTCTTGCACACGTTCACGGTGATGTCCTCGCCGGTGGGAGTGTAGCCCACCACCATGCCGCCGTAGACCTTCTCGCCGGGGGTCACGATCAGGGTGCCGCGGCCCTGGGCGTTGAACAGGCCGTAGGTCACCGCGTCGCCGGTCTCGAAGCTGATGAGGCTGCCGGTGCTGCGGCAGGTGATGTCGCCCTGCCACTCCTCGTAGCCGTCGAAGATGGTGTTCAGGATGCCCTCGCCGTGGGTGTCGGTGAGGAACTGGCTGCGGTAGCCGAACAGGCCGCGGCTGGGCATGCGGAACTCAAGCCGCACACGGCTGCCGATGGGCTCCATCTGCTGCAGGATGGCCTTGCGGGAGCCCAGGGCGGTCATCACCGCGCCCTGATAGTCGGTGGGCACGTCCACGACCACCCGCTCCATGGGCTCCATGGTCTTGCCGTTCTCCACGTGGGTCAGCACCTTCGGGGGGCTGACCTGCAGCTCGTAGCCTTCGCGGCGCATGGTCTCGATGAGGATGGACAGGTGCATCTCACCGCGGCCCATCACACGGAAGGAGTCGCTGGTGGCGGAATCTTCCACCCGCAGGGCCACGTCCTTCAGAAGCTCACGCTGCAGGCGGTCGCGGATCTGGCGGCTGGTGACGTACTTGCCCTCGCGGCCGGCGAAGGGGCTGTCGTTGACGGAGAAGGTCATCTCCACGGTGGGGTCGTTGATCTTCACGAAGGGCAGCGGCTCCACGTTGGCGGGGTCGCACAGGGTGTTGCCGATGGTCACGTCGGCCAGACCGCTGAAAGCGACGATGTCGCCGGCCTTGGCCTCCTCGATGGGCTCGCGGCCGTTGGCCTTGAAGTCATACAGCTTGGTGATGCGCCCGCGCAGGGAGACGTCGGGGTTGTGCCAGTCGCACACCTGCACGTCCTGGCCCACCTTGGCCACGCCGTTCTGGATGCGGCCGATGCCGATGCGGCCCACAAAGTCGTTGTAGTCCACGCTGGAGCACAGCATCTGGAAGGGGGCCTCGGGGTCGCCTTCCGGGCACTTGACGTACTGCAGAATGGTGTCGAACAGGGGCTTGAGGTCGGTGCCGGGCACGTCGGGCGAGTAGCTGGCGGTGCCGGCGCGGCCGGAGCAGAACACCATGGGGCTGTCCAGCTGTTCGTCGGTGGCGCCCAGGTCCATCAGGAGCAGCAGCACCTCGTCGATGACTTCCTTGATGCGGGCGTCCGGCCGGTCGATCTTGTTCACCGCGATGACCAGGCTCAGGTTCTGCTGCAGAGCCTTCTGCAGCACGAAGCGGGTCTGGGGCATGCAGCCCTCGGCGGCGTCCACCAGCAGCAGCACGCCGTTGACCATCTTCAGAACGCGCTCCACCTCGCCGCCGAAGTCGGCGTGGCCCGGAGTGTCCACGATGTTGATCTTCACGCCGTTATAAACGGTGGAGCAGTTCTTGGCCAGAATGGTGATGCCGCGCTCCCGCTCGATGTCGCCGGAGTCCATCACGCGCTCGGCCACCTGCTGATTTTCCCGGAACGCGCCGCTTTGCTTGAGCATCTGGTCCACGAGGGTGGTCTTGCCGTGGTCGACGTGGGCGATGATGGCAATGTTGCGCAGATCTGTACGTTCCATTTGCGTACCCCTTCCTTTCTTCCCAATGGCCGCGTTCGGGGGCGCGGCCTTATCTATTACTTCTATAATGCACAGTAAAAAGCACGCTATTTATAGTACGGCACGGCCCGCCCTTTGTCAAGAATATACAAATAAATTTTAAATGTTCGGCCAAATGAACAAAATCCGCGGTTTTGCTTGTGCTTTCGGCCCTTATCCGGCAAAGAAACAAAAGCTTTTTCAAAAAAAGGGCTTGCAAAATCCGTGACGGTCTGCTATAATAACAAAGCTGTCACATGACATGGGCGGTTAGCTCAGCTGGTAGAGCATCTGCTTGACGTGCAGAGGGTCAGGGATTCGAGTTCCTTACCGCCCACCAAAATGGAAACCCCGGTATTTAGCCGAAAATGGCTTGATACCGGGGTTTTTCATTGTTCGGCGTGTGTTGCGGTGGGCAGCGGTGGGCAGCCGCGGAGGCACAGAAGTGGCACAGTAGTGGCACAGGAAATAACTGGAAATTCGGACACGGACCCGGGCGCGGGTCTGGTGCCGCTCCGGCCTCTGTTTGTGCGGCTTTGCGGGAGCTGGAGGGCACACAAAACGCGAAGAAATCGCGCACAAAAAAAGGACGCCGCCAGGCCCCTCCCTGCTGCCGGCCCTGACAGCCCGCAGCGATCTTGCCCGGAGGGCCTGCAAACAAAGCAAAAAGCAGCACAAAAAAAGGCGGTGAAACTGCCGCAAAATGCCACCCAAAAAAAGGCCCAAACTGCAAAAAAGTGCAAGTATAAAAAAGGCCGAAACGGCACAAAAAGTCACATAAAAAAGACCGCGAAAGTACGCACAAAAAAGACCCCGGCGCGGGGCCGGGGTGGTGGGTCACTTCTTGGCGGGCTGCTGGCCGCGCGGGTGGGTGACGTACAGGTCCTCCACGTTGATGGCGCGGACCAGCAGCTTGTGGAGAAATACGGGGCTGTTCTGGCACCTGCTCATGATGTACGCGATCTCGATCGCGTCGGGCTGGGTGAACGTAAACACTTTCCCGGCGGTCTCGCTGCCGTCTCCCTCCTTGCACAGCAGGCGTTCATAAACGAGGGCCTGGGTGAGCAGCTCCCGCAGGAACCGCCCGTTGCCGGTGTTTCGATTGATGATATACATGATTTCAATGGCGTCCTGTCTGGCGTTGGTGGTGTATTCCATGATATTGCATCCTTTCCCTTTACAAAATGCGCGGGGCGGGCTATACTGGATATAGAACCCGCCCCGGCGGGTGTTGGCGGCTCTTGTATCTGGCTTTGGTCGGCGTTGATACAAGGGCCTTTTCTTATGCGGTGGCGGCGACGGTGAATCGCTGCACGGTCTGGGGCTTGCAGAAGTCGTTGTACATGAACTCATATGCCGCCCGGAAAGCCTTGGTGTCGAAGCGGCTGGTGGTCACGGCCTTGTTGCGGGCGACGTAGCCGCCGCACTCCACTTCTTCCTGGCCGTTCATGCCGGCCTTGATGCGCTCGGCCACGGCCTGCTTGCGGGCCTCAAGCTCCGCGATCTGGCGGGTAAGGCTGGCGTATTCGTCCAGGTTTTTCTTCATGGTCTTTTGGGTCATTGCAGTTACCTCCATTCTGTTTGTGGGGGATAGGGCAGGCACCCCGCCGGGCATCTTCTTGACTATTGCCGCATGCTCACAAGTATATGGCCTGACGTTTCGGGCACTTTCGGCCTGGGCCGCTTTGACGGCTTCTCCCGGGTGCCTTTCCGTTCCCTGTGATTACAGTATACACGGTTTTGAGTGTATAGTCTATTGGTGAAATGCACAAACATTCACGGAAATTCGTGTTTGTTTTGCGCATTGAAATCCGTGCATAATTGTGATATACTGTGTCCAGCAAAAAAGACTGGGGGGGGAAGGGGCCTACCATGCCAATGAAATACGATAAGCTGTTCGCACTGATGAAGGAGCGAGGGCTGACAACGTACCGCATACGCAAGGAAAACATTATTTCGCAGTCTGCGCTCACCAGTTTAAAGGCAGGGAGAAGCGTGACTATTGACACCATCACTGCCCTGTGCAAAGCGCTCAACTGCCAGCCTGGCGACATCATGGAGTATGTGGATGAAAGCGAGGCCGAAGAATGAGAATCTACACCATCATCGGCGGCGTGAACGGCTGCGGGAAGTCCAGCCTTACCGGCTCCCTCAAGGCCGAACGCACTGACCTGGGCATTATTGTGGACCCGGACAAGATTACCGCTGAACTGGGCGGGGATGAATACGAGGGCGGCAAGCTGGCGGTGGAGCGCCTGGAGCAAGCCCTGGCCGATGGGGTCAGCTTCACCCAGGAAACGACCCTCTCCGGCGGCTACACCCGCAAACTGGCCCGCCGGGCGCGGGAACAGGGATATTACATTCGCCTGTACTACATCGGCCTGGACACCGTGCAGGAGAGCCTGCAACGCATCCAGAACCGCGTCCGCAAAGGCGGCCATGATATTCCCCGGCGGGATGTTGAAAGCCGTTTTAGCCACCGTTTTGCCGACGTGGCAAAGGTGCTGCCTTACTGCGATGAAGCCCGCTTCTTTGACAACGACAACGGCTTCGAGCTGGTGGCGGAGTATCGCAACGGTGAGATACTGCCCATTGGCAACCGCCGGCCCCAGTGGCTCGTGGAGCTGCTGGGAGAGTTGAAGCCCTAAGGACTGGGCCTACCGCCCAAAACAGCCACAAAAAGCCCCCGCCGAACCCGGCGGGGGCTTTGCTATGCTGTAACGCCAAGAGAATTGGCCCTAAAAACGGTTTTTATCTGTTTTTGGTGTCTGCGTACATATCGAGACAAAAACGCGACAGCGGGCAAATTTGAAGGGCTGGCGGCTTTACCGGCGCTCCTCCCATGCCAATTGCTCGCCCATGTACCATGCAGTAGCCCGGGCGACTTCCCGCCCGTCGATGGAGAGAGGCACCTCTATGCGGATGCTGCCGCCGGTAGAGGGGTTCTGCGTTGCGCTCATAAGAGCGCGGGCGGTTTGCCAAAGGTCTCCATAGTCCACGGCGGAGGGGGCTGCCGGCGTGAGCCCACGCATAAGATCGGATGCAATCCCGGCGGAGGGCTGCGAAAGCCTTGCCTGGACCGCCGGGGGTGTCGAAGCAGCGGGAATCCCCCCGCCGGCGTACGTTGCCACGCCAATGCCGCGGGCAATCCCGGAGGCAATGTGTAATGCCGCGCTGTTGGCCGCCGCCTCCACCTCGCCGGTGCTGGCCATGATGGTTTTGGCGATCCCCTTCATCATATCCGGCATCCAGGTCTCATACTCCCGTAAGGGGCCTTTATCCGGCTTGGAGAAGTGCAAGAAGCTGGCGATGGTGTCCGCCACGCCCTTCACGGTGTCAACTACGCCGGAGATTTTGTCCCGGATGCCGTCCACAAAGCCTTGGATGAAGTCTTTGCCCCACCCCAGGGCCTTGCCGGGCAAACTCGTGATGAAGTCCACCGCGGCCTGGAATCCGTTTACGATGGAATCCCGCACGCGCCCAACGGCGGAGGAAATGCCGTTCTTCATGTTCTCGAACGCCTGCTTCACTCGCGCCACCATGTTGTCCACAGTATCGCGGAACCCCTCGCAGTTGTCGTACAGCAGCTTGAACGCGCCCAGGAACGGGTTTACGAGCAGCAGAAGCAGCCCGGCCCAATTGTCCTTTACGAAGTCTATGACGGCCTGGAGAAAGCCTTTCACAGCCTCGACGCCGGCAGCGAAAGCATCTTGAATCTTTTGCCACGTTTCCCCAGCCCATGCGGAGACCGTGTCCCAATTCTGGTACAGAGCCACGCCAGCGGCGATCAGAGCGGTGATGCCGAGAATCACCAGCGTGATGGGGCTGGTGATGAAGCCCAGGACTGCGCCGAACGCTGCACCGGCGATGGATGCGATAGTCATGCCGGAGGCGGCCAGGGTGAGGCTGGTGGAGTAGGCAATAATGGCGGCGGTGATGCCTGCAACCGCTATTGCCATGATCCCCAGCGTATTCCCGTTCTCGCTTGCCCATTGGACCATGGAGCGGAGACCGCTCACCACCTCCAGAGCTACCGGCAAGAGCGCAGTGCCCAAGTCAGCGGAGAGCGTTTCAACCTCCATTTGCAGGATTCGCTGCTGGTTGGCTAGGCTGTCGGACGTGCGGGAGAAATCGCCTTGTGCGTCGGCGGTGGCCTGCATGATGTACTCATAGCGGATTTGCGCCTGTGTCGCCGCGTCCAGTTCATCAAAGCCCACGGTCAGAGAATCGTTCACTTTGTCCTGGGCCTTCTGTACGGCCAGCTCTGCGCTTGCGATCTGGCTGGCGGTAGCGGTGCCTTTTGCCCGCAGTTCCTCCAGCTTCATCTCTTTGAGCGCCAGCTCGTCACGGGCCTGGGCAAGTTCTTTGCTGCCGTCTGCCGCTGCCAACAGGCCCTTCTCCATGGCAAACGCCTCCAGGTTCGCCACGCTCATGTTGATGCCCAGCTGTTTGAGCGGCTCCGTCTCACCGCTGATGCCGGCCCGCAGCTTCTCAAAGGCTTCGCTGGCGTCCAGGTTGTAGAAGCTGGCCATATCGCCGGCCAGCCCGGTGAGCGCAAGGGACATTTCCTCGGTGGCGTCGGCGCCCATGCCCATGCTTTTGAGCATGGCGCCGATGGTGGAGGCATACTGCTTCGCCGCCAATTCAGACATACCATAGGCGGCCCCGGCCTTCTCGGCCCACTCGTTCACCTTGTCGGCGCTGTCGCCAAAGGTGACGTCCACGACGTTCTGCACTTCCGAGAGATCAGAGGCCAGGTCAATGGACCTCACCCCGAACGCGACGGCCCCGGCGGTCAGAGCCGCGAAGGACGCGCCAACCACTTTGGCGGCAGTCTGCCACTTCCCGGTCACGGCATCGGCCAGCTTTTCGTTATCGGACTTTACCGGGTCCATACCGGCCTTGAATCCTTGGGCAAACTGCGAGCCGGCCTTTTTACCGCCTTTTCCCAGCTTGTCCTCGGTCCCCTTTATGCCGCTTTCAACTTCGGAGTTGTCTACCTTGACCTTGTAACGGACTTCGCCAACGTCAGGCATTGGACCACCTCCACCCCGTGCCGGTGCGCCCGCTGCGCAGTTCGCGCGCCTCGGCCTTTCTCATGGCGGGCACGACGTCCCCGAAAATGAACAGGCGCACATCCTGGACAAAGCTGCCCAGGTCTTTGCCGTACAGGTCCAGCAGCTGCTCCACGCCATCCCGTCCCAAAACGCAGGCGAACAGCTGCAACATGGCATTGCCGTATTCTTCTTGGGCGGTTTCGTCCGCCGGGTTGGCTTTCAGCTGCGCCTCCAGATGCGCCATGGCCTCGGAGGCTGCGCGCAACTTTTCCATAGTGGCGGCGGCCTCCAGGCTGATGCTCACAGTGGCCTTTTGCCCATTGTGGGCAAATACTGCCCGTCGGGTGATCGTGCGCGGCTTGCGAGCCTTATTCTTCTTCAAAAACATGAGCGGCCCTCCCTCCAGCCTTTTCCGCTATATGGTAGTACAGGAAATACTGCACTCTGGCCTTTGCGGCCTTCAGCATGTTGTGGGTGGAAACATGAAGCGGAATGATGTACTTTTGCAATGCGTGAGCTTTCCCGCACAGGCGCAGGAATGGGGCCACCTTGCCCTTGTAATAGCGCGCAAACTGTTCAAGCTGCGCGCCGCGCTCCACCGGGTCGGTGGGGAGGGGATAGGACGGCATGAGCACGTTCCACAGGCGCGCCAGGGCCGTTTTGCGAGCGTCCCCCTCTCCGTTCATGGCCTCTGCCTCGGCTCTCCAGAAATCCCTATGAGCGACTTGCCCATATCTGAAAAAGAGGGCCAGCTGTCCGCCGGGGGTGGAAATGGTATCGCTGTACGCCAGTTTCAGGGCGGCGTCCTCCCGCTGGTAGGGTCTCGTTCGTTTCATAATTCACCTCGCTGTTGTTTGCTTGATAGTCCGGCGGAGTTCCGGGCGGAGCCTTGCACCAATACCCCATCAAACCGCTGCGCGTGAGATTGGCGCGGTTATTCATCATGGCGCTTAAGCCCCTCCGCAGCACTGCGACGCATAAAGCCCCGCTCCAGATTGTCCAGCCGTTCCGCCAGCCGTTCCTCCACGCTGCCGCTGTTTGCCCAGGCTCCAAAGCCAATGCCGCGGTAGGCGTGGGCGGTGCGTATCTCATCCTGATAAGCTCGAAGGTGGCGGGCCTTTCGGCGCAGTGCGGCCAGGGCGGCGTACTCGGTGGCGCGGGCTTTGTCGGTACTGACCCCATGCTCTCGGCCAGCTGGCGGAAGCTGTAACCCTGCCAATACACTTTCCGCAGGGTGTCGGCCTGATGGGCCGGTATCTGCTCCATGGTGGCCTCCAGGTCGTTGTGGAGCTGCTGCGTGTAGAGCCGCTCGTCCGTATCCAAGAGCGCGGCCTCTGCCGCCGGGTCGGGCACCAATTCGCTTAAGGCATTGCCCTCGTCATCGTCTGCGGCTAAGGGGGCGTCCAGACTGTCGGCTCCGTTCATAAGGTCGCCACGCCCGCCGGCCTTGTGCATACCGAACAGGCGTTGCAAATGGCTTTTTGCAGAATGCCATAAAGCGGTGGTGAACGCGCCCCGATTCGGGTCATATCGCTTTACTGTCAGGCGTACGATAAAATACCCTTCTTGCTCCACGTCCTCCAGCGTGATGCCGGCGGCCTTGGCCTGCTGCTCATACAGGGAAAAGCACCGGCGGCCCATCATTCCGAGAAGCCCCCGATTTTGCATCCAGAGCGCCGCCAGGGCGTCCCCGTCTCCGGCCTTCGCCCTCTCGGCAAGGGCCTCATTTGTGGCGGCCTGGGGGCTGTGCGTTGTTGTGCTGTCATTTTCCATTGCGTTGCCCTCCCGTTCGTGTTATATTGATGATAGGCTGGGGCCGTCCGGGAGGGCGGCTCTTTTTGTTTTATCTGCCCGGCGGGCTGTACAGGCTGCAATGTCTGGTTTTGTCAGGTTCGGCAATACAGACGGGAATCTCATGTTTTATCAGGTTCCCCGCTGCTGCTGCATAGGCGTAAACCGTAACTTTTCGTAAGTTTTGGCGCCTTGGTGATATAGGCGAAAAAACTTAAGTTTTCTTAAGTCCTCGCACCTTGACAATATAGGCAGAAAGTACAGGTTTTTGCAGGTTTTCGGGCTCGGCTATATAGGCGGAAACCGTGGGTTTTCGTAGGTTTTCAAACGGTCAGTCAAGAGATCGCTTCCAGCAGTTTGTCGTTCAAAACGTTGGGTTCCCCAAACCGCTCCACGGATGCCTGGGTGATGGGGCTATTTACCCCAAATTCCCAGTCGTTGCCGCTCATATTGTGGATGGAGGCGATGGCGCTGTCGGCAAAGCTGTTATATGCCTGGATTTTGGCCTCCGTGGTCGGGACGTCCGTCATGGCAAGGGTATTCCAGGCGGGCACCTCGTCCTCTTTCTTCTCGTGCTTTGCGTGTTTCTCTGCGTACTGCTTGAGGATAAAGCACATAGTGCCGTTGCCCCGGTTGCGCTGCACAATGGCCTCGAACTGCTCCGGGGAAAGGTCGAATTTTAGCAGCTTCATGTCCCCGTCGTTGATCTTGCTGCCGTCCAGGGCGCCCCAGCGCTGGGCGGCCTCGATGCCTTTGTTTCTGGCCTCATTGATGGCGTCGATGGCCGCCGCCTTGTCGGCCTCCAGTTGGCGGTACAGCCTGCCGATGGCCTCGCTGGCCGCGTCCTGCTGGTAAATCTGCCGTGCCTGCTGGGCCTTGCCCTCGCAGGTCTTGGCGGCGTTATAGTAGCCGACAAGGGCGTTTTTCATGGTCTGAAGGTAAGCGTTCATGTAGTTCATCCTTTCATTTTGTAGGCGGAATCCGCCTTTATTCACTTCCGGGTGTCGGCGTTCACCAGCGCCCGGGCGAGTGCGGTTCGGGTGATGTACCGGCCCACCCCGTGCCCCACAAAGGGGAAAATCCTGGCGGCGGTCTTGCGGCCTATGCCGGTGTATGCGGCCACGTCCTGAACGTTCAAGCATTCCCGGTCAGGGAAGGCCGCCAGCACGCTCTCCAGCTGGTCACGGTAGCCGGGCAGCTCGCGGGGCATTATTGGGCCTCCTTCCGGCTCATGCGATCCGCGATCTGGCCCAGGGTGTCCGCGATCTGCTCCGAGTTGTCGGCCAGGGCGGCCAGGGCGCAGGCGTTGCGGGTGCTGTCAAACCACCCGCAGTTGGAGCCGCACAGCACGCTCTTGGGCCCGCCGGTCATGGCGTGAGCGATCACAAGCAGCGGGCAGAAGGTGTCAGGGGAAACAGTTTTCTTTGTCATGTGGTCCTCCTATGTGTAGTTGATGGGTGAGTTTCTTCACACGATAGCGCGGGGGGGCGCGGTAGGTAGTTTTGCAACACGATACGCGCGGAGAGTTTGTAAACACGATACACGCGCCCGGGAGGGGCCTCTGCTGGCGGGTGTACCGTTGGCACCGTTGCAATCGTTGGTACCGTTGGTATTGCCATCAACGGTTATCAACGGTATCAACGGTATCAACGGTGAAATTTACAGTTCGCGTGTACGCGCGCGCCCGTTATAAGGGAGCCGCCGTTGCTGGAATCATGCTTTGCTGTTCGCCACCAACGGTTTGTGGCAACGAACCAACGGTTGACAGGTAAAATCGATGCCTCGCCCCCCCTGTGCCGTTGCGTACTCGGCGGTGCGCTATGTGGTCGTATTCAAACAGATCATGGTCAAGGGCTGTGATAACGCCGGTGAGCTCCCGAGGACTTGCCGCCAAATTGCGCCCCGTCATATCCTGGCCGGCGGCCATCAGCTCGCGCATGGTGCCAACCCATTCCCCGGTCGGCGTGCCCCGCAGCAGCTCCCGCAGCGTCAGCACAATGGGGGAGTTTTCATAGGCGCGCTTTGCGGCGTCCTGCTCTATGGCGTCAGCGCTGCCCAGGCGCTCCCAGTGAAAGCTCTGCTTGTTGAAAGTGAGGATACTATCCTCGGCATCGAAGTCACGCGCTGAAACAGAAAACAGGGTGTTCGCGTCGCTGCGCTTTTCTCGGGTCATAACCATGGCGGTGTCGGCAGCTCCAAACAGGCCGTTGGTGCCGGATATGCGGTTGAACGGGTCTCCGTCGTCGCCCATTTTCCGCAGGTGGTGGACGAGAAGCACACAAACACGGTGTCTATCTGCGAGAGATTTAAGAGCTCCGGCGTCTCGGTAGTCGGCGGCGTATGCGCTTTCCTTGGAGGCCGAAGGGCTGCGGACTTTCTGCAGGGTATCCACCACAACCAGGCCAATCTCCGGCGCCATGTCCAGCAGGCTGTCAAGCTGGCCCACCAAGCCGCCGGCAATGTCGGTGGCTCTTGTTGTGTAGTAGAAACCCGTGGGCGCTCGCTCGCCCGAGAGCACTTTGTTCATGCGGTCTTGGAGCCGGCCCTCTCCGTCCTCCAGGGCCATATACAGACATTCCGCCCTGTTGGTCCTATGCCCAAGAAATGGCCGCCCAGCCGCAACAGACAGGCACAGGTCAAGCACGAACCAGCTTTTGCCATATTTCGGAGGGCTCGCCAGGAGCGCCAGGCCTTGGGGGAGAAGACCCTCCACAAAGAAGCGGGGCGGAGTTATGTCCTTGTCTTGCAGCTCCCGGGCAGAGAATACGGTCAAGATCGGGTGCTGCTCTTGTATGTACTCCGTCCTCCCGAACACATCGCTCACAGGGGCTGCCTGCTTATGCGCCTGCTCCAGCTGCACATCCATGTCCGCCTGGTCAATGTCAAACTTTTCCGCCAAGTCATAGATTTGGTCCATTGCTACTTCACGCGCCCTTGTGGTGGGGAGCTGAAACGCTTTCAGCACGACGCCTTTTTGAAAAAACGCCTCTCTCGTGTCGATGGTCTCAAGCAGGGCTTTAAAATCCTTTACTGTTATCAATGCCCGCATCCTCCATAATCTCGGTCACGTCCACGCCGAGGGCTTTGGCAATGCGTTCGGCGGATTCCCGGCTGCATGATTTGCCGCCCCGGATTGCTGTAATGGTCGCCCGAGAAACTCCGGCCAACTGGGCCAGTTCGACGCCGCGTAGACCGCGCCGGGCCATTTCCACGATGATTTTAAGTCTATCAACGCGCAATAGGTTCACCTCCGCTTGTAAATCGTATGGTTTAGGTACGATTACAGTATACTAAATCCGAAGGTTTACGTCAATAGAAAAATCAAAATTATACGCTTAAATAAAACCTTTTGTTTTACAAATGGCCTGAGATGTGGTATTATGTACATGAAAATACGTGTTGTAACACGTAACGCGCGCTTATAGTCACAAAGGAGTGTAAACGTGAAGATTTCCGAGAGGATAAGGGATGCCAGACGCCGTGCAGGTCTCACCCAAGCGCAGTTTGCGGAGCGCCTGGGGGTAACGCCCCAATGCGTGAGCCAGTACGAGCGCGGAGTAAAAATGCCGAAGCGGGAAACAATTCAAAAAATGGCCAACGCATTGGGAGTAAGCGCCATCCAGTTGAACCCGGACGAAGCGCTTACGCAATGCTTTGATAGCTTGTCCGAAGAAGATCAACGGGAACTTCTGAGCGGGGTAGGGGGCAATCGCTTTTACGCTGAAATAGCTGCCGCATATATGTCCCTTCCCCCCGATAAGCAGAAAATGGTGCGAAGGATTGTGGACGACGCACTGGAGGACATGGAGCGGAACAAGATCGGCCACTATGGGGACGATTGACATCTCCGAAATTCCGAGAAAATTCGAGCAAAAAAAGACCGCCAACCGAACGGGCTGGCGGACGATTTACGGGCTCTTGCATGAGTTTAGCAAAGGAGGCGCGGGATGGCTGAAAAGATGTACCGTCGCCCGGACGGCCTCTATGAGAAGAAGCTGACGATCAACGGCAAGCGGGTGGCGTTTCGGGCAAAGAGCACCCGGGAAGTACTGCGGAAGATCGCGGCATACCGGGAGAAGGAAGACACCGGCCCCACCTTTGAGACGGTGGCAGACGCCTGGTGGGAGGACAAAGAGCCGCGCCTTTCGCCCAACACCGCCCCGAACTACAAACTGGCCATGCGGCGGGCCGTGGAGCGGTTCGGGCCGGAGCCGGTGAAGGAGATCACGCCGGTGGCCGTCAAGGCGTATCTGGAATACCTGGCGCACCGGGGCTATGCCCGGCGGACGGTGAACCAGCACTTTGTGGTGCTGCGGGAGATATGCGCCTTTGCCTGTGAGCGGTACAACGTCATGCAGAACGCCGCCGCCCTGGTGAAGCTGCCGGATAAACTGCCCCAGGCCCGGCGGAAGATGCCGGCTCCGGCACAGATAGAGGCTATCAAGGCGCTGGTGGACACCCCGGACGGGCTATTTCTCAATTTCCTCATGTACTCCGGGCTGCGGCTTGGTGAGGCCCTGGCGTTGCGATGGGAGGACGTGGACCCGGCGGGGGAGACCATACGGGTGCGCCGCTCTCTCTATTTTGCGGGCCGTAACCAGGGCGAAATGAAAGAGCCCAAGAGCGAGGCGGGCCGGCGCAGCGTGATATACCTAAAACGCCTCCAGGACATTCTGGAGCCGCACAGGGGGCCCGCCGGGGCCTTCGTGTTCGGCGGCGAGCAGCCCATGAGCAAGAAAGCCTATTACTGCCTGCTGGACCGCTGCCGGCGCGCGGGGCTTGATGTGACGCCCCACCAGCTGCGCCACGCATACGCCACCCTGCTGTTTGAGGCGGGCATACCTGAAAAGACCGCCCAGGGCCTGCTGGGACACGCACAAATCAGCACCACCATGGACGTGTATGCAGAGCTCCGGGAGAAGAAGCTGATGGAGGCCGCCCAGGCACTGAATGCAGCCGATTTTTGAGGGTAAAAGGCACAGTAAAAGCACAGTATGCCGTGCAAATGGCTGTATAAAGCGATTTTGTAGGGATTCGAGTTCCTTACCGCCCACCAAACCCCGAAAACGCATCGCGTTTTCGGGGTTTTTGTTGTTTTCCTTGTGGAAAAGCCGCAAAAGTGATATAATAAAGGTGTTCCAAGAAAGACCCTCCGCGCCTCCGGGCGCGGGGCAACCGTTGAGCCGTGGATGACATCGTACGTGTGTCGTCCCCGGCCTTTTTTGCGCGGATGTGCGAAAAACAGGAGGGAGCAGCATGAAAAAACGCAAACTGATCGCTTTGGGGCTGGCGGCGACGCTGGCCCTGGCCCTGACCGCCTGCGGCGCGAAGCTGACGGGCGTCGGCCTGCCGCAGGAGGAGCTGAAGCTGACGGTGGGCGGCACCGCGGCACTGGAGCCCGTCTTCGCCTGGGACGGCGAAGCGCCCGCCGAGGACCCGGCGGTGACCTACACCAGCGCCGACGAGGCGGTGGCCACCGTGGATGAGACCGGCACCGTGACCGGCGTGGCGGCGGGCGAGACCACCGTCACCGCGGCGGTGGGCGAGCTGAGCGCCACCCAGACGGTGGTGGTGAACATCGCCACCGAGACCCTGACGGTGGAGGAGATGAGCCTCCATCTGGCCGACGGCGCGGCCCAGGCCGTGGTGACCGTGGAGCCCGTGGAGCTGGCGGACCAGCTCACCTTCAAGACCGGCGACGAGGCCATCGCCGCCGTGGACGAAAGCGGCACCGTGACCCCGGTGAAGGAAGGCCACACCAGCCTGCTGGTGCTTGCGCCGGACGGCACCCGGGCCAAGGCGATGGTCACCGTGTGGAGCGGCCCCAAGGAGCTGACCCTCACGGCGGATAAGACCGAAGTGACCGTGGGCGGCACCACCACCGTCACCGCCGCCGATGAGACCGGCGCGGCGGTGGACGCCGCCACCCTGACCTGGTCCTCCAGCGACGAGGGCGTGGCCACCGTGGACGAGGCCGGCACCGTGACCGTGGTGAGCGCCGGCGAGGCGACCATCACCGCCGAGACGGCCTATGAGGTGGCGGGAAGCGTCACCCTCACCGGCAAGGAGGCCGCCAAGTCCTCGAACAGCGGTTCCTCCGGCTCTTCCGCTTCGGCGGGCGGCAGCGGCTCCGGCAGCATCGCCGCCCCCACCGAGGACGCCCCCGAGGGCTGGGGCACCCACGGCTGGTTCTATGTGGATGTGGACACCACCGCCTTTGATATGCAGAACCAGCTGCGGTCGGCGGCGGGCGCGGCGGCCCTTGCCTGGGACGACAGCCTTGCCTCCATCGCCCAGAGCCGCTGCGAGGACATCGCAGTGGACTTCAGCCACAACGGCGCCCAGACCACCGGTGAGAACATCGCCGTGGGCTACGCCGACGCGGCCTCGGTCATCGCCGCGTGGCAGGGCAGCACCGGCCACTACCAGAACATGATCAACACCGTCTACACCCGGGGCGCCATCGCCCACATGTACGACGGCGACGGCTGCCACTACTGGGTGGCAGTGTTCGAGTGAGCGCTGGCAAAAAAGCGAACACACCGGCCCGGCGGCCTTCCGCGTGTTTTTGCGTGGGGCCGCCGGGCCCTCTTTTTGCCGCCTGCGTTTGCCCTCGGCGCGGTTTTGTGGTATACTATATCGGATATTGTGGAGAAGTGTGGCCGCAGGGCCAAAGAGGGAAGTGTCTATGCGCGTTTTGGGCATCGACCCCGGCTACGCCATCGTGGGCTGGGGGGCCGTGGAATACATCGGCAACCGGTTCACGCCGGTGGACTTCGGGGCGGTGACCACCCCGGCGGGCATGCCTTTCGAGCAGCGCCTTGCGGCGGTGTACGACGGCGTTTCGCGCATCATGCGGGACTATGCCCCCGAGGCGCTGAGCATCGAGCAGCTGTTCTATCAGCACAACCAGACCACCGTCATCGGCGTGGCCGAGGCCCGCGGGGTCATCCTGCTGGCCGCCGCCCAGTGCGGGGTGCCGGTGTTCGAATACACCCCCATGCAGGTCAAGCAGGCGGTCACCGGCTACGGCAAGGCGGTGAAAAAGCAGGTGCAGGAGATGACGAGAGTCATGCTGCGTCTGGACAAGGTGCCCAAGCCCGACGACACCGCCGACGCGCTGGCCATGGCCATCGCCCACTGCCATTGCAGCCGCAGCCGGCTGCAGAACATGCCCTTGCGCTGATAAAGGAGGCCTTTTGCCGTGATCTATTGCCTGAACGGAAAAATTCTGAAAAAGAGCCTGGACCAGGTGGTCATCAGCTGCGCCGGGGTGGGCTATCAGGTGCAGGTGCCCTCCAGCGTGGCGGGCGCTCTGCCCGCCGTGGGCCAGGAGGCCACCCTCTACACCTGCATGAACGTGACCGAGAGCGACGTGTCCCTCTTCGGTTTTGCCGACGAGGAGCAGCAGGCCTGCTTCAAGATGCTCACCGCGGTGAGCGGCGTGGGCCCCAAGGTGGGGCTGGCGATCTTGAGCGTGCTCAGCCCCCAGCGCATCGCGCTGGCCGCCTCGGCGGGGGACCACAAGGCCTTCACCGCCGCCAGCGGCGTGGGCCCGAAACTGGCCCAGCGCATCACCCTGGAACTGAAGGACAAGGTGGGCAAGGGCCTGGCGGAGGGGCTCTCCCTCGCCGACCTGGGCCCCGCAGCCCCTGCCGCGGGCAGCAATCTGGCCCAGGCGGCCGCGGCCCTCACCAGCCTGGGCTACACCTCCGGCGAGGCGGCGGCGGCGCTGACCAAGCTGGACGACACCCTGCCGGTGGAAGAACTCATCAAGCTGGCGCTGCGCGGCATGGCAAGGAGGTAAACCGTGGAAGATTTTGACCGCAACGACCGTCTGGTCAGCCCCGAAGTGAACCGGGGCGAGACGGAGGAGATGAACCTCCGCCCCCGCACGCTGGAAGAGTATGTGGGCCAGGAGAAGGTCAAGGAGAACCTGCGCATCTATCTGGAAGCGGCCAAGCGCCGGGGCGAGCCCATGGACCACATCCTGCTCTACGGCCCTCCGGGCCTGGGCAAGACCACCCTGGCGGGCATCGTGGCCCAGGAGATGGGGGTGCAGATCCGCATCACCAGCGGCCCGGCCATCGAGAAGCCCGGCGACCTGGCCGCCCTGCTCACCAACCTCCAGGAGGGCGACGTGCTCTTCATCGACGAGATCCACCGCCTCTCCCGCCAGGTGGAGGAGGTGCTCTATCCCGCCCTGGAGGACTACGCCCTGGACATCATGATCGGCAAGGGCCCCAGCGCCCAGTCCATCCGCATCAACCTGCCCCGGTTCACCCTCATCGGCGCCACCACCCGGGCCGGCCAGCTCACCGGCCCGCTGCGTGACCGCTTCGGCGTGCTGCTGAAACTGGAGCTTTACAGCCCCGACGAGCTGGCCCGCATCATCCGGCGCAGCGCCGGCATCCTGGGCCAGCCCTGCACCGAGGAAGGGGCTCTCGAACTGGCAAAGTGCAGCCGGGGCACCCCCCGCGTGGCCAACCGTCTGCTCAAGCGGGTGCGGGACTTCGCGGTGGTGCTGGGGGACGGCACGGTGGACGGCGACGCCGCCCGGCTGGCCCTCAAGCGCATGGACATCGACGCGCTGGGCCTGGACGAGCTGGACCGCAGCCTGTTGCGGGCCATCATCGAGCTGTACGGCGGCGGACCGGTGGGTCTGGACACCCTGGCCGCCGCCCTGGGCGAAGAGGCGGTGACGCTGGAGGACGTGTGCGAGCCCTATCTGATGCAGATGGGCTTCCTCACCCGCACCCCCCGGGGCCGGTGCGTCACCCGGCTGGCCTATGAGCATCTGGGCATGCGCGCCCCGAATCTTGCGGAGGAGAGCGGCCAGCAGAGCATGTTCTGACCGCGCCGCCGCGCAAACCAACAAGAAATATTCACAATTACAGGGTACAATATAGAATCCATGACCCCAGGGCCATGGCAGAGAAAAAGGAGAAGTGCCTATGCGAGCCGCCAGTTCCTGGCAGGATTATGAACTCATCGACGCCACCGGCGGCAGCCGGCTGGAGCGATGGGGCGACGCGCTGCTGGTCCGCCCGGACCCGCAGGTGGTGTGGAAGAACCCGCGCACCAGCCCCCTGTGGGCCAAGGCGGACGCGGTCTATCACCGCAGCGACAAGGGCGGCGGCCAGTGGGAATACCGCCGCCGTCTGCCCGAAAAATGGCAGATCGGCTGGCAGGGCCTGCGGCTGGTGGTCAGCCCCACCGGCTTCAAGCACACCGGCGTGTTCCCCGAGCAGGCGGTGAACTGGGCCTTCTATCAGAAGGCCATCGCCGCCGCCGGCCGGCCCATCCGGGTGCTGAACCTCTTCGGCTACACCGGCGGGGCCACCCTGGCCTGCGCCGCCGCGGGGGCCAGCGTCTGCCACGTGGACGCCTCCAAGGGCATCGTGGCCTGGGCGCGGGAGAACGCCGCCGAAAGCCGCCTCGCGGACAAGCCCATCCGCTGGATCGTGGACGACTGCACCAAGTTCGTGGCCCGGGAGGCCCGCCGGGGCAGCCGCTACGACGCCATCATCATGGACCCGCCCAGCTACGGCCGCGGCCCCGGGGGCGAGGTGTGGAAGCTGGAAAACTGCATCTACGACCTCATCGAGCAGTGCACCCAGGTGCTCAGCGACGAGCCCCTGTTCGTGGCGGTGAACAGCTACACCACCGGCCTGTCGCCGGCGGTGATGGAGTACATCTTAAAGACCCTTCTGTGCCCGGAAAAGGGCGGCACGACCAGCTGCGACGAGATCGGCCTGCCGGTGTCCAGCACCGGCGGCGTGGTGCCCTGCGGCGCCACCGCCTTCTGGCTGGCAGACGGCGTGCAGACGGGGGAGAAAAAGAGCTCGATGAACGCGCCCATCGTTCTCAAACCCTTGGCGCAGGAAGCGCAGACGGGGGAGGAATGAACATGGAACACATGATAAACGCCGAGGGCATCCGCTTTCGCTATACGCCGGAAAGCCCCTGGGCCGTGGACGGCGCCTCCGTGTCGGTGGACAAGGGCGAGTTCGTGGCGGTGCTGGGGGCCAACGGCTGCGGCAAAAGCACCCTGGCCAAGCACTTCAACGCCATCCTGCTGCCCGAGGCCGGCACCGTGCTGGTGGAGGGCATGAACACCGCCGACGAGGAGCATCTTTACGACATCCGCCAGAAGGTGGGCATGGTGTTCCAGAACCCGGACAACCAGATCGTTGCCACCGTGGTGGAAGAGGACGTGGCCTTCGCCCTGGAAAACCTGGGCGTGCCCCCCGCCGAGATACGCGCGCGCATCGACGACGCGATGAAGATGGCGGGCATCTACAAGCACCGGGAAAAAGCGCCCCACAAGCTCAGTGGCGGCCAGAAGCAGCGGGTGGCCATCGCCGGCGTCATCGCCATGCGGCCGGACTGCCTTGTGCTGGATGAATCCACCGCCATGCTGGACCCCCGGGGCCGGGAAAAGGTGATGGAGACCATCCGCCACCTCAACCGGGACTACGGCATCACCGTGGTGTCCATCACCCACTACATGGACGAGGCCGCCCAGGCCGACCGTGTGGTGGTGATGAGCGAGGGCAAGGTGGTCATGGAGGGCACCCCCCGCCAGGTGTTCAGCCAGGTGGACGAGCTGCACCGGCTGCGGCTGGACGTGCCCCAGGTCACCGAACTTTGCTGCCGGCTGGCAGAGGCCGGGGTGGACATCCCCACCGACATCATCAACGAGGAAGAATGCGCCGCCGCGCTCTATGAGCTTTTGAAGTAAACGCGGCGGTTTCGGGGCAAAGGCCCCGCAAGAGGGAGGGAAAGGCGGCCTATGGCAGCCATCATCGAAACAAAGGGCTTGACCCACATCTACAACGCCGGCATGCCCGACGCCACCGTGGCGCTGGACAAGGTGGACTTTGCCGTGGAAGAGGGCGACTTCGTGGGCATCATCGGCTCCACGGGGTCGGGCAAAAGCACCCTCATCACCCACTTCAACGGCATCCTGAAGCCCACCGAGGGCCAGGTGCTGGTGGACGGGCAGGACATCTGGGCAAAACCGGCGGACATCCGCAAGTTCCGCTTCATGGTGGGGCTGGTGTTCCAGTACCCTGAGTACCAGCTGTTCGAGGAGACGGTGTATAAGGACATCGCCTTCGGCCCCAAAAACATGGGCCTGGACGAGGCCGAGATCGACCGGCGGGTGAAGAGCGCCGCCCGGTTCGTGGGCCTGAAGGACGAATATCTCGAGCGCAGCCCCTTCGAGCTTTCCGGCGGGCAGAAGCGCCGGGTGGCCATCGCCGGCGTGATGGCCATGGAGCCGAAGATCCTGGTGCTGGACGAGCCCGCCGCGGGCCTGGACCCGGAGGGCCGGGAGATGATCCTCTCCCAGGTCAAGCGCTTCCACAAGGAGACCGGCACCACCGTCATTCTGGTGAGCCACTCCATGGAGGACATCGCCAAATACGCCGACAAGGTGCTGGTGATGGACCAGCGCCGCATCGCCATGTACGACACGGTGGAGCACGTCTTTGCCCGGGCGGACGAACTGCTGGAGCTGGGCCTCTCGGTGCCCCAGGTGACCAAGGTGTTCCTGCGGCTGCGGGCCATGGGGCTGGACCTGCCCCAGGACGTGTACACCGTGCCCTACGCGGTCAAGACCATCCAGGCGGCCCTGGCGAAGAAGAACGGGGGAGGTGAGGCGACGTGCTGAAAGACATCACCATCGGCCAGCACTTCCCCGGCAACTCCCCGGTGCACCGGTGCGACCCCCGGCTGAAAATCCTGCTGGTCATCGCCTACATCGTCATCCTGTTCACGGTGACCAACTTCCTGGGCCTGGCGCTGAGCATCCTGCTGCTGGCGGGGCTGTATCTCATGGCCCGCATCCCCCTGAAACTCATCCTCAAGAGCCTCAAGCCCATCATGCCCATCGTGGTGTTCACGGCGGTGCTGAACCTCTTCTTCATGGGCGGCGAAGGGGAACCGCTGGTCTCCTTCTGGGTCTTCCGCATTTATAAGGAAGGCGTGGCCTACGCCATCTTCATGGCGGTGCGCATCGTGGCCCTCATCGCGGGCACCAGCCTTCTGACCTACACCACCAGCCCCATCGTCCTCACCGATGCCATCGAGCGGCTGCTGCGCCCCTTTGCGAAGCTTCACATGCCGGTGCACGAGCTGGCCATGATGATGACCATCGCCCTGCGCTTCATCCCCACCCTCATCGAGGAGACGGACAAAATCATGAACGCCCAGAAGGCCCGGGGCGCCATGCTGGACAGCGGCTCCCTCTCCGACCGGGTGAAGGCCATGGTGCCCATCCTCATCCCGCTGTTCATCTCGGCCTTCCGACGGGCGGACGAGCTGGCCATGGCCATGGAGTGCCGCTGCTACCGGGGCGGCGAGGGCCGCACCCGGCTCAAAGTCCTCCGCTTCGGCGCGCTGGACTGGGAGGCGCTGGTGCTCTGCACCCTGGCCTTCGCGGCGCTGTGGGCCACCCGCTTTTTGATGCCGGGGGTCTTGTGAGATGAACATCCTGCTGGATTTGAGCTACGACGGCACGAACTTCTGCGGCTTTCAGGTGCAGAAGAACGGCGTTTCCGTCTGCGAGACCGTGCAGAACGCCCTGGAGGCCCTCTTTGGGGCCCGGCCCGACGTGAAGGGCTGCGGCCGCACCGACGCGGGGGTGCACGCCTTGCACTACGCGCTGAACTTCTGGGCCGAAACCTCCATCCCGGTGGAAAAGCTGCCCCTGGCCCTCAACCGCCACCTGCCCGACACGGTGCGGGTGAACGAGGCCCGGCAGGTGCCCCAGGAGTTTCACGCCCGCTATTCCGCCCACACCAAGACCTACGTTTACCGCATCTGGAACAGCCCGGTGGAAAGCCCCTTCGAGGCGGCCTACCACCACCGCGTCAGCGCCCCGCTAAACGCGGAGGCCATGGACAAAGCGGCGGCGAAGTTCGTGGGCAGACACGATTTTCTCAGCCTCTGCTCGGCGGGCAGCTCGGTGGCGGCCAAGGGCGACACCGTGCGCACCATCTCCGCCTGCAAAGTGGAGCGGCAGGGGCCCCTTGTCACCGTCACCGTCACCGCCGACGGCTACCTTTACAATATGGTGCGCATCCTGGCCGGCACCCTGGTGGAGGCCGGCCGGGGCGCCCTTGACCCCGAAGCCGTGCCCGCCATCCTGGCCGGGCGCGACCGCAGCCTTGCCGGGCCCACCCTGCCGGCAAAGGGTCTGTTTTTGAAACAGGTGGACTATCCCCCCGAGGCCCTGGGCCTCTGATTTTTCTCTGAAAGGAGGCGCCGCCGTGAGCGAAGGACACAGTGGGTCCAACGTGACCCGTTTGCAGGAGGTGCGCCGGCGGCGGGCGCTGCGGCGGCTGCGCAGGCTTGTGCTTGTGCTGGCGGCGGCGGGGCTGGTGGCCCTCTACTTCACCGGGGCTTACAGTCAGCTGGCCCTGGCCGCCCGGGAGACCTTCGACTCGGTGCGCATCGCCCTGTCGCCCGGGGCGGGCTGGCCGGTCAAGACCGGCATCCCCGAGATACTGCAGGCCGAGCCCCTCTCCGGCGGCTTTGTGCTGCTGGGGCAGCAGGACGTGGGCGTCTGGTCCGGCGGCGGCACCGAGCTGCGCACCATCCAGCACGGCTACGCCCGCCCGGTCATCAGCGCGGGCAACACCCGCTTTTGCCTCTACGGCCGCTCCGGCTACGAGCTGCGGGTGGAGGGCCGCACCGACACCCCCTACAAGCGCACCTTTGAACAGCCCATCCTGCTGGCCGAGATGAGCACCGGCGGCAGCGTGGCGGTGGTGACCCAGTCCGACCGCTTTGCCGCCGAGCTCACCGTGTGGGACTCCTTCATGGAGTTCCGCTACGGCTGGAACCCCACCGACACCGAGGGCACCCCGGTGCGGGTGGCCTTTGCGCGGGACAACAAGCGCCTTGCCGTTGCCTGCCTTGTGGCCCAGGGGGGCAGCTTGCAGACAAACCTCTACTTCCTGGACATCCGCAGCGACGAGGTCACCGCCTCGGCCACCGCCACCGGCCAGCCGCTGCAGCTGCACTGGCTGTCCAACGACCGGCTGCTGGCCATCTATGACCGCACGGCCATCGTCTACGACGCGGCCACCGGCGAGCAGACGGCGGTGTACAGCTTTGAGGGCGAGAGCCTGGGCGCGGCCTCGGTGTCCGGCCAGAACTGCGCTTTGCTGTTCAGCCCCGACGCCAGCGATTCCCCCGCGCGGCTGGTGATTTTGGACCCGGAGATGCAGGTGCTGGGCGAGGCCAGTGTGCCCGCCCCCGCCGGGGGAGTGGTGTGCACCCGCACCGCCGCATACGTTTTAAGACAGGAGAGCGTTGCCGCCTACAGTTTGGCCGGAGAGGCCCTGTGGGAAGCGCCCACCGAGACCAAACCCCTGGCTGTGCTGGACGCAAAGCAGCTGGTGGTGGTCACCGGCGGGCAGGCCGCCCTGCTCACCCAGCCGGACGACGGGCAGACCGCCTGAGCGCCCCGGCAAAAAATCCAAACGCAAAAAGGAGTGATCGGATGAACGCGGCCATCGTGTTCGACCTTGTGATGCTGGCCCTGCTGCTGGTGGTGGCCTTCGCCTATGCCCGCCGCGGCTTTGCCGCCGGTCTGGTGCAGTTCGTGGGCAATCTGGCCAGCCTCATCGGGGCGCTGGTGCTCAGCCATCAGGCCTCGCCGCTGCTGTTCGAAAAGTTTTTCCAGAACGGCTTTGTGACCAGCATCCAGAACACCCTCACCGCCGAGGGCACGGTGAACATCCAGTCCACCATCGAAAAGTACGCGGGCTTTCTGCCCGAGAGCATCAAAGAGAGCCTCACCGCCTCCGCCGCCGGCCTGCTGGACAGCGGCGCGCCGGACCTGGCGGTCAAGCTGGTGGACGAGGTCATCGCCCCGCTGCTCACCCCCATCATCGCCATCGTGCTGTTCTTCGTGGCCTTTGCCCTGTGCAGGCTGCTGGTGGGGCTGCTGGTGGCGGTGCTCACCAACGTGAACCGCATCCCGGTGATGGGCTCGGTGAACCGCTTCTTCGGCTTTTTGATGGGCCTGCTGGCCGGCGTGGTGGACCTGTACCTGGTGCTGTGCGCCGTGTGGGCGGTCATCGTCATCACCGGCGGCTCCATCGGGTTCCTCAACGATCAGGCGCTGGCCGGCAGCATCACTTACAGCCTGTTCGGACGCTTCAATCCGTTTTATTAAGGGGCCGCGGGCCCCGTGACTCGAGGCCTTGGAAAAAGGCAGAGAGGGAGAGAGACCTATGCTTTGTGTCAAATGCAAAAAACGCACCGCCGTGGTGTTCATCCAGCGCATGGAGAACGGCCAGCCCAAGCAGGAGGGCTACTGCCTGACCTGCGCCCGGGCGCTGGGCATCAAGCCGGTGGACGATTTGATGAAACAGTTCGGCATGCGCGACGAGGACCTGGAGGCCATGGAGGAGCGCATGAACAGCTTTATGGAGGAAGCGGGGGAGAACGGCATGTCCGGCATGTTCCCCTTTGCCCCCATGGGCGAGGAAGAGGGCGACGGCAAGGAAAACGACTCGGATGAGGAGTTCACCCCCGGCGGCTCCGCCACTTTCCCCTTCGGCTTCGGCGCCAAGGGCGACAAGAAAAAGGAGAAGGAAAAGGGCCCCGGTAAGCTGAAATTCCTGGATAAATACTGCGAGAACCTCACCGCCCGCGCCGCCGCCGGCAAGCTGGACGAGATCGTGGGCCGCGACCAGGAAATTTACCGCACCATCCAGATTTTGGCCCGCCGCCAGAAGAACAACCCCTGCCTCATCGGCGAGGCCGGCGTGGGCAAGACCGCCATCGCCGAGGGCATCGCCCAGCGCATCGCCCGGGGCCAGGTGCCCGCCTGCCTCAAGGGCAAAAAGCTCTACCGGCTGGACCTCACCGCCCTGGTGGCCGGCACCCAGTTCCGCGGCCAGTTCGAGCAGCGGGTGAAAGGCCTCATCGACGAGGTCAAGCGCCTGGGCAACGTGATCTTGTTCATCGACGAGATCCACAGCATCACCGGCGCGGGCGACAGCGAGGGCGCCATGAACGCGGGCAACATCCTGAAGCCCGCTTTGTCCCGCGGCGAGATCCAGGTCATCGGCGCCACCACCTTCACCGAGTACCGCAAGTTCATCGAGAAGGACCAGGCCCTGGAGCGCCGCTTCCAGCCCGTGAAGGTGGGCGAGCCCAGCATCGCCGACGCCATCAATGTGCTGAACGGCATCAAGAAGTATTACGAGGCCCACCACGGCGTGGAGGTCACCTCCAAGATCGTGTCCGCGGCGGTGAACCTCTCCGAGCGGTACATCACAGACCGCTTTTTGCCGGACAAGGCCATCGACCTTTTGGACGAGGCCTGCGCCTGCTGCAACCTGCGCCACCCCGAGATCAGCGAGCTGGCCGAGACCCAGAAGTCCCTGGCCGCGCTGGAAGCGGAGGAGCTGGCCCAGGAGCAGGCGGAGAACGGCCCGGACTACGAGCGCCTTGCCCAGATTAAGACCGAGATGGCCCAGCTGCGGGAAAAGCTGCCCGAGCTCCAGATGAAGGCGGGCGGCATCAAGGTGGAGATGCAGGACGTGGCCAAGGTGGTGGAGCTGTGGACCGGCATCCCCGCCATGAAGGTGGAGCAGAGCGAGTTCGCAAAGCTTTTGAACCTGGAAAGCGAGCTGAAAAAGCGCATCATCGGCCAGGACGAGGCCGTGGAGGCGGTGGCCCGCGCCATGAAGCGCGCCCGGGCCGACCTTTCCGGCAAGCGGCGGCCCGCCAGCTTCATCTTTGTGGGCCCCACCGGCGTGGGCAAGACCGAGCTGGTGCGCCAGCTGGCGAACCAGCTGTTCGACACCCCCGACCCGCTCATCCGCATCGACATGAGCGAGTATATGGAAAAGCACACCGTCAGCCGGCTCATCGGCGCCCCTCCGGGCTATGTGGGCCACGACGAGGCGGGCCAGCTCACCGAGCAGGTGCGCCGCCGGCCCTACAGCGTGGTGCTGTTCGACGAGATCGAAAAGGCCCACCCGGACGTGATGAACATCCTGCTCCAGATCCTGGACGAGGGCCGCATCACCGACAGCCAGGGCCGCACGGTGAACTTTGAGAACACCGTCATCTGCATGACCAGCAACGCCGGCAGCACCGAAAAGACCGGCGAGACCGGCTTTGCCAAGACCGCCGAGCAGATCAGCGCCAACAAGGCCATGAAGGCCCTGGGCGAATTTTTGCGGCCGGAGTTTTTGGGCCGCGTGGACGAGGTCATCGCCTTCAAGCCCCTCGGGGAAGAGAGCCTGGAGCGCATCGCCGCCCTGGTGCTGGACGAGTATGTCCAGTCCCTTGCGGAAAAGGGCGTCACCTTCACCTACACCCCCGCGGCCTGCAGGGTGCTGGTGAAAGAGGCGGGCTCCAAGTTCGGCGCGCGGGACCTGCGGCGCACCATCCGCAAGCGGGTGGAGGACCCCCTGGCCGAGCGGTTCGTGGCGGGCACTCTTTCCGGCGCCGTCACGCTGGACGCGAAAGAGGACCGGCTGGAACTGGTCTGAAAGCGGCGTAACGGAGTTGTCTCCGAATTGTAACCAAAAGTTTACGAAAAACTGACAATGGCGGCGCAAAGTTGAAATATTTTCAGGGGGTCGGTCCGTTTGAGGGGTGAAAGCCTCTCGCGGCGGGCCGCCGCAGAGGAGCGTGAGGGAATGGTGGAGCAGCCGGTGTGCGAAAGCACCGAGATGGAACGGCTGGTGGATGTGTACGGCACCGGCATGCTGCGCATGTGCTGCATGTATCTGGGCGATGTGCACCTGGCCCAGGACGCCGTGCAGGATGCTTTCATCAAGATCTACCGCGCCTGGCGGCCCATCGAAAACCCATCGGCGGAAAAGGCCTGGGTCATGCGCATCACGGTGAACGTCTGCAAGGATTATCTGCGCAGCGCCTGGAAGCGCAAGGTCAATCTGGTGGAGCAGTATCCCGAGCTGCCCGGCACGGAGACCCCCAAGGACGGGCAGGGCCGCCTGTTCCAGGAGATCATGGCCCTGAAACCCAAATACAAAGAGGTCATTCTGCTGCACTATTACCAGCAGCTGAAGGTCAACGAGATCGCCGCGGTGCTGGGCGCGCCCCAGTCCACGGTGAGCATCCGGCTGCGCCGCGCCCGCGAGGCATTGAAAAAAAGATTGGAGGGAGGGCCAAATGAAGATCTGTGACGAAACGGTCCGGGCCGCTGTCGACAGCGGCCTGAGCAGCGTCCAGATGGACGCTGCTCAAAAGCAGGCTATCCTGGCCCAGTGCCGGCCCACCGTGGCCGTGGCGCCGCCGGTAAGGCGCCTGCGCCCGATGAAGCGCGTGCTGGCACTGGCGGCGGCCTTTGCCCTCGTTCTGTGCCTGGGCGGCGGCGTGCTGGCCGCGGCCCCCGAACTGCAGCAGAAACTGGCCGTTCTGGGCGAGGAGACGCTGCAGATGCTCCAGCCCATCAATCAGGTCAGCGAGGACGCGGGCATCCGCATGGAAGTGCTGGCCGCCATGAGCGACGGCCAGGTGGCCGCGGTCTACATCGGCCTGCAGGACACCACCGGCCAGGGGCGCATCGGCCCGGACGCCGAGCTTTACACCCCGCAGGTCACCGGCACCATGTTCACCAACGTGGAAACGGTGGACTATGACGAGGCCACCGGCACCGCCATCCTGCGGCTCACCGCCAACGCCAGCCAGCAGCTGGCGGGCAAAAAGATCACCGTGGGCGCCACCAGCATCACCTCCGGGCTGTCCTTCAACGACCCGGTGGACCTGGGCTACACCATGGAGGAAGTCCGCAGCCTCACCGGCCACATCCCGGTGCAGTACAACCAGCAGATCGACTCCTGGAGCGCCACCGGCCCGGCCATGGAGTGCTACACCAAGCTGCTGGACGAGGGCAAGATCCCCGTGCTCGCCGGCTGGGAGCAGCCACTGGCCCTGCCCGGCGTGGACTGGGCCAACGTGAACGCCGCCGGCGTGGTGGACGGCCAGCTGCACATCCAGGTGAACAACCTGGGCGGCATGGGCCGGGTGAACCGCCTGTCCTTCTCGCTGTGGAACGCCGAGGGCGAGCGGGTGCCCTGCACCGAGCTGGAACTGGACCTGGGCGAAGAACACAAGATGGGCACCTTCCAGAGCTACAACGATCTGGTGGAGTATGTGCTCATCCCGCCGGAGGGCGCCGACCAGAGCGAGCTGACCGTCCGGATGGAGACCATGACTTACGACTGGCTCATCGACGGCGATTGGGCCACCACCTTCCGGCTGGAGAAAGCCAGCGAATCGCTGGTCATCCCCTGCGGCAAGGACATGAACCCCTGGACGCTTGACGAAGTGCAGGTGTCGCCCATTTCCGTCACCGCCTTCGGCACCGGCGAGATGACCGCCGACAGCGAAGCCGCCGACCTGCGGGTCATCCTGACCGACGGCACCGAGGTGTCCAGCAGCAGCGCCAGCGTCAGCACCGGCGACGACACCGTCGTCTGCCGCAGCATCTTCGATCAGGTCATCGACCTGGAAAAGGTGGCAAAGGTCACCCTCAACGGCGAGGAGCTGCCGCTGCCCTGACAAAATCGAAAAGCCCCCTGCCCGCAAGGCAGGGGGCTTTTTTGTCCCCAAAACCGCCTGTATACCGATGATTTTGTAGAATAATGGAGAAAATATACAAATAGTAAATCTAGCGAGGCGGCTTTTTCTCGCTCCACCTTTGTGCTACAATGAAAAAAACGCCGCGAAAGGGATGAAGCGAAGATGAAAATAGTGGTGATGGACGGCCATGCCCTCGACCCGGGGGACCTGGGCTGGCAGGGCTTTGAGGCGCTGGGCGAGTTCGAGTATTACGACCGCACCCCGCCCCAGCTCATCCTGCCCCGCATGGCGGGGGCCGGGGCGGTGCTGGTGAACAAGACCCCCATCACCGCCGCCACGCTGGCCGCCTGCCCGGACCTGCGCTACATCGGGGTGCTGGCCACCGGCTACAATGTGGTGGACACCGCCGCCGCGGCGGCAAGGGGCATCCCGGTGTGCAACGTGCCGGACTACGGCACCGAGGCGGTGGCCCAGTTCACCTTTGCCCTGCTGCTGGAGCTGTGCCACCGGGTGGGAGACCACAGCCGGGGCGTGCACGACGGCGAGTGGTGCCAGAAGACGGATTTCTGCTATTGGAACACCCCCCAGCGGGAACTGGCGGGCCTTGTCTTCGGCGTGGTGGGCTACGGGCGCATCGGCCGGGCGGCGGCGCGCATCGCCCGGGCCTTCGGCATGAAGGTGCTGGCCTATGGGCCGCACCTGGCCCCCGGCCCCCTGGAGGACGGGACCGCGGCGGTGACCCTGGAAGAGCTGTTTGCCGCGGCGGACGTGGTCAGCCTCCACTGCCCCCTCACCGCCCAGAACGCCGGCATGATCGACCGGCAGGCCATCGCCGCCATGAAGCCGGGGGTGCTGCTGCTGAACACCGCCCGGGGCCCGCTGGTGAACGAGGCGGACCTGGCCGCCGCCCTCAAAAGCGGACGGGTGGCGGGGGCCGCGCTGGACGTGGTGAGCGCCGAGCCCATCCGGGCCGACAACCCCCTGCTGGGCGCGCCGAACTGCATCCTCACCCCCCACATGGCCTGGGGGGCAAAGGCCGCCCGCCAGCGCCTGATGGACACGGCGGTGGAAAACCTGCGCAGTTTTCTGGCGGACAGGACCGTCAACGCTGTGAATCTGTGAAGCACCGAGAAAGCGCCCCTGCCGGTTTCCGGCGGGGGCGCTTTCCGCGTTATCGTTCCTGCTCCAGCAGCGACTGGCGCAACGAGAGCACTGCCGCCTTTTCGATGCGGCTGATGTAGCTGCGGCTGATGCCCAGAAGGTCGGCCACCTCCTGCTGGGTCATGGGCGGCTGGCCGGAGAGGCCGTAGCGCAGCAGCACCACCTGCCGCTGCCGCCCCGAAAGGCCGTCCACCAGCTGCCGCAGGCGGGCGGTCTCGTCCCGGCGCTCGCAGTCCTCGTCCAGAAGGAAATCGTCCGGCACCACGTCGATCACCGTCAGGGCGCTGCCGTCCTTGCCCGCCTCGATGGGCTCGTTCATGCTCACGGTGGCGGGGGCCTTCTTCTGCTTGCGGAAGCTCATGCGCACCTCGTTGTCGATGCAGCGGGAAGCGTAGGTGGAAAAGCGGGCCTGCTTTGTGTTGTCGAAGCTGTTCACCGCCTTGATGAGCCCGATGGTGCCGATGCTGATGAGGTCCTCCGCGTCGCCGGGCAGGGAATAGTACTTCTTCACCACATGGGCCACCAGCCGCAGGTTGTGGCGGATGATGCGGTCCCGGGCGGCCATGTCCCCCGCCTTGAAGGCGGCAAAGGCCTCCACCTCCTGCCGTGGCGTCAGCGGGCGGGGAAAGCTGCCCGTCTCCAGATGCAGCGCCAGATACAGAATGTGCGAAGCGATAAAGCTGAAAAATACCCCAAACATAAAACAACCCTCCCTGCCATAAAGGTATGGCGGGAGGGCGGTCCTGTATGCCGGGGCGCGGGGCTTATTTCAGCTGCAGCCCGTCGTGGAAGGCGCGGCCGGCGGTCTCGCCCAGCGCGCGGTAGAGGTTGTGGATGGGGTCGAAGGTGATGGGCCGCAGTTTGGCCGGGTCGATGCGGCCGGCCTCGTCCAGCACTGCCTCGTCGGCGCTCACGTTCACCACTTCGCCCACCAGGCGGCAGCTCTCCGGGTCGTAGCTCACCAGCCGGCACTCCACCGCCATGGGCAGCTCGTCGATGAGGGGCGCGTCCACAAAGGACGAGGGGGTGACGTGCCAGCCCGCCTTTGCCACCTTGTCCGGCACCTTGTTGCCCGACTCGATGCCCACATAGTCGCAGGCGGCCATCTGGTCCGCGGTGGCCATGCTCACGGTGAAGGCCTTCCGGGCCAGGATGTTGGCGGTGGTCTTGTGCCCGGCGCTGATGCAGAAGGAAAGCTCCTTGTCATCGCTCACGCCGCCCCAGGCGGCGTTCATGGCGTCGGCGGTGCCGTCCTCGTTCCAGCTGGCCAGAATGAACACCGGCTGGGGATAGGTCCAGGGTTTTGCTCCAAAATTTTTGCGCATGGGTCTCGTTCCTCCTTGTGGCCGGCGTCATTCCGCTGCGGAGCCGCCCTGCCGGCCGCGGCGCTGCTCCACCATCTCTACGAACCATTCTACCATATTCGGGTCCTGATGGGAGAAAAACGCGCTCTGTTTTTTGTCCAGCGCCGCGATGGCCTCCATCTCCTCCCGGCTGAGGGAAAAACCGAACACGTCCAGATTCTCCCGCATGCGCTCCACATGGGTGGACTTGGGGATGACCACCACGCCCCGCTGCAAATGCCAGCGCAGCATGACCTGGGCGGCGGTCCTGCCGTGGCGGCGGCCGATGTCCGTCAGCACCGGATGGGTGAACAGGCCGCCCCGGCCCTCGCCGAAGGGAGCCCAGGCCTCCGCCTGCACGCCGTACTTTTCCATCCACTTCAGGACTTCGGCCTGCTGGTGGAAGGGATGGATCTCCACCTGGTCCACCATGGGGCGGATGCGGGCAAAGCTGGCCAGGTCCACCAGCCGGTCGGGGTAAAAGTTGGACACGCCGATGGCCCGCACCCGCCCCTCGTCATATAGTTCTTCCAGCGCACGCCACGCGCCGTAATAGTCGGCAAAGGGCTGGTGCAGCAGCACCAGGTCCAGATAGTCCACGCCCAGCTTCTCCATGGAATCCAGCACCGAGGCCCGGGCGGCCTGCTGGCCGTAGTGCTCCACCCACACCTTGGTGGTCAGAAAAATATCCTCCCGCGGCACGCCGGATCTGCGGATGGCGCTGCCCACCTGCGTCTCGTTGAAATAGCTTTGGGCGGTGTCCAGCGAGCGGTAGCCCGCGCCCAGCGCGTCCAGCACGCAGCGCTCGCACTCCTGCGGGCTCACCTGATAAACGCCGTAGCCCACCATGGGCATCTTCACCCCGTTGGAAAGAGTCGTGTATTCCATCGTTTCGTCCTCCGTTTCTGCGCACATCTGCTCCCCCTTGCACCTTGCCGGGGGATGTGGTATCCTCAGTGTAGCACCCGGTAGTTACTACCGGTCAAGCCCCCATTTGTGAAGAAAGTGCGAAAGGAGAGGGCCCCATGCTCTATTCCATGAAAGAGGTCTGCCAGCGGACCGGCCTGAACTATGAGACGCTGAAGTTCTACTGCAACCAGGGCCTTGTGCCCAACGTCAAGCGGGACGGCGGCAACCGCCGGGTGTTCGACGAGCAGGACCTGGCCTGGCTGGAGGGGCTGGGCTGCCTGCGCCGCTGCGGGCTGAGCATCAAGGAGATGCAGCACTATGTGCAGCTGTGCCTGCGGGGGGAGGCGTCCATCCCGGAGCGCAAGGTCATCCTGGCCGAACGGCGCAAGGCGCTGGAGGAGGAGATGGCCCGGCTGCAAAGCGCGCTGGAATATCTGGACAGCAAACAGGCCTTCTACGACGAGGTGCTGGCAGGGCGCAGACTCTATGTGAGCAACCTTCTGCCCCAAAAATAAAAGAGGCCCCCGCGGACAAAACGTCCGCGGGGGTTTTGCGCGCCAAAGGCGCGCTCACACGCTCTCTTCCAGCTTTTTCAGGGCTTCGGCAAAAACGGGGTGCGCCCGCAGCTCCGGGTCGTCCATCTCCCGGCGGATGCCGTCCAGCAGCATGCGGCGCATCCCGGCGGGGAACGCCTCGCCGGGCTTTTTTTCACAGTCCAGCGCCGGGGCAAAGAGGTCCGGGTCCGGGTGGGGCGGGGGAGAAAGAAGCTGGTCCACATAAAGGGAAAAGTGCCGCGCCGCCTCGTCCCACTCGCCCGCCTGCCGGTGCAGTTCCACCAGAAAGCCTTCGCCCAGGCCGGCCAGGCCGAAAGCGCGGGCCAGTTCCTGATAGGCGTCCACCAGCTTTTGCCGGCGGCGGGGCTCCTTTTCGCTGCCCAGCAGGAAGGAAAGGGTGGTCATCGCCTTGCTCACCGCCGCGTAAAGCTGCGTCTGAAGCAGCTTTTGGGCCTCTTGCTCCTGCCCGCGCTTGCGGTACAAAAGCGCCCGCACGGCGGTGGCGTCCCCCGGGTGCTCGGGCAGCTCGTCCAGCAGGGCTTCGGCCCGGTCCGGGTCGTCCTGTGCCAACGCCAGACCGGCCAGCTGGATGGTGGCCGCCTGCCAGTAGGCCGCCGTGCCCGAGGCGCGCACCCGCTCCAGCAGTTCCCTCTTGAGGGCGCGCCAGCGGGCCTTCTGCTCCGGCTGCGCGTCGGGGAAGAACATCTCAAAGCCGTCGCACACCATGGCCGCGTTGAACTGCAGGGCGGTGCAGCCGGGCCAGCGGCACACCAGTCGCCGCAGCTCCTCCTCGCAGGCATTGGCCCCCTTTTGGGGCAGAGTTTCCATCAGAGCGTTGATCTGCCGCGCCACTTCCTCGTCGGTCAGGGCGGCCTCAAACTGCAAAAGGGCGTCCACGGTGGTGTTCAGCGCCCGCGCCAGGGGGCACAGCAGCGCCACGTCCGGGCAGGAGGCGTCGGTCTCCCACTTGCTCACCGCCGGGCCGCTCACCCCCACCAGCGCCGCCAGCTGCTCCTGGGTCAGCCCCCGGCTTTTGCGCAGAGCGGCGATGGTGGAGCCCATCTTCAAGGTGTTGGTCTGTTCCATAAAGCGTTGTCCTCTCTTTGTTCCGTTTGCGCGCGCTTTTTTCTGCCTTTATTGTACCCCACGGTGCGCTGTGCGCCAAGAGAGGCGGATTCAAGTGCCGGGCAGATTTTTCTGAACGGCGCTCAAGTTCTGAAAAAAGCGCCCGGCGTTCATTCGCCGGGCGCGGCCCGTTCCAGCTTGTCCAGTTCCCGGCCGATGAGCTCGCCGGCGAGGCAGAAAGCCTCGATGCGCCGCCGCGCCAGGGTGAGCTGGGATTTGCAGCGGGCCGGGTCGCCCGTGGCCTCCAGCGTGAGCACCGTCTGGCGCAGCTTGTGCACGGTGGAGTCGATCTGGCGGCGGGCCTCGGTCAGCTGTTCTTTGGAATAGTCCATTCCTTCTCCTTTCAAACGCGGCCCTGCCACACCCGGGCCAGAATGTTCCCGGGCGTCGGCAAAACGCCGGCATACGCATTGTTTCTCTGCCAGTATACCACCCCGGCGGGAAAAAGGCCACCAACCAAACCTGCCAGTTCCGCCCGTTTTCTTGACGGCGAAAAGCGGAGGAAGTATAATCTCTCTATTAGACATATCGAGGAGGCCGCCATGGAGTATCTCATCCTGGGGCTGCTGCTTCTCGCGCCCATGACCGGCTACGAGCTGCAGCGGTTCATCAAGCAGAACCTGGCCCTCATCTGCTCTTCCAGCGCGGGCAGCGTGCAGACCGCCCTGACCAAGCTGGAAAAGGAGGGCCGCATCGCCGCCGCCGAGACCGTGGAGGGCCGCCGGCGCAAAAAGACCTTTTCCATCACCCCGGCGGGGCGGCAGGCCTTTGAGGCCTGGGTGGCCCGGCCCATGCAGGCGGGCAAGGTGAAGAACATGGAGCTGGCCCGGCTGTTCTTCCTGGGGCTGGCCCAGCCCGCCCAGCGCGCCGCCGCCATCCGGGACTACATCCGCCAGATGGAGGAGACGCAGGCGGTGCTCGCCGCCATCCGGGAGCAGTTCCGCAAAGCCCAGGCCGGGCCGCTGCCTCCCGGGCAGAACTGGGACGAGGTCTTTCGCTTTCAGGGCTGCACCATCGAGTACGGCATCGCCGCCGCCGAATTTGAGCGGCAGTGGTACAGCCGCCTTTTAAAAGAATTGGAGGAAGAGGAATGAACATTCTCGTGCTGAACGGCAGCCCCAAGGGCAAGGCCTCCGCCACGCTGCACACGGCGCTGTATCTGGAGGCGCTGCACCCGGAGCACACCTTTGAATACCTGCCGGTGGGGGTGCGCATCAAAAGCTACGAAAAAGATTTTGCCCCCGCCCGCGCCGCGCTGGAAAAGGCGGACCTGGTGCTCTTCTGCTACCCGGTCTACACCTTCCTCGCGCCCTATCAGCTGCACCGCTTTGTGGAGTTGATGAAGGAGAGCGGGCCGGACCTTGCGGGCAAATTCGCCAGCCAGATCACCACCTCCAAACACTTCTACGACGTGACCGCCCACCGCTGGGTGGAGGAGAACTGCTTTGACCTGGGGATGAAGCCGGTGCGGGGCCTCTCGGCGGACATGGAGGACCTGCTGAGCGAAAAGGGCCGCCGGCAGGCCCGGGACTTCTTCGACCAGCTGGTTTTCGCCTGCGAGCACGGCCTCTTTGTCACGCCGCCGCCCGCCGCCTGCGCCCCGGCGCGGCCGGCTTACCGCGCCGCCCTGCCCGAAACGCCCAAAACAGGGGACAAAGACGTGGTCATCGTGACCGACTGCGCCCCCGAAAACGCGGGCCTTGCCGCCATGATCGCCGATTTCCGGGCCGCTCTGCCCCATGCCAGCCGGGTGATAAACCTGCGGGACTTTCCCTTCGCGGGCGGGTGCCTGGGGTGCATGAACTGCGCCGTCACCGGCAAGTGCGTCTACAAGGACAGCTTCGACGACTTCTTGCGGGGCACCGTTCAGACCGCCGACGCTTTTGTTTATGCATTTTCCGTTTCCGGCCACTCCGCCGGGTCGCTGTTCAAGTGCTACGACGACCGGCAGTTCTGCAACGGCCACCGGGCGGTGACCCAGGGCAGGCCGGTGGCCTATCTCGTGCAGGGCGACTATCGGAATGAGTCCAACCTGCGGATGGTGCTGGAAGCCCGGGCGGAGGTGGGCGGCAACTATCTGGCGGGTGTGGCCACCGACGAGGCCGACACGGCGGCGGACATCGCCGCGCTGGCGGCAAACCTCGCCTTCGCGCTGGAAAAGGGCCTCTCCCGCCCGGCCAACTTCTACGGCGTGGGCGGCAGCAAGATTTTCCGGGACCTCATCTATGTGATGCGGGGCATGATGAAGGCCGACCACAAATTCTACAAGGCCCACGGGGCTTATGATTTCCCCCAGAAGCAGAAAAAGCGCATTTTGCAGATGCAGCTGGTGGGGGCGCTGCTGGCGGTGCCCGCGGTGCAAAAGCAGGCGAAAGGAAAAATGACCGAGGCCATCGTGGGCCCCTACCGCAAGGTGGTGGAGGCGGCGAAGGCCGAAGCGGAAAAAGGAGCGAAACAATGAACTTCACACCCATCGACCTGGAACAGTGGCCCCGCCGGGAGCACTTTGAGCACTATCTCACCCGTGTGCCCTGCACCTACAGCGCTACCTTCACGCTGGACATCACCCGCCTGCGGGCAGGCGGCAAAAAGTTCTATCCCGCCATGCTGCACCACATCGCCGCGGTGGTGAACGCCCACCGGGAGTTCCGCATGGCGCTGGACGAAGCGGGCCGGCCGGGATTTTACGACGTTGTCCATCCCTGCTACACCGTGTTCCACGAGGACAGCCAGACCTTCTCCAACCTCTGGACCGGGTACGACCCCTCCTTTGAGGCGTTCCTCGCGGCCTGGCTGCGGGACAAGGAGGAATTCGGCGGCTGCCACGCCATGGAGGCAAAACCCGGCACGCCGCCCAACACCTTCCCGGTGTCCATGCTGCCCTGGGCCTCCTTTGAGGGGTTCAACCTGAACCTGGAAAAGGGCTATGACTACCTCGCGCCCATCTTCACCATGGGCCGCTTTTACGAGCGGGAGGGTCGGGTGCTGATGCCGCTGGCGGTGCAGGTGCACCACGCCGTCTGCGACGGGTTCCATGTGTGCCGGCTGGTGAACGAGCTGCAGGCACGGCTGGACCGGGAAGAGGCATAAAAAAGCCCCCGGCCGGTGAAAGGCCGGGGGAGAAGATCATTCCCTGTCCTGCCGGGGCAGCTGGGCGAAGAACCGCACCAGGAAGGGCACGCTGGTGATGAAGGTGAGCACGTCCGCCAGGGGCTGGGCGATCTGCACGCCCCGCAGCCCGATGACCAGCGGCAGCACCAGCATCAGCGGCAGGTAATAGAGCCCCTGCCGCAGGCTGGACAAAAAGGTGGCCGAGGTGCTCTGGCCGGTGCTCTGGAACAGCATGTTGGCGCAGGTGCCCAGCGGAACCAGCAGCATGGCGCAGCACTGCAGCCGGCAGGCGAACACGCCGATCTCGATGACCTGCGGGTCGTTGCGGAATGCCTGGATGAGCCAGGGCGCGGCCAAAAAGGTGCCCAGCGCCACCACGCAGATGCAGCCCTCGCCCAGCAGCAGGGTGAAGCGGAAGGCCTGCCGCAGGCGGTTGAATTTGCCCGCGCCGTAGTTGTAGCCCGCCACCGGCTGGAAGCCCTGGCCGATGCCCAGCATCACCGCGAACACGAACATGAAGATGCGCCCCACAACGCTCATGGCGGCCACCGCCGCGTCGCCGCCGCACTGGCCCGCCTGCCAGTTCAGAAGAGCGGTGGCCACGCTGGCCAGCGCCTGACGGGCAAAGCTGGGCAGGCCGCAGGCCAGAATGTTTTTGAGGCCGGGCAGGTCCCGCCCGATGAGCCGCACCGAAAGGCGCAGCTGGCTTTTGCCCACAAGGAACATCGCCAGCAGAAGGCAGAAGCTCACGCACTGGGAAAGAGCCGTGGCCAGCGCCGCGCCCGCGATGCCCATGTCGAACACGAAGATGAACAGCGGGTCCAGCAGGATGTTCAGGATGCCGCCGGTGGTCAGGCCGATCATGGCAAAGGCGGCCTTGCCCTCATAGCGCAGCATGTTGTTCATAGTGAAGCTGGCGCACATCAGCGGCGCGGCCGCCAGGATGTAGCGCCCGTAGTCGCAGGCGTAGGGCAGGATGGTGTCCGTTGCGCCAAGAAGGCGCATCAGCGGCTCCAGAAAGATGAGGCCCCCGATGCCCAGCAGCGCGCCGCAGCCCAGCGAGGTGAAAAAGCCCATGGAGGCGATGTGGCTGGCCTTCTGCCCCTCCTGCCGGCCCAGCAGGCGGCTGATGACGCTGCCCGAGCCCATGCCCACCATGAAGCCGAAGGCCTGGAGAATGGCCATCAGGCTGAACACAACGCCCACCGCGCCGGTGGCGCTGTTGCTTTTCAGCTGGCCCACGAAAAAGGTGTCCGCCAGGTTGTAGATGGAGCTCACCAGCATGCTGGCCACCGTGGGGGCGGCCAGGGTGACGATGAGCTTCGGAATGGGCGTCTGGGTCATCTTGATGAACTGGGCGCTGGACGCGCCGGCGGAATTCTGCATATTCGATTGCCCCCCTTGAAAAAATGTGCGGCGGGGGGCTTTGCGCCCGGCCCGCCGGCCCCGGCGGATACTGCGCGGCGCATCTGCGGCGCGCGTTCCGCCCCTCTTGTTTTCGTATCGTTCTTTTTTATCATAACATGCCCGTCAAATCACGGGACAAATTTTACATTTTGGGGCAGGAGTTTCCCGCCTTCTCAGATTGCCTTTTCAACCCAAAAAGACTATACTGTAATTTGCGTGCCAAGGGAGCGGCGTGCCCGTTCCCTTTTTAAAAGAAAGAGTGAGTCTATGTCGAAATACTGCGTCAAAAAACCCTACACCGTGGTGGTGGCGGTGGTGATGGTGATCGTTCTGGGCGTCATCAGCTTCATGAACATGGTCACCGACCTGCTGCCCGCCATGGAACTGCCCTATGTGGTGGTGGTCACCACCATGCCCGGCGCAAGCCCCGAGCAGGTGGAAAGCCAGATCACCGCGCCGCTGGAGGCGGGCCTGGGCACCGTGAACGGTGTGACCAATGTCACCAGCACCTCCTCCGAGAACGTGAGCACCGTGGTGCTGGAGTTCGACGGCGGCACCAATATGGACAGCGCCATGGTCAACCTGTCCACCGCGGTGGATCAGGTGCGGGGCGCTCTGCCGGACACCGCCGGCAACCCCATGCTGCTGCAGATTTCGCCGGACATGCTGCCGGTGATGATCGCCGCGGTGGATATGGAGGGCATGGACGTTTACCAGCTCACCGATTTCGCCTCCGAGACGGTCATCCCCGCCTTCGAGCGGCAGGCGGGCGTGGCCAGCGTCAGCGGCACCGGCCTTGTGGAAAAGAGCGTGGAGATACGCCTCAATGAGGAGAAAATAGAGGCCATCAACACCAAGGTGCTGGCCAGCGTGGACGAGGAACTGGCGGACGCCAAAGCCGAGCTGGACGACGCGCAGAAAAAGGTGGAGGACGGCCGCGCCGAGCTGGAGAGCGGCAAGACCGCCCTGGAAAACCAGCAGGGCGACACCGCCGCCGAACTGGCGGACGCCAGCGCCCAGCTGGATTCCGCCATCGCCCAGGCCCAGGCCCTGGCCAGCCAGCAGACCGCCCTGGAGGCCAGCAAGGCCGCGCTGGAAGGGGAGCAGAAAGCCCTGGAAGGCTACAGCATGCTGAACGCGGCCTTCGCCGGGCTGGAGAGCACGCTGCTGGAGCAGATGGGCGGCCTGTTCGGCAGCTACGAAGAACTGTACGCCGCGTGGAGCGCGGCCCCGGATATGTTCCCGGGCCTGGACCTGCCCGCCAGCCTTCCGGCCAGCGTGCAAGAGGCGGCCGAAATGCCCGCCGCCGACTTTGAAAAAATGAAGGCGCTGCTGAGCCAGGGCCCCATGGCCGGGCAGATGGCCGCCCTCACCCAGGACAGCCTGAAAAGCATGCTGGCCATGGTGGGCAGCAACGCGGAGGACCCGAGCGCCCGCCTTGACCAGATCGAAGTGGCTCTGGCCGACCTGAACACCGAACTCATCGCCGCCAAGGCGATGGCCGAGCAGGCCAAGGCCGGGGTGGAAAAGGCCCAGGAGGCCTACAAGAAGCTGGAGGAGGGCAAGATCCTGGCCGCGGCGGGCTTCGGCAGCGCCTCGGCCCAGCTGGCCGCCGCCGAGAGCGCCCTCAAGGAGGGCGAGGCCCAGCTGGAGGACGCCCAGGAGCAGTTCGAGGACGCCCGGAAGGCGGCCCTGGAACAGGCGGACATGAGCCAGCTGCTCACCAAGGAGATGGTGTCCAATCTGGTCATGGCCCAGAACTTCGCCATGCCCGCCGGCTACCTCTACCAGGGCGAGGACCAGTACCTTTTGAAGGTGGGCGACGCTTTTTCCAGCGTGGAGGAAGTGGAGAACGCTCTGCTGCTGCACATGGACGCGGGGGACGTGGGCGATGTGCGCCTTTCGGACGTGGCCGACGTGACCGTCATCGACAACTCCGGCGAGAGCTACGCCCGCATGAACGGCAACCCGGCGGTGGCGGTGAGCATCCAGAAGGCATCCACCGCCTCCACCAGCGAAGTGTCCAAAACGGTGAACGAGGCCATTGAGGAGCTGGAAGCCAAATACCCCGGCCTGCGCATCACCCCGCTGATGGACCAGGGCGTTTACATCCAGATGACGGTGGACTCGGTGCTCTCCAACCTCGGCTGGGGCGCGGTGCTGGCGGTGCTGGTGCTGGCTCTTTTCCTCAAGGACCTGCGCCCCACCCTGGTGGTGGCTTTCAGCATCCCCATCAGCCTGATGTTCGCCGTGGTGCTGATGTACTTCTCCGGCGTCACCCTCAACATGATAAGCCTCTCGGGCCTTGCCCTGGGCGTGGGCATGCTGGTGGACAACTCCATCGTGGTGGTGGAGAACATTTACCGCCTGCGCAGCCAGGGCGTGCCCGCGGCCAAAGCCGCCGTGCGGGGCGCAAAACAGGTGAGCGGGGCCATCGCGGCCTCCACGCTCACCACCGTCTGCGTGTTCCTGCCCATCGTCTTCACCGACGGCCTCACCCGCCAGCTCTTTGTGGACATGGGCCTCACCATCGCCTATTCGCTGCTGGCCAGCCTCATCGTGGCCCTCACCCTGGTGCCCACCCTCAGCGCCACCATGCTGCGGGAAAGCAAGGAGAAGCGCCACCCCTGGTTCGACAAGATGCTGGAAGGCTATGGCCGCGCGCTGGACTTCTGCCTGCGGTTCAAGGCGGTGCCCCTGACGCTGGCCACCGCCCTGCTGGCGCTGTGCATCTGGCACACCACCCAGATGGGCATGGAGTTCATCCCCAGCATGAGCGCCAACCAGATCAGCGCCACCCTCACCCTGCCCGAAGACACCAAGCGCGCCGACGCCTACGCCCTCACCGACGAGGCCATGGCGCTGATGGAGCAGGTGGAGGGCGTGGAGACGGTGGGGGCCATGGACGGCGGCGCCGGCATGAACATGATGGGCATGGGCGGCGCGGCCGCCTCCGACACGGTGGAGAGCATGAGCTTCTATCTTGTGCTGGACGAAAACGCCGGCAGCGAAAAAGCCGCCGACGACCTTGCCGCCCTCTCCGCCCAGCTGCCTGGCTGCGAGGTGAGCGTGACCACCTCCAGCATGGACATGTCGGTGCTGGGCGGCAGCGGCGTGGAGCTCATCGTCCGCGGCCCGGACGTGGACGAACTCAACCGCATCACCCACGATCTGATGGACATCCTCCGGGGCGTGGAAGGGCTGGAAGAGCCCACCAACGGCCAGGAGGAGGGCACGCCCCAGCTGCGGCTGGTGGTGGACAAGGACGCCGCCATGCGCTGCGGGCTCACGGTGGCGCAAATTTACAGCGAGCTGGCCTCCGCCCTGACCACCGAGACCACCTCCACCACCCTCACGGTGGGGGCCGAGGATTACGAGGTGGTGGTGGCGGACGAGCGGGGCCGCCTTGACCGGGACACCCTGATGAACTACGAGTTCGAGGTGGCCGGCACCGGCCCCGACGCGGAACCTGAGACCCACACCCTCTCCGAGTTCGCCAGCCTGAAGGACGACCTCAGCCTTGCGGCGGTGAACCGGGAGAACCAGCAGCGGTACATGACTGTGAGCGCGGCGGTGAAGGAGGGCTATAATGCCACCCTCATCAGCCGCGAGATCCAGCCCACGCTGGACAGCTACGATATGCCGGACGGCTACATCATCGAGGTGGGCGGCGAGACCCAGACGGTGGCCCAGGCCATGCAGGATCTGGTGCTGATGATCCTGCTGGCGGTGGTGTTCATCTACATGATCATGGTGGCTCAGTTCCAGAGCCTGCTGGGGCCCTTCATCGTGATGCTCACCATGCCGCTGGCCTTCACCGGCGGCCTGGGCGCTTTGTGGATCGCCGGGCTGCCCCTGTCGGTCATCTCCATGCTGGGCTTCCTCATCCTGGCGGGCGTTGTGGTGAACAACGGCATCGTCTTTGTGGACTACGCCAACCAGCTGCGGCTGGAGGGCATGGAAAAGCGCGCCGCCCTCATCGAGACCGGCAAGACCCGCATGCGGCCCATCCTGATGACCGCCCTCACCACCATTCTGGCCATGAGCACCATGGCCTTCAGCACCGGCATGGGAGCCGAGCTGTCCAAACCCATGGCGCTGGTCACCATGGGCGGCCTTGGCTACGCCACCCTGCTCACCCTCTTCATCGTGCCGGTGTTCTATGACCTTCTGTTCCGCAAACCCATGAAAAAGATCGACGTGGACGACGAGGACTGACCCCTGCCGCCCGAAAGAAAGGATGTCAACAACAATGGCGATGCTTCTCAACTGCCTTGTGCTGGTGGTCGGCTTTGTGCTGCTGGTCAAAGGCGCGGACTTCTTTGTGGATGGTTCCTCCGGCGTGGCCCGCCGCCTGCGGGTGCCCGGCGTGGTCATCGGCCTCACCGTGGTGGCCATGGGCACCAGCCTGCCGGAGGCCTCGGTGTCCATCACCGCCGGCCTCACCGGCAACAACGGCCTGAGCCTGGGCAACGTCATCGGCTCCAACATCTTCAACCTGATGGTGGTGGCCTGCGTCTGTGCCCTGATGATGAGCTTTGTGCCCGACAAGGAGCTGATGGTGCGCGACTTCCCGGTGTGCATCGGCGCCAGCGCCCTGCTGGTGTTCTTCATGTGGGATGACACCCTCCAGCGCTGGGAGGGCGTCGTGATGCTGGGCCTGATGGCCGCCTACATCGCCCTCACCGTGGTGCAGGCGCTGGCCTCCCGCACCCCGGAAAGCGAGGAGGAGCCGGTCAGCCTGCTGCGGTGCATCGCCTTCATCCTGCTGGGCATGGCGGCCATCATCTGGGGCGGAGACCTGGTGGTGGACAGCGCCAGCAACATTGCCGCCGCGCTGGGCCTCTCCCAGACCCTCATCGGCCTGACCATCGTGGCGGTGGGCACCAGCCTGCCGGAGCTGGCCACCAGCATCGTGGCCGCCCGCAAGGGCGAAAGCGGCCTTGCCCTGGGCAACGCCGTGGGCTCCTGCATCTTCAACATCCTGTTCATCCTGGGCGTGTCCAGCGCCCTGACCCCCATCGAGAGCGCCCGGGGCGTTCTGGTGGACGGCGTCATCATGACGGCGCTCACCGCAGCGCTGTTCATCTGGTGCCGCATCAAGGGCCGGATGACCAAGCCCATGGGCGCGGCGGGCCTGCTGGCCTATGTGGCCTACACCGCCTACCTCATCGTCAACGCATAAAAAGACCGGGCGGACACGTCAAAAACGTGTCCGCCCGGTTTTTTGTTCAGAGATTCAAAAGCCAGCATACCGCCATGCACACCGGCTGATGGATGAGATAAAGCCCCAGGCTGTGCCGCCCGACCCATTCCAGCGGCGGGCAGGCAAGGCGGGGAAGAAACCCGTCCAGCCGGGGACGGGCCAGCCGGCAGAAGAACCACCCGGCGAGGAACAGGAAAAACCAGGGCGCCAGCGGGAAGTAGTCGCTGCTGGTGAAGGTCGGCCCCGGCAGGCCCAGAAAGGCCAGGGCGTTCCAGCGGTAGAGCCCGGCGGGCAGTTCCAGCCGCCACAGTCCCAAAAGCCCCAGATACCCCTCCGGCAGATGGCGGGTGAGGGCAAAGAGAAAGAGACTTGCGCAAAGCCCCGCGGCGGCGGGCAGCTTTTCCAGCGCAGGGCGCAAAAGCCAGACCAGAAGCACCGCGCAGCCCAGCAGGTTCAGGATGCCGAAGCGCACCGCCTCGCTGGGCAGGGCCAGCAGCGTCACCGCGCTCACCGCAAGGCCGCACAGGTTCAGGATGAGGCCGTGGCGCAGGGCCCGCCGGCCGAGATGAGCGGAGAACCCGGCGGTGAGGATGAAGGTGCAGCAGATGGCCTGCTGCCAAAGGCGGCTGGGCCAGAGGAAGTACCAGCCCGGCTGCCGGGCGAACACCTCGAACCAGTCATAGCAGAAGTGGAAGGCCACCATGTTCACCACCGCCGCGCCGCGCAGGATGTCCAGCCAGCGGTAGCGGGTCTTTTGTGCAACAGCCATGGCTCACACTCCTTTTGGCGGGGTCAGGTCGATGGGCACCGGCGCGTCCAGCACCATGCTGTCCGGCGTGACCCGGCAGTCCATGGCCAGCAGCTGCACCCCGGCGGCCTGTGCCTCGGCCAGCGCCCGGCCAAAGGCGGGCTGGGTGGCCCAGTTGGGCCGGAACAGCCGCACCCCCTTCATCTGGATGACCACCAGCACGCAGCACTGCCAGCCCCCGGCGGCCAGTGCGGTCAGCTCCCGCACATGCTTCAGGCCCCGCAGGGTGGGCGCGTCGGGGAAGGCGGCCACGCCGTCCTCTTCCAGGGTGCAGCCCTTCACCTCCACCAGCAGCGGCGCGCCGCCGCGCGAAGCGTAGAAGTCGAAGCGGGAATCCCCCACGGTGTATTCCGCCCGCAGGCCCGAAAGCTCCCCCAGACCCCCTGCGGCCAGCCACTCGCCGGCGGCCTTGTTGGGGGCGGCGGAGTCCATGTTGATGAGCAGCGGCCCCTTTTCCACCGCCACCAGGTCCCAGGCGGTCTTGCGGGCGGGATTCTCCGCCCCCGCCAGATACACCGTGGCGTTCGGCGTCAGCAGCTCGGCGCAGCGGCCGGTGTTCTTCACGTGCACCCGCACCGGCGCGCCGTCCAGAAGCACCTGGGCGGTGAAGCGGTTCTCCCGCAGAAGGAACTGTGCCGTTCGAATGCGCTCGTATGTCATAAAAAGACCCTTTCATGGTGCAGTTTGCGTCGCAAAACGGCGTTTTAGGCCGTTTTGCTTGACGGATTTCGCTGTGGTGCTATAATAAAATGCAAGGTTTCCGAATGGGGGAAACATGTGAAAAGGAATGGAGGACATTCATATGAAAAAGACTGCTCAAACCGTGATCAGTGCTGATAAATATTATACCATCACCGCCGCCAATGGCAAGGTCGTGGAGGTCGCCGACTACAACACCGAGAACGGCGCCGCCATCCAGCTGTGGGACTACGCCGGCGAGGAGTGGCAGCAGTGGAGCTTCGTGCGCGCGGGCGACGGCGTCTACCGCATCTGCAACCGCTTCACCGGCAAGATGCTGGATTTGATCGCCGGCGGCGTGGTGGACGGCACCTGGGTCCACCAGTGGGAGGGCGCCAGCGGCTCCAGCCAGCTGTGGGTGCTGGAATCCACCGGCGACGGCCGGGTGAAGATCAAGTCCAACCTGTCCGGCAAGTGCCTGGACGTGGTGGGCATGAACCAGGAGAACGGCGCCCGCCTGCAGATCTGGCAGGACGTGGGCGGCGAGAACCAGACCTGGACCGTGGCCGAGGCCAAGGCCGTCAAGAAGGCCGCCGTCAAGGCCGAGCCCGTGAAGGAGGAGGCCCCCAAGGCCGCCAAGAAGCCCGCCGCGAAGAAGCCGGCTGCCAAGAAGCCCGCCGTCAAGAAGGCCGCTCCCGCCAAAAAGGCCGAGGCCGCGAAGCCCGCCGCCAAGGCTGAACCCGCCAAGAAGGCGGAGGCTGTGAAGCCCGCCGCCAAGGCCGAGCCCGCCAAGAAGGCCGAGGCTGTGAAGCCCGCCGCCAAGGCCGAGCACGCCAAGAAGGCGGAGGCCGCGAAGCCCGCCGCCAAGGCTGAGCCCGCCAAGAAGGCCGAGGCCGCGAAGCCCGCCGCCAAGGCTGAGCCCGCCAAGAAGACCGCGGCCGCCAAGCCCGCCGCCAAGAAGACCGCGGCCGCCAAGCCCGCCGCCAAGAAGGCCGGCAAGTAAATCAAACCGCCGAACCAGAGCCCCCGGCAGCCTGCCTGCCGGGGGCTTTTCCGGCCCCGTCGGTGACTTTGCTACGGTGGCCGGGGCCGTTTTGTGGTATCATGCCCCCATACCCCCGCCGCAAAGGGGAAAGGAGTGTTTTGAATGGGATTTACCGTGGAGACAAGCGTTTCGGCGCTGGCAGTCTTTTTCCAGGGCCTTTTGAGCTTTTTCTCGCCCTGCGTGCTGCCGCTCATCCCGCTGTATCTGGGCTATCTGGCGGGCGGCGCCTCCGCCGAGGACCTCACCGACCGCCAGCGCCGCCGCCTGACGCTGCGCAACACCCTGTTTTTCATCCTGGGCATCAGCTTCGCCTTCTTCGTGCTGGGCCTGGGCTTCACCCAGCTGGGCCGCTTTTTCACCGGCAACCGGGCGCTGGCCGCCCGCATCGGCGGCATCCTGGTGGTGCTGCTGGGCCTTGTGCAGCTGGGCTTTCTGGAAAGCCGCTTCATGCAGAGGGAGTGGCGGCTGCCCTTTGACCCCAAAAAGTGGGGCTCCAGCCCCCTGGCCGCACTGGTGCTGGGCTTCACCTTCAGCTTCGCCTGGACGCCCTGCGTCGGCCCCGCCCTCACCAGCGTGCTGCTGATGGCCGCCAGCGCCGCCACCCGCGGCCTGGGCTTTGTGCTCATCGGGGTCTACACCCTGGGCTTCGTGCTGCCTTTCCTGGCGGTGGGCCTGTTCACCAGCCAGGTGCTGGCCTTCTTCAAGCGCCACACCGGCTGGCTCAAGTGGACCGCCCGGGCGGGCGGCGTGCTGCTCATCCTGATGGGCGTGATGATGTTCACCGGCTGGATGAACGGCTTCACCGCCTACCTCAGCGGCGTTTCCGGCACCGGCGGCCAGAGCACCGCCTCCGTGAGCCAGAGCGCCTCCCAGCCGGAAAGCGAGCCCGCCGCCGTGCCGGGCAGCGAGAGCCGGAGCGGCGAAAGCGAGAGCGAGAGCAGCCAGAGCGCCGCGTCCTCCGCGCCGGAGAGCGGTTCCGCCTCCGCCAGTGAGCTGCCCCCCGCGCCGGACTTCACCCTGGTGGACCAGAACGGCCAGGAGCACACCCTCTCCGACTACAAGGGCAAGGTGGTGTTTTTGAACTTCTGGGCCACCTGGTGCGGCCCCTGCCAGCGGGAGATGCCGGAGATCCAGCAGCTTTATGAGGACTGGGGCGAAAACACCGGCGAGGTGGTGGTGCTGGGTGTGGCGAACCCCATGGACCCCGACCGCCCCGGCAACGCCGACAGCCTCACCGCCGGGGAGATCGGCGACTGGCTGGAGGAAAAGGGCTACACCTATCCCACCGTGATGGACGAGACGGGGGAGATCTTCGCCCGGTACGGCATCAGCGCCTTCCCCACCACCTTCATGATCGACGCGGACGGCAACGTCTTCGGCTACATCACCGGCAGCCTCACCCGCGACATCATGGACAGCATCATCGAGCAGACCCGCACCGGCGTGCGCGCCGAGTGAACGAAACGGCCCCTGGAGGCAAAGCCTCCGGGGGCCGTTCTGTCTTGAAAAATCAGGCCAGCACCTTTCCCTCGGGGAAGGCGGCGCGGAACACCCGGCGCACCAGCGGCCCGGCCAGCAGCAGCTGAAGGGGCAGCGCCATGATGAAGTTGCGGGGGATGTTCACCAGCCAGTTCCCCGGCACGCCCGCCCAGTTGCCGGTGTGGAACGCGCCCTCGCAGGCCCCGTAGAGGGACATGAGCACCACCATCACCACCACCATGCCGCAGGAGATGCACAGGACCTTTTTCAGCACGCTGTCCTGAGGCTTGACCAGAAAGCGGAACGCCACGCCCTTGGCGATCTTGGAGGCCACGAACCAGTCGCAGCACATGCCCACCACGTAGGCGAAGGGGAAACCGAGCCAGCCGGCGGCCAGGGCCTCAAGGGTGAAGCGGCCCTGCTGCAGCGCCACGTTGTAAAAGCTCATCCACAGCACCATCACAAAACACATCATCACGGTGTAGATAAGGCTTTCGCGTTTGTTTTGAGGCATTTTTACGATCCTTCCTTGTTTGAAATGTTGCGGGAGTCATCATATCACACAAAGGCGGCGCCTCGTAATTGTGAGTGCCGACAAAGATGTGCCAACAAGGCGGTGGACCCATGCGCGTTTTCACCGGGGAAGGCGCGGGCGACCAAGGGCGTGCTGCTTTGAAAGGAGAACAACAAAGAAAGCCCGGCCAGGGGGCCGGGCTTTTCGAATGGAGCGCAGTGTGCTGCCGCCCGACAGGGCGGGGAAGCGAGGAGCAGCAGAATGAGCGCACGATGATTTTTTGCAAAAAAAAATCGTCGCAAGCGATATGACGCTTGCACGTTTGCCGCCCGACAGGGCGGCCGGGGTCCCCACGAAAGTTTGCACAGCAAAGTTTCGCGGGGAGAAGGAGGAATGACGGAGCGGTATGAGAAAAGCCCAGCCTTTCGGCTGGGCTTTTTGAATGGAGCGCAGTCCATTCCGACGTGGAGCCGGCAGACGGATTCGAACCCCCGACCTGCTGATTACAAATCAGCTGCACTACCAGCTGTGCTATGCCGGCCCAAAACGGCGCTTTGAAAGCGCCGTAAGCACATTATAACAAAACTTGCCCTGTGGGGCAAGGGCTTTTTGGCCTGCCCCGCTCAGGCTTCGGCGGCGGCCAGCTGCCGCTGCAGGCGGCTGAAATCCTCCAGGGTCAGCTGCTCCGGCCGAGCCGTGGCCGGCAGGCCCGCCGCCTCCAGCGCCGACATCACCGCGGCCTTGGGGATGCCCAGCGCGCCGCTGACCGAGTTGGCCGCCGTTTTGCGCCGCTGGCTGAAGGCCGCCCGGATGAGCCGGAAAAAGCCCGCCTCGTCCGCCGTTTCCACCGCGGGGCTCTGGCGCACTTCCAGCTGGATCACCGCGCTGGTGACCTTGGGCGGCGGATAGAAGCTGCCCGGCTGCACGCTGAACAGAAGGCGCGGCTTCGCATAGTAGGCCACCGCGTAGCTGATGGCCCCCGCCTCCCGGCTGCCCGGGGCGGCGGTGATGCGCTGGGCCGCCTCCTTCTGCACCATCACAGTGATGTGGCGGATGGGCAGCTTTTCCTCCAGCAGGCGCATCAGGATGGGGCTGGTGATGTAGTAGGGCAGGTTGGCGCACACCGCTACCGGCATGCCGGGGAATTTCTTTCGGATGAGGCCCGCAATGTCTACTTTCAGTATATCCTGAAGCACAATTTCCACATTGTCAAATTCCGCCAGCGTTTCCTCCAGCAGAGGGGGCAGGCGCTTGTCCACCTCCACCGCCACCACCTTTTTGGCCCGCAGGGCCAGCTCCTTGGTGAGCACGCCGATGCCGGGGCCGATCTCCAGCACGCCCCAGTTTTCGTCGATGCCGGCGGCCTCCACGATCTTGGGGCAGACGCCGGGATTGACGATGAAGTTCTGGCCGAAGCCCTTGGAGAGGGCAAAGTCATGCCGCGCGCACAGGTCGCGGATGGTGGAAAGGTCGGTGAGGTTGGGCATAAAAAGCCTGCCTTTCTGAAAAAATCAGGGCAGCGCCCCGCGGGCGGGTCGCTGCCCTGTAAAATGCTTACTCCTCGCCGGTGGAGGCGGAGGAAGAGGTGTCCTCAGCGGCGCTGTCCGCCGAGGAGGCGGAGGTGCTGTCCGACGCGGCGGAGGAAGAGCTATCGCCGCTGTCGGTGGAGGAGCCGGTGAGCAGCTTGGCCGCAGCCAGCGCACGGCTCACCTGGGGGTCGCTCTCCAGCGGCGCGCCGCTCTCGGTGTTGCTGGAGGGGGCCACCTCGATGTCCACGGCAAGGCCGGTGCCGTCAAAGCTCTCGCCGTTGGCGGTGATCATCTTGGCCACCGTGATGACCACGGCGCTGCCGTCGCTCATGCGGTGGGGCTCCGCCTGGATGGTGCCCTTGCCGTAGGTCTTCTGGCCCACCAGCTGGGCGCCGGAGAACTGGCGCAGGCTCTCGGCAAACAGCTCGGCGCTGCTGGCCGTTTCGCCGTCCACCAGCACCACCATGGGCAGGTCCACGCTGGAGTCGTCGCTCTCGCCCAGCAGGGTGCGCTCGCCGGTCTTGTATTCGGCCCAGACGATGTCGCCGCCGGGCACCAGCAGGTCGATGCAGTCCACAGCGGAGCTGAGCAGGCCGCCGGCGTTGCCTCGCACGTCGAACACCAGCGCGACGGCGCCCTGGCCGGTGAGGTCGTTCACCGCCTTGCTGAACTGGGTGATGGTGGTGGAATCGAACTGGGTGATCTTGATGTAGCCGATGGAGTCCTCCATCATCTGGTACTCCACGCTGGGAATGACGTACTTGCTGCGGATGACGGTGTACTCCGAGGTCTCGGAATCGGGCGACATGTAGCTCAGGGCCACCTGGGTGCCGCTCTCGCCCTGCAGACGGGTGAGCACGTTTTCGCGGGTGAGGTTCTTCACGTCCGCGCCGTCGATGGCGGTGATGAAGCCGCCCACCTGCAGGCCCAGCTCTTCGGCGGGGCTGCCGGCGTAGATCTGGGTGATGCGGGCATAGCCGGAGGTGTCCTTCACCACGTCCACGCCCACGCCCACGATGTTGCCGCTCTGCACTTCCAGCAGTTCGGTGTACTGTTTGGCGGTGTAGTAGGTGGCGTTGCGGTCACCGGTGCCCAGGACATAGCCGTAGCTGATCATGTCGAAGAGGGTGGGATCCTGGATGTCGCCATAGTAATTGGCGCGCACGTATTTGTCCAGCTCGGCCAGCTTGGAGTACATGCTCTCCTTCTCCTGCACCGAGGGGATGGTCTGATCGAAGATCTGCCGCGCCAGGATCATGGTCACCGAGAAGGTCACCGTCATGGCGATGATGGCGATGGTAAGCGCCAGGCTGACGCTGATTTTTTTGTTCATGGGCTCTCCTTCCGGGTCAGAAGCTGTATGCCAGCTGGAAGATCACGGTGCTGAGCACCGAGGCGATCATCAGGGCCGCGATCACCAGACAGACGATGCGCACGAAGGGCTTGTGATTCATTGGGTCTGTTACCTCCATCCCGGTCCCGTCACGGGGGACTGATGTAGTTGCGGGGGTTCTGGCGCACGCCGTTGACGCGTACCTCAAAGTGCAGATGGTTGCCGCTGGAGTTGCCGGTGGAACCCACATAACCGATCACCTGGCCCTGGGTCACCGTTTGCCCCACGCTGACGATGGCGGCGGACTGCATGTGTGCGTAGAGGGTGGAGATGCCGTCGCCGTTGTCGATCATCACCACGTTGCCGTAGCTCCAGTGGCCGGTGGTTGCCGCCACGGTGCCGTTATGGGCGGCATAGATGGGGGTGCCGCCGGCGATGGCGATGTCGATGCCCTTGTGGCCGCTGCTGAACACGCCGTTCACCCACTGGTCGGCGCCGAACTCGGTGGTCACCCGGCCTGCGCCGGGCAGGGGCCAGATGAAGCCCTCGGCGCACTGACCGCTGCCGGAGGAGGCGTTCTGCTGCACCCACTGCTCGTAGGCGGCCTCGGCCGCGTCTGCGATCTTCTGCTTTTCTTCCACCACCTGCTCCTGTGCCTTGGCGTCGGCGTCCAGCTTGCTGATGGTGGCGTCCTGCGCCTGGATGTTGGCGCTGAGCTGGTCGGATTTATCCTCCAGGGCGGCCTTGGCGCTCTCCAGTTCCGCCATGGCCTGCTCCAGTTCCTGCTTTTCGGCTTCCAGCTCGGCCTTCTGCTGGTTCATCTCCTCCAGCACCTCGGTGTCCTTTTCGCTCACCTGCTGCAGGGTGGTGGAGAAGGTGAGCAGGTCGTAGAGGCTCTGGGCGCTGGTGATCATGGCCACCGCGCCGGAGTCGTGCATGACCTGCATGGCCTGCATGCGGTCCTTGAAATCGCCCCAGCGCTCGTCGATCTGGGCCTGCTTTTCGGCGATGACCTGCTCCTGGTTCGCGATCTCCAGTTCCTTTTGCTGGATCTGCTCGATGGACTGGCTGATCTGGTCCAGAATGATGCTCTGCTGGTTTTTCAGGCTCTGCTTCTGGGCCTGGGCCTTGTCCTTGCTGCTTTCGATCTGCTCGTACTTTTCTTTTTCCTCGGACAGTTCCTTCTCGGCCTGTTCCCAGTCGCTCTTGTAATCCGCGGCGGCGGGCGCAAGCAGAGCGGGAGCCAGCAGCGCCGCCGCCAGCATCCCGCAGGCGGTGCGGCACAGCACGGGTTTGATTCGCTTCACGGCGGTCCCTCCCTGTGTTGTCAGATGGTCAGACTTTCAGATATTTGCGGATGGAGCTGGCGGTGCCGATGCTGCCGATGAGCACGCCGAAGAGGACGAAGCCTCCCAGCACCAGATACCACACATCGGCCAGCGGCAGCAGCGTGCCGGCCAGCAGGGTGCCCCAGAAGCCGGGCAGCTTGACGGCGTAGATCAGCAGCAGCTGATAGCCGCCCAGCACCACCACGGTGGCGATGGCGCCGGCGATGAGGCCCACGGTGACGCCCTCCACAAAGAAGGGCAGGCGGATGAAGCCGTTGGTGGCGCCCACGTACTTCATGATGTTGATCTCTTTGCGGCGGGCGAACACGGTGAGGCGGATGGTGTTGCTGATGACCACCACGCTCACGAAGCCCAGCACCGCCACCAGGATGACGCACACCAGGCTGACGCCCTTGTGCACGCTGGTGAACATCTGGCTCAGCTGCATGGGCGCGCCCACCGAGGAAACGCCCTCGATGGCTTCCAGCTGGGGCTGGATCTCGGGCAGGTCGCTCACGTCGTCCAGCACCACGCGGTAGTTGGCGAGGAAGGGGTTCTCGCTGCCCTCGAACACGTCAAAGAGGTAGGCGTTGTCGCCCATGCTCTCCTTCATGCGCTCCAGGGCCTCGTCCTTGGAGACGTAGGTCACTTCCCGCAGGCCGCTGATGCTGCGCAGGGCGGAATCCACCGCGGCGAGGCCCTCTTCGGTGAGGTCCTCGTCCAGATAGACCACCGTCTCGTTCTGGCTGCCCAGATAATCCATCAGGCTGCCCACGTTGAGGGTGAACAGACCGGCCACGCCGGTGATGAGCAGGCAGACGGTGAGCACGCCGATGCTGGCGACGCTCATCAGCCGGTTTTTCACCATGCTGTGCAGGCCCTGGCGGGCCAGATACTTGAAACTTGACCAGTTCACAGCAGCACCTCCCCCACCGGCGCTTCGGCGGTGTCGCCCACCACGCTGCCGTGGTCGATGCGGATGACCCGCTTGCTGAAGCGGCGGGCCAGCTCGTGTTCATGGGTGACCACCACCACGGTGATGCCCACCGAGTTGATGGCGCTGAGCAGGCCCATCATCTCCACGCTCAGCTCGGGGTCGATGTTGCCGGTGGGCTCGTCGGCGATGATGAGCTGAGGGCTGTGCACCAGGGCGCGGGCCAGGGCCACGCGCTGCTGCTCGCCGCCGGAGAGCTCGTCCGGGTATTTATCCATCTTGCCGGAAAGGCCCACCAGATTGAACACGTAGGGCACCCGGGTCACGATCTTCTTTTCGGGGATGTTGGTCACCCGCATGGCAAAGGCCACATTCTCGTAGGCGGTCATGGAGGGGATGAGGCGGAAATCCTGGAACACCACGCCCATGTTGCGGCGCAGGTAGGGCACTTCCCGCTCTTTCAGGCGGGAGAGGTCCTTGCCGTCCACCAGGACGTGGCCGCTGGTGGCCTTTTCCTCCCGAAGGATGAGCTTCAGGAAGGTGGACTTGCCCGCGCCGGAGTGCCCCAGCACGAACACGAATTCGCCCTTGTGGATGTGCAGGCTGACATTCTTCAGGGCGGTGTTCCCGCCGGGATACACCTTGGTCACATTGTCAAAAACGATCATCAGGATACCTCTGCTGTGTGGGTTGGCGCTAAGCGCGAAACAGCCGGTCACGGTGTGCGACCGGCCGCCTGCTGGCGCTTGGGCTGTTATGTAAACGAAGAACGGGCAGGCATCATTGCACGCCGCGTGCAAAAAAGCGCGCGGCGTGCCGAACGGCCCGCTCAGTACTTGGCCGGGTTTGCGCTCAGGTACTTCTTGACCATCAGCGCCACCTTGAAGACGATGGCGTCGTCGAACTCGCGCAGGTCAAGGCCGGTGAGCTTCTTGATCTTTTCCAGACGGTAGACCAGGGTGTTGCGGTGCACGAACAGGCCGCGGCTGGTCTCGGAGACGTTGAGGTTGTTCTCGAAGAAGCGCTGGATGGTGAACAGGGTCTCGGCGTCCAGGCTTTCGATGCTGCCCTGCTTGAACACTTCCCGCAGGAACATCTCGCACAGGGTGGTGGGCAGCTGGTAGATCAGGCGGGCGATGCCCAGGTGATCGTAGCTGATGATGGACTGCTCGGTGTCGAACACCTTGCCCACTTCCATGGCCACCTGGGCCTCTTTGAAGCTGGTGGCCAGGTCCTTCACGTTGCCGATGGGGGTGCCGATGCCCACCACCGCCTTGATGTAGTGCTCGCCGGAGAGGGTGTCCACGATGGAGGCGGCCAGCTTTTCGATGTCCCGCTGGTCGATGCCGCGGCGGATCTCCTTCACCAGAACGGTGTCGGTCTCGCTGATGTTGAAGACGAAGTCCTTCTGCTTGTCCGGGAACAGGCCGCTGACCACGTCGTAGGCGGAGATGTCGGTGCCGGAGGTGACGCGGATGAGCAGCACCACGCGGGACACATCGGTGGCGAAGTGCAGCTCGCGGGCCTTGGCGTAGATGTCGCCGGGCAGGATGTTGTCCAGCACCACGTTCTTGATGAAGTTGGCCTTGTCGAACTTCTCATCGTGGTACTGCTTGATGCTCTGCAGGCTGATGGCCATCAGGCTGGCGAACTGGCCGGCGGTCTCGTCGGTGCCCTCCACATACACAGCGTAGTCGTTGTGCTTGTTGGAACTGAACTGATGGTAGGTGCAGCCGCCGCACTGGAAGCTGTCGCCGGTGAGGCGCTCGGCGGCAAAGCCGTCTCTCACCTCGCCGATCATGTTCAGATCCGAGCAGGAGATGACGGTGCCGGTCTCGTCCACGACGCCCACCGTACGGCCAATGGCGTCCTTCATCTGGTACACGACGCCCTGAAATACTCTGTTCGCCATAGAAATGCTCCCCTTTTTTGTATTCGATGATAAGCCTTGCGGCTGCGTTTGTGATTTTGAACAATTACAAACAACGTCTGTGTATATATTACACAATGAAATTTACTTTTGCAACATATTTCGGGCAAAAAAAATGCCATTTATTGTGTAATTTTGAGTTTTGGGTAAAAAAGGGGAAAAATAACGCCTTTTTTATCCTATTCCATAATTGTGACGGTTGTTTGAAAAAAGTTTGAAAAGCGGCCTGCCATGCGGCTTTTCAGCCCTCGCCGTCCGCCTGGATCAGGGCCTTTTCCTCCGGCGTGATGAGCCGCCAGGCCCCCGGCGCGAGGCCCTCGTCCAGCGCAAGACCGCCGATGGCGGTGCGGTGCAGCTGGTTCACCCCGGCGTCCAGCACGCCGAACATCCGCTTGATCTGGTGGTAGACCCCCTGGCGCAGCACCACGGTGGCGGCAAAGGGGTCGGCTTCGTCCGGGATGAGCCGGGCCGGCTGCATGGTCTGGCCGTCCGCCAGGGTGACGCCGGCGGCGAAGGCCTTCACCATCGCCGGGGTGACGGGTGCGTCCAGCACCACCCGGTAGGTCTTGGGCACATGGCGCTTCGGGGCCAGGATGCCGTGGGCAAAGGCCCCGTCGTCGGTGAGCAGCACGAAGCCGGTGCTGGTCTTGTCCAGCCGGCCGGCGGGAAAGAGCTGCCGCCGGGGAAAAGCCCCGCCCACAAGGTCCACCACCGTTTTGTCGCGGCCGTCGGTGCTGGCGCTGACCACCCCGGCGGGCTTGTTCAGCATGATATATACATATTCCTCACACGCCAGAGGTTTGCCGTCGGCGCAGACGGAATCGCCCTCCCTGAGGGCGCAGTCGGCCTTTTTGCACACCTGCCCGTTCACCGTGACCCGCCCCTTGGCGATGAGGCCCCGGGCGGCGGAACGGGTGAGCTGGGCCGCGTCCGCCACGAATTTGTCCAGCCGCACGTCACATGCCCTCCACAAGGCGGCCCTTGTTGCCCTTGCCCTGGAAGGCGTCCACCTCCATGGCCAGCATCACCACCGCCGGCATGCCCCGCATGGCCCGCTCGTGCTCGGGGCCGTCCATCCAGTCGCCGGAGTACTTTTCGCAGATGGCCCGCATGCCCGCCTGACGCTCGGCCTCGTCGGTGACCAGGCGCACATTGCCCTCGGCCACGCAGCTGGCGTAGACATAGGTGAACTTGCCGGGCTGGTTCTCGGCGTAGAGCACGCAGGAGAAGCAGGCCCGGGGCCGGGCGGTGAGGTTTTCCAGCTTCTGGCCCGCCCGGGCGCAGTGGAAATAAATGGTGCGGCCCACCAGCGCGGCGCACATGGGCACCGCGTAGGGGCTGCCGTCCTCGTTCACCGTGCAGAGGAAACCGTATTCGCAGTCCCGCAGAACGGTGAGGGCGTCCTCCTCGCTGAGTTTTCGGTCCATTCGGCGCAGGTCGCGCATGGAAAAAGTCCCCTTTCCGGCAAGATATTGTGTGTGACTGATTATAGCACATTTCTCCCCCGTTTTGTCTTTCCCCGCGGATTTTTGCGCCGGAACAGAAAGAAGCCGCCGGGGAACCTGCCCCGGCGGCCCGTTTTTTGTTCGGCCTCACATCTGTTTTTCCAGCTTGCAACGGTAGTAGACGGCGCTGAACTCCACAAAGAGGTAGGCCGCCACCAGCAGCAGCACCGCCGCCAGCTCCACCTCCATCAGCGCGAAGGTGAGCATCAGCGCGCCGTAGACGAAGGTCATCCGGTCAAAGGCCTTGCCCTTGGCCCGGTCGGCAATGGCCCGGTTGCGCTCGTCGGCGCGCTCCACTTCCAGCCTTCTTTGCAGCGCCGGGTCCCCCTTGAAGGCCCGGGCCGCCAGCAGCTCCCCCGCGCCCTGGCCGAAGAGGCCGCACCCCACCCCGATGCAGAGGTAGGGCAGCGCGCGCACCGCGCCCAGGTCCGCCCCGCCGCGCAGCAGCCACAGCCCCGCCGCCGCGGCCAGCAGGCCCAGAAGAACGAACAGGACGTTCCAGGTGTTCTTTTTCATTTTGTCTCCTCCTCATAGATAAAAATGTCCTCGATGGTGAGGGAAAAATACCGCGCGATCTTGAAGGCCAGCTGGATGGAGGGGTTGTAGCGCCCGTTTTCCAGCGAGCCGATGGTCTGGCGGGACACCTCCAGCGCGTCCGCCAGTTCCTCCTGGCGCAGGCCCCGCGCCTTGCGCAGTTCTTCCAGTCGGTTTTTCATGGCCGTCTCCCTTCTGATGGAAAGTTCGCTTTCCATGATTTGAGTATAGCACATCCGCCGCAAATGTCAAGCGTACTTTCCATTTTTCGCAAAAAAATTGCCGCCGGAGCATTCCGGCGGCGAGACTGTGTGAGGGGGCCGAACGGCGTCAAGGGCGCAGGAGGTCAGCGAAGATACGGCGCGGGGCGGCCGCAAAAACGCCCGGCATGCCCCTCGGGGCGCGCCGGGCAAAAATTCACTTGATGGCGGCAAAGACCGCCGCTTGTTTGACCCAGTCCATCAGCTCATCGTCTATCTCCTCCTTGTGGGAGAGGACGAAGTGATGGGTCCAGCGGTTCGGGTAGGGCTCGGTGACCACCGCCGCCCGGGGAGTATCCAGCGGCCGGTCCAGCCCCAGGGTGAGGACGATATAGTGCGCGGGAAGTTCGGCCTTGCGCTTTGCCCGCAAAAAGGAGACGCAGGCGAACAGATGACGGTTGTAAAAAGAGATCTGGCTTTTGCTCACCTTCAGCCGCACGTTCTCGATTTCCGAGAAGATGCGCGCCTCCAGCGCTTCATAGAGAGCCAGTTCCTCCGGCTTGCCGTCGAAGAAAAGCAGTGCGTCGCCGTTCATTTCCGCGGCCTCCTTTTGGGGCACTTCTCCCCCGTTTTCTTCATTATAGCATAAAACGCCGGTGAAAGAGCGGGGCAGCGGGGCGAGACGGACACGGAAGACCGGCGCAGCGGGCCGGCTCACCGGAGCGGCCACCACCGGGCGGCCACGAAAAAACGGCGCGCCCCTTTTTTGCGGGGCACGCCGTTTTTTGTTGTTCAGTCTGCTTTGCTCACACGCTCAGCTCGGCGGTCTGGCCGGTGGCCTCGGGGTTCGCCGCCAGCACCGGGCCCAGCACGTTTTTCAAAAACTCGTCCACCTGATGGGCGCTGCGGCCGGTGAAGGCCTCGGGGCGCAGTTCGGCTTCAATTTCCTCACGGGAGAGGCCGAAGGCGGGGTCCGCCTCGATGCGCTGGATCATGTCGTTGGCAAGGCCCTCCTGCTTGACCTGGGCCGCCGCGGCGATGGCGTGCTGACGCAGGCGCTCGTGGAGCTCCTGGCGGTCGCCGCCCTTTTTCACTGCCTTCATCATGATGTTCTCGCTGGCCATGAAGGGCAGCTCGGCCATCACCCGGGCGCGGATGACCTTGGGGTAGACCACCAGCCCGTCGCAGACGTTGAGCAGGATGTTCAGGATGGAGTCGGTGGCAAGGAAGGCCTCGGCCACGGCGATGCGCTTGTTGGCGGAGTCGTCCAGGGTGCGCTCGAACCACTGGGTGCCGGCGGTAAAGGCGGGGTTGAGCACGTCCACCATCAGGTAGCGGGCCAGGGCGCACACCCGCTCGCAGCGCATGGGGTTGCGCTTGTAGGGCATGGCGGAGGAGCCGATTTGATTCTTCTCGAAGGGCTCTTCCATCTCCTTGAAGTTGGCCAGCAGGCGGATGTCGGTGGCCAGCTTCATGGCGCTCTGGCCGATGCCCGCCAGGGCGTTCAGCACCATGGCGTCCACCTTGCGGCTGTAGGTCTGGCCGCTCACCGGCACCACCTTGTCAAAGCCCATGGCGGCGGTGATGTCCGCTTCCATGGCCTTGATCTTTTCCTCGTCCCCCTCGAACAGCTCCATGAAGCTGGCCTGGGTGCCGGTGGTGCCCTTCGCGCCACGCAGGGCCAGAGTGGCGATGCGGTGGTCGATTTCCTCCAGGTCCATGTAGAGCTCGTTGGCCCAGAGGGTGGCCCGCTTGCCCACCGTGGTGAGCTGGGCGGGCTGGCCGTGGGTGTAGGCAAGGCAGGGCATGGCCTTGTATTCGCTTGCGAATTTGGCCAGCAGGGCAAGCACGCCCAGCAGCTTTTTGCGCACCAGCTCGAGCGCCTCGCGCATGACGATGACGTCGGTGTTGTCGCCCACATAGCAGCTGGTGGCGCCCAGGTGGATGATGCCCTTGGCGTCCGGGCACTGCAGGCCGTAGGCGTAGACGTGGCTCATCACGTCGTGGCGGCACTCCTTCTCCCGGCGGATGGCGTCCTCATAGTTGATGTCGTCGGCGTGGGCCTTCAGCTGGGCGATTTGCTCGTCGGTGATGGCAAGGCCCTGCCGCTGTTCAGCTTCGGCCAGGGCGATCCAGAGTTTGCGCCAGGTGCGGAACTTGTTGTCGTCGGAGAAGATGTACTGCATCTCCTTGCTGGCGTAGCGGGTCTGGAAGGGGGAAATGTATCTGTCGTGTTCTGCCATAGTGCTCTTCGTTCCCTTTCTTTTGAAAAGGCCGCCCCATCAAAGGCCGGGGCGGCCCCTTTGCTTGGTTACAGCCGGAAGTAGTCCACGCCGCCCTCGAAGAGAGGCTGGTACTTGTCGCCCGGCACGTTCTTGTAAAGGTCGTTGCCGCTGCGCTCGGTGTGGCCCATCTTGCCCAGCACCCGGCCGTCGGGGCTGGTGATGCCCTCGATGGCCCAGACACTGCCGTTGGGGTTGGCGGAAAGGTCCATGCTGGGCTTGCCGGCAAGGTCCACATACTGGGTGGCGATCTGGCCGTTCTTCAAAAGCTGAGCCAGCACCGCGTCGTTTGCCACAAAGCGGCCCTCGCCGTGGCTGATGGCCACGGTGTGCACCTGGCCGGGCTGGCAGCGGCTGAGCCAGGGGCTGAGGTCGGAGGCCACCCGGGTGTTCACCAGCATGCTCTGGTGGCGGCCGATGGTGTTGAAGGTGAGGGTGGGGCAGCCTTCGTCCATGGGGCGAATTTCGCCAAAGGGCACAAGGCCCAGCTTGATGAGGGCCTGGAAGCCGTTGCAGATGCCCAGCATCAGGCCGTCCCGCTGCTTCAGCAGGCGGTGCACCGCCTCGGTGACGGCGGGGGCCCGGAAGAAGGCGGTGATGAACTTGGCGCTGCCGTCCGGCTCGTCGCCGCCGGAGAAGCCGCCGGGCAGCATGACGATCTGGCTGGCGTCAATGGCCTTCACCAGCGCCTCGCAGCTCTCGGCCACGGCGGCGGGGGTGAGGTTGTTGATGACCAGCACCTGGGGTTCGGCCCCGGCCCGGCGGAAGGCGCGGGCGGTGTCGTACTCGCAGTTGGTGCCGGGGAACACGGGGATGATGACCTTGGGCTTGGCAACGCCGATGGCCGGGGCCTTGCGGGCGGGGGCGGTGAAGGTGACAGCCTCCACCTCTTCGCCCTTGCCCCGGTAGGGGAACACCGGCTCCAGCTTGCCCTGCCAGGCCTCCTCCAGCGCGTCAAGGCCGATGACCTCGCCGCCCAGGGTGAAGGTGTAGGCTTCGGTGACGGCGCCCAGCTCAACAGAGCCGCCCACCGGCTCGTCCCCGGTCAGCTCCAGGATGAAGCTGCCGTAGGCGGGCTTGAACAGCTCGGCGGGGTCCACGCCGTCGGCCAGCTTGAAGCCCAGCCGGTTGCCCAGGCACATCTTGAACAGGCCCTCGGCGGCGCAGCCGTAGCCGGGGGTCCAGGCGGAGCGCACCTTGCCGGCGGCGATGAGGCTCTCCACCTGCTCGAACACCGCCTTCAGGCTGTGGTGCTCGGGGCGCAGGTCGTCGTATTTCGGGCGCAGCCACACCACGCGGCTGCCCGCGGCCTTGAACTCGGGGCTGATGACATTGCCGGTGGTGCCGATGGCGGTGGCGAAGCTCACCAGCGTGGGAGGCACGTCCAGCTTTTCGAAGCTGCCGGACATGCTGTCCTTGCCGCCGATGGCGGCGATGCCCAGGTCCACCTGAGCCTTCAAGGCGCCCAGCAGGGCGGTGAAGGGCTTGCCCCAGCGCTCGGGGTCGGTGCCCAGGCGCTCGAAGTACTCCTGGAAGGTCAGATAGGCTTTCTTGTGGTCAAAGCCGCTGGCCACCAGCTTGGCAACGCTCTCGATGACCGCCAGATACGCGCCGCTGTACTGCTTTTTCTCCATCAGGAAGGGGTTGTAGCCCCAGGCCATGCCGCTGCAGGTGGTGGTCTCGCCGTTCACCGGCAGTTTCGCCGCCATGGCCTGGGCCGGGGTGAGCTGGCGGCGGCCGCCGAAGGGCATCAGCACGGTGGCCGCGCCGATGGTGGAGTCAAACCGCTCCGAAAGGCCCTTCTGGCTGCAGACGTTCAGGTCGGTGACGAGGTTTTCCATCTTTTCGGCCCAGGTGTCGCCCTGCCAGTCCCGCTCGTAGGGCAGGCAGTCGTAGACCAGGACGTTGGCGTGCTTTTCGGCGCCGTTGGAGTTCAGGAACTTGCGGCTGACGTCCACGATGGTCTTGCCGCGCCAGGTCATGGTGAGGCGGGGCTCCTCGGTGACGGTGGCCACCACGGTGGCGTCCAGGTTCTCCTCGTGGGCCAGGGCCACGAAGGCCTCCACGTCCTCGGGGGCCAGCACCATGGCCATGCGCTCCTGGCTCTCGCTGATGGCCAGCTCGGTGCCGTCCAGGCCGTCGTACTTCTTGGGCACGGCGTCCAGGTCGATGGCAAGGCCGTCGGCCAGCTCGCCGATGGCAACGCTCACGCCGCCCGCGCCGAAATCGTTGCAGCGCTTGATGAGGCGGGTGGCCTCGGGCCGGCGCAGCAGGCGCTGCAGCTTGCGCTCGATGGGGGCGTTGCCCTTCTGCACCTCGGCACCGCAGGTCTCCAGGCTCTTGACGCCGTGGGCCTTGGAGGAGCCGGTGGCGCCGCCGCAGCCGTCGCGGCCGGTGGCGCCGCCCAGCAGCACCACGATGTCGCCGGGGGCGGGCTCTTCACGCCGGACGTTGGCGGCAGGGGCCGCGCCCACCACCGCGCCGATCTCCATACGCTTGGCCACATAGCCGGGGTGATACAGCTCGGTCACCTGGCCGGTGGCAAGGCCGATCTGGTTGCCGTAGCTGGAATAGCCCGCCGCGGCGGTGGTGACCAGCTTGCGCTGGGGCAGCTTGCCGGGCAGGGTGTCCGCCACGGGCACCAGCGGGTCGCCCGCGCCGGTGACGCGCATGGCCTGATAGACGTAGCTGCGGCCGGACAGGGGGTCGCGGATGGCGCCGCCGATGCAGGTGGCCGCGCCGCCGAAGGGCTCGATCTCGGTGGGGTGGTTGTGGGTCTCGTTCTTGAAGAGATACAGCCAGTCCTGCTCTTCGCCGTCCACGTCGCACTTGATCTTGACGGTGCAGGCGTTGATCTCATCGCTTTCGTCCAGGTCCTTCAGCTTGCCGATGGCCTTGAGGTACTTGCCGCCGATGGTGGCAAGGTCCATCAGGCACATGTCCTTCTTGCGGCCGGCATACACCGCCTTGCGCATGGCAAGGTAGGAATCGAAGGCCTTCTTCACCTGCACGTCCTCGATGCGCACCTCCTCCAGGATGGTGCCGAAGGTGGTGTGGCGGCAGTGGTCGCTCCAGTAGGTGTCGATCATCTTGATCTCGGTGATGGTGGGCTCCCGGTGCTCATAGCGGAAGTACTGCTGGCAGAAGGCGATGTCCGCCTCGTCCATGGCAAGGCCGCGCTGGGCGATGAAGTCCTTGAGGCCCTGCTCGTCCAGCTCCAGAAAGCCCTTCAGCACCTCCACGTCGGCGGGCACGGGGTAGTCCACCTGCAGGGTGTCCACCGTTTCCAGGGACGCTTCCCGGGCCTCCACCGGGTTGATGACATACTTTTTGATGCGCTCCATGTCTTCGGCGGGGATATGGCCGGTGAGCAGATAGACCCGGGCGGTGCGCACCTGGGGCCGCTCGCCCTGGCTGATGAGCTGGATGCACTCGCTGGCGGAGGAGGCGCGCTGGTCGAACTGGCCGGGCAGATACTCCACCGCGAAGGTGGCGTCCGCCGCGGGCAGCGAATCATAGACCGCGTCCACCGGGGGTTCGCTGAACACGGTGGGCACGCAGGAGTCGAACAGCTCCCGGCTGATGCCCTCCACGTCGTAGCGGTTCAAAAGCCGCAGGCCGGTGACGCTCTCGATGCCCAGCAGGCTGCGCACCTCGTTCAGCAGGCTTTGGGCCTCGTGGTCAAAACCCGCTTTCTTTTCCACATAAACTCGATATACCATGGGGTACCTCCCTTGAAACTGTGGGGTTCACCGCAGGGCCTCCAGCGCCCGGTGACCGATGTCGCTGCGGCGGTGCAGCCCTTCGAAGGAAATGTTGTCGGCGGCGGCGTAGGCCTTTGCCAGCGCCGTTTTGAGGTCCGGGGCGGTGGCGGTGACACCCAGCACCCGCCCGCCGGAGGTGACCAGTTTGCCGTCTTTGAGGGCGGTGCCGGCGTGGTAGACCACCGCTTCGCCGCCGGGCAGCTGGCCGTTTTCAAGGCCGGAAATCTCCTTGCCTTTTTCATAGTGCTCGGGGTAGCCGCCGCTGGCCAGAATGACGCAGGCGGCGCTGTCGGAAGAGAATTCCACCGGGGTCTCCGCCAGCCTGCCCTCGGTGCAGGCCAGCATGACGCGCAGCAGGTCGCTTTTCAGCAGGGGCAGCACCACCTGAGTCTCGGGGTCGCCGAAGCGGCAGTTGTACTCGATGACCTTGGGGCCCGACGGGGTGAGCATCAGCCCGAAGTAGAGGCAGCCCTTGAAGGGGCAGCCCTCGGCGGCCATGGCCGCCATGGTGGGGGCAAAGATGGTCTTTTCGCACCGGGCCGCCGCCTCGGCGGTGTAGCAGGGGTTCGGGGCCACGGTGCCCATGCCGCCGGTGTTCAGGCCCTTGTCGCCGTCCAGCGCACGCTTGTGGTCCATGCTGGACACCATGGGCTTGAGGGTCTTGCCGTCGGCAAAGGCCAGCACGCTGACCTCGGGGCCGGTGAGGAATTCCTCCACCACCACCCGGCTGCCGGAAGCGCCGAACACCTTTTCCTCCATCATCTTATGGAGGGCTTCCTTGGCGGCCTCTTCGCTCTCGCAGATGAGCACGCCCTTGCCCAGAGCCAGGCCGTCCGCCTTGATGACCACCGGGTATTTGCCCTTGGAACGGATGTAGTCCAGGGCCTTTGCCGGCTCGTCGAACACCTCGTATTCAGCGGTGGGGATGCCGTATTTCTTCATCAGGTTCTTGCTGAACACCTTGCTGGCCTCGATGCGGGCCGCGGCGGCGCTGGGGCCGAAGGCGGGAATGCCCGCTTCGGCCAGCCTGTCCACCAGCCCCAGGGCCAGCGGGTCATCGGGGGCGACCACAACGTAGTCCACCTTTTCCTTTTTCGCCAGCTCCACCTGACCGTCGATGTCGGTGGCGGCCACCGGCACGCAGCGCGCGTCGGCGGCGATGCCGCCGTTGCCCGGCGCGCAGAGAATTTCAGAGCACAGGTCGCTCTCTTTCAGTTTTTTCACAATGGCGTGTTCCCGGCCGCCGCCGCCCACTACCAGAAGTTTCATGGGTAGGTCTCCCCCTTCCTTTTCTTGCGAAGCCCTGACACACCGACGCCCGGCACGGAAAAACCGCGCCGGGTGGTGCGCTTTGTTTAATGGTGGAACAGCCGCAGGCCGCAGAAGGCCATGGCGATGCCGTATTTGTTGCAGGTGTCGATGACCTGCTGGTCGCGGATGGAGCCGCCGGGCTCCACGATGGCCACAACGCCGCTGCGGCGGGCCCGCTCGATGTTGTCGCCGAAGGGGAAGAAGGCGTCGCTGCCCAAGCACACGCCGCTCGCTTTGGCCAGCCATTCCTTCTTCTCGGCGGCGGTGAGGGGCTCGGGGCGGGTGGTGAAGGTCTCGGCCCACACGTCCTCGCCGATGACGTCCTCATACTCGTCGGAGATGTAAACGTCGATGGCGTTGTCCCGGTTGGGGCGGGAGACGTCCTCCCGGAAGGGCAGGGCCAGCACCTTGGGGTGGTGGCGCAGCTGCCAGATGTCCGCCTTGTTGCCCGCCAGACGGGTGCAGTGGATGCGGCTCTGCTGGCCCGCGCCCACGCCGATGACCTGCCCGCCCTGGGCGTAGCAGACGGAGTTGGACTGGGTGTACTTGAGGGTGATGAGGCAGAGCACCAGGTCCCGCTTCTGTTCGGCGGTGAGGTTCTTGTTCTCGGTGACGAGGTTTTCCAGCATGTCCTCGCCGATGCGCAGGTCGTTGCGGCCCTGCTCGAAGGTGATGCCGAACACCTGCTTGTGCTCGATGGCGGCGGGCACATAGGAAGCGTCGATCTGCACGATGTTGTAATTGCCCTTGCGCTTGGACTTCAAAATCTCCAGGGCGGCGGGGGTATAGCCGGGGGCGATGATGCCGTCGGACACCTCGTGCTGGATGACCTTGGCGGTGGACTCGTCGCACTCGTCGGAGAGGGCGATCCAGTCGCCGAAGCTGCTCATGCGGTCAGCGCCGCGGGCCCGGGCGTAGGCGCAGGCCAGGGGGCTGAGTTCCAGCCCCTCGCAGAAGTACATCTTTTTGAGGGTGTCGTCCAGGGGCAGGCCCAGGGCCGCGCCCGCCGGGGAGACGTGCTTGAAGGAGGCGGCGGCGGGCAGGCCGGTGGCCTCTTTCAGCTCCTTCACCAGCTGCCAGGAGTTCAGCGCGTCCAGAAAGTTGATGTAGCCGGGCTTGCCGTTGAGAACGGTGACCGGCAGCTCGCCCTCTTCCATATAGATGCGGGCGGGTTTCTGGTTGGGGTTGCAGCCGTATTTCAGTTCCAGTTCCTTCATCTTTCGTTTTCCCCCTTATTCTTCACAAACTGCGTCGTACTTGTTGATGATAACATCCTCGGTCTCGCCGGTGGCAAGGTCGATGGCCCGCACGAACAGGCTGACCTTGTTGTCCTCGTTGAGGGACTCCCACATCTTTGCCGCCAGCTCCTCCGCCTCTTCCGGCAGGGCCACCCGCTCCGGCTCGCCCTCAAAGCTGGGGATGGGGCTGCCGTCGCACTTATAGGTGTGCAGGAAGTGGCCTTCGCCGGCCACCGGCTGGGGATACTCGAAGAAGTACCGCCGGCAGCTCTCGCCGTTGCCGTCGGCGCTCTTGAGAATGGACAGCTTGTAGCTGCAAGCGCCTTCGGCCAGCTCCACCACGCCGCTGATGCGGGGGGTCCAGTTGGGGCCGTCCGGCTCGAAGGTGCGGGTGCGCAGGGCGGCCTCGAAGCCGTCGCCTTTGGCCATGAAGTCGTACACCGTGTCGGTCTGGTCGCCGTTGGTCACGATGTGGGTGTTTTCGCCCACCGTGCGCACCGGGTTATAGATGATGAGGCTGGGGTCCTCCAGCTTTGCCGGGTCCGCCGCCAGGGTGCGGATGCCGCCGATGGCCTCCACCGGGTCGAACACCCGGTTGCGGCTGTTGGCGCTGCGGCCCATGATGAAGTAGGCGATGAGCGCCTTTTTGCCGCTGGGGGCAAGGCCCAGCACGATGCCCCGGCCGGGGTAGGCGTTGGTCTTCAGCTGTTCATAAAGGTCAAGCAGTTCCATTTCCTCATTCTCCCTTTTCGTCGCGCGCCGCAGCGGGCGCGGGTTCAGCCTTTGTCGTATTCGGCGCACACCTTGGCCAGCGCCGCGGGCAGCAGCTGCCATTCGGCCTGCTCCATCACCCGCCGCTGCAAAGTCTCGGGGGTGTCGCCCTCGGCCACCTCCACCGCCTTCTGGGCGATGATGCGCCCGCCGTCGCACACTTCGTTGACGAAGTGGACGGTGGCGCCGGTGACCTTGACCCCTTTGGTCAGGGCCGCCTCGTGCACCTTGAGGCCGTACATCCCCTCGCCGCAGAAGCTGGGGATGAGGCTGGGGTGCACGTTCAAAATGCGCTCGGGGTAGGCGGCGATGACGCTGGGCCCCAGAATGGAGAGGAAGCCCGCCAGCACCACCACGTCGATGCCGTTTTCCTTCAAAACGCCCAGCAGGGCCTTGTCGAATTCCTCGGCGGCGGCATAGTCCTTGCGGCGGACCACCACGCCGGGCACGCCGGCGTTCTTGGCCCGCTCGAGAGCGTAAACGCCGGGCTTCGAGGCCACCACAAGGCTGATCTTGCCGTGGGGGTTTTCGCCCCGGGCCTCGCTGTCCAGCAGGGCCTGGAGGTTGGTGCCTCCGCCGGATACCAGCACCGCTACCTTCAGCATAACTCCACCCCGTCGCCGGCGACGATCTCGCCCAGGACCCAGGCGTCCTCGCCGTTCTTTTTCAGAATTTCAACGGCGCGGTCAGCGTCCTCTTTGGCCACCACCAAAATCATGCCAACGCCCATGTTGAAGGTGTTGAACATGTCCCGCTCGGGGATGTTCCCGGCGGCCTGGATGTGGTGGAAGAGGGCGGGAGTGCACACGTCGCTCTTGGCGATGCGGGCGGCGCACCCTTTTTTGAGGCAGCGGGGGATGTTCTCATAGAAGCCGCCGCCGGTGATGTGGCTCACGCCCTTGACGGTGACTTCCTCCATCACCGCCAGCACGGGTTTGACGTAAATCTTGGTGGGGGCCAGCAGGGCCTCGCCCAGGGTGCAGCCCAGGTCGGCGTGATGCTCTTTCAGCACCTCGGGGTGGTGTTCCAGGTCAAAGACCCGGCGCACCAGCGAGAAGCCGTTGGAGTGAACGCCGGAGGAGGGCAGGGCGATGATGACGTCGCCCTCCTGCATGGTGCTGTTGTCCAGCAGTTTTGCCTTGTCCACCGCGCCCACGGTGAAGCCCGCCAGGTCGTATTCGTCCTCGGGATAGAAGCCGGGCATCTCGGCAGTCTCGCCGCCCACCAGAGCGCAGCCGGCCTGCACGCAGCCCTCGGCCACGCCGGCCACCAGCTGGGCGATCTTTTCCGGCACGTTCTTGCCGCAGGCGATGTAGTCCAGGAAGATGAGGGGCTTCGCGCCCGCGCAGATGACGTCGTTGACGCACATGGCCACGCAGTCGATGCCCACGGTGTCGTGCTTGTCCATCAGAAAGGCGATTTTCAGCTTGGTGCCCACGCCGTCGGTGCCGGAGACCAGCACGGGGTGGGGCATGTCGGTGCAGTCCAGTTCAAACAGGCCGCCGAAGCCGCCCAGGCCGCCGATGCAGCCGGAGGTCATGGTGCGGGCGACGTGCTGTTTCATCAGTTCCACCGCCTTGTAGCCGGCGGTGATGTCCACCCCGGCGGCGGCGTAGCTGGCAGAATAACTCTTTTCCATGGCGCGCTCCTTTGCGTTCATTCAGTGGCTTCGGGGATCTTGCTCTCGAATTTGCTCTTTTCGGTCACGGCGGGGGTCTCGGCGGGGTACTTGCCGGTGAAGCAGCCGGTGCACAGCCCCAGGCCGCAGCCCTCGGCGATGTTCTTCACGCCCTCCACGCTGAGGAAGCCCAGGCTGTCCACACCCAGGATGTCCCGCATCTCCTCCAGGGTGTGGTTGGCGGCGATGAGGTTCTCGCGGCTGTCCACATCCACGCCGAAATAGCAGGGATAGAGGAACTCCGGCGCGCTGGAGAGGAAGTGCACCTGGGTGGCGCCGGCCTCCCGCAGCAGCTGCACGATCTGGCGGCTGGTGGTGCCCCGGACGATGGAGTCGTCCACCAGCACCACCCGCTTGCCCCGCACCGTGTCGGCGATGGGGTTCAGCTTGATGCGCACGGTGTTCTCACGCAGCTTCTGGTCGGGCTGGATGAAGGTGCGGCCGATGTATTTGTTCTTCAAAAAGCCGATGCCGTAGGGGATGCCGCTCTGCTGGGAGTAGCCCAGAGCCGCGTCCAGGCCGGAGTCGGGCACGCCGATGACCACGTCCGCCTGGATGGGGTGCTCCAGCGCCAGCATGGCGCCGGCGCGGCGGCGGGCACGGTGGACGGAGGCGCCGTCCACCACCGAGTCGGGCCGGGCGATGTAGACGAACTCAAAGACGCACAGGCTGCTGGGCTTTCCGCAGTGGGTGCGGATGGAGCGCATGCCGTTCTCGTCAAAGACGATGATCTCGCCGGGCTCCACGTCCCGCACGAACTCGCCGCCGGCGGCGGCGATGGCGCAGCTCTCGCTGGCGATGACGTCGCTGCCGTGCAGCTTGCCGATGCACAGGGGCCTGAAGCCGTGGGGGTCACGGGCGGCGATGAGCTTGCGGGGGCTCATGATGACAAGGCTGTAAGCGCCTTTCAGCATGGGCATGGCCTTTTCCACCGCTTCCTCGATGCTGCCGCTGGAAAGGCGCTGGCGGGTGATGGTGTAGGCGATGACCTCGGTGTCGCTGGTGGAGTGGAAGATGCCGCCCTCCAGCTCGATGGCCTGCCGCAGCTCGTAGGAGTTGGTCAGGTTGCCGTTGTGGGCCAGGGCCATTTTCCCCTTCTGGTGGCTGACCTCAATGGGCTGGCAGTTGCTCCTTGTGTTTCCTCCGGTGGTCCCATATCTCACATGGCCCACCGCCATGGTCCCTTCGGGAAAATGAGCCAGGGTATCCTTTGAAAACACCTCGCTCACCAGTCCCAGGTCCTTGTAAGAGGAAAAGACCCCATCGTCATTGACCACGATCCCACAGCTTTCCTGCCCTCTGTGCTGCAGGGCATAGAGCCCGTAATAGACCAGCTCCGCCACATTTTCTTTTTTGGCGCTGAGCACTCCAAACACGCCGCATTCTTCGTGAATTCCCATCCTGCTCCTTTCTCCTGCCTCCATTCCCTATTCTACCGTAACCGATTTTGCAAGATTTCTTGGCTTATCAATATCGCAGCCCCTGTTCAGCGCGATATAATAGGCAAACAGCTGCAGCGGGACCACTCCCAGCACCGGCTGCAGGAGCGTATGGATCTTTGGGATCACAAATACCTCCGATGCCTGGCTGCCGATC
>ERZ507065.74-NODE-74-length-91430-cov-7.261078_pt1 | contig 91430 bp, 84 predicted proteins | sample MGYA00513785_ERZ507065 | MGnify/ENA metagenome assembly ERZ507065
GGCGGGCCCTCCCGGCCGTCCTCGTCCTCCCGCCCCAAGAGTTTCGGCGGATTTGGCGGCGGCAGCGGCCGCGGTTCCGGCGCGGGCCGGCGCAGCGGCGGCTCTTCCCGTCCCGGCGGTTCCCGTTCCGGCGGCGGCGCAGGCCGGCGCAAATAACGTCACAGAAAAAAGATGCCTTCCCCGGCGGGGAAGGCATCTTTTTTTGCGCGTTCAGTTCAGCAGGCCGTAGACCCGGCAGGTCTCCAGCATCTGGCCCAGGGTCAATTTCTGGCCCATCAGCTGGCGGTAGGTGGCGGTGCGGGTCTTGTCCTGCGCTTTCAGCTTCTCCATGCGGGCCGCCGTGTCGGCGTACTGGGCCTGCAGGTCCGCCAGCATCTTCTCAAACTGTTCCAGCCGGTCCATCGGGGGCTTCCTCCTTTGCAGCGCGCCGGGCGCTGAACTCACAGCCGCAGTAGTCCTGGCGGTAAAGGCCGTATTCGGCCGAGAGCTCCAGACTGCGCTTGTAGCCGTTCTTTTTCTTGAAGTCGTTGGGCAGATGGCACACGCCGTACTGCTTTTCCAGCTCCTGCCCGATGGCGTTGATGCGCGCCGCGTCCTTGTGGGGGCTGATGGACAGGGTGGTGCAGAACCAGTCGAAGCCGTGGGCGGCGGCGTAGCGGGCGGCCTCTTTCATCCGCAGCCGGTAGCACACGGTGCACCGCCCGCCCCGCTCCGGCTCGGCCTCCAGGCCCGCCACGGTCTCGTAGTAGCGGCCGGTGTCGTAATCGCCCTCCACCACCTGCACCGCGGGGGCAAAGGCGGCGGCAAAGCGCTCCAATTCATCCCCCCGGCGGCGGTATTCGGCGGCGGGCCAGATGTTGGGATTGTAATAAAGGATGGTCACCTCAAAGTGGGCCAGCAGCTGTTCCAGCACCGCGCTGGAGCAGGGCCCGCAGCAGGCGTGGAGCAAAAGCCGGGGCTTTTGGCCTCCCTGCGGGGCCAGCCGGGCCAGCACGGCCTCCATCTCGCGGGCGTAGTTCGGCGGGTTCGCCATGAAAAAGCCCCCTTTCATTTTTTCAAAGCCATTATACCACGGCGGGCAAGGGGGAAAAAAGAGCGCCCGGTCACAGACTGTTTGTAACGATTTTGCAATTTGTTTATAAGCTTATCACGGTTTTTCCACAAAGTGGGGGTATTCTATAATCACAGCCCGGGGGGAACAAAAGATTCCCCAAAGTGAAAACCGGCCACGGCGAAAAAGCCGTGTATACTGGCCGCCGCCCATGCGACGGGCGGGCCCGCAAGCCCCGCCTGTGGACGGCCCAGACAACCGACCCGCCTTCCCCTTCGTGAGAAGGTTCATATAGATATCCGCTTTTTCATGAGATTCCTCTTCAATTTGTGCAAAGGCAGTCTGCTCCTTCACTCCTCGGAGCAGGCTGTTTTTGCGTTTTGGCCTTGTTTCTGCTATAATAAGCGAAAAGCGCGCCGCGCCCGCGGCCGAAAGGGGAACGACCCATGGAACAGCAAAAACTTGACCGAATCAGCGAGCTTGCCCGCAAAAGCCGCACCGCCGAAGGCCTCACCGACGCGGAACGCGCTGAACAGATGGCCCTGCGCCAGGAATACATTGAAAGCATGAAGCGCAGCCTGCGCGCCCAGCTGGACAACATCGACGTCATCGACGAAACCGGCGCCCACCCGCTGAAGCGCAGATCCTGACGGGGCAAAAGGCCCCATCCCACAACATCCGAGGTGCTTTTTTGTGACTGAAACGCTCGTGCGGCTGTTTGTGAAGAACAGCCGCGACACCACCGACCCCGCCGTGCGCACCGCCTACGGCAATCTGGCGAGCTGGGTGGGCATCTTCTGCAACCTGCTGCTCTGTGCCGGCAAATTTCTGGCCGGCACCCTCTCGGGCAGCATCTCCATCGCCGCCGACGCGGTGAACAACCTGTCCGACGCGTCCTCCAGCGTGGTGAGCCTCATCGGCTTCAAGCTGGGGGCCCGCCCCGCCGACGACGAACACCCCTACGGCCACGCCCGCTTTGAGTATCTTGCCGGGCTGGCGGTGGCGGTGATGGTGCTGGTCATCGGCGTGGAACTGCTGAAAAGCAGCGTGGACAAAATTCTTCATCCCGCCGCCGTAACCTTCAGCTGGGTGGCCATGGCGGTGCTGGCGGCGTCCATCGCCGTCAAGCTGTGGATGTCGCTGTTCAACCGCACGCTGGGCAAGCGCATCAATTCCGGCTCCCTCATCGCCACCGCGGCGGACAGCCGCAACGACGTGCTCACCACCAGCGCGGTGCTCGTCGCCAGCCTCATCAGCCACTTCGCGAATGTGGAGCTGGACGGCTGGATGGGCGCGGCGGTGGCCCTGTTCATCCTTTACAGCGGCGTGGGCCTCATCAAAGACACCATCGATCCGCTGCTGGGCCTTGCCCCCGACCCGGAGCTGGTGCAGTATATCCACGACAAGATCATGAGCTACCCCGGCGTGCTGGGCACCCATGACCTGATGGTCCACGACTACGGCCCCGGACGGCAGTTCGCCAGCGTCCATGTGGAGCTGGCCGCCGAGGGCGACGTGATGGCCAGCCATGAGCTCATCGACGACATCGAGCGGGACTTTTTGAAAAACGACCGCCTGCCGGTGGTCATCCACTTCGACCCCATCGTCACCTCCGACGCCCAGGTGGGGGATATGCGCCGCTGGCTGGCCGGGGCGGTCAAGACCATCGACCCCTCCCTGTCCATCCACGACCTGCGCATTGTGCCGGGCGTGAACCACACCAACGTCATCTTCGACTGCGTCACCCCGCCGGGCTTTGCCATGGGCAGCGCCCGCCTGAAGGACGCCATCGCCCGGCTGGTGAGCGAAAAGGACCCGAGTTACCGCTGTGTCATCACCGTGGAAACAAGTTTTGCCGCCGTGCCCCGCACGGGCGAGACGGTGCAGTAAGGAGGAAAAAGCATGGAGTTCCGTTATTCCGACAAGGTGCTGGGCATGCGCCCCAGCATCATCCGCGAGCTGCTCAAACAGATGAGCGACCCCAGCCTCATCAGCTTTGCCGGCGGCAACCCCGCGGCGGACAGCTTCCCTGTGGCGGACATCCGCGCCTTCAGCGACAAGCTGCTGGAGACCGACCCGGTGGGCATGCTGCAATACTCCGTCACCGAGGGCTACGGCCCTCTTCGCCAGGCCTGCCGCGACTTTGCCAACCGCAAATGGCCGGTGGTGAAAAAGAGCGATGAAGTCATCATCACCAGCGGCAGCCAGCAGGTCATCGAGTTCATGGCAAAGCTGCTGTGCAACGAGGGCGACGTGGTGGCGGTGGAGGAGCCGGCCTTTTTGGGGGCCTACAACTCCATGCGCAGCTTCGGCGCGGTCCTTCGGGGCGTGCCCCTGCAGCCGGACGGCGTGGACCTGGAGGCCCTGGAAGCGGCCTTTGCCGCCGAGCCAAAGCCTAAATTCTTCTACTGCATCCCCAACTTCCAGAACCCCACCGGCTACACCACCAGCGCCGCAAAGCGCAAGGCCATCTATGAGCTGGCGGTGAAGTACGGCGTGCCGGTGCTGGAGGACGACCCCTACGGCGCGCTGCGCATCAGCGGCCAGGACGTGCCCCCCATCAAGCACTTTGACGAGACGGGCGCGGTGGTTTACGCCGGGTCCTTCAGCAAGATCCTCTGCCCCGGCATGCGCCTTGCCTATTGCGCCGGCCAGCCGGAGTTCATCACCAAGATGGTCACCGCCAAGCAGGGCAGCGACGTGCACACCAACGTCTGGGCCCAGCGGGTGTGCGAGCGGATGCTCCGCGAGACCGACATGAACGCCCACATCGCCCGGCTGCAGGCCATCTACCGGGAGAAGGCGGACCACATGATGGCGCAGCTGGACGAAAAGCTCTCCGGCGCGGTGACCTATGTGCGGCCGGAGGGCGGCATGTTCATCTGGGCCAAGCTGCCCGACGAGGTGCCCGCGGGGGAATTTGCCCGGCGGTGCCTGGAAAAGAAGCTGGCGGTGGTGCCGGGCAGCGCCTTCTATACCGACAGCACGGTGGACCAGCCCTTTGTGCGGCTGAATTTCTCCACCCCCACCAAGGAGCAGATCGACCGGGGCGTGGCCGTGATGGCCGAAGTTCTGGCTGAAATGACGAAGTGACCGCAAAAACGAGAGGAGAGAGGCACCCATGGAAAAAATCAAGATGACCACCCCCCTTGTGGAGATGGACGGCGACGAGATGACCCGCATTTTGTGGCAGATGATCAAGGACGAACTCATCCTGCCCTTTGTGGACCTCAAGAGCGAATACTACGACCTGGGGCTGCCCAACCGGGACGCCACCGGCGACCAGGTCACCATGGACGCGGCGCTGGCCAACAAGAAGTACGGCGTGTCGGTGAAGTGCGCCACCATCACCCCCAACGCCCAGCGCATGACCGAGTATGACCTGCACGAGATGTGGAAGAGCCCCAACGGCACCATCCGCGCCGTGCTGGACGGCACGGTGTTCCGCGCGCCCATCCTCATCAACTGCATCAAGCCGGTGGTGAAGAACTGGAAAAAGCCCATCACCATCGCCCGCCACGCCTACGGCGACGTGTACAAGGGCACCGAGTTCCGCATCCCCGGCCCCGGCAAGGCGGAACTGGTGTTCACCGGCGAGGACGGCACCGAGATGCGCCAGACGGTGTATGACTTCGAGTGCCCGGGCGTGCTCCAGGGCCAGTACAACAAGGACACCAGCATCTCGAGCTTCGCCCGCAGCTGCTTCAACTACGCCCTTTCCACCAAACAGGACCTGTGGTTCGCCACCAAGGACACCATCAGCAAAAAATACGACCACACCTTCAAGGACATCTTTGCCGAGATTTACGAGGCGGAGTACAAGGAGAAGTTCGAGGCTGCGGGCATCGAGTACTTCTACACCCTCATCGACGACGCGGTGGCCCGGGTCATCCGCAGCGAGGGTGGCTTTATCTGGGCATGCAAGAACTACGACGGCGACGTGATGAGCGACATGGTCTCCACCGCCTTCGGCAGCCTTGCCATGATGACCAGCGTGCTGGTGAGCCCCGACGGCTGCTACGAGTACGAGGCCGCCCACGGCACCGTCACCCGCCACTACTACCGCTACCTGAAGGGCGAGGTGACCAGCACCAACCCCATGGCCACCATCTTTGCCTGGACCGGCGCGCTGGCAAAGCGGGGCGAACTGGACGGCATCCCGGCGCTGGAGGACTTTGCCAAGAAGCTGGAGGCCGCCTGCATCGACACCCTGGAGAGCGGCGTGATGACCAAGGACCTGTGCGGCCTGGCGGAGGGCATCACCCCCACGCCGGTGTCCAGCGAGGAGTTCATCAAGGCCATCCGCAAGAACCTGGAAGAAAAGCTGGGCGCTTAAACGCGGCAAAAGCTGAAAGGCGCAGGCCCGGCCCTGTGCACGGCGCGCGCCCCAAAACAAATGGCGGCACCCCCTGCACGGAAAACACAGAAAACAGCGGCCCCCGCGGGAACTTCCCGCGGGGGCCGTTTCGCGCCTTATTCCTGCATTTTCCGCCGCCGGGCCAGCCGCCGCCGCCGCAGCGCCAGGGGCAGTGCCCCCAGGCAGACAGCCGCGCCCAGGGCGACGTTGACCCAGGCGAAGGAGAAGCCCTGGGTCATGTTGGTGCCGCCCAAAAACAGGTTCACGCCGCCCAGCAGATAGCAGACGGTGAGCACCCGGTCCATGTGGCGGAGGATGGAGTCGGTGTCGCTGAACAGTTCAAAGGGGGTGCCGTCGTTCTCACGCCGCAGGTAGACCCAGCTGAACAGCCTGCCCACCACCTGGATGCCCGTGTCCTCCAGAAAGGCGAGGTAATCCGGGTCGTTTTTTTGCAGCATCTCCAGCTGGTACTGCCAGCGGCCCGGTTCGCCCTGCTCAAACTCATAGCGGCACCAGCCCACCCGGCAAAGCTGCCAGCCCTGGCGGCTCATCTCGTTGAGCCACGCGGCCTCCTTCTCCCAGTCCCACAAAGGGAACGCCTTGTACACCACCTTGCTCATGCCTGACCCTCCTTTGTCACGGCCCGGCCGTTTCTCACCAGTTCCTCCAGCCGGGCAAGCTCCGTTTCCACCGCCGCCTTGCCCGCGGCAGTGATGCGGTATTCTTTTTTGCGGCTGCCGGCCTCCACCGGCAGCGCCTCGATCCAGCCCTTTTCCAGCAGGGCGTTCAGCGCGCCGTACAGCGTGCCCGCCGCCAGCCGCACCCGCCCGCCGGAAAACTCCGCCGCCTTCTGCATGATGCCGTAGCCGTGCAGCGGCTGGTATAAAGAAAGAAGGATATAGTAAAACGCCTCGGTCAAAGCGAAACTCTCCGCCATGGGCCGCACCTCCTGTTATGCAAGGCACCGTTATATCGGGTTACGATATAATTATATCAGCACCCGATATAATTGTCAAGGGGAGAGATCGCGGAAATCGGACTTCATAAGAATTTTAGCACTCAAATATAGAGAGCGCTAAAATTAACAATTTGTTCATAAAAAGGACAAACAAAACGCGAAAAGAAGGGGTATAGTAATAATCGTCAGGAGGGAAGAGGACCGGGGGCAAGACCCCGGGGCCCAAAGCCCCCGGCAAAGCGGCGCAGCGCCCGCGCAAACACAGCGCCGCCAAGAAAAAATCTTTTCGTGCGCGGAGAATAGGAGTACATTATGTTTGGCATGATCCCGTTCACCCGTGAGGAAAATAGTCTGTGGAACTATCTGGACAACATGGAAAAGAGCCTGTTCACCGGCTTTGGCGACATGAGCCAGTTCCGGTGCGACATTCAGGACAAAGGCGACCACTACCTGCTGGAGGCGGAACTGCCCGGCTTCCAGAAAGAGGACATCAGCCTTGACCTGAACGGCGACACCATGGTCATCACCGCCCGCCACAACAGCGAGAAGGAAGACAAGGGCGAGGGCAACTACCTGCGCCGCGAGCGCAAGTACGGCTCTTACAGCCGCAGCTTCAATGTCAGCGGCATCAACACCGAGGGCATCAAGGCCGCTTACAACAACGGCATCCTGGAGGTCACGCTGCCCAAGCAGGCGGAAGTCGCACCCGCGACCCGCACCATCCAGATCGAGGGCTGATGTTCCACAACACCCCATGGCAAGCAAAGGGGCGCCCGGCCGATTCGGCCGGGCGCCCCTTTTTGTGTTTACGGAATGTTGAAAGACAAAATGAATTGTCGATTTGTATAAGCATGTGTCTCGAACCCGGTCCTTTGCCCGGGTAAACGAAGCGTCGGTTGACCGCAGTGCCTTTCGTGGGATAGGATAGACGCGGGAGGCGAAGAGGATGGACGCAAAAACATTGGGAGATTTCATTGCCGGGCGGCGCAGGGAGCTGGGGCTGACCCAGGCCCAGCTGGCCGCGCGGCTGCACCTCACCGACAAGGCGGTGAGCCGCTGGGAGCGGGGCGTGGGCCTGCCGGACCTGGCCACGCTGGAACCGCTGGCGGCGGCGCTAAAGGTGAGCCTTGCCGAGCTGATGACCGCCCGCCGCCAGCCGCGGCCCCTGCCCGAAGCGGAGGAGGCGGCGGCCCAGGCGCTGGCACTGGCGCGCCAGAGCCGCAGCGCCGGGCAAAGGGCGCTGTGGTGGGCGTGCGCCGCCTGTCTGGGGCTTTTTGGGGCGGTGGCGGTGTTCCTGGTGTGGGTGCTGGCGGTGAGCGGCCCGGTCGCGGCCGCCTCGGTGGCGAGCCTGCTGCTGGGGCTGGGGGCATGGAGCGTGCCCCTGGTGCAGCTGGCCCGGCGGCGGTGCACCCCGGCGGGCTGCATTTTCAGTCTGGGGCTGGCCCTGGCCGCTCTCGCGGCCCAGTTTGCCGACATCCTCACCCAGGTGCGGGAAAGAGACTGGTCCGCCCTGATGGACACCATGGACACGCTGGTGGCGGTGGTGGTGTTCTTCTGCGCCGTCACCCTGGCACTGAACCTGCTGGCGGCGGCGATGGGCCAAAAGCGAAAATAAAAAAGAGCCGTGCGGACCTTTCGGGACCCCGCGCGGCTCTTTTGCTTATTCCTTTTCCCGGCGGCGTTTCAGCTCCGCCTTGCGGGCCATCACCCGGGCCAGATTCTCGGCGGCCCGCGCCTCGCTGCCCTGGTCGGTGGGCAGGTAGTAACGGCGGCCGGCGAGGTTTTCCGGCAGACATTCCAGGTCCGCCACCTTCTCTTCGGTGTCGTGGGCGTAAACGTAGCCCTTGCCGTAGTCCAGCTCCTTCATCAGCCGGGTGGGCGCGTTGCGGATGGCCAGGGGCACCGGCTCGTCCAGCATCTTCTCCGCGTCCGCCTTTGCGTGCTCGTAGGCCTTGTACACCGCGTTGGAGCGGGGGGCCAGCGAGAGGTAGATGACCGCCTGGGCCAGATTCACGCTGCACTCCGGCATGCCGTTGAAGTGGCAGGCCTGATAGGCCGCCACCGCAATTTCCAGGGCCCGGTTGTCCGCAAGGCCGATGTCCTCGCTGGCAAAGCGGATGAGCCGCCGCGCCACATACAAGGGGTCCTCGCCCGCCTCCAGCATCCGGGCCAGCCAGTAGACCGCCGCGTCCGGGTCGGAGTTGCGCATGGACTTGTGCAGTGCGCTGATGAGGTTGTAGTGCTCCTCGCCCTTTTTGTCGTAAAGCAGGCTCTTTTTGCTGGTGCACTGCTCCAGCAGCGGCCGGTCCACCACCAGTTTTCCATCGGTCTCCTCCGCGTTCAGCACCGCCATCTCCAGGGTGTTCAGGGCGGTGCGGGCGTCGCCGTTGGCAAAGTTGGCGATGAGGTCCAATGCCTCAGGCTCCATCTCGATGGTTTTATCCCCAAAGCCCCGGGGGTCGGTGAGGGCACGGCGCAAAAGCACCGTCAGGTCCTCGGGGGTGAGGGCTTTCAGCACGAACACCTTGCACCGGCTCAAAAGCGCGGCGTTTATCTCAAAGCTGGGGTTCTCGGTGGTGGCCCCGATGAGCACGATGCTCCCTTTTTCCACAAAGGGGAGAAAGGCGTCCTGCTGGGCCTTGTTGAAGCGGTGTATCTCGTCCACAAACAGGATGGTGCGCTGGCCCAGCCGCAGGCGGGCCTCCGCGTCCTGCATCACGGCCTTTATCTCCTTCACGCCGCTGGTCACCGCGCTGAAGTTCACGAACTCCGCCTGGGTGCGCCGGGCGATGATCTGGGCCAGGGTGGTCTTGCCCACGCCCGGCGGGCCCCAGAAGATCATGCTGTTCACCCGGTCGCTCTCAATGAGCCGCCGCAGCACCTTGCCCTCGCCCAGCAGATGCTGCTGCCCGGCGAACTCGTCCAGGTCCCGCGGGCGCATGCGGCTGGCCAGGGGCCGGTCCTGCGGGCGGTCAAACAGGGTGGTCTGTTCCATTTCGCGCTCCTCCTTTCTGCCCGATGGAAAAGCAGCCCGGTTTTAGGCCGGGCTGTTGTAGTCGATGGGAAGGGTGGCCAGGCCGTTGAGGGTCAGGTCCGCCACGTTGCCCGCCGTGAGCTCATAGTACCCCTGGGCGGCCACCATGGCCCCGTTGTCGCCGCAGAACTGCATCTCGGGCAGACAGAGCTTCGCCCCCAGTTTCTGCGCGCCCTCGTTCACAAGGCAGCGCAGCAGGCTGTTGGCCGCAACGCCCCCCGCAAGGGCGATGGCGGATGCGCCGGTGTCCTGCGCCGCCGCCAGCAGCTTTTCCGCCAGAATTTCGTCGATGCGGTGCTCGAAGCTGGCGGCCATGTCCGCCACGTTCACCGTTTCGCCCTTCATTTCCGCCTGGTTCACCGCGTTCAGCACCGCCGTTTTCAGGCCCGAAAAACTCACGTTGTAGGGCCCCTCCACATGGGGCACCGGCAGCTTGTAGGCTTTGGGGTCGCCGCCGCGGGCGGCCTTGCTGATGGCCGGGCCGCCGGGGTAGCCAAGGCCTAAGGTCCGGGCCACCTTGTCAAAGGCCTCGCCCGCCGCGTCGTCCACCGTGCGGCCCAGCACATGGTAGTGGGTGTAGTCCTCCACCTGCACGATGTGGCTGTGGCCGCCGCTGGCCACAAGGCAGAGAAAGGGCGGCTTCAGGTCCGGGTGGGTGAGGTAGAGAGCCGCGATGTGCCCCCGCAGATGGTGCACCGGCACCAGGGGCTTTTGGGCCGCATAGGCCAGCCCTTTGGCGAAGTTCACCCCCACCAGCACCGCGCCGATGAGCCCCGGCGCAAAGGAGACGGCGATGCCGTCCAGGTCCGCGGGGGAGAGGTGCGCCTCGTCCAGCGCGGCCTGCACCGTGGCGCTGATGTACTCGATGTGGCGGCGGCTGGCGATCTCCGGCACAACGCCGCCGTAGAGCGCCTGCTCCGCCACGCTGGTGGCCACCACATTGCTCACGAGCCTGCGCCCGTCCTCCACCACCGCGGCGGCGGTCTCGTCGCAGGTGCTCTCGATTCCTAAAATATACATACCGTATAAAACTCCAATCGATATACAAAAATCGACCTTACAGGGTCAGGGTCATCACCACCGCGTCGTCGGGCGGGTCGCGGTAAAAGCCCCGGCGCACCCCGGCGGCGGCAAAGCCCAGCCGCCGGTAGAGGGCGATGGCGGGGGCGTTGGCCGCCCGCACCTCCAAAAAGCACTGGTCCGCGCCCTCGGCCTTCAGGGCCGCGAGGGCCCCGGCCAGCAGGGCCGCGCCCACCCCTTGGCGGCGGGCGGCGGGGTCCACGTTCAGGGCGTAGAGGCTGGCCTCGCCCGCCGCCAGCTGGAACACGGCGAAGCCCAGCACGCCCCCCTCGCCCTCGGCCGTGAACAGCCGGGCGGCGGGGCTTTGCAGTTCGCTCAAAAGCTGGCTTTCGGTCCAGGGCTCGGCATCGGCGGCGGCGAGGGCGGCGCAGGCCGCCGTGTCGGCGGCGGCCATGGGGCGCACGGAAAATTCCATATCAGTGGGCCTCCAGCCAGGTGTCGCCGCTGCTCACGTCGGCGGTGAGGGGAACGGTGAAGTTCACCGCGCCCTCCATCTCTTCCTTCAAAATGCGGCTGACCTGCCGCACCTCGGCGGCGGGGGCCTCCACGATGAGCTCGTCGTGCACCTGCAGGATGAGCCGGGCCGCAAGGCCCTCGTCCCGCAGGCGGCGCCACACCCGCACCATCGCCAGCTTGATGACGTCGGCGGCGGTGCCCTGGATGGGGGTGTTCATGGCCATCCGCTCGCCCAGCGAGCGCAGGTTGAAGTTCTTGCTGGTCAGTTCCGGCAATGCGCGCCGGCGGCCGAAGAGGGTGGTCACATAGCCCTTCTCCCGCCCGGCGGCGATGGTGGAATCCATGTACTCCTTCACGCCGGGGAAGGTGGCCAGATAGTTCTTGATGAAGTCGTCCGCTTCCTTCACGGTCACGCCGATGTCCCGTGCCAGGCTGAAGGCCCCGATGCCGTAGACGATGCCGAAGTTCACCGCCTTGGCGGAAGAGCGCAGCTGGGGGGTGACCATTTCCAGGGGCAGACCGTAAATTTTGGCGGCGGTGCTGCGGTGGATGTCCTGCCCGGTGAGAAAGGCGTTTTTCATCGTCTCGTCGCCGGAGATGTGGGCCAGGATGCGCAGTTCGATCTGGCTGTAATCCGCGTCCACCAGCTTGCAGCCGGGGCCGGCGATGAAGAACTGGCGCAGGCGGCTGCCCAGCTTTGTGCGGATGGGGATGTTTTGCAGGTTCGGCTCGCTGGAGGAGAGCCGCCCGGTACGGGCCTCGGTCTGGTTGAAGGTGGAGTGCATCCGCCCGTCCGGCCCGATGACCTTCAAAAGCCCCTCCACATAGGTGCTGTTCAGCTTCTGGTAGGTGCGGTATTGCAGAATGTCCTCCACCACCGGGCTGTAGCTGCGCAGGCTCTCCAGGGTCTCCGCGTCGGTGGAGTAGCCGCTCTTGGTCTTTTTGCGGGGCGGCAGGCCCATCTTGTCAAACAGGGCCTCCGCCAGCTGTTTGGGGCTGTTCAGGTTGAAGGTGTAGCCCACCGCCTCGTAGATGGAGGCAAGGGTCTTGTCCAGTTCCGCTTTCAGCAGGGTGCCGAAGGCCTCCAGGCCGTCCTTGTCCACCGGCATGCCGATGCGTTCCATGTCCGCCAGCACCCGGGCCAGGGGCAGCTCGATGTCCTGCAACAGGCCGGTCATGCCCTGCTCTTCCACCTTGGCGGCCAGCGCGTCGTAAAGGCCTTCCAGCGCGCCGGCGGCGGGCAGGTCGGGGCAGGCGAAGCGGGGCGCGGGGGCGTATTCCGCCTCCAGCTGCCGGGCCTGATAGTCGCTGGCCGCCGGGTTCAAAAGATAGGCCGCCAGCTTTGCGTCAAAGCGGATGGCCTTGCCCTCGCCGCCCGCCTCCAGGGCGATGCGGTAAAGGGGCTTTGCGTCGAACACCCAAAGCTCCGCTTCGCCTTCCAGCAAGGCGGGCAGGGCGGCGTTTTCCACCGTCCAGACATTGCCGCCCTGCACGGCGAACCAGCCGTTTTCTCCCTTTGCCATGCACAGCCGGCCGGAAAGGGCGGCGGACAGGGGGGCGGGCTTCACTTCCGGCAGGTCGGCCGCGGCGGCGGGGGCGGCGGCAGCCTGGTCCAGACCCAGCCGGTCGGCCATGGAGTGCATCTCCAGCTCCGCCAAAAGGGCGGCGGCTGCCGCGGGGTCGCCGGCGGTGCGCTTGTAGGCCCCTGCCTCGGTGGGGATGGGGGCGGTGCAGCAAATTTCCGCCAGCTCCCGGCTCATCCGGGCGCTGGGCTCATTGGCCGAAAGCTTTGCCCGCACGCCGGGCTTGATGGCCTTGTCGTCGATGTGCTCGTACACCCCGTCCAGGCTCTCAAAGCGCTGGATGAGGTCCAGGGCGGTCTTTTCGCCCACGCCGGGCACGCCGGGGATGTTGTCGGAGGTGTCGCCCATCAGGCTCTTCACCTCGATGAGCTGCCTGGGCTTCACGCCGTATTTTTCCTCCACGGCGGCCTCGTCCATCACCACCGTCTCGCTGCGGCCCATCCGGGTGGCGGCCAGGAGCACCGTCACGTGCTCATTCACCAGCTGCAGGCTGTCCCGGTCTCCGGTGGCGATGAGGCAGTCGTCCCCCCGAGCCGCCGCGGCGGCGGAGAGGGTGCCCAGCAGATCGTCCGCTTCGTAGCCTTCCAGGCTGACCATGGCAAAGCCCAAGTCCGCCAGCAGCTCTTTCAGCACCGGCATCTGGTCCGCCAGCTCCTGGGGCATGCCGTGGCGGGTGGCCTTGTAGCCGTCGAACATCTTGTGGCGGAAGGTGGGGGCCTTCAGGTCAAAGGCCACCGCCACCTCGTCGGGTTCATGGTCCCGCAGAAGGTTCAGCAGAATGTTCATGAAGCCGTATATGGCGTTGGTGTAGCGCCCATCTTTTGTGGTGAGCAGCTTGATGCCGTAAAAGGCGCGGTTGGCAATGCTGTTGCCGTCCAGTACCAGCAGTTTCATTGAAAAAGACCCTCCTGAATTGGGTGTTATGGTCGCTTCAAGTATACCACAAACCGGCGGTTTGTGATACAATAGAAAACAAGTTTGCACAAGCGAGGTACTCTATGCAGTTTGGTTCCCTTTCCATCGGCCCCGGGGCGGCCCTCGCCCCCATGGCCGGGTTCACAGATACCGCCTGCCGCGCCATGGCCGCCCGCCACGGCGCGGCGTATACCGTCAGCGAGATGGTCAGCGCCAAGGCCCTCACCTTTGGGGATAAAAAAAGCGCCCGGCTCATCGCGGGCGGCGGGGGCGAGGCCCCCTATGGGGTGCAGCTCTTCGGCGCGGAGCCCGAGACCATGGGCGAAGCCGCCGGGCTCATCCGGAAATACCAGTTTGACTTCATCGACATCAACATGGGCTGCCCCGCACCCAAGATAACCTCCTCCGGCGCGGGCAGCCGCCTGATGCTGGACCCGGACCTCTGCGGCCGCATCACCGAGGCGGTGGTGAAGAACAGCGGCGGCCACCCGGTGACGGTGAAGCTGCGCGCCGGCTGGGACGCGGAGCACGTCACCGCCGTGGCGGCGGCAAAGGCCTGCGAAGCGGCGGGGGCGGCGGCCATCGCCGTCCACGGCCGCACCCGGGAGCAGATGTACACCCCCGGCACGGTGGACTGGAACGTCATCGCCGCGGTGAAGGCGGCGGTGAAGGTGCCGGTCATCGGCAACGGCGACATCGCCAGCGCCGCCGACGCTCTGGCCATGATGCAGGCCACGGGGTGCGACGGGGTGATGGTGGGCCGGGCGGCCCTGGGCGACCCCTGGCTCTTTGGGGAGATAAAGGCCGCCCTGGCAGGGGAGCAGCTTCCCGCCCGCCCCGGCCTTGCCGACCGCATGGCGGCCATGCGCCGGCAAATTTATGAGATGTGCGAGGAAAAGGGCGAGTGGGCGGCCATGCCCCAGGCCCGCAGCCAGGCTCTTTATTATATGAAGGGGCTGAAAGGGGCGGCGGGCCTGCGCCGGGCCTGCTGCGAATTGCAGCATTTCCCCGATGTGGACCGCCTCATCGACAAGGTCTACGCCGCGGGCAACCTGTAAGGCTCAGTCCTCTTCGGCGCGGGTGAGTTCGTCCAGGTTCTGGGCGTAGCAGGGCAGCATGTGCTCCAGAAAATAGTCCGCCTCCGGGCAGTGCATGGCGGTGATGGCCGCTTTCTGCTGGGCCAGCGCCGAGGAAAATTCCCGGTTGCCCGCCTGCACCTCCTCGGTGCACTTGATGAGGGCGGAAAGGCGGTCCGCCGCCTTGAGGATGCGCTTTTCCGCCTCGGAAAGGCAGCGCCCGGTGAGGTAGCCGGTCATCTCCGGCCGCAGCGCCGGGGGCAGCAGATCCGCCATCTGGCGGGCGCTCTCCTCCTCCAGCGCCTTGTAGGCCGAGCGCAGCCGCTCGTTTTTGTACTTCACCGGGGTGGGCATGTCGCCGGTCATGATCTCCGGCGCGTCGTGATAGAGCGCCGCCACCGCCACCGTCTCCGGGCGCACCGGGGTGCCGGTGACCTCCCGGGCGATGAGGCAGAGGGTGTGGGCCAGGATGGCCGTCTCGGCGGTGTGCTCGCTGAGGGTCTCGGGCCGCGCGGCGTGCATCAGGCTCCACCGGCGGATGTACTTCATGCGGCTCACCAGCGCGTTGAACGGGTAGGTCTTCACGGAAAAACGCCTCCTTGCGGGCAGTTTCTGCCACAAACATTTCACAAACACAGTGTAGTATCATCATAGCACATTTTGCCCTTTCGCGGGGCGGATTTTTCAAAGCGGGAAGGGATGGAACGGCATGCAGCCCCTCACAAGACCCCAGAACAAATACTGGCTCACCTTCGGCCTGTGCGCGTTGGCGGCGGCGCTGGTGTTTTTGCCTTTTTACATCGTGGACGGCGGCATCTTTCTCTACGCCGGCGACTTCAACAGCCAGCAAATACCCTTCTACTACTACGCCAACGAGTTCATAAAGTCCGGCGGCGGCACCTTCAGCTGGGCCACCGACCTTGGCAGCGATTTCTGGAACAGCTATTCCTTCTATCTGGCGGGCAGCCCCTTCTTCTGGCTCAGCCTGCTCTTCCCGGCGGCGTGGCAGCCCTTTCTGATGGCCCCCATGCTGGTGCTCAAGTTCGCGGTGGCGGGCGGCGGCGCGTATCTGTGGACCCGCCGCTGGGTCAAGGACCCCAACATGGCCGTGCTGGCGGGCTGCCTCTACGCCTTCTCCGGCTTCACCGTCTACAACGTGTTCTTCAACCACTTTGTGGACGTGGTGGCCCTGTTCCCCTATCTGCTCTGGACGCTGGACGAGGCGGTGATGAACAAACGCCGGGGCCCCTTCGCGGTGCTGGTGGCGCTGAACCTGCTCAACAACTACTTCTTCTTCGCCGGGCAGGTGGTCTTTCTCATCCTGTATTTCGTCTGCATGACCGCCAGCGGGGTCTACCGCTGGAACGGCAGGACCTTCGGCGCGCTGGCGGCGGAGAGCCTTTTAGGCTGCGGCATGGGCTGCGTGCTGGCCTGGCCGGCCCTCTTGAGCCTTGCCGAGAACCCCCGCACGGTGGACCCCTTCAGCGGCTTCGGCTACATCTTCTACTCCAAGGCCCAGCAGTACGGGGCCATTCTGTACAGCCTCTTCTTCCCGCCGGACTGCCCCTATATGCCGGTGATCTTTGACGAAGGGGTCATCAAGTGGACCAGCATGTCCGCCTATCTGCCCCTGATGGGCATGGCGGGGGTCATCGCCTACCTGCGCTGCACCCAGAAGACCGCCTTCCGGCGCATCCTGTTCACCAGCCTCGTGATGGCGCTGGTGCCCGCCCTCAACTCCGCCTTCTACGCCATGAACTCCAGCTACTACGCCCGCTGGTGGTACATGCCCGTCCTGGTGATGTGCGCCGCCAGCGTGCAGGCGCTGGAGGACGAGCGCATCGACCTCGCAAAGGGCGTGCGGCCCACCGTGGCGGTGCTGCTGGCCTTCTGCGTGTTCGCCTTCCTGCCGGTGGAGGAGGACGGCGAGTGGAGTTTCGGCGTCATCGAATACCCCGAAAAATTCTGGCTCAATCTGGGCCTGGCCCTTCTGGGCGTGGCGGTGTTCTGGCTCGTCTGGGTGCAGTACCGCCGCCGCCCGCTGCTGGCCCGGCGGCTCACCGCGGCGGTGCTGGCCTTCGGCTGCCTTTACAGCATCACCCACATCTCCATCGGCAAGTTCGCCCAGTGGACCAACGACGCCGACTGGCGCACCCAGCAGTACGAGGATGCCCGCGCTCTGGGCGAAAAGCTGCCGGAAGGGGCCTACCGCATCGACGACTACGAGTGCTACGACAATGTGGGCCTCTGGATGGGCAAGAGCTGTCTGCAGTTCTTCAACTCCACCGTGTCCCCCTCCATCATGGAGTTCTATCCCCAGTTCGGCGTCAAGCGGGACGTGCGCAGCGAGCCGGGCGTGGAGGACTACGCCCTGCGGGGCCTGCTGGCCGTGAAGTACACCGTGACCCCGGTGGCCGACGCCGCCGACTTTGAGGAAAAGGCCGGGGACGACTGGGTCTATTGGGGCGCGGAGGGCAGCCTCGCGGTCTACGAGAACAAATACGCCCTGCCCATGGCCTACGGCTATGAATACTACGTCACCGAAGAGCAGTTCGAGGGCGTGCCGGAAAATCAGCGGGCGAACCTTCTACTGCGGGCCGTGGTGCTGAGCGAGGAGCAGATTTCCGCCTGGGGCGACGTGCTCGCGCCCCTGCCGGAGGACCTGCTCACCGGCTTTTCCAAGGATACCTACCACCAGGACGTGGCCAGCCGTCAGGCCCAGGGCGCGGCCGAGGTCAGCCTGGACAGCCGCGGCCTTTCCGCCCGCTTTAACTTGCAGGAGGAGACGGTGGTGCTGCTGGCCGTGCCCTATGACCCGGGCTTTACCGTCACCGTGAACGGCGAAGAAACGCCGGTGGAAAAGGTGGACGGCGGCCTGTGCGCCGTGCGCATCCCCGCGGGGGAGGTGGACCTGCGCCTGGACCACTTCACCTTCGGCCTGAGCCAGAGCCTCGCCGCCGCTGGTGTGAGCGTGGTGCTCTTCGCCGGGTATCTCGTCTGGCACCGCCGCCGCAAGGCAAAACGCGCCTGGGCAAAGCCCGCGCCCGAAAAAACCATCTATCGCAAGGAGAACTGAAATGGACTACGCAAAACGACTGGCCGCGGAGCTCTCCGCCCCGGAAAACCACGTGGCCGCCGCCATCGCGCTCATCGACGAGGGCAACACCATCCCCTTCATCGCCCGCTACCGCAAAGAGGCCACCGGCGCGATGGACGACCAGCTGCTGCGCACCCTGGCGGACCGGCTGGAATACCTGCGCGGCCTGGACAAGCGCAAGGAGGAAGTGCGCACCGCCATCGAGGCCCAGGGCGCTCTCACCGAGGAGCTTTCCGCCAAGCTGGAAAGCGCCGCCACCCTGGCGGAGGTGGAGGACCTCTACCGCCCCTACAAACCCAAGCGCAAGACCCGGGCCAGCGTTGCCCGGGCCCGTGGCCTGGAGCCTCTGGCCGAGGCCCTGCTGGCCCAGGATGCCAAGCTGGACGTTGTCGCCGCCGCCGAAGGCTACATCAATGAGGAAGTGCCCGACGCCGAGGCCGCCCTGGCCGGCGCGCGGGACATCATCGCCGAGCAGGTGAGCGACGACGCCCGCCTGCGCGCGGAACTGCGCCGCTTCTACGGCGCTTTCGGCGTGGTGAAGAGCGAGGCCGCCAAGGAAGAGGACAGCGTCTATGCCCAGTATTACGACTTCTCCCAGCCGGTGAGCAAAATCGCCGGCCACCGGGTGCTGGCCCTGGACCGGGGCGAGCGGGAGGAGTTTTTGAAGGTATCGGTGGAGGTGGACGCCGAGCGGGCCGCCGCCCTCTGCTGCAAGATGTTCGTCAAGGGCCGCAGCACCGCCGCCGAACAGGTGGAGGCCGCCGTGCGGGACGCCTACGCCCGCCTCATCCACCCCAGCCTTGAGCGGGAGGTGCGCGCCGCCCTCACCGAGCAGGCGGCGGAAGGGGCCATCAAGGTCTTTGGCGAAAACCTGCGCCAGCTGCTGCTGGCCCCGCCCATCAAGGGCAAGGTGGCCATGGGCCTGGACCCCGGCTACCGCATGGGCTGCAAGGTGGCGGTGGTGGACGCCACCGGCAAGGTGCTGGACACCGCCGTGGTCTACCCGGTGCCCCAGTTCAAGCGGGTGGAGCAGGCCAAGAGCACCATCAAGACTCTCATCAAAAAGCACGGGGTGCAGATCATCGCCATCGGCAACGGCACCGCCGGCAAGGAGACGGAGATTTTCGCCGCCGACGTCATCCGCGAGCTGGGCGGCGGCGTGCAGTACATGGTGGTCAGCGAGGCGGGGGCCAGCGTCTACTCCGCCAGCGAGCTGGCCGCGAAGGAGTTTCCCCAGTTCGATGTGAACCTGCGCAGCGCGGTGTCCATCGCCCGCCGCTTGCAGGACCCCCTGGCGGAGCTGGTGAAAATAGACCCCAAGGCGGTGGGCGTGGGCCAGTATCAGCACGACATGCCCGCAAAGCGCCTTGCCGCCGCGCTGGACGGCGTGGTGGAAGACTGCGTGAACACCGTGGGCGTGGACCTGAACACCGCCAGCGCGCCCCTTTTGAGCCGGGTGGCGGGCCTTTCCGCCGCCACCGCCAAGAACGTGGTGGCCTGGCGGGAGGAGAACGGCGCCTTCGCCAGCCGCGCCCAGCTGAAGAAGGTGAAGGGACTGGGGCCCAAGGCCTTTGAGCAGTGCGCGGGCTTTCTGCGGGTGCCGGGGGCCAAGGAGCCGCTGGACGCCACCGCCGTCCATCCCGAAAGCTACGCCGCGGCGCGGGCGCTTTTGAAGCTGTGCGACTTCACCGAGGCGGACATCGGCACCGAGGCCATCGCCGCCCTGCCCAAGCGGGCCAAAGTCATCGGTTTTGAGCGCCTTTGCGCCGAGACCGGCGCGGGCAAAGAGACTCTGGAAGACATCATCGCGGAGCTGCTGCGCCCCGGCCGGGACATGCGTGACGAGCTGCCCCCGCCGCTGCTGCGCACCGACGTGATGGGCATGGAGGACTTAAAGCCCGGCATGGAGCTCACCGGCACCGTGCGCAACGTCATCGACTTCGGCGCCTTTGTGGACATCGGCGTGCATCAGGACGGCCTTGTGCACATCAGCCAGCTGAGCGACAAGTTCATCCGCCACCCCGGCGAGGCGGTGAAGGTGGGCCAGGTGGTGAAAGTGAAGGTATTGGATGTTGACCTCAAGAAAAAGCGCATCAGCCTGACCATGAAGGGCTTGAACAACTGAAAACGCGCAAAAAAGCCGCCCCGGCAAGGCCGGGGCGGCTTTTGGCTTATATTCAGAACATGCGGTAGTCCAGTTCCCAGGGCAGGGGCAGGGTGCGGTCGATGTCCGCCTCGGTGAAGGCGCGGTTCTCGGCGGCGGCCTTCTTGCGGGCTTCGGCCTCGAACCACACGTTGGCAAGGCCCAGCGCGCCCTCCCGGATCATGGCGTAGTCCACTTTGAAGCACTCGTCCACGAAGTCCAGCTTGCCCAGCTTCACCGCGGCTTCGGCGGCGATGAGGCGGGCGCTCTGGGTGCGGCGGTGGGCCGGCAGCGCCTGCCACAGGGCCCAGCCCTCGGCAAAGCGGCCCGCGCGCACAAGGCCCTCCAGCGCCAGCTCGGCAAAGCTCTTGTCCAGCTTGTCGCCCTCCAGCCGGTGGGCGGCCACGAACCAGTCCGCGGCGGCGGCCCAGTCGTTTCGGCGGGCGGCCAGCTTGCCCAGGGCGGCGGCGGCAAAGGCGCTGCCGTCGGCGGCCAGGGCTTCCAGCACCGGCACGGCCTCGGTCTCCCGGCCGTTCTCCACCAGCGCCACGGCCCACTGGAAGCGGGCGTCGGCGGTGGCGTCGGGGCGGTTCGCGGTGCGCTCCAGAACGCCCAGCCATTCGGGGGCGGTCATGTAGGCGGCGGGCAGGGCCGCGTCGGGCAGCATTCCGCCGCCCAGCACCTCCGCCCAGGGCCAGAGCGTGCTCTCCGGCGTGGGGGCGGGGAAGGCCAGATGGGGCGCGAAGTCCCCTTCGCCCGCGGCGGCGCGGCGCATCCGCTCCAGGCCGCCCCGCTCGTCGCCGGCGAAGAGCAGGGCCCCGCCGGGCAGGGTGGCCGCCGCGGCGCAGGCGGCGTCGATGGCCGCCACCTCGGCGGCGGGCAGCAGGGCCTCAACCTTCCGGGCCACGCTGTTCTGTGCGTCGTGCCACTCGCCCGCCACCTCGGCGGCGGGGGCGGCGAAGGCGCCGAAGATCTGGGTGAAGGACACCACGGCCTTCGGGCCGATGACGGCGGTGTGCAGCTGGGTGGGGGCAAGGCCCGCCTGCACTTCGATGTAGTCGCCCTGGCCGGGCTTCGAGAGGTAATCGCACCAGTGCCGCCCGCCCTGCAAATTGCCCCAGCAGAACATCTTGCGGGCGTAGAGGGGCTGGGTGCTGCGCTCAAAGAAGCCGCGCCCGTCCTCCTCGGCGGCCACCTCCCAGGGGGCCGGCTCGGTGCGCTCGTTCTGGAAGAAGTATTCGGTGGAGAAGGGGATGCGCCAGGGATAGCTGGCGTCCGCCCCGTGCATGGTGGGCGGGCAGGGCATCTCGCACCGGCCAAAGCCGGGGTTTTTGCCGTATTCGGTCATCTGCAGCTGGTGCAGCACCTGGCCCGAAGCGCTGAACACCCGGGTGTGCCCGGTCAGGGGCACGGCGGTGTTGGTCCACCAGTAAAGGGGGGAGGCGGCGTCCAGCGTGTTCTCGATGCGCACGTGCACCGCCAGCTGCTTTGCGCCGCCCGCAAGGTGGAAGTCCAGCTGGTAGACCTGCCGCTGGATGGCTTCGTACTGATACATCCGCAGGAATTCCTCGCCGTCCGGCCCGGCTACCTTGCAGCAGTAAAGGGGCGAGCAGGTGAACACGTGGTGGCCGGTGTGGCCCAGGTTCCACTCCACGCCGCCGGAGAACCAGGCGTTGCGGATGGCCAGGTTCGCGATGCGCAGGGCGGGGTTCTCAAACAGCAGTTCCCGGCCTTCGTCCTTGTCGAACAGCGACCACAGCCGCCCGCCCATGGTGGGCAGAAGGGTGGCCTTCAGGTGCTCGTTTTCCAGCACCAGGGTGGGCAGGCTCACCGGCTCGTCGCTGCGGGTGTAACGGTCCTGCATGCGGTAGGGCAGGGTGCGCGCGCCGCACCCCACGCCGTAACCTTCCAGGTCCTCCGGGCGGAAGGTGCCGTTCTGCGGCACCTGGAGGTCCTGGACCGGCACGCGGAAGAAGGGCTGGGGATCCTGGGGGCCGGGCAGCGCGCCCGGCAGGGTCAGCTGGCTGGCAGAAAGCTGCATGATGTCGATGCTCCTTTTGTTGAAGAATTCGCTCCGAAATTTGCACCCGAGGGGTGCTTTTTGACCCCATTATACCCCCGCCCCGGCGGGGCGGACAAGGGGGAGACATTCGGCTTTTCGTCCGCCTTTTTTGTCCTATCGGCAGCGCCGCGCCGCCCTTTTTTGCCGGGTGGGTGTTGTGACCGAAGCGGATGTGTTATAATAGTGCAAAACAAACAAAAGCGCCTGCCCGCGCAGGCGAGACCAAGGGGGAGGACCCATGACTTCACAACTGCTTACCGTGGCCGCCGCCGCGCCCCGGGTGCACATTGCCGCCCCGGAAGCCAACGCCCGGGAGATGCTGGCCCTGGCGGTGGAAAACGCCGACGCTTCGGTCATTCTGTTCCCGGAGCTGGCCGTCACCGGCTACACCTGCGCCGACCTCTTCGGCCAGACCCGCCTGCTGGAGGCTTCCCGCCGGTGGCTGAACTGGCTGGCGAAGGAGGCCTGGGACAAGGGCGTGAAAGGCCTTCTGGCCGTGGGCGCGCCGGTGCCCGCCGACAACCAGCTCTTCAACTGCCTGGTGCTGCTGCACGGCGGCGCGCCGGTGGCCGTGGTGCCCAAGAGCTGCCTGCCCAACTACGGCGAATTTTACGAAAAGCGGTGGTTCGCCCCCGCCTCGGCCCGCCTGTCCGACCACGTGCTCTGGCCGCTGGAAAACGGCGAGTGCGTCCAGGTGCCCTTCGGCGAGGACCTGCTGGTGGCCGACCGCACCGGCGCGGTGGTGCTGGCCGCCGAGATCTGCGAGGACCTGTGGGCCCCGGTGCCCCCCAGCGGCTTTGCCTGCCTTGCCGGGGCGGACGTCATCCTGAACCCCTCCGCCAGCAACGAGACGGTGACCAAAAGCGACTACCGCCGCCAGCTGGTGAAGGGCCAGTCCGCCCGGTGCGACTGCGTCTATGTCTACGCCGGCGCGGGCGACACCGAGAGCACCACCGACCTGGTGTTCAGCGGCCACGGCATGATCTGCGAGAACGGCCGCCTGCTGGCCGAGCAGCTTTATCCCGCCCCCGGCAGCGTCATCCGGGCGGTGGTGGACATCGAGCGGGTGCGCACCGACCGGCTGCGCCACGGCTCTTATATGGAGAGCATCCGCCCCGCGCCCTGGCGCACCGTGCGGCTGGCGGCGGACCTCATCGACCCGGCCGCCCAGGGCCGCCTGCTGGCCCAGCGGCCGGTGGAGCGGCTGCCCTTCGTGCCGGACGAGCCGGAAAAGCTGGACGGCCGCTGCGCCGAGATCGCCCGCATCCAGGCCACCGGCCTTGCCCGGCGGCTGGCCGCCAGCGGCGCGAAGCGGGCGGTCATCGGCCTGTCCGGCGGGCTGGACAGCACCCTCGCCTTCCTGGCGGCGCTGCAGGCCATGGAAAGCCTGGGCCGCCCCGCCGCCGACGTGCTGGCGGTGAGCATGCCCTGCGTGGGCACCACCCAGCGCACCTTCGGCAACGCCGCGGCGCTGGCCGGGCTCACCGGCGCGGAATACCGGGAGGTGCCCATCAAGAACGCCCTGGAGGGCCACCTGAAGGACATCGGCCACTCCGCCGACCTCTACGACACCACCTTCGAGAACGCCCAGGCCCGGGAGCGCACCCAGATTTTGATGGACCTGGCCAATCAGGAGGGGGGCATCGTGGTGGGCACCGGCGATCTGTCCGAGCTGGCCCTGGGCTGGTGCACCTACAACGGCGACCACATGAGCATGTACGGCGTGAACGCCTCCATCCCCAAAACGCTGGTCAAGGCCATGGTGGCCTGGCACGCCCGCCGCATGTGCGACGAGCACCCCCGCATCACCCGGGTGCTGCTGGACATCCTGGACACCCCCATCAGCCCGGAGCTGCTGCCGGTGGGGCAGGACGGCGCGCTGGTGCAGAAGACCGAGGAGACCCTGGGCAAATACGACCTGCACGACTTCGCCCTCTACCACATGCTGCGGGGCGGCTATGCGCCCCAGCGCATTCTGGAGATGGCCTGCATCGCCTACCCCGAGGTGAGCCGCCAGACGGTGCGCGCCACCCTCAAGACCTTCTACCGCCGCTTCTTCACCCAGCAGTTCAAGCGCAGCTGCCTGCCGGACGGCCCCAAGGTGGGCTCGGTGAGCCTCTCGCCCCGGGGCGACTGGCGCATGCCCAGCGACGCCGAGGCCGCGGAATTCCTGGAGTTTGAGTGATGTATAGTTTTTGACAGAGTAAGGTAAAATTTCACATTTTCTATTGCGGTGTGCCCATCATTATGGTATGATTCCTCTAACATCTTCTCAGAGGGAGGAAGGAAATCATGAACAAGAACATTGTGCTCTGCGTCATCCTCAGCATCATAACTTGCGGCATTTACGGGCTGTACTGGCTGTACACCCTCAACGAGGCTGCGCGCACTGTCAACCCGGGCGAGTGGCAGTTGGACGGCGTGCTGGTGGTGGTGCTGACGGTGGTCACCTGCGGCGTCTTCGGCTACTACTGGAACTACAAGATGGGCAAGGCCTTCACGGCCATCGGCGCGCCCGACAACAGCGTGCTGTATCTGGTGCTGTCCATCATCGGCCTGAGCATCGTCAACTGGTGCATCATGCAGGATTCCATCAACCGCGCTTATCCCGCCCAGCAGTAAACTGTGCAAAAAAGGGCCGTCCCCGGCGGGGGGGCGGCCTTTTTTGCGCCTTTTCCTTGTATTCGGCGGAAAAAGCAAGTATAATGAACTGATGTAAAAAGACTGTTCGCCGGGCCTTTTGCCCGGCGCGGAAAAGAGGAACCAAAAATGGAGACCATGGGCAACCTGCGCCGCACCCGATATTGCGGCGAAGTGCGCCTGGCGGATGCCGGGCAGGAGATGGTGGTGGCCGGTTCGGTGGCCAAGTGCCGCGACAAGGGCGGCATCATCTTCGTGGACCTGCGGGACACCAGCGGCATTCTGCAGCTGGTGTTTGACGACGGCACCGACCGGGCCGTGTTCGAAAAGGCCGGCAGCCTGAAAAGCGAGTATGTGATCATCGCCAAAGGCACCCTGCGCGAGCGGGACGCCAAGACCGACAAGATCGCCACCGGCGATGTGGAGCTGTATGTCAGCGAGCTGCGGGTGCTCAGCGCCGCCGAGACCACGCCCTTCGAGATCCGGGACGAGGTGAAGGTGAAGGACGAGCTGCGCCTGAAATACCGCTATCTCGACCTGCGCCGCCCCTCCATGCACGAGCCGCTGGTGCTGCGCAGCAAGATCTGCCAGGTCACCCGCAACTTCCTGTGCGACAACCACTTCTGCGAGATCGAGACCCCGATGCTGATGAAGTCCACCCCCGAGGGCGCCCGCGACTATCTGGTGCCCAGCCGGGTGCAGCCGGGCCACTTCTACGCCCTGCCCCAGTCGCCTCAGATCTACAAGCAGATCCTGATGCTCTCCGGCTTTGACCGCTACTTCCAGATCGCCCGCTGCTTCCGCGACGAGGATCTGCGCGCCGACCGCCAGCCCGAGTTCACCCAGATCGACCTGGAGATGAGCTTCGTCTCCGAGGAAGACGTGATGACCATCTGCGAGGGCCTTCTGAAGGAGCTGTGGAAAGAAGTGCTGGACATCGACCTGTCCGAGCACTTCGAGCGCCTTTCCTGGGACGAGGCCATGGCCCGCTTCGGCTCCGACAAGCCGGACACCCGCTTCGGCCTGGAGCTGCAGGACGTGACCGACGCGGTGCGCTCCACCGAGTTCGCCCCCTTCAAGAACGCCATCGCCGGCGGCGGCAGTGTGCGCCTCATCAACTGCAAGGGCCTGGCCCATCAGCTGACCCGCAAGACCATCGACAAGCTGGTGGACGTGGCCAAGACCTACGGCGTGAAGGGCCTTGCCTACACCCGCCTCACCGAGGAGGGCGAGACCTCCAGCTTTGAGAAGTTCCTCACCGAGGAGGAGAAGGCCGCCCTGCGCAAAGCCGCGGGCGCCGAGACCGGCGACGTGCTGCTGGTGGTGAGCGACGAGAACTCCACCCGCGCCTGCACGGCTCTGGGCCAGGTGCGTCTGGAGGTGGGCCGCCGCTGCGAGCTCATCGACCCCGCCAAGTTCAACTTCCTGTGGGTGGTGCGCTTCCCGCTGTTCGAGTACAGCGAGGAGGAGGGCCGCTTCATGGCCATGCACCATCCCTTCACCATGCCCACCGAGGACTCCATGGACAAGGTGGAGTCCGACCCCGGCGCCTGCTACGCCAACGCCTACGACGTGGTGCTCAACGGCGTGGAGCTGGGCGGCGGTTCCATCCGTATCAACGACCCCGAACTGCAGGCCCGCATGTTCCGGGCCCTGGGCTTCACCGAGGAGCGCGCCCGCGAGAACTTCGGCTTCCTGATGGACGCCTACCGTTACGGTGCGCCTCCCCACGGCGGCTGGGCCATCGGCCTGGACCGTCTGGTGATGCTGATGCTGGGCCGCGACTCCATCCGCGACGTCATCGCCTTCCCCAAGGTGCAGAACGCCAGCGAGCTGATGAGCGGCGCGCCCGACACCGTGGACGAAAAGCAGCTGCGCGATCTGTGCATCGAGTGCACCGGCGCCGAAGAGTAAAAAAAACAAAAGGGAACGCCCCCGCGGCCTTTGGCCGCGGGGGCGTTTTTCTGTTTGTTCACACGAAACGCGCAAGGGCGCTTTTCTTACAGGCCGTTGCGGGCATTGTAGGCAGCCGCCAGGGCGTTGGTGTTCTTGATGAGGATGTGCATGGCCACCCAGGGACCGATGCCGCACAGCAGCGAGCCCACCAGATACCACAGCAGCACGCTGGTGCCGTTCTCCTGGAAGGTGATGCCGTAGCGGGGAGCGTTGGCCGCCAGACGGTTGCCCAGCTTGTACTCCCAGTACAGGCCGTAGAAGCCGCAGGTGACGAAGCTCAGCAGGATGAAGGCCAGAAGGCCGCCGGTCTTTTCGCCGTCCTCGCGGCACATGGTGTTCACATCACGGGCGATGGAGTAGATGAAGTAGTAGCTGTAAATGCCGCAGGTGATGATGCTCAGCAGGATGTAGGCGATGAGGCTGCGGTTGGTGGGGATGCGGGTGGCGGTGGGATAGCCGGCCGCCTGAGCCTGGGCCTGCGCCTGCTGGGCCGCCTGGGCCTGCTGCGCCTGATGGGCGTCGTAGGCGCTCTTGGCGGAAGCGGCGGCCGCGCCGGCCTGCTGCTGCACATCGCCCGCGCCCTTCTGCAGGGCGTCCATCAGGATGGCGAACTTGCCGGCGGGGTCTTCCATCAGATGCTCAAAGGAGGGGGCGGCTTTCATCAGATACAGGAAGCCCCACACACCGCCCAGGCAGACGGCCAGCCAGAAGACGAGGCGGACCAGACCCCACAGGGAGGGAACCACGTCGATGTAGTACCAGTGGCTGATGAGCAGCGAGATCTGCGTGACCACAAAGCTGAGGATGTAAGAGCCCAGCACAAGGATGGCGCCGGCAGAAAGACCGAAGACCAGAGCGTCGGTGTTCTCTTTTGTGCGGCGGAAGGCCAGCAGCAAAAGAACGAGTGCCATGACGAGATAGCCCGCAAAGGCGATCAGCGTCGCGGGGATGTACAGAACGGAAACAACGGACTGATAGAAGATGAGCATCTTCAGATCGAAGATCAGGGAGAAGAGCTCGGGGATCTGCTTCAGCGCGTTGACGCCGGTCACAACAGCGCACACAGTGGCAAAGATCTTCAGCAGCAGGTCATAGCTCACGCCGCCGTTCGAGGGCGCCGCGCCGGCAGGCTGGGCCGGGGTGGGGGGAACGGGCGGCGGACCGCCGGCAGGGCCGCCGGTGGTGGTGCCGGGAACAGGCTCGGGCAGGGGCATGGGCGCGGGCTCATCCGCTTTGGCGCGGGCTCAGCCACCGGGTCGGGCAGGGGCATGGGGGCAGGCTCCGGCACCGGGTCGGGCAGGGGCATGGGTTCCGGCTCCTGCGCCTTGGGGGCGGGGGCGGCCTCCGGCACCGGCAGGTCAAACACCAGTTCCGGGGCGGGCGGGGCTTCGGGAGCAGGGCCCGGCTCCACCACCAGCTCCGGCTGGGGAGCGGGCTCCTCCGCCTGGGGAACAGGTTCGATCACCGTCTCGCCTGCGGGCTCCGCAGCAGCCTGAGACGCGCCGCAATAGATGCAGAAATTGCTGTTTTCGGGGATCTCTTTTCCGCATTGCTTGCAAAACATGGTCATTCCTCACTTTCTAAACGGCAAAAGCCGCAGGATACGATTCAAAAGCCCCGTTTCGGGAGCAAAAACCACCACGGTGTCCTCCGGGTCCGCCAGCCGCAGGATATACACCGCCACAAAGGCGATGCCTGCCGCCCAGGCGAGAACGGTGACAAGGCGGCGGGGCAGGCGCTTGCGCAGAAAAAACACCAGCACTGCCGGCGGCACCATCCAGAACAGGGGGTGGTAGAAAAAGGCCTCGGCCCAGTCGCCGGCCAGCGCCGCCAGCCAGGCGCGGGTCATGCCGCACCCGGCGCAGGAAACGCCGGTGACGGCTTTGATGGGGCAGCCGAAGCCCGCAAAGTGCAGCGCCGCGTAAAGCGCCGCCACGGCGGCCAGGGCGGCCAGGTCCTGTTTTTTCATGCCGCCGTCCCGGTCAGTTCTTCAGCGCCTGCATGGGGGCGGGGATGCGGCCGCCCCGGTCGATGAACACCTTGGGGCTGTATTTGCTGATGGGCAGGATGGGCGCATAGCCCAGAAGGCCGCCGAAGTTCAGCTCTTCGCCGGCGCTGCGCCCGATGGCGGGGATGACGCGCACGGCGGTGGTCTTGCTGTTCACCATGCCGATGGCCGCCTCGTCGGCGATGAGGGCGCTGATGACCTCGGCGGGGGTGTCGCCGGGCATGACCACCATGTCGATGCCCACGCTGCAAACGGCGGTCATGGCTTCCAGTTTTTCCATGCACAGGCTGCCCCGGCGCACGGCCTGGATCATGCCGTCGTCCTCGCTCACGGGGATGAAAGCGCCCGAAAGGCCGCCCACATGGTTGGAGGCCATCACGCCGCCCTTTTTCACCGCGTCGTTCAGAAGGGCGAGGGCGGCGGTGGTGCCGCACTGGCCGCAGCTCTCCAGGCCCATCTCTTCCAGAATGTTGGCCACGCTGTCGCCGATGGCGGGGGTGGGGGCAAGGCTCAGGTCCACGATGCCGAAGGGCACGCCCAGTTCCTTGGCGGCCAAGTTGCCCACCAGCTGGCCCATGCGGGTGATCTTGAAGGCGGTGCGCTTGATGAGCTCCGCCACCTGGTCCAGAGGCGCGTCCTTGGGCAGCTTCGCCAGCGCCGCGCGCACCGCGCCCGGGCCGGAAACGCCCACGTGCACCACACAGTCCGGCTCGCCCACGCCGTGGAAGGCGCCCGCCATGAAGGGGTTGTCCTCCGGCGCGTTGCAGAACACCACCAGCTTTGCCGCGCCCATGCACTGGTTTTCGGCGGTGGCCTCGGCGGCCTTGCGCACCACCTGGCCCATCATCTTCACCGCGTCCATGTTCAGGCCGGTCTTGGTGGAGCCGATGTTCACGCTGCTGCAAACGATGTCGGTCTCGGCCAGCGCCCGGGGAATGGCCTCGATGAGCCGCTCGTCCCCGGCGGAAAAGCCCTTGTGCACCAGCGCGCCGAAGCCGCCGATGAAGTTCACGCCCACCGCCTTGGCCGCCTTGTCCAGGGCCTTGGCGTAGTCCACCGGGTCGGCGTCCGGGGCCGAGGCCAGCAGCATGGCGATGGGGGTCACGCTGATGCGCTTGTTGATGATGGGGATGCCGTAGTCGCTGCTGATCTTTTCCGCCACCGGCACCAGCCGCGCGGCGCGGGTGGTGATCTTGTTATAGATCTTCTCGCAGGCGCGCTTGGGGTCGGGGTCGGCACAGTCCAGCAGGCTGATGCCCATGGTCACGGTGCGCACGTCCAGGTTCTCGCCGGAGATCATGTTGATGGTCTCCATGATGTCGCGGGTGTTGATCATGCTCATTGAAACCGCCTCCCGCTCAAATGTGGTGCATCGCGTCGAACACTTCTTCGCGGGTGAGGTGCAGCTCCATGTTCATGGCGGCGGCCACCTTGTCCAGCGCGGCGCGCACGGTCTCCATGGGCGCGGTGCACTTTTCCAGATTCACCAGCATGATCATGCAGAACATATCCTGCATGATGCTCTGGGTCACGTCCTCGATGTTGATGTTCAGTTCGGCGCAGACCTGGCTGACCCGGGCGACAACGCCCACGGTGTCCCGGCCTACCACGGTGATAACAGCTCTCATAATGCTTTTCCTCGCTTTCCACCCCGGGCGTGAAAAAAACGCGCCGCACAGGTTAGGCTCATTATATCAGATTTTGCACTCTTTTTGTTTACTTTGATGAAGTTTTTTTTTATAATTAAGAACAAACCGCAATCACATCAAGGAACCGAGGTAGTGAATATGGAACGCTTGCTGCAACTGCTGGAAGAAAACGCCCGCCTGTCGGTGGAGGACCTGGCTGCCATGCTCTCCTCCACGCCGGAAGAGGTGGCCGCAAAGATGGACGAATACACCAAGACCGGCGTCATCCGCGGCTACAAGGCCCTGGTGGACTGGGAAAAGCTGAACGCCGACCGGGTCAAGGCGGTCATCGAGCTGCGGGTACGTCCCAAGAAGAGCCACGGCTTTGACGAGATCGCCTCCGCCATCGCCTGCTTCGACGAGGTGCAGAGCGTGCTGCTGATGAGCGGCGGCTACGACCTGCAGCTCATCCTCACCGGCCACAGCTTCCAGGAGATCGCCCTCTTCGTGGCCAAGCGCCTGGCCCCCATGGACGACGTGCTGTCCACCGCCACCCACTTCGTGCTGCGCACCTATAAAAAGGACGGCGTGCTCTACGCGGACGAGGAAACCGACGAGAGGGAGTGGGCCACGCTGTGATGAACTATGACAAGGTGATCGCGCCTGCCGCGGCGGCCATGCGCCCCAGCGGCATCCGCAAATTTTTCGACCTGGCCGCCGAGATGGAGGGCTGCATCAGCCTGGGCGTGGGCGAGCCGGACTTCAAGACTCCCTGGCGCATCCGGGACGCGGGCATCCGCAGCCTGGAAAAGGGGCGCACCAGCTACACCGCCAACGCCGGCCTGAAAGAGCTTCGCTATGAAATTGCCGCCTACATGAAGCGGCGCTTCGGCCTGGAATACGCCGACCCCCTGCACGAGATATTGGTCACCGTGGGCGGCAGCGAGGCCATCGACATGGCCATCCGCAGTCTGTTGGCCCCGGGCGACGAGGTCATCATCCCCGAGCCCTGCTTTGTGTGCTATCAGCCCATCACCACCCTCACCGGCGGCGTGCCGGTGCCGGTGCCCCTGAAGGCGGAGAACGAGTTCCGCCTCACCGCCGAGGAGCTGAAGGCCGCCATCACCCCCAAGACCAAACTGCTGGTGCTGCCCTTCCCCTGCAACCCCACCGGCGCTGTGATGGAAAAGGAGCATCTGGAGGCCATTGCCCAGGTGCTGCGGGGCACCGACATCATGGTGCTGTCGGATGAGATCTACGCCGAGCTGAACTACGGCACCGAGCGCCACGTGAGCATCGCCAGCCTGCCGGGCATGGCCGAGCGCACCATCGTGGTGAACGGCTTCTCCAAGGCCTTTGCCATGACCGGCTGGCGCCTGGGCTACGCCTGCGGCCCCGCCCCGGTGATGAAAATTATGACCAAGCTGCACCAGAACTGCATCATGTGCGCCCCCACCACCAGCCAGTACGCCGCGGTGGTGGCCATGCGGGAGTGCGACGACGAAATTGAGCGCATGCGCCGGGAATACGACGTGCGCCGCCGGCTTCTGGTCAAGCGCTTCAACGACATGGGCATGGACTGCTTCGAGCCCAAGGGCGCGTTCTATGTCTTCCCCAGCATCCAGCGCACCGGCCTTTCCAGCGCCGAATTCTGCGAAAAGCTGCTCTACAGCCAGAAGGTGGCTGTGGTGCCCGGTACCGCCTTCGGCGATTCCGGCGAGGGCTTCGTGCGGGTGAGCTACGCCTATTCGGTGGCCCACCTCACCGAGGCGCTGGACCGCATCGAGCGCTTTTTGAAGGAACTGGGCGTCCATGGATGAGCGGGTGTTCTTTGCCGCCGCGCCAAGCTATTCCCAAAGCGCGGTGGACGCGGCGGTGGAACAGCTTTTGCGGCAGCTGCCCGCTGCCGTCCTGCTGGCCCCGGGCAAAAAGGTGCTGCTGAAACCCAACCTCCTCTCCGGCTCCGCCCCCGAAAAGGCGGTGACCACCCACCCGGCGGTGGTGAAGGCGGTCATCCGTGCCGTGAAGCGCCGGGGCGTGGCCGCGGCCGACATCACCGTGGCCGATTCCCCCGGCGGGCCCCACGCCTCCGGCCTTGTGAAAGCCGCCTGGAAGGCCAGCGGCATCGCCGCCGTCTGCGCCGAAGAAGGCGTGCAGCTCTACACCGGCACCGCCAGCGGCGAGGCCCCCAAAGCCGAGGGCGCAAAGCGCCGCTTCACCCTGCTGGAGCCGGTGCTGGCGGCGGACATTATCATCGACCTGCCCAAGTGCAAGACCCACATGATGACCGGCCTTTCGGCGGCCACCAAAAACCTCTTCGGCTGCATCCCCGGCCTGCAGAAGGCCGAGTGGCACATGCGCTGCCCAAAAAAAGAGGACTTCGGCGACATGCTCATCGACCTGCTGCTCACCGTGAAGCCTTCCTTCGCGGTGCTGGACGGCGTGGTGGGCCACGAGGGCAACGGCCCCAGCGGCGGCAGCCCCCGGCCCCTGGGCTTTCTGGCGGCGGCGGAGGATATGCTGTCCATGGACCTGGCCCTCTGCCGGATGCTGGGCCTTGCGCCGGAAAGCGTGCCCTACCTTGCCGCGGCGGGGCGGCGCGGGCTCTGCCCCGCGGCCTTCGACCCGGCCCTGGCGGCAGGGGAGACGGCGCTGTTCGCCCCGGTGGAAAACTTCCGTCTGCCGGATTCCTGGCGCAAGATGAACTTTTCCGACTCCGCCCCCCGGGCGGTGCGCTGGGCGGTGCCCGCGGTGGAAAAATGGGTCGCCCCCCGGCCGAAGATCGCCCCGGCGCGCTGCATCGGCTGCGGCCGCTGCGCCGAGATCTGTCCCCAGCACACCATCGAGCTGAAGAACAAAAAGGCTCACATCAAGCCCAAAGACTGCATCCGCTGCTTTTGCTGCCACGAGGTCTGCCCGGTGCAGGCCATCGACACAAAGCGGTTTTTCCTCTTTAAAAAACTGTGAGGTGAACGCGCCATGAAACAGGTCACCGTGCTGGCCCCGGCCAAACTCAACCTGACCCTGGACGTGGTGGGCCTTCTGCCCGGCGGCTACCATGCGCTGGACATGATCATGCAGGCCATCACCCTCCACGAGCGGGTCACCCTGCGCAAAAGCCGGGACCTCATCCTGCGGCTGCCCGGCAGCCGGGTGCCCCCCAACGAAAAGAACACCGCCTGGAAGGCGGCCCTGGCCTTCTTCCACTACACCGGCCTGCTGGCCGGGGTGGAGATGGAGGTGCGCAAGGTCACCCCGGTGCGGGCGGGCATGGCGGGCGGCAGCGCCGACGCCGCCGCCGTGCTGGTGGGCCTCAACGCCCTCTACGACGCGCGCCTTTCCATGAGCGAGCTGTGCGCCATCGGGGCCACCCTCGGGGCGGACGTGCCCTTCGCCCTCTTGGGCGGCACCTGCCGGGTGCAGGGCAAGGGCGACCTTCTGCGGCCTCTGCCCCCCTGCCCGGACTGCCGCTTCGTGGTGGCCATGCCCAGCGTGGGGGTGAGCACCCCCGCCGCCTTCGCCGCCTACGATGAGGTGGGCAGCAGCGTCCACCCGGACGGCGAGGCCGCCGAGGCCGCCGTGCGTGCCGGGGACCTCGCCGCCCTCTGCGCCGCCATGGGCAACGCCCTGGAGGAGTGCAGCGGCGCGAAGGAAACGCCCCACATCAAGGAGCTGCTGCGCCAAAACGGCGCGAAGCAGGCGCTGATGACCGGCAGCGGCGCGGCGGTGTTCGGGGTGTTCGACGACCCCGAGCGGGCCGAGGCGGCCCGGGACGCCCTGGCAAAGGAGTACCGCCAGGTGTATCTGGCCGCCCCCGACAAGGGCGGCGCGAGGGTGCTGCCCGCGCCCAGGCGCCGCGGCTGAATAAACCGCAAAAAACACGTCTATACTTTTGGCAGATGTTACCAAAAGGAAGGACGTGTTTTTTTGTTTTCTCATTTTCATGTTCGCCTCAGCCGCCGCTCGGTGCTGGAGGTCAGCGCGGGGCTGGGCCTTCTGCTGGCCGTGGTACTTACCTGCTGGATGTCCAGCTTCTGCGCCCTGGCCGACGAGGTGCGGGCGAACACCCTGCGCCTGCACGTGCAGGCAAACTCCGACTCCGAGGCCGACCAGACCCTCAAACTCACCGTGCGGGACGCGGTGCTGGAAGAGGCCGCCGCCCTCTTTGCCGGCGCAAAGGACGAGGCGGACGCCCGCCGCATCGCGGAAGAGTCGCTGCCCCGGCTGCAGGCCTGCGTGGAGCGCACTTTGAAAGAGGAGGGCAGCAGCCTCTCCGCCCGGGTCTACCTCACCGAGATGTACTTTGACACCACCTGTTACGAGGACTTCACCCTGCCCGCCGGGGTCTACGACGCGCTGCGGGTGGAGCTGGGGGCCCACGCGGGCAGAAACTGGTTCTGCGTGCTCTATCCCGGCCTGTGCCTGCCCGCCGCCGGCGAGGCGGCGGTGTATCCCACCGAGGCCCAGCAGGATCTGGTGGAAGCGCCCAGGGTGGAGGTGCGCTTTGCCGCCCTGGAATGGCTGGAGCACCTCACCGGCGAAGCGGGGAACTGAGCGCGGCGCACCCTTCCCGGCCCCCGGGCATACAATGGGGGCAAGGAGGGATGCGATTTATGGCAACCATTGAACAGGCCGGCACCACCGCGATGCCGCCTTATTTCGGCACAGTTTTGAGAAACGGCTCTTCCGGGCCGGACTCCGCCCAGGTGCAGACCTGGCTGAACGGGGTGCACACCCGCTGGCCCCAGGTGCCGTCGGTGACGGTGGACGGCCAGTACGGCAGCAACACCGCGAACGCGGTGAAGGCGTTCCAGACCGTGGCGGGCCTCACCGCCGACGGGCAGGTGGGCTCCTCCACCTGGAACGCCCTCTACGCCGCCTTCGCGGACATCCGTGGCGCGGGGGAGGTCTTCTGCGGCGTCACCGCCCGCTCCGGCGACCGGGGCGCGGTGGTCAAGAGCATGCAGCAGAAGCTCATCCGCATCCGCCAGGTCTACACCGCCATCGCTTCCATCAGCGCGGACGGGGCCTTCGGCAGTGCCAGCGCCGCAGCGGTGAAGCAGTTCCAGCGTCAGTTCGCCCTGGGCATCGACGGCGCCTTCGGCCGCAACACCTTCGCCGCCCTGGCCAAGGTGTACAGCCAGGTGCTGGCGGGCGCGCCCACCCCGGTGCTGCCCCGCTACCCCGGCCTTCTGCAGCAGGGAAGCACCGGCGACTCGGTGCGCTGCGTCCAGAGCTACCTGTCCGCTTTGGGCGGCGTCGTGCCCAAGGTGACCATCGACGGCCGGTTCGGCAGCGCCACCGCCGCGTCGGTGCGCTCTTTCCAGCGGCTGGCCCGCCTCACCGAGGACGGCAAGGTCGGCCCCGCCACCTGGAGCGGCCTTGTGATGGCCTTCAACGGCACCCTGCGCGCCTGAATGGCAAAAAAGGCCCCGCCGGTCGAATGACCGGCGGGGCCGCCTTTGTCAAAGATCCCATCCGTCGAAGGCTTCGCCCTGCGCTTCTTCGCCGCAGTTGCAGAAGGCTTCGTCCCGGCTGTTTTCCAAAGGGTCGAAGCGCAGGGCCTCGTCCAGCGCCGCCTCGTATTGGCGGGCAAGGGCCTGCTCGGTGCTGCTGCCGGCCAGTTTTGCCTCCTCCAGCAGCTGCGCCAGTTCCGCCGCTTCGCCCCGCTCCACCAGCGCTTCCGTCAGCGGGCCGGGCTCCGCTTTTTCCAGCCCGTACTCCGCGGCCAGGGCGGCCAGCCGGTCCTCCAGCGCCGTTTGGGGCCGCTCCTTTTCATAAAGCTGCACGTTGGAGCTGTTCTTACCGGCAGGGCGCACGCCGGGCAGCTTGCCGCCCCGCACAAAATGATTGAAGGTGCGCCCGAGGGAGAGTTTCAGCCCCCGGTCCAGGTCGTTCCACTCGGCGTCGTCGAACAGGCCCATCACCGTGAAGGGCTGCCCCTCCGGCTGGGCAGCCGCCCGCCGTTTCAGCGTTTCAAAGTGTTCCTCAAACACCTGGTCGCACAGCCGAAACTGCTTGACGCACTGGGCCAGCGGCAGCCCGTGTTCTTTGGCCAGTTTTTCTGCCAGTTTGAGCTCCGCCTGCGTGAGCGTCACCGAAATGGTCACCGTCTTTGCCATGAAAAGCCCCCCTTTTTTCGGCATTCCTGGTTTTCAAGAAAAATAATACTATGAATTTTCAGAGAATGCAAGAGGAAAATTCAAAACAAAAAGGCCCCGCCGGTTTTTGCCGGCGGGACCCCTTGCTGTTGCGGTTTATTCCTTCGGCCCAAGGCCCAGGGCGTCCATCTCGGTGCGCATGCCCTCGATGCACAGGCCGATCACGTCGGCCAGGTCCATGCCCAGCATGTCGCAGCCCTGCTGGATGACCGCCCGGTCGATCTTGGCGGCGAAGCGCTTGTCCTTGAACTTTTTCTTCACGCTGGAAACTTCCAGGTCGGAGATGCCGCCCGGACGCATGCGGGCGGTGGCGCCCACCAGGCCGGTGAGCTCGTCCACGGTGAACAGGCTCTTTTCCATGTCGGTCTCCGGCTTCACGTCGGTGCAGAACTCCCACCCGTGGGACAAAATGGCGCGGATGCTCTCCTCGTCCACGCCGCCTTCGCGCAGGGGCTCGGCGGTGTGGTGCAGGTGCTCCTCGGGGAACTGCTCGTAGTCATAGTCGTGCAGGTAGCCCACCGCTTTCCAATACTCTTCGTCCGCGCCGAAGTGGCGGGCCATGGCGCCCATGGCGGCGCTCACGCCGATGGCGTGTTCAAAGAGATGGTCCTCGGTGGTGGTGGTCGCCAGCAGCTGGCGGGCGGTCTCCATGGTAAGTCCGGGCATGATGATGACCTCTTTTCCGGTGATTTTTCCTCATTATAACGCACCGGGCGGGGAATTGCCAGAGGCGGCGGGCAAAAAAATCCCCGCCCGTCAAGTGGACAAACCGCCCCCTCCTGCGTATGATAAATTTAGGAGACTTTTTTTCGCAGGGAGGGACGTTTATGCTGCAACTGGTCCTGGGGCCGTCGGGCAGCGGCAAGTCAAGTTATCTGCTGGGGCGCATCAAGGCGCGGGCCGAGGCCGGCCGGCGCAGCCTGCTGCTGGTGCCGGAACAGTTCACTTCCAGCACCGAGAACCGCATCTACACCCTTTTGGGGGACGAATATTCCGGCTGGGTGGAGAGCCACAGCTTCACCAGCCTTTCGGAAAAACTGCTGAACACCTACGGCGGCGCGGCGGTGCGCACCCTCACCGACGCGGGCCGCGCGGTGCTGGTGCGCCGCGCGCTGGAGGCCATGGGCGACACCGTGCACTATTACAGCCGCCACCGGCGCAGCACCGCCTTCTGCGAAAAGTGCGCCGAGACCCTGAACGAGCTGAAAAGCGCCGGCATCAGCGCCCTCCAGCTGGAGCAGCTGGCGGCGGGCGCGGGCGCTTCCGGTGAAAAACTGCGGGAGCTGGCGGGGGTCTACGCCGCCTACCAGGCCCTTCTGGAGGGCTCGGCCATGGACCCCACCGACCGGGTGGCGGCCGCCGCAGAGCGCCTCGCGCCGGAATTTTTCGAGGGGGTGCAGGTGTTCATCGACGAGTTCGACACCTTCAACGCTCCCAAGCGCAAAATGCTGGAGGCCATGCTCGGGTGCGCCCAGTCCATCACGGTGGCCCTGTGCGCCGACGGGCTGGAGGACCGGGAAGGGGGCCTGGGCCTGTTCAGCGGGGCCAAAAAGATGGCCGGGGCCCTGCGGGAGATGGCCCGAAAAAACGGCGTGGCGGTGGCTTCGCCGGTGATCTTGACCGAGGACAAACGCCACAAAAACGCCCCGGACCTTGCCCGGCTGGCGGCGCTGCTGGCGGGGGACATGCCCGCGCCCGGCCCCGCCGACCCCGGCCAGCTCACCCTGCTGCGGGCGGAGGACCGCCAGACCGAGGCCAAGCTGGCCGCCGCCGCGGTGGCAAAGCTGGCCCGGGCGGGGGTGCCCTACGGCAGGATGGCGGTCATCTGCCGGGACGCATCCCAGTATCTGGCCGCCGTGCGCTATGAGTTCCGGCTGGCGGGCGTGCCCCTTTTCTTCGACGAGCCCGCCAGCGCCGAGCACGCCGCGCCCCTGCGGCTGGTGAAGGCGCTTTTGAGCATCGTGCGCCGGGGCGTTTCCACCGAGACGGTGCTGGCAGTGGCCAAGACCGGTCTGACGAGCCTCTCGGAGGCCGAGCTCTGCGCGCTGGAAAACTACGCTTATACCTGGCAGCTGTCCGCCGCCCAGTGGCAGCAGCCCTTCACCCTCTCGCCCGCGGGCTTCGAGGGCGAGATGCGCCCCGCCGACGCCGAGCAGCTGGCGCTGGCGGAGGCCGCCCGGGCAAAACTTGCCCCGGTGCTGGCGAACTTCGCGGCCTCGGCACGCAAAAAGCCCGCCGCCGCGCTGTGCGAAACGCTGTTCCGCACCATGCTGGCCCTGGGCGCGGAGGACAAGCTCACCGCCTCTGCCGAGGCGCTGAAGCAGAAGGAGGGCATCCCCGCCGCCGAGGAGGCGGTGCGGGTGTGGGATCTGGCGGCGGACCTGCTGGACCAGATGGCCCTTCTGCTGGGGGACGAGACCCTGCCCGCCGCCGAGTACGGCGAACTGTTCGACCTGCTGGCCCGCACCACCGACCTGGGGCACATTCCCCAAAGCCTGGACGCGGTGATCTTCACCACCGCCGGGCGCATGCGGCTGGACGAGCCGGACTACTGCTTCGTGCTGGGCCTCGCGGAAGGGGAGTTCCCCGCCGCCCCCGGCGAGCGGGGCCTTCTGACCCACGCCGAGCGGGACGCCCTCATCCGCCAGGGCGTGGAGATGCCCGACTGCTTTGAAAACCGTATGGTGCGCGAGCAGGTGTGCTTTTACAAAGCCCTCACCGCCGCCGCCCGGGGCGTGTGGATGAGCTGGGCCGCGGGCCCGGCCTCCCTGCCCATGACCAGCGCCCTGGCCGAGGCAAAGGAGTGCCTGGAACCCGCCGCCCCCGCGCTGGAGACGGCGGATCTGGCCGCCACCCCCGCCGCCGCCCTGGACCTGCTGGGCCAGACCTGGAACGCCGCCAGCCCCGCCACCGCCGCCCTCTATGAGGCGGTGGAGGGCAGCGAAGAGGGCAGAGCCGCCCTGGCCCCGGTGCGCCGGGCCGCCCTGGCCGAGCCCTTCCAGGTGCGGGACACCGCCGCCATGCACCGGCTGCTGGGGGGCAGCATGCGCCTTTCCCCCAGCCGGATGGAGCGCTATTACTCCTGCCCCTTCGCCTATTTTCTGGAATACGTGCTGGGCGCGCGGCCCCGCAAGCAGGCGGCCCTCACCGCCGACCAGACCGGCACCCTGGTGCACTACATCCTGGAGCAGGCCCTGAAACGGGCCGGCGCGGGCTTTGTGGACCTCTCGGAGACGGAGCTGGCGGACCTTGCCGCCGCCGTCACCCGGGAATACGTGGCCGCCAACATGCCCGGCGCAGGGGCCCGCTTTGAATACCTCATCCAGCGGCTGCAAAAAAGCGCCTCGGCCCTGCTGGCCTTCATCCAGGCCGAGCAGCGCCAGGGCTCCTTCCGCCCGGTGGCCTTCGAGCTGGGCATCGGCGACGGGCCGAACCAGGTGCCGCCGGTGGTGCTCACCACCAAGACCGGCGAGACGGTGCGCATGATCGGCAAGATCGACCGGGTGGACGCCTGCCGCGAGGGCGGCAGGACCTGGCTGCGGGTGGTGGACTACAAGACCGGCAGCAAGGAGTTCCTGCTGGAGGACGTGCGCCGGGGCCAGGGCTGCCAGATGCTGGTGTATCTGTTCACGCTGGTGCGCAATGCCGGCAGCGCCTTCCAGGACCCCGCCCCGGCGGGGGTGCTCTACCTGATGGCCGACCCGGCCCCCGCCCGCGCCGACCGGAATACCGCCGCCGAGGGCCTCGACTACAAGGTGGAGGGCGTGGTGGTGAACGAGCCGCAGGTGCTCTCCGCCATGGACAGCGCGGCCACCGGCCTGTATGTGCCGGTGCGCTTTGACAAGGCGGGCAACCCCCGCCTGGGCGAGGCCCTCACCTCGGTGGAGGAGCTGGCGAAGCTGGAGGGCGAGCTGGACAGCCTGGTGGTGCAGATGGCCGAGGAACTCTACGCCGGCCACATCGCCGCCGAGCCGCTGGCCGCCGGCCGCAAAAAGGAGACCCACTGCCGCTGGTGCGATTATCGGAACGTCTGCCGCCGGCAGGAATGAAAGGGGGAAGGGAACATGCAGTTCACAAAGGACCAGCGGGCCGCCATCGACCATGAGGGCTCGGCCCTGCTGGTGAGCGCCGCCGCGGGCAGCGGCAAGACCGCCGTGCTGGTGGAGCGGGCCGCCCGCCTGCTGGTGCGGGACAAGGACCCCGTGCCCGCCGACAAGCTGCTCATCGTCACCTTCACCCGGGCGGCGGCGGCAAGCCTGCGGGCAAAGCTGGCCGCCCGGCTGGCGGAGGAACAGCTCAAACACCCCGGCTCGGCCTGGCTGCGCCGCCAGCGCATGCTGCTGCAGCGGGCCAGCATCGGCACCATCGACTCCTTCTGTCTGCAGCTGGTGCAGACCCACTTCGGCAAACTGGACATCCCGCCGGATTTTTCCACCGCCGACGGGCCCCAGCTGGCCCGCCTGCGGGCCGAGGCGCTGGCCGCCGCGCTGGAAAACGCCTACACCGACCCGGACTTCTGCGCCTTTGCCGACCTGTACGGCAAGGGCCGCAGCGACAAGCAGGCCGCCCGGGTGCTGGAACAGCTCTATGACTTTCTTTCCAGCATGCCCTTCCCGGACGCCAGCCTGGACAAGCTGGCCGCCGACTGGGCGGCCGACCTGCCGCTGGACGCCACCGAGTGGGGCAAAGCCCTGCGGGCCGAGGGGGCGCGGGGGGCAAAGTGCGCCCTTGCGCTGGCGCTGGAAAATCTGGCCGAGGCCCAGGCGGACGGAGAGCTGGGCAACTACCTGCCCGCGCTGCAAAGCGACGTGGCCGCCGCCCAGGCGGTGGAGGCCACCGTGGCGTCCGCCCCCTGGAACGACATCCTCGACGCCTTCCGCACCCTCAGCTACCAGCCCCTCAAGGCGGTGCGGGGCTACAAGGGCTGCCACATGGAGCGCATCAAGGCCCGGCGGGACGTGCTGAAAAAGACCCTCGCCCGCCTGCAGGACACGGTGTTCGTCTGCACCGGGGAGGAGTTCGCCGCCGACCGGGCGGCCGCCGCGCCGCTGGTGGCCGCGCTGGTGAAGGCCGAGCGGGACTTCATCGCCCGCTTCTGGCAGGCAAAATGCGAGGAAAAGCTGCTGGAATTCAGCGACGTGGAGCATCTGGCCCTGCGCCTGCTGCAAACGCCCCAGGGAAGCCGCACCGAACTGGCGGACCAGCTGTGGCGGGAGTACGCCGCGGTGATGGTGGACGAATACCAGGACACCAACGCCCTGCAGGACGCGCTTTACGCCGCCCTGGCCGCTCCCGGCGGCGAGGGCCTCTTCTTCGTGGGCGATCTGAAACAGAGCATCTACCGCTTCCGTCAGGCGGACCCGGAGGTCTTCCGGGACAAGCTGGCCCGCTACGCCCCCCATGGCGGCACCGGGCCCCAGAAGGTCTTTCTGGACGCGAACTTCCGCAGCGCGCCGGGGGTCATCGACGGGGTCAACGCCATCTTCGAAGCGGTGATGAGCGACGAGGTGGGCGGCGTGGACTACGGCCCCGGCGAAAAGCTGGTGCCGGGCCTCGGCGGCCTTGCGGCCTACGGCGGCTACGCCGGCGGGTGCGAGGTGCACGTTGTGGAAGGGGACGGCGGCCCCGCCGCCGAGGCGGCCTTCATCGCCCGGCGCATCCGGGAATTGGCGGACCCCGCCTCCAATTTCACCGTGCGGGACGGCCGGGGCGGTGAGCGGCCCGCCGCCTATGAGGACTTCTGCATCCTCACCCGCAGCCGCTCCAACTTCGACGTTTACGCCGACGCGCTGGAAGCCGAGGGCATCCCGGTCTACGTGGACCGGGCCGAGAACCTGCTGGACGCGCCGGAGGTGCGGGTGCTGGCCAGCCTTGTCCGCGTGCTGGACAACCCCGCCCAGGACGTGCATCTGGCAGCGGTGATGCTGGGCCTTGGCGGCTTTGAGCCGGACGACCTGGTGCGGCTGCGCACGGCGCAGCCCGCCGGCAGCTTCTACGGTGCGGTGAGCGCCGCCGCCGAGGGAAAAGCCGCCGCCTTCATGGACTGGCTGCGCACCTTGCAGCGACTGGCCCAGACCCTGCCTGTGGACCGGCTGATGGAAGAGATCTTCCTGCGCACCGGCTGCCTTGCCGCCGCCGGCGCGATGGAGGAAGGCCAGACGCGACGGCAGAACCTGCGCCGTTTCGCCGCCTTTGCCGCCGACTGCGGCAAAAACGGCCTTGCGGGCGTGGTGCGCGCCATGGACGCGGCCCTGGCCGGGGGCGGCGTGCCCGGCCCCGAACAGGGCCAGAGCCGCCCGGGGTGCGTGTCAATCATGACGGTGCACCGCTCCAAGGGGCTGGAGTTCCCGGTGGTCGTCGCCGCCGGGCTGGACCGGCCCTTCAACCGGGAGGACCTCATCGCCCCGGTGGTGCTGCATCCCCGGCTGGGGCTGGGGCTCACCCTGCGGGCGGGAACGGGCGGCACCTACACCACCGCCCCCCTGCGGGCGGTGCAGGCCGCCCAGACGGCGGACGCCGTCAGCGAGGAGATGCGGGTGTTCTATGTGGCCGCCACCCGCGCCAAGGACAAGCTGCTGCTCACCATGAGCCTGAAAAATCCCCTGGGCACGCTGGAGCGGCTGGCGGCCCAGCTCACCGCCGCGGGCCGGTGCCAGCCCTATCTTTTGCAGCACTGCGCCAGCCGGGCGGACTGGGTGCTGCTGGCCCTGCTCACCCATCCTTCCGCCGGATGCCTGCAGGGGCTGGTGAACGCGCCGGTGCCGGTGCACCCCCGCCCCCTGGCCGGCACCCTCACTGTGGACTTTCAGCAGCCGGCGGACGCGCAGCCCGCCCCCGCCGCGGCCGCGGGCCTGCCCGCCGCCGCCCCGGACGCCGGTCTTGCCGTGGCCCTGGCCGCCCGCCTTGGCTGGAACAGCCCCCGGGCGGCGCTGCAAACGGTGCCCGCCAAGGTCAGCGTCACGGCGCTGGCCCACACCGGCGAGGAGCTCATCCCCGCCCGGCCGGCCTTCATGTACAAAGAGGGCCTCACCGGCGCGGAGCAGGGCAGCGCCCTCCACGCCTTTTTGCAGCACGCCGACCTTGCCGCCGCGGCCAAAGATCCCGAAGGGGAGGGCCGCCGCCAGCTGGAGGCAAAGCTGCTCACCGCCGAGCAGCACCACAGCCTGCCCTGGAAGGCCCTGCGCGCCTTTTTCGAAAGCGACGCCTTTGCCCGCGTGCAGGCCGCCCAGCGCGTCCTGCGTGAGTACGCCTTCATCACCTCCATCCCCGCCGAAAAGCTCTCGCCCGAAGCGGCGGGCGCCGGCGCGCGGGTGCTGGTGCAGGGCGTGGCGGACGTGGTGCTGGAATTCGGCGACCGGCTGGAGATCCTGGACTACAAGACCGACCGGGGCAAAAGCGGGGAAGAGCTCACCAAAGCCTACGCCGCCCAGCTGCGGATGTACGCGGAGGCGGTGGCGCGGCGGCTGGCAAAGCCGGTGAAAAAGCTCACCCTTTACAGTTTTGCCCTTGGCCGGGAAATAGACGTGCCTTTCGAGTGATTTTTTTCAAAAACCGCTTGACACCGCTCCCCGGGCGTGGTAAGCTATTCGGGTAAAGAAAGCAGCTGACGGTTTGCCGCCGCGCTCACCTTGGGGCCCCACGGGCCCGGGTCAAGATGCTCTGCCGCGCTTCGGGCGCGGTGTGTCTTGTGTGTTCGCGCGGCTGCCGGAAATCGGCGGCCGCGTTCATTTTTCCGGGCAAATGATATGGGGGTGTATCCAAATCGCTACCAACGGCAAAAAAGAGATCGAGATCAACGAGGCCATCCGTGACAGGGAAGTCCGCCTGATCGGCGCAGACGGCAGCCAGCTGGGCGTCATGTCCGGCCGGGAGGCGCTGCGCCTGGCGCAGGAGCAGGACCTGGATCTGGTGAAGATCGCGCCCCAGGCGCAGCCGCCTGTGTGCAAGATCCTGGACTACGGCAAATACCGCTTCGAGCAGCAAAAGCGCGAAAAGGAAGCCAAGAAGAACCAGAAGGTCATTGAGATCAAGGAGATCCGCCTTTCCCTGAACATCGACACCAACGACTTCAACACCAAGGTCAATCAGGCCGAGAAGTTCCTGAAGGCGGGCCACAAGATCAAGGTCTCCATCCGGTTCCGCGGCCGCGAGATGGCCCACACCAATCTGGGCCTCGAGGTGGAAAAACGCTTTGCCGACGCGCTGCCCGACGCGCAGGTCGACAAGGCTCCCAAACTGGAGGGGCGCAGCATGCAGATGTTCATGAGCCCCAAGCCCGGTGCCCAGCAGAAGTAACACAAAATCTTAGGAGGAACGAACAATGCCTAAAATCAAAACCCATTCCGGTGCGAAGAAGCGCTTCAAGCTCACCAAGACCGGCAAAGTGAAACGCGGCCATGCTTACCGCAGCCACCTGCTCAACGGCCACGGCAAGACCACCAAGATCAAGCGCGGCTACCGCAAGAACGCCTACGCCGACAAGACCAATGCAGCCGCTGTCAAGGCCATGCTGCCCTACGCCTGAGGTCTTTAAAAGGCAAGGACTCTGAAATTCGACAAGTGACTGTGTAAAGGAGATAGAACAATGGCTCGTATCAAAGGCGCGATGATGACTCGCAAACGCAGAAAGAAGACCCTGAAGCTGGCCAAGGGCTTCTACGGCAGCAAATCCAAGCATTTCAAGATGGCCAAGCAGCAGGTCATGAAGAGCGGAAACTACGCCTTCATCGGCCGCAAGCTGAAGAAGCGCCAGTTCCGCAACCTGTGGATCACCCGCATCAACAACGCTGTTCGTCCTCTGGGCATGAACTACTCCAGCTTCATGAACGGCCTGAAGAAGGCCGGCATCGAGCTGAACCGCAAGATGCTCAGCGAGATGGCCATCCACGACCAGGCCGGCTTCGCCGCTCTGGTGGAGACCGCCAAGAAGGCGCTGTAAAATAAAAAAACGAGCAACGCCCGCGCGCACGCACGGGCGTCGCTTTGTATTGACAGCAAAAGGCCCCGCGCCGGGGCTGTGGCTTCGGCGCGGCGCTTTTCTTGTGAGGTGCGAAGTGCCCAACCGCATTACCAGCCGTGAAAACGACAAAATAAAATACGCCTGCAAACTGGCCCGTTCGGCGGCCTTCCGCGGGGGCGAAAACGCCTTCTTCGCGGAGGGCTTGAAGCTCTGCACCGATCTGGCTGTCGCCTGCCCCTTAAAGGTAATATATTATACCGCCGCCGCCCTGGAAAAGACCCCCGCGCTGGAAAACCTCGGCCGGGAGAACTATCTGGTGGAGGAGCACGTGGCCGAAAAGCTGGCGGAAGGCGCCTCCCACCAGGGTGTGTTCGGCGTGTTCGAACGCCCCGCCGCCCGCTTTGAGGACCTGCCCGTGCCCGGCCGCCTGCTGGCGATGGAGCGGGTGCAGGACCCCGGCAACGTGGGCGCGCTTTTGCGCAGCGCCGCCGCCTTCGGCTTTGAAGGCGTGCTGCTCTCGCCCGGCTGCGCCGACCCCTTCGGCCCCAAGGCCCTGCGGGCCTCTATGGGGGCCGCGGCGCGCCTCAAGGTGGTGCAAACGCCCCACCTGCCCGACGCGCTGGCCGCCTTGCGGCAAAAGGGCGTGACGGCGCTGGCCGCCGCCCTCTACAACAGCCGCCCGCTGGACGAGGTGCCCGCCGAACTTCCCGGCGGGGTGTGCCTCGTCATCGGCAGCGAGGGCCAGGGCCTCACCGACGCGGCCGTCGCCGCCTGTGACGCGGCGGTGCGCATCCCCATCACCGACAAGGTGGAAAGCCTCAACGCCGGCGTGGCGGGCAGCGTGCTGCTGTGGCACTTCAGGGGGGCGGGCAGATGACCGACGGATGCTGGTGGCTGTGGCTGTCCTTCGTGCTGGGGCCCGGCGCGGCCCACTGCCGCCGCCTGCTGGATGTCTACGGCAGCGCCCGGGCGGTGCACGAAGCGGTGGGCAGGGAGGACCTCTCCGGCCTGCTCACCCCCAGCCAGTGCGGCCGCCTTTCCACCGACCCCGCCGTCTTCGCGCCCATGGAGGCCCGGTGCGCGGCGCTGGGCGCTCAGGTGCTCACCATGGCCGACCCGGATTATCCGTCGCGCCTTATGGACATTGAGGACGCGCCCCCGGCGCTTTTCGTCACCGGCGAGGTCTCGGCGCTGAACGCCGGACACACCGTGGGCATGATCGGCTCCCGCAGGCCCAGCGCCTACGGCGTGGAGGCCGCCGCCGGCATCGGCAAACAGCTGGCCGAGGCGGGCGTCTGCCTTGTCAGCGGCCTTGCCGATGGGCTGGACAGCGAGGCCCACAAGGCCGCCGTGAACGCCGGCGCGCCCACCATCGGGGTGCTGGGCACCCCCATCGACCAGACCTACCCCGCCACCAACCGCCGCCTGCGGGCGCAGATGGAACAAACGGGGGCGGTCATCAGCGAGTTTTTCCCCGGCGAAACGGCCCAGCGCAGCAATTTTCTTTTGCGCAACCGCCTCATCGCCGCTTTGAGCGATGCCCTCTGCGTGGTGGAGGCGCGGGAAAAAAGCGGCACAATGAACACCGTGGGCCATGCCCAGCGCTACGGCCGGCTGGTCTTTGCGGTGCCGGGCGGCATCTTCAGCGAGGTGTGCGCCGGCACCAACCGCCTGCTGGCGGAAGGCAAAGCCCGCATGGCCACCGGGGGCGGCGCGCTGCTGGAGGCCCTGGGCCTGGAAGGGCAGGGGGCAAAGCCCGCCGCCCCCGCGCAAACGGCCCCGCCCCTCTCACCGGGGGCAAAGACCATGCTGGGATGCCTTTCTCAGACGCCCCGCCCGCTGGAGGCGCTGGCCGCCGAGACGGGCCTGGACGCGGGCAGCGCCCTGGCCGCCCTGCTGGAACTGGAAGTGGCGGGCGAGGCCCGGGGCTGTGCCGGCGGACTGTTCCGCCGCAAATGAAACCGTTAAGGAGAAGCAAATGTCGAAACTGGTCATTGTGGAGTCGCCTGCCAAGGCGAAAACCATTGGAAAATATCTGGGCGACGGCTACGAAGTCACCGCCAGCATGGGCCACATCCGCGATCTGCCCGCCAGCCAGCTGGGCATCGACGTGGACCACGGCTATGCGCCTCAATACATCAACATCAAGGGCAAGGAAAAGCTCATCAAGGAGCTGAAGGCCGAGGCCAAAAAGGCCGACGAAGTCTTCCTCGCCACCGACCCGGACCGGGAGGGCGAAGCCATCAGCTGGCATCTGGCCTATCTTTTGGGCCTGCCGGTGGACGCGCCCAACCGGGTCACCTTCGGTGAAATCACCAAGAAGGGCGTGTCTGAGGGCATGGCTCACCCCCGCGCCATCGACATGGACCTGTTCAACGCCCAGCAGGCCCGCCGCGTGCTGGACCGTCTGGTGGGCTACAAGCTCAGCCCCTTCCTTTGGCGCAAGGTGCGCCGGGGCCTCTCCGCCGGGCGCGTGCAGAGCGTGGCCGTGCGCCTGATCGTGGACCGGGAGAAGGAAATTGAAGCCTTCCAGCCCCAGGAGTACTGGAACATCGACGCCACCCTCTCCGCCGGGCACAAGAAGTTCACCGCCCGGCTCTACGGCACCGCCGCCGGCAAAAAGCTGGAAATCCCCACCGGCGACAAGGCCGCCGAGGTGGTGGCGGCGCTGGAGGGCAAGGACTACACGGTGACCAAGCTCACCCGGGGCAGCCGCAAAAAGACCCCCGCGCCCCCCTTCATCACCTCCACCCTGCAGCAGGAGGCCAGCCGCCGGCTGGGCTTCACCGCCACCCGCACCATGCGTGCCGCCCAGACCCTCTATGAAGGCGTGGACATCGCCGGCCGGGGCACTCTGGGTCTCATCACCTACATGCGTACCGACAGCCTGCGGGTCTCCGACGAGGCCGTGGCCGGCGCGCGGGAGTACATCGGCGCGCAGTACGGCGAGAAATACGTCTACACCGGCAAGCGCACCTACAAGAGCCGCAGCGCCACCGCCGCCCAGGACGCCCACGAGGCCATCCGGCCCAGCGTGCCGTCCCTCACCCCCGACGAGGCGGAAAAGAGCATCTCCGGCGACATCGCCAAGCTCTACCGCCTCATCTGGAGCCGCTTCATCGCCAGCCAGATGAGCGACTGCGAGCAGGACACCGTCTCCGCCCAGATCACCGCCGGCGACTACCAGTTCCGGGCCGCGGGCTTCGTGGTCACCTTCGACGGATTCACCGCCCTTTACGAAGAGGCCACCGACGAGAAGGAGAAGAAGGAGACCGCCCTGCCTCCCCTGGAGGAGGGCCAGACCCTCAAACTCAGCCAGCTGACCCCTGAGCAGAAGTTCACCCAGCCTCCCGCCCGCTACACCGAGGCCACCCTCATCCGGGCGCTGGAGGAAAACGGCATCGGCCGCCCCTCCACCTACGCCCCCATCATCACCACCATCGTGGACCGGGGCTATGTGGAGCGGGAGCAGAAAAAGCTCAAGCCCACCGTGCTGGGCCGCACCATCAACGAGCTGATGCTGGCCGAGTTCGCCCCCATCGTGGACGTGGCCTTCTCCGCCGACATGGAGAAGAACCTGGACAAGGTGGAGAGCGGCAAGGCCGACTGGCACGACATCATCGACCAGTTCTACAAGCCCTTCGCCGCCAGCCTTGAAAAGGCCGAGAAAGACATGGAGGGCAAAAAGATCAAGGTGCCCGACGAGGAGACCGACGAAATTTGCGAAAAGTGCGGCCGCAAAATGGTCATCAAGACCGGCCGCTACGGCAAGTTCCTGGCCTGCCCGGGCTTCCCCGAGTGCACCAACACCCGGCGCCTCGTGAAGGACACCGGCGGCCGCTGCCCCAAGTGCGGCGGGCGGATGCTGCTGCGCCGCAGCGCCAAGGGCCGGGTCTACTACGGGTGCGAGAACTACCCCAACTGCGACTTCATGACCTGGGATGAGCCGGTGCCCCAGACCTGCGAAAAGTGCGGCGCAACCCTGTTCAAAAAAGGCAGCCGCCTCTACTGCGCGAAAGAGGGCTGCGGGTTCGAGACCCAGGTGACCAAATGAGCAAGGTCAGAGTGCTGGGCGCGGGCCTCGCCGGATGCGAGGCCGCCCTGTGGCTGGCGGAAAAGGGCGTTCAGGTGGAGCTCTTCGAGCAAAAGCCCGCCCGCAAAAGCCCCGCCCACAAAAGCGAGAATTTTGCCGAGCTGGTCTGCTCCAACAGTTTGAAAGCCGACCGGCCGGACTCCGCCTCCGGCCTGCTCAAGGCCGAGATGGACCTGCTGGGCAGCCACATCCTGCCGGTGGCCCGCAAGGTGCGGGTGGCGGCGGGCGGGGCCCTGGCCGTGGACCGGGACGCCTTCAGCGCCGGGGTGACGCAGCTGGTGGAGAGCCAGCCGAACATCACCGTGGTGCGCAAAGAGGTCACCGAGCTGGACGAGCGCCTGCCCACCCTGGTGGCCACCGGCCCCCTCACCGACGGGGCGCTGGCCGCGGCCATCGCCGAAGTCACCGGGGGCGACGAGCTCTCCTTCTACGACGCGGCGGCCCCCATCGTCACCGCCGAGAGCCTGGACATGAGCCGCATCTTCGCCGCCAGCCGCTACGGCCGGGGCGAGGCGGACTATCTCAACTGCCCCTTCAACAAAGAAGAGTACGAGGCTTTTCACGCCGCGCTGGTGGCCGCCGAACGGGCGGAGCTCCACGAGTTCGACGGCAACCTCACCGTCTACGAGGGCTGCATGCCCATCGAGGTGATGGCCGGCCGCGGCGCGGACACCATGCGCTTCGGGCCGCTGCGCCCGGTGGGCCTTGTGGACCCCGCCACCGGCCACCGCCCCTGGGCCAACGTCCAGCTGCGGCGGGAGAACGAGGCGGGCACGCTGTACAACATCGTGGGCTTTCAGACCAACCTCAAGTTCGGCGAGCAAAAGCGGGTGTTCTCCATGATACCCGGCCTTGCGAACGCCGAATTCGCCCGCTACGGCGTGATGCACCGCAACACCTTTTTGAACAGCCCCCGGCTGCTGAGCCAGGGCCTGCGGCTCAAAGGCCACGAGAACCTGTGGTTTGCCGGCCAAATTACCGGCTTTGAGGGCTACATGGAGTCCGCCGCCTGCGGCCTGCTGGCCGCCCGCAGCCTCTGGGCCGCCCTGAACGGGCGCAGCTACGAAGCGCCCCCGGCGGACACCATGCTGGGCCAGCTCACCCGCTACATCACCAGCGAAAACAAGAACTTCCAGCCCATGGGTGCGAACATGGGCCTGCTGCCCCCGCTGGCCGAGCACATCCGCGACAAGCGCCTGCGCTACGCCGCCATCTCCCAGCGGGCCCAGGCCGCCATGGCCCTCTGGGCAAAGGAAACGGAATAACACACAGAACAACAAGGAAAGGGTGTAACTGCCATGAAGATCATTCTGGACGCCATGGGCGGCGACAACGCTCCCGCCGAGATCCTGAAGGGCGCGGCCGCGGCCACCGCCGCCTGGCCCGATGTGGAAATTCTGGCCGTGGGCGATGCGGAAAAGATCGCCGCCTGCGTGAAAGAAAACGCCATCGAGATGAAGAACATCGAGATCGTCAACGCCACCGAGGTCATCGAGATGTGCGACGAGCCGGCCAAAGCCGTGCGCGCCAAGAAGGATTCCAGCATGGTGGTGGGCCTGCGCATGCTGGCCGAGGGCAAGGGCGACGCCTTTGTCTCCGCCGGCTCCACCGGCGCGCTGCACGTGGGCGCGAGCCTCATCGTGCGCACGGTGAAGAGGGTCAAGCGCCCGGCGCTGGCCACCGTCATCCCCGGCAAAACGCCCTTTTTGCTGCTGGACTGCGGCGCGAACGTGGAGTGCCGCGCTTCCATGCTGGAGGCCTTCGGCGTGATGGGCAGCGTCTACATGAACAAGGTCATGGGCCTGGAGCAGCCCCGGGTGGCGCTGGTGAACAACGGCGCGGAGGAGTCCAAGGGCACCCCCACCTATGTGGAGGCCCATCAGCTGCTGAAAAACAACAAGGCCATCCACTTTGTGGGCAACATCGAGCCCCGGGACATCCCCGCCGGCGCCGCGGACGTGGTGGTGGCCGACGGCTTCACCGGCAACGTGGTGCTGAAGCTCACCGAGGGCCTCGCCAAGTACTTCGGTTCCAAGCTGAAGGAGATGTTCAAAAAGAGCCTGGGCACCAAGGTGGGCTACCTGCTTTTGAAGGGCGGCGTGGCCGACTTCAAAAAGAGCATGGACGCCGACGAATACGGCGGCGCGCCCCTGCTGGGCACCCGCCGCCCGGTCATCAAGGCCCACGGCTCCTCCAATGCCCGGGCCATCCAGAACGCCATCCGGCAGGCCAGACTCTGTGTGGAGAACGACCTGTGCGGCGTGATGGCCGAAAGCCTTGCCAACCTGGCCGACGAAGCCGCCAACTGACCCCAACAGGAGGCATTTTTCCATGCATCAACTGGAGACCGTCATCGGTTACACCTTCAAGGACCCCACCCTGCTGGAGACCGCCCTCACCCACACCAGCTTCGCCAACGAGGCCAAGGGCCGCGTGAAGCACAACGAGCGGCTGGAATTTTTGGGCGACAGCGTGCTCTCCATCGTGGTGGCGGACTATCTGTTCCACCACTGGACCGACCGCCCCGAGGGGGAACTGACCAAAGCCCGGGCCAGCCTCGTCTGCGAGAGCGCCCTGTTCCAGTTCGCCCAGGAGATCGACCTTGGCCGCTATCTGCGCCTGGGCCGGGGCGAAGAGCGGGGCGGCGGGCGCACGCGGCCCAGCGTCGTGTCCGACGCCTTCGAGGCCCTCATCGCCGCCTTGTATCTCGACGGCGGCATGGAGGCGGCCCGCGCCTTCATCCTGCCCTTTATCACCGAGGGCAAGACCGCCGAGGCCGACTACAAGACCCAGCTGCAGGAGGTCATCCAGCAGAACCCCGAAGAGCGCCTGCGCTACGAGCTGGAAGGGGAGACCGGCCCCGACCACGACAAACACTTCAAAATGGCGGTGTACCTCAACTCCAACCTCATCGGCCGGGGCGAGGGGCACAGCAAAAAGGCCGCCGAGCAGGCGGCCGCCCGGCAGGCCCTTGAACTGATGGGTCTGGTGAAATAACGCTTTGGGAGCAACGCAATGGTACTGAAAGAACTGGAGATACAGGGGTTCAAGAGCTTCCCCGACCGCACCCGCGTCAAGTTCGACCAGGGCATCACCGCCGTGGTGGGGCCCAACGGGTCGGGCAAGAGCAACATTTCCGACGCCATCCGCTGGGTGCTGGGCGAGACCAGCTCCAAGCAGCTGCGCGGCGCGGGCAAGATGGAGGACGTCATCTTCGGCGGCACCCAGCTGCGCAGCGCCATGGGCTACGCCATGGTCAACCTCACGCTGGACAACTCCGACCGCCGGCTGGAAGTGGACGCCGACGAGGTGGTCATCGGCCGCAAATATTACCGCTCCGGCGAGAGCGAATACTCCATCAACGGCCAGAACGTACGCCTTAAGGACGTGTACGAGCTGTTCCTGGACACGGGCCTCGGCCGCGACGGCTACTCCATCATCGGCCAGGGCCGCATCGCCGAGATCGTGGGCGCGAAGAGCGCCGAGCGCCGGGAGATCTTTGAGGAGGCCAGCGGCATCGCCAAATACCGCTACCGCAAAAACGAGGCCGAGCGCCGCCTTGCCGGCGCGGAGGATAACCTTTCCCGCCTGCGGGACATCCTGGGCGAACTGGAGAGCCGGGTGGGCCCCCTGGAAAAGGAGAGCAAAAAGGCCGCCCAGTTTTTGGAACTGAGCGAAAAGCGCAAGGAGCTGGAGGTCACCCTCTGGGTGGACGGCGTGCGCCGCGCCAAGGAGACGGTGCGCACCCAGCAGCGCCAGTACGAGACCGCCCAGGCGGATTACGACGCCCTCTGCGCCGAGATAGAAGCCATCGACGCCGAGACCGAACAGGTCCAGGCGGAGATGCAGCGGCTGATGGTGGAGGTGGAGCGGTGCAACGCCGCCATCCGCGCCATCACCGAGGAGCAGGCGGGCAGCGACAGCCGTCTGGCCGTTCTGCAAAACGACATCGACCACAACAACGCCTCCATCGCTTCCTTTAAAGAGGAGATAGAGGCCGCCGGCGCGGGCAAGGAGGGCCTTGCCGCCGAAGCCGCCGCCCACCGGAAGGCCATTGAAGAGCTGGAAGCCAAAATGGCCGAACTGGAGGCCGAGGCCGCCCGGCGGGAGGAACAGCTGGCGGCCATCCAGGCGGAGAACGCCGCCACCGGCGAGCGCCGGGGCGCTGTCACCGGCCTGCTGGCCCAGCTCACCGCCCGCCAGACCGACGCGAAGGTGCGGGCCGCCTCCTGCGCCTCCAGCGCGGCGGCCGCCGCCGAGCGCCTGAACGCCATCGCCGCCGACAAAGAGAAGAATGCCGAGGCCCTGAAGGGCCTGGAAGCCGAGCAGGCGGACACCGCGGCCTACCTTGCCACGGTGAACGACACCCTCGCCCGGCTGGAAAACGTGCAGAACGGCCTAAAAATGAAGCTGGCCAGCCGCACAAAACAGCTGGACGAGGCGGACGCCGCCGAGCAGCAGATCACCCGCCAGCGGGAGGCCGCCGTGCAGCGCCTGCAGGTGCTGGGGGATCTTGAGCGCAACATGGACGGCTACCAGCAGAGCGTCAAGACCGTGATGCGCGCCGCCCAGAACCGCCGCCTGCGGGGCATTCTGGGCACCGTGAGCGGCCTGCTCACCGTCCAGCCCGGCTACGAGCTGGCCATCGAGACGGCTCTCGGCTTTGCCTTGCAGAACATCGTGGTGGACGGCGAAGCCGCCGCCAAGGCCGCCATCGCCTTTTTGCGGGACGAAAAGGCCGGCCGCGCCACCTTCCTGCCGCTGGACACCGTCAAGGGGACCCGCATGGATTCCTCCCGCCTCTCCGGCAGCGCCCGGGTGGCGGCGGATTTAGTGAAATGCGACGCGAAGTACGACAACATCGTGGCCAATCTCTTGGGCCGCATCATCGTGGTGGACGAGATAAACGAGGCCTCCCGGGTGGCCCGCAGCCTTGACTGGCGCAACCGCGTGGTCACGGTGGACGGTCAGGTCATCAACGCCGGCGGTTCCTTCACCGGCGGCTCCACCAGCCGGTCGGCGGGCCTGTTCAGCCGCCGCCAGGAGATGGAGGACCTGAAAAAGAAGGTGGCGGACCTGGAAAAAAAGCAGGACGCCGCCGCCGAGGCCACCGACAAGTGGAAGGCGGAGGTGGACGCGCTGAACGCCCAGCTCACCGCCGCCGCCAGCGAGGCCATCACCGCCGGGGGCGATAAGATACGCGCCGAGGCTGAGGCCCGCCGCATCGAGGCGGCCCTCAGCCAGGCCAAAGCCGCCGCCGAGCTTTCTGCCGCCGAGGCGGACAGCCTCGCCGCCCAGAAGGCGAAGGACGAGGCCGAGGGCAAGGCAGCCGCCGCCGAGCAGGAAAAGCTGGCCGGCGAAATTGCCGCCCTGGAAAAGGAGCTGGCGGAACTGGCCGGCAGCGACGACAGCTTTTTGGCCACCCGCGCCCGCCTCTCCGATGAGCTTTCCGCCGTGCGCATGCAGCGGCTGGAGGCCGGCAAGGACAAGGACCTCCACGCCGCCGCGCTGGAGACCCTGGCCAGCCGCTCCGGCGAGAGCGACGAGCGGGACAAGACCCTGCGGGCGGGCATCGCCCGCCTTGAGGCGCTGAACGCCGAGAACGAGGAAAAGATGGCCGCCGTGCGCCTTCAGAAAGAGGAGGCCGCCGGCCGCATCGAGGAGCAGGAGGCGAAGATCGCCGCCGCCAGCGCCCGCCGCATGGAAAAGGAGGGCGAGGTCAACCAGAAGACCCAGAAGGTGCGCGCCATCACCGACCAGCGGGAAAAGATGAGCCAGGAGATGGCCCGCCTCGCCGAGCGCAAGAGTGCCGCCGAGGTGGAGTACGACCAGACCATCGCCAAACTCTGGGAGGAGTACCAGCTCACCATGACCGACGCTCAAAGCCTCTGTGTGGAGTTCGACTCGGTCACCGAGCTGCGCCGCCAGGTGGGCGAGGTGCGGGGCAAGATACGGTCGCTGGGCAACGTGAACGTATCCGCCATCGAGGAATACAAAGAGGTCAGCACCCGCTACGAGACCCTGCGGGAGCAGGTGCGGGACGTGGAAAAGAGCAAGGCCGAGCTGACACGGATGATCAACGAGCTCTCCGGCGAGATGAAGACCATCTTCACCGAGAGCTTTGGCCAGATCAACGGCCACTTCGGGCGCATCTTCAACGCCCTCTTCGGCGGCGGCTCCGCCAGCCTGTCCCTGGCCGACCCGGAGAACGTGCTGGAAAGCGGCATCGACATCCAGGTGGCCCCGCCGGGCAAGGTCATCAAGAACCTGTCCGCCCTTTCGGGCGGCGAGCAGGCGCTGGTGGCCATCAGCATCTACTTCGCCATCCTGGCGGTGAACCCCGCCCCCTTCTGCATCCTGGACGAGATCGAAGCCGCCCTGGACGACGTGAACGTGGTGCGCTATGCCCAGTACCTCCAGCGCATCTGCGGCGCCACCCAGTTCATCGTCATCACCCACCGCCGCGGCACCATGGAAGCCGCGGACGTGCTTTACGGCGTCACCATGCAGGAGGATGGCGTGTCCAAACTGCTGCGCCTTGACCTGGACGAGGTGGACGCTTCGCTGGTGTCCTGAGGAAAAGGTGTGAAAACCGGCGGATTTTGCAACATTCGCCCCGTTTCGGCCGTATATACTTACAGTACGCCCCGCCCCCCGCGGCGGGAATAACAGAAAATGAGGGAACAGACCATGGGATTTTTCAGCCGCAAAGAGAAACTGGACGAGGGCCTTGCCAAGACCCGCAAGGGCTTTTTCGCCGGCATCCTGGACATGATGAACGCCGGCAGCATCGACGACTCCTTCTACGATGACCTGGAGGACCAGCTCATCCTGGCGGACGCGGGCGCCGACGAGGCCGACCGGCTGGTGACCGCTTTGCGCCAGCGGGTGCGCCACGAGCACATCAAGAACGCCGCCGAAGCGCTGGAAGCCCTGAAATCCATCATCGTGGAGGAACTGCGGGCGGACGGCCCGATGGACCTCTCCGGCCGCCCGGCGGTCATCATGGTCATCGGGGTCAACGGCGTGGGCAAGACCACCAGCATCGCAAAGCTGGCCCGGCTCTACAAGAGCCAGGGCAAGAGCGTGCTGCTGGCCGCGGGCGACACCTTCCGCGCTGCCGCCGCCGAACAGCTCACCATCTGGGCCGACCGGGTGGGCGTGCCGGTGGTGCGCCACGGCGAAGGGGCCGACCCCGCCGCCGTGGTGTTCGACGCGGTGCAGTCCGCCGCCGCCAAAGGGGTGGACATCGTCATCTGCGACACCGCGGGCCGCCTGCACACCAAGCACAACCTGATGGCGGAGCTGGCAAAAATTCGCCGCAGCGTGGAAAAGGCCTGCCCCTCCGCCAGCGTGGAGACCCTGCTGGTGCTGGACGCCATCACCGGCCAGAACGCCATCAGCCAGGCCGCCCAGTTCATCGAGGCCGCCGGCGCCAGCGGCATCATCCTCACAAAGCTCGACGGCACCGCCAAGGGCGGCTCGGTCATCAGCGTCAAGCAGAAGCTGGGCCTGCCGGTGCGCTTTGTGGGCGTGGGCGAGGGCATGGACGACCTGATGGAATTTTCCGCCGAGGACTTCACCGACGCTCTCTTCGCGGAGCACTGAAAAAAGGAGAAACGACATGCTTATCTGCGCCGCCACCGGCAACGCCGGCAAACTCAAGGAGATCCGCCGCATCCTGGAGGCTCAGGGCCACACGGTCAAGAGCCAGAAGGAGCTGGGCATCACGCTGGAGCCGGAAGAGACCGGCACCACCTTTGCCGAAAACGCCCGCATCAAGGCCCGGGCCATCTGCGAGGCCGCCGGCCTGCCCACCCTGGCCGATGACTCCGGCCTTGCGGTGGACGCGCTGGACGGCGCGCCGGGGGTCTATTCCGCCCGCTACTGCGGCCGCCACGGCGACGACGAGGCCAACAACGACAAGCTGCTGGCCGCCCTTTCCGATGTGGAGGAGGGCCGCCGCACGGCGAAGTTCGTCAGCGCGGTGTGCTTTTATCTGCCCAGCGGCCGCCAGCTGACGGTGCTGGGCGAGTGCCCGGGCCGGGTAGGCTTCGAGCGGGCCGGCGCCAACGGCTTCGGCTACGACCCGCTGTTCATCCCCGACGAGGTGGGCCTTGCGGGGGGCGGCAAGGCCCCCAACGCCGAGGGCCGCAGCTACGCCCAGCTGGAAGACTGGGAGAAGGACGCCATCAGCCACCGCGGCGTGGCCATGGCCAAACTGGACAAGGAACTGCCCGCCTTCCTGGCGGCGGGGGAGGGCGCGGGCGCGCCCATCACCGCCATCGAGGAAAGTCTGGGCTTTGAGCGCAACCAAAAGCGGGACGGCGACCGCCTCACCCGCGCGCTGCGCTGAACACAAAACCAAAAACGGAGGAATTTTTTCATGCTCACAAGCAAACAGCGCGCCGCGCTGCGCAAGGCCGCCAACGGCCTGGACCCGGTGTTCCAGGTGGGCAAGGGCGAGATCGACGAGACCCTCATCAAGTCCACCGCCGACTGCCTGGCCGCCCGGGAACTCATCAAGATGAAGGTGCTGGAGACCAGCCTCTACTCCGCCCGCGAGGCCGCCGAGCTGCTGGCCGAACAGACCGGCGCCGAGGTGGTGCAGGTCATCGGCTCCAAGTTCGTGCTCTTCCTCAAAAAGAAGAAGGAGAGCCGCTTTGAAGACCTGCTGAAATGAGTTCGGCGCACCCGAAAGGAGCATCCGCCATGGAAGGGGAAAACCGGGGCCCGCGCCGGCCGGACGGTGAACGTGTGCTGCTCTTCGGCGGCACCTTCGACCCGCCCCACAACGGCCACATCCACTTTCTCAAAAGCGCCATCGAGGCGGCAAAGCCCGCGCGGGTGGTGGTGATGCCCTCCTGCATCCCGCCCCACAAGGCGGCCAGCGCCACCCCGGCGGCGCTGCGCCTTGCCATGTGCCAGTGCTTCAGGCCCCTCTTCCCGGCGCTGGAAGTCAGCGACTGGGAGATACGCCAGGGCGGCAAGAGCTACACCATCGACACGGTGAAGATGCTGGAACAAACATACCCCGGCGCGTCGGTGTATCTGTGCGTGGGCAGCGACATGCTCACCACCTTCACCGAATGGCGCGACTGGCAGGACCTGTTGCGCCGCACGGTGCTGGTGGCCCAGAGCAGGGAAGAAGGGGACATGCCCGCATTGCGCGCCGCCGCCCGGGCCCTGGAGGCCGAGGGCGGCAAAGTGCTCTTCACCGACGCGCCCGCCCTGCCCCTGGCCTCCACCGACCTGCGCGCCCACCGGCGGGACCTGTCCGCGGTGCCAGAGGCGGCCCGGCGGGTGATCGAAGAAAACCATCTCTATGAAAGGTGACAAGAACATGACCTGCGGCGAAGCCGAAAAAATGGTGAAAAAGGCGCTCTCCAAAAAGCGCTTCACCCACACCGTCAACGTAAGGGACAAGGCGGTGGAACTGGCGGCCCTCTACGGCGCAAGCGAGGAGAAGGCGGCCCTGGCCGCCCTCCTGCACGACGCGGCCAAGGAGCTGCCGAAAGAGGAATTATTGCAGATTCTGCGGGAAAATGCTATAATAGCGGGTGACGCTGAAAACAGCCCGCCCCCGGTGTGGCACGGCGTCTGCGCGGCCATCCTGGCCCAGACCCGCTGGGGTGTGGAGGACAGGGAAGTGCTGGACGCCATCCGGTATCACACCACCGGACGGGCCGGCATGACCAAATTGGATAAAATCATCTTTTTGAGCGACATGATCAGCGCCGAGCGCGACTACCCCGAAGTGGAGGAGCTGCGCCGGCTTTCCCTGCAGGACCTGGACACGGCGGTGGCCACGGCCCTGCGCTACAATGTGGAGTGGATGGAAGCTTGCGGCAAAACCATCGACCCGATCACAAGGCGGGCGCTGGACGATATGGAGCGTATCGTCAGCACCCGGTAAAACGGAGGTTTGCCCCATGAACGATTCCCATCAGCACAGAAAACTCAACACTTCTTCCGCGTCCCACGGCGCGTCCCGCACGGGCGGCGCGGCTTCTTCCACCGGGCGCAAGATCAACCGCAGCGGCGCTTCTTCCGCCTCCTCTTCCGGCGCGGCGCGCAACGTCTATCGCGCGCCCTCTCCGACGGCTTCCCGGCCCGCGGCCCACGCCTCCGGGCGCACGGCTTCCCGGCCTGCCGCCGCCTCCGCGGCCCACGCTTCGGCGCCCCGCCGCCGCAAGAAAAAGCGCGGCGTGCTCAAAACCGTGCTCATCAGCCTGGGCTGCTTTGTGGGCGTGCTGGCCATCGGCCTCTTCGGCCTCTATCAGTGGGTGGTGCGCTCCATCAGCCCCGAGGGCGGCAATCCCACCATCAACGAGATCATCAACACCCCCACCGAGTACAAGGGCGATGTGGTGAACGTGCTGGTGTGCGGCATCGACTACGAGGAGGGCCGCGCCTACTCCGGCGACGGCTCCAACGACGGCATGACCGACATGATCATGTATGTCAATTTTGACGTTGCCAACCACAAGATCAACATGCTCCAGATCCCCCGCGACACCTACCCCGGCGAGGAATACAAGCACGGCAACACCGGCAAGATCAACGCCGTTGCCCTGCACAACGACGGCATCGGCAGCCTGATGGAGCTCATCCACGAGCAGTACAAGCTGCCGGTGGACTACTACGTCACCATCGACATGCAGAGCCTCAAGGAGATCGTGGACCTCTTCGGCGGCATCGAGGTCTACATCCCCAAGGACATCTCTTACAAGGGAAGCACCCTGGAGCAGGGCTACCGCAACCTGAACGGCGAGGCCGCCGAGTTCTTCGTGCGCAACCGCAACTACGCCCAGGCGGACATCGCCCGGCTGGATATGCAGCGCTACTTCTACCAGGGCCTCTTCGCCCGCATCCGCACCGCCAACGTGTGGGATCTGGCAAAGCTGGCCCCGGTGGCCCTCAAGTATGTGGAGACCAACATCCCCATGGACGAGCTCATCAGCATGGGCGTGAGCTTTTTGCAGGTGGACAGCGCCAACATCATGATGTGCAAGCTGCCCACCTACTCCGCCGCCCAGCGCTATAACGATCAGTCCCATCTGATCTGCGACGTGGCCAAGACCACCGACCTGCTGAACGAGTACTTCCGCACCTACGGCGGCCCGGTGTATGAGCTGGACGTTCCCACCCTTGCCACCGTGGGCGAGTCCACCGACCCCAACGTGCAGTACATGGGCCAGCTGGACACCGAAGCCGAGGCCGGTCAGGCCGCCGGCTGATCCCCCATCACCAACAACAGCCGGCCCCGGGCCGGCGAAAGGAGAACCCAATGGAAAGTTTGCAGCTTGCCACCGCCATCGCCAAGGTGCTGGACAAGAAAAAAGCCTCTGACGTGAAGGTGCTCAAGGTGCGGGACCTCACCGTCCTCACCGATTACTTCGTCATCGCCACCGGCACCTCTTCCACCCATGTGAAGAGCCTGGCCGAGGAGGTGGAGTTCCAGCTGGATCAGCAGGGCGTCAAAGCCCTGCGCACCGAGGGCTACGACTCCAAGAACTGGATCCTGCTGGACTATGGCACCGTCATCGTGCACGTGTTCTATCCCGAAGCCCGCAATTTCTACGACCTGGAGCACCTCTGGGCCGACGCCGAGCCGGTGGACGTGAAGTTCGAAGAGGACGAGACCCAAGCGCAGTGAACCGGCGCGGCCTGCCCGCCGCCGTTTGAAACAAATCAATTTCTGGAGTTGATGTCAGGTGAAATACGATTTCAAGGCCGTTGAGAGCAAGTGGCAGAAGATCTGGGCGGACGAAAAGACCTTCGCCGCCAAGATCGACCACTCGAAACCCAAGTTCTACGCTCTGGTGGAGTTCCCCTACCCCAGCGGGCAGGGCCTGCATGTGGGCCATCCCCGCAGCTACACCGCGCTGGACATCGTGGCCCGCAAAAAGCGCCTTTGCGGCTACAACGTGCTCTACCCCATGGGCTGGGACGCCTTCGGCCTGCCCACCGAGAACTTCGCCATGAAGAACCACATCCACCCGGAAGTGGTCACCAAGAACAACGTGGCCCGCTTCAAGAGCCAGCTGCAGGCTCTGGGCCTGTCCTTCGACTGGGACCGGGAGATCAACACCACCGACCCCGAGTACTACCGCTGGACCCAGTGGATCTTTTTGCAGCTGTATAAGCACGGCCTTGCCTACAAAAAGGAAATGAACGTCAACTGGTGCACCGGCTGCAAGGTGGTGCTGGCCAACGAGGAAGTGGTCAACGGCTGCTGCGAGCGCTGCGGCGGCGAAGTGGTCCACAAGGTCAAGAGCCAGTGGATGCTCAAGATCACCGCCTACGCCGACCGCCTCATCGACGACCTGGACGGCCTGGACTTCATCGACCGCGTGGTCACCCAGCAGAAGAACTGGATCGGCCGCAGCCACGGCGCGGAGGTCACCTTCAAGACCACCACCGGCGAGGATCTGGTGGTCTACACCACCCGGCCGGACACCCTCTTCGGCGCTACTTACATGGTCATGGCCCCCGAGCACGCCCTGGTGAAGGAGTGGCTGGAGAACGGCACCATCACCAACGCCGACGCCGTGCGGGCCTATCAGGCCGAGGCCGCCCGCAAGAGCGACTTTGAGCGCACCGAGCTTGCCAAGGACAAGACCGGCGTGTGCTTGGAGGGCGTGAAGGGCATCAACCCGGTGAACGACACCGAGATCCCCATCTTCATCTCCGACTACGTGCTTGCCACCTACGGCACCGGCGCCATCATGGCCGTGCCCGCCCACGACACCCGCGACTACGACTTCGCCAAGGCCTTCGGCCTGCCCATCATCGAGGTGGTGGCCGGCGGCGACGTGGAAAAGGAAGCCTTCACCGACTGCGCCACCGGCGTGATGGTGAACAGCGGTTTCCTCACCGGCATGACCGTGGAAGAGGCCAAGAAGGCCATCACCAATTGGCTGGAGGAGAACGGCAAGGGCCACGCCAAGGTCAACTTCAAGCTGCGCGACTGGGTGTTCAGCCGCCAGCGCTACTGGGGCGAGCCCATCCCCATGGTCTACTGCCCCCACTGCGGCTGGCAGCCCCTGCCCGAGAGCGAGCTGCCCCTGCGCCTGCCCGAGATCACCGACTTTGAGCCCGGCCCCGAGGGCGAGAGCCCCCTGGCCCGCCACCAGGAGTGGGTGAACACCACCTGCCCGGGGTGCGGCGGCCCCGCCAAGCGGGAGACCGACACCATGCCCCAGTGGGCGGGTTCCAGCTGGTACTTCCTGCGCTATATGGACCCCCACTGCGACACCGCCCCCGTGAGCAAGGAGGCCGTGGAGTACTGGGGCCCGGTGGACTGGTACAACGGCGGCATGGAGCACACCACCCTGCACCTGCTGTACAGCCGGTTCTGGCACAAGTTCCTCTATGACATCGGCGTGGTGCCCACCAGCGAGCCCTACAAAAAGCGCACCAGCCACGGCATGATCCTGGGCGAGAACGGCGAGAAGATGTCCAAGAGCCGCGGCAACGTCATCAACCCCGACGACGTGGTGAACGAGTACGGCGCGGACACCCTGCGCCTGTATGAGATGTTCATCGGCGACTTCGAGAAGGCCGCTCCCTGGTCCACCCAGTCCATCAAGGGCTGCAAGCGTTTCCTGGACCGCGTCTGGGGCCTTGCGGACCAGATCGTGCCCGGCGAGGGCTACCGCCCCGAGCTGGAGAGCGCCATCCACCGCACCATCAAGAAGGTGGGCGAGGACATCGAGGTGCTCAAGCACAACACCGCCATCGCGGCCATGATGAGCCTTGTGAACGACTTCTACGCCGCCGGCGGCGTCACCCGCGACGAGTTCGCCACCCTGCTGACCCTGCTGAACCCCTTCGCCCCCCACATCACCGAGGAGCTGTGGCAGCGCTGCGGCTTTGAGGGGCAGATCGCCCACGCCGCATGGCCCGTTTACGACGAGGCCAAGTGTGTCGAGAGCACCGTGGAGGTGCTGGTGCAGCTGAACGGCAAACCCAAGGCCCGGCTGAATCTGGCCGCCGGCCTGGACGCCGCCGCCACCCTGGCCGCCGTGAAGGCCGCCCCCGAAGTGGCCGCCCTGCTGGAAGGCAAGACCCTGGTGAAAGAGATCGCCGTGCCCGGCAAGCTGGTCAACTTGGTGGTAAAAGGTTAAAACTTTGTGAACGATCGGGAAAACCCCCTTCGCGGAGGAATTTCCGGTTGACAGAATCCTCTGAGGCATAGTATAATCGGGTATGTTGGGTACTTTGCTTTTAAAGGCCCGGCAAAACTCCTGCCTCAGGTCCAAGGGAGGGAAGTAAGATGTCGGAAGTTCGTGTCAAGGACGGCGAGTCGCTGGAAAGCGCCCTGCGCCGCTTTAAGCGCTCCACCGCGCGCAGCGGCGTGTTGGCGGAAGTTCGCAAGCGCGAGGCGTATGAGAAGCCCTCCGTGCGCCGCAAGAAGAAGTCCGAAGCCGCCCGCAAGCGCAAGTATAAGTAAGCGGCGGTGCCGGTTAACCGGCTGACAACGCACCAAGCGTCCGGGCGGGCCCACCAGGGGCCCGCCCGTTTTCGTTTTCCCGAGACTATGAAGGAGGGCGCATGCCCATGCTCATCACACCGGAATATCTTTTTTCCAGCGTCAGCGCCATCACCCCCGCCTTTTTGAAGGAAAAGGGCGTCGATGCGCTGGTGCTGGATGTGGACGACACCCTCACCGCCCACGGCAGCCAGCAGCTGGACGCCGAGGTGGAGCAGTGGCTGGGCAGGATGCGCGACGCCGGCGTCAAGCTGATGATCGTCAGCAACAACACCAAAAAACGGGTGAGTCCCTTTGCCGCCCGGCTGGGGCTGCCCTTCGTCTCCATGGCCTGCAAGCCCCTCACCTTCGGCCTTGCCGCCGCCCGCCGCCGCTTCGGCGTGCCCCGGGCCCGCATGGCCATCGTGGGCGACCAGCTCTTCACCGACCGGCTGGCCGCCAGTTTCTTCGGCATCCCGGCGCTGGTGGTGTCGCCCCGGGGCGGCCCCGCCCGCAAGGACATCCGCATCAAGCGCAGGCTGGAACAGCCCTTCCTGCGCCGCTATTATCAAAAAGGAGGCAAGCTGCTGTGAACAAGCCTCTGTTCGGCACTGCCGGCACCAGCGAGAGCTTCAAGACCATGGGCTACAAGTCCAGCGCCCAGGTGCCGGAGTACACCGCCGCCATGGGCCTGGACGCCTTCGAGTACCAGTGCGGCCGGGGCGTGCGTTTGGGCCAGGAGCTGGCAAAGACCATCCGCGCCGGGGCCGAGGCCCGCGGCATCTGTTTCAGCCTCCACGCCCCCTACTACATCTCCATGAGCAGCATGGAGGAGGAAAAGCGCCTCAACAGCGTGAACTACATCCTGCAAAGCGCCGCCGCGGTGCGCGCCCTGGGCGGCCGGCGGGTCATCTTCCACGCCGGCAGCTGCGGCAAGCAGAGCCGGGAAGAAGCCCTGGAAAAAGCACTGGACACCATGGCCCGCATGCAGGCGGCGCTGGACGAGGCCGGCTTTGAGGACATCACCCTGTGCCCCGAGACCATGGGCAAGGTGGGCCAGCTGGGCACCCTGGACGAGGTGCTGGCCCTGTGCAAGGTGGACAAACGCATCACTCCCTGCATCGACTTCGGCCACCTGAACGCCCGGGACGGCGGCTGGATCAAGGGCACAGAGCAGTACGCCTTCATCCTGGACCGCATGGCCCAGGAACTGGGGGACGAGCGGGCGGTGAACTTCCACGCCCACTTCAGCCGCATCGAGTACACCACCGGCGGCGAAAAGCGTCACCTCACCTTTGCCGACACGGTGTTCGGCCCGCCCTTCGAGCCGCTGATGGAGCTTCTCTTTCAGCGCCGGCTGGCCCCGGTGATCGTCTGCGAGTCCGCCGGCACCCAGGCGGAGGACGCGGCGGTGATGAAACGGTATTATCAGAGCCTCGGCGAAGGCTGACTGAACGCGGCTTTTTGCCACAAAAGGGTTGCAAAACAGCCGCCCTTAGGGTAAAATATTTACGGATATGTCAAAGGTTCAGCTTTGAGATTATAAAAAGTATGGAGGATCCTTTATGATTTCTGCAGGCGATTTCCGCAACGGCGTTACCTTTGAAGAGGACGGCAAGGTGCTGCAGGTGGTTGAATTCCAGCACGTGAAGCCCGGCAAGGGCGCCGCCTTCGTGCGCACCAAGACCAAGAACGTCATCACCGGCGCCGTCACCGAGACCAGCTACAACCCCAGCGCCAAGTTCCCCACCGCTTACATCGAGCGGCGTGAGATGCAGTACAGCTACAACGACGGCGGTCTGTACTACTTCATGGACATGGAGACCTACGAGCAGGTGCCCATCAACGAGAAGGACCTGGGCGATTCCTTCAAGTTCGTGAAGGAGAACGAGATGGTCAAGGTGCTCAGCTACAAGGGCAACGTGTTCGGCATCGAGGCTCCCAACTTCGTGGTCCTGGAGGTCACCGAGACCGAGCCCGGCTTCAAGGGCAACACCGCCACCAACACCCTGAAGCCCGCCAAGCTGGAGACCGGCGCTGAGATCCGTGTGCCCCTGTTCATCAACGAGGGCGACAAGATCCGCATCGACACCCGCACCGGCGAGTATATGGAGCGCGCCTGAGCCAAGCAATGCGATCAGCCCCGGGCGGCGGCAATGCCGCCGCCCGGCTTTTCATTTCAAATCTGCAATAATAGGAGGAACATCCCTATGGAACTGAACGAGAGAGCCGCCTATCTGAAGGGCCTGATGGAAGGTCTGGAGATCAGCGAGGAGACCAAAGAGGGCAAGGTGCTCAAGGCCATGTACGAGCTGCTGGCCGAGCTGTGCGACACCGTCACCGATCTGGACGACGATCTGGACCAGGTCTACGACGAGCTGGACGCCATGGATGAGGACATGGACGAGCTGGAAGAGTACGTCTACGGCGACGACATGGACGATGAGGAAGAGGACGATGAGGACGACGGCGAGCTGGAGGCCGAGGTGGAGTATGAGCTCACCTGCCCCAACTGCGGCGCTGTGACCGTGGTGGACGAGGACACCCTCTTCAACGAGAAGATCAGCTGCCCCAACTGCGGCGCTGAGTTCGACATCGAGTTCACCGAGTGCGACGGCGAGTGCGACGGCTGCACCGACTGCGACGCCCCCGAGGAAGAATAAGATTTGACACGGGCCGCCAAGGCCCGAAAGGCGGGTCCGGCCACCGTTGTGGGAGGCCGCGCCCGCCTTTGCTTTTTGAGCAAAAGGAGGAGAGAGAAGGTTGCATACGATGCTTCTGGTGCTGCGTGCCGGGGCCTTTTTCGCCTGGCTGGGCTGCTGGTGCCTGTGGCTGTGCCGCAAGGCGAAGCTGCCCGCCGCCGTCACCCCGCTGGTGACGATGTGCGGCGCGGGGGTCGTGGTGTACGCCGCGGGGCTGCTCAACATCATCTGGCCGGTGCAGCTGGCCCTCTATCTGGCGGGCCCGGTGCTGGCCGTCACCTGCCTTGTGCGGGAAAAATGGCAGGCGCTGCGCCCCTTCGTCTGCGTTTCCATAGCGCTGTTTCTGGCGGCGGCAGGGGCCACCCTGCTGCTGGAGCGGGGCCGTGTGATCGACAACCACGATGAACTGGCCCACTGGGCCATTGCCGCCAAGACCGTGGTCACCGAGGGGCGGCTGCCCAACATGGCGGACACGATGGTGGAATTTGTGGACTATCCCCCCGCCGCCACGCTGTGGATCAAGGTGGTGTGCGATCTGGTCGGCTTTTCCGACGGCAGCATGCTCTTTGCCCAGAGCCTTCTGCTCCTGGCGGCCATCCTGGCCTTTGCGCCGCTGTGCAAAAAGCGGTGGTACGCCGGCGCGGCGGTGCTGGGCTACGGCGTCTATATGGCGGCCTTGAGCGTGGCCTACCGGGAACTGCGGGTGGACGGCATGCTCACCGTCCTCACCGCCGGCGTGTGGGCCGTCACCGCGGCGCTGCGCCATGAGCCCAAGCGCGCCCTGGCGGCGTCGCTGCCGGTGCTGTGCTTTCTGGCCATCCTGAAAAACAGCGGCATGTTCTTTGTGGTGCTGGGCGCCATCCCGCTGGTGGTGCTGCTGGTGCAGGCGGAGCAAAAACACAGCCTCAAAACCGCCGGCCTCGCCGCCCTGCCCCTGGCTGCCCCGGCCCTCACATGGTGGCTGTGGCAGGCCCATGTAGCGCTGGTGTTCGTGGAGGGCGCAAGCAGCAAGCACGCCGCCTCCCTCACGGCCTACGGCGAGCAGCTGAGCGGCAAGACCCCCGAGGACATCGCCGCCTTCTGGGAAAAATTCCGCGACTTCTGGTTCCTTGTCTCCGACCCGCCGGTGCTGCGGCTCCATCTCTTCTCCGCCGTCTTTCTGCTGACCTGCCTCGTTCTGGCGCTGTTCAAAGCCATGCGCTGGCGGGTGGCGGCGGGCTACGCCGCCGCCTGGGCGGGGGCCACCGCCGTCTATGTGGCGGCGCTGGCCGGGACCTATCTGTTCAGCATGAACACCGACGAGATGCTGGCCATCGCCAGCATCCGCCGCTATGCCGCCAGCTGGTTCGAGTGCCTGCCCGCCGCGGCCATCGTGCTGGCGCTGGTGTATCTGGAGCCTGCGCTGGAAGATGCGGGCCGCCTGCGGGGCCTTGTTCCCGCCACGGCGCGCCAGTGGCAGGCCTTCGCCCTCAGCGGGGCGCTGGCCCTCTTCTCCTTCGGCCTCACCGGGGCCCACGGCAGCTTCTCCCACCTGTGGTATTCCGCCCGGTCGGCCTCTGCTTCCGCCCGCCAGAACTACTGGCTGGACCTGAAAGAGCAGTATGGCCTGCCGGAGGGCGCTTCCTACCTGATGTACGTGGAGGGCATGGGCCTGGACACCTGGAGCGAGCGCTATGTGGTGCGCTATGCCCTGTACAGCCCGCTGGTGGATTTCTGCACCGAGCTGGACGAGGAGCAGGCCCGTGGCTACGACTATCTGGTGTTCTGCACCCAGGACGACGCCAGCCGTGCCTTTTTGGAAAGCCTCGGCCTCGACCCCAACGCGGGCTACGCGGACATGCGCTATCAGTGGTGAAAACAAAAAACAGGCCCCGACGCAAACCGCGTCGGGGCCTGTTTTGTTGTATGCGGGGGTTCACCGTCCCGCAGCCGCCGCTTCCAGCACGTCGGCGGCGTGTGCGGGGGTGTTTTCGGCAAAGAGACGCTCGGCTTCGGCGAAGGGCAGAGTGCGCCCGCCCTCATCGGCCAGAAAGCGGCCCAGCCGCGCCGTCACATCCGCGCCCGTGCCCTCGCTCTCGAAGAGGCAAAGGGCCAAAGGCCAGCGGTCGAAATAGGAAAGGCAGGGGTCGTCCGCCCGCTTTGCCAGATGCAGCACCGGCTTGCCGGCGGCGAAATACTCGAACAGCTTGCTGGGCACTTGGTTGTCCAGGTCGTTGCCCAGGCTCAGCAGCACGTCCGCGCCCGCCAGATAGCCCTCCGCCTTATCCCTGGGCAGCGGGCCGGTGATGACCAGCCGCTCGCCCAGAACGGCACGGCAGGCCTCGGGCAGGTCGGCGGGGTAGTTGTCCCAGCCGCCGCCCACGAACACCAGCTCCCAGCCGGGGTCGTTCAGCGTCCGGAACAGCTCCAGGGCGTAGTGGGGGGTGCGCAGGGCGGGGTAGAGGCTGCCCACAAAGACGCACCGCCGCCGCCCGGCCTCGCTCTTCACCGCCGCCGCGGCAGGGGCGGGGGGCACAAGGCTGGGAAAGTCCAGCACCTGCATCCGCTCGGCAAAGTCCGCCATCGGCGCGCCGAGGACGTAGTAACGGGCCATGGCAGGGGCCACCAGCAGCTTGTCCATGGCGTCCGCCAGCTGCCGTTCCCGGTCCCAGGCCCCGGGGGCCGAATAGCTGGCGTTGGCCGCGTAGGGGTCCATCTGCCAGTCGATCTTGGTGCAGGCCACGGCGGCCTCGGCCAAAGCGAAGCTGCCCGCGTAGGGGGCGGCCACCGCCACCGCGGCGTCAAAGCCCTCGGCCGCGTCCAGCCGCTCGATGGCGCTGCGGGCGGCCACAAGGCGGCGGGGGCGCTTCAGGGCGATCTGCCGCACCGCCGCCAGCACCGCGTCGGGCTTTGCGGCAAGGAGGGCAAGGCGCAGGGGCACCGGCGTGCCCCCGTCGCGGCCGAACTCCAGCGCCTCGTTCATCCGCCGTTCGTCGCCAAAGGCCAGCAGGTGGCTTTCGCAGCCCGGCTCGGCGGGGGGCGGGGTGCGCCCGTCCCACAGTTCCAGAAGATGAACGGTGTGGCCCCGCTGCGCCAGCAGGCCCGCCGCCCGGCGCGCCAGCGCGGGGGTGGGGGCCAGGGGGAACTCCACGGTGTCCAGAATAAAGAGCAGTTTCATACAAAACACCTCGCCCGGAAAACGGGCGGCTTTGAAAATCAGCGGCGGTCGGTGAGCAGAAGGCGGCACAGCCAGCGGTAGAAAGGACCCGGCAGGCAGGCCACCAGCGCCACGGCCTTCATTTTAGCGGGCAGGCGGGGCAGGGCCAGCGCCTGAGCCAGCCCGCCGCGCAGCTGACCGCGCAGGCGGCGGTGGTCGGCACAGAAATCCCGGGCGTTCTCCTGCCGCAGGATCATGCTGTCCAGATACAAAAGTTTTTCGTAATAGAAGGCCCGCACCGAGGGCTCCAGCACGCCGCCCTCTGCCTCGGTCAGGATGGTGGAGGCCACGAACAGCTGGTCCTCCAGCGCACGGCGGTTCAGGGGCCGGTGGGTGGTGGAGGCCGCGTGCTGGCGGTAGAAGTAGCCCACCAGATCCACAAAGGCCATGCCCTTCACCCGCTGCAGGATGTGCCAGTTGAGATAGAGGTCCTCGTTGTAGATGACGGGGGAGGAGAAGTCGAACCCCTCGAACAGGCCCCGGTGGTAGAGCTTGTTGCACAGGCTGTATTCCACCCGCTTGTCGTGGAGCAGCGCGTCCAGCTGGCGGGGGGCCTCAAAGCACAGCCGCTGGCCCGGCTCGTCCGGCACCTCGGGAGGCTGCTCGCCCAAAAAGGGAAGAAAGCGGCAGCAGGCCACCGGCAGGCCGGTGGAGCGGCAGCTTTCGGCCAGAACTTCCAGCATCCGCCGGTGGAGCAGGTCGTCGGAATCCACAAAGGCCAGATACTCGCCCCGGGCGGCGCGCACGCCCGCGCCCCGGCCTCCGATGATGCCCAGATTCTCCTGATGGATGACCCGGCAGCGGGGCTCCGCCAGGGCAAAGGCGTCGCAGGCCTCGCCCGAGCCGTCGGTGCTGCCGTTGTCCACCAGCAGCAGTTCAAAGTCGGTCATCGTCTGGCGGGAGATGCTCTCCAGGCAGGGGCCCAGATAGTACCCCGCGTTGTAGACCAGCACGATCACCGTGATGAGCGGTCGCTCCATGTGTTTCACTCCTCGCTGCCCGCAGCGCGGGCGAGATAGAACTCCTCCAGCCAGCGGGCGGTGTCCGCAATGTCATAGCCCGCCGCACGGATGGCCCCGGCGGGGCAGCTGCGGGCGGCAAAACCGCCTTCCGCCAGCTCCAGCGCCGCGGCGGCCCAGGTATCGGCGGCCTCGTCCAGCCCCAGCCGCCGCACCAGCGGGGTGATGCACACCTCGTCGGTGATGGCGCTGCTGGCGGCCACCGGCAGCCCCGCCGCCTGGGCCTCCACCAGCGTCACCGGCAGACCCTCGTGGTGGGAGGGGAAGATGAAGCAGTCCATGGCGGAGAGCAGCGCCGGCACGTCCTGCCGGGGGCCCAGAAAGCGCACCGCGCTCTCAAGGCCCAGCCTGCGGGCGGCCTCGGCCATCTTGGGCCGCAGAGGGCCGTCCCCCGCCAGCAGCAGGGCGCTGTCCGGCCGGCGGGCGTGGAGAGCGGCGAAAATCTCCAAAAGGAAGGCGTGGTTTTTCTGCTCGGTGAACCGGCCCACATGCCCGGCCACGAAGGTGCTCTCGGCGAGGCCCAGCTCGGCGCGGATGTGGCTTCGGGCCTCGGCGCTGGGGGCGAAGTCCTCCGGCTGCACCCCGTTGAAGAGGATGCGCGCGCCGGCGGCCTTTTCGCCGAACATCCAGCCGGCGGCGGCCTTGCTGCAGGCGAACAGATCGGTGGCCCAGGGCAGCACCATCCGGCCGTAGTGGTCCTTCACCAGCTGGAAGGCAAGCCCGCCTTCGTTCTTGGTGTTGTGGCTGTGGGCGATGCGCACCGGGATGCCCGCCTTCGCCGCCCGCTTCATCACAAGGCCGCTGAACTTGTCCATGTGGGAGTGGACGATGGGATAGCGGGGCTCGGCGCGCAGCACCCTGTCCAGGGCGGCGGTGTAGACGAAGGGGCCCTTCTGGGTGATGAAGGGGATGCGGTGGATGCGCCCGCCCAGGGCCTCGATTTCCGGCTCGTACACGCCGGGGAAGGAGGAGACGAAGTCGAACTGCACCTTCTCCCGGTCGATGTTGCGGTAGAGGTTCATGATGAGGCTCTCGTAGCCTCCGTGGCCCAGGCCCGCCACGCAGTGAAGCACCCGGATCGGCGCCATGCGGCCGCCCCCTTTCATGGTTCAGGATACACGCATCAGTATAGCAAAAAGCCCCGGCCTTTGCAAATGAGCCGGGGCGCAGAGAACACAAGAAAAGGGGCCCCGCCGCCCGGCGGAGCCCCCTTGAAAGATCAGGGATTCACGTAATTGCGCACCAGCGCCTGCAAGAGGTCATCCCGGTCCACCTTGCGGATGAGAGAGCGGGCGTTCTTGTAGGTGGTGATGTAGGTGGGGTCCTCCGAGAGGATGTAGCCCACCAGCTGATTGATGGGGTTGTATCCCTTTTCCTTCAGTGCGTCGTACACCTCCTGCACCACGGCGCGGATCTCGCGGTCGCGCTCGTCGTAGATGGAGAATACAGCGGTAGGATCAGACATCTCGAAGCCCCCCTTTACCAAGGCAGTAGTTTATATGCAATAGTATACAGGATAATCTCCCCGATTGCAAGCAGGGGAACACTACAAAAGCGTGACACTTTTGTTAATTGTGCTCAAAACCGCTCAGCTGCGCAGGGTCACGCCCATCTCGCCCAGGGCCTTCAGCACCCGGCTGATGGCGCCGTCCACCTCTTCGTCGGTGAGGGTGCGGTCCGCGGCGCGGAACACCAGATTGTAGGCCAGGCTCTTCTTGCCCTCGCCCACCTTCTCGCCGGTGTACACGTCGAACAGGGTCAGGCTCTCCAGATTCTCGCCGGCGTTCGCCTTGATGCACCCGGCCAGCGCGGCGGCGGGAGCGGCCTCGTCGGCCACCAGGGCCAGGTCGCGGCTGGTGGCGGGGTGCTTGGGCAGCGGCGCGAACTGAGGCTCGCCGCCCCGCAGCTCGAACAGCTTGTCGAGGTTCAGGTCGGCGGCCACCACCCGGGCCTTCACGCCGTAGTTTGCGCAGACGGTGGGATGAACTTCGCCCACGGTGCCCACCTTCTCGCCCTTCACGAAGATGTCGGCGGCGCGGCCGGGATGGAAGGCGGCGCCCTCGGCGTTGCGCTCCACGGTGAAGTCCTTGATGCCGGCGGTGGCCAGCAGGCCCTCCACCACGCCCTTCAGGGCCAGATAGTCCCACTGGGGGCCGTAGGCCGCCAGAATGAGCTTCTGCACCTCGGTGGGCAGCAGGTCGCTGGGGGTCTTGCCCTCGGCGGCCAGCTTCTTGCACAGGGCGGGGTAGTCGTTGAAGTCGTTGTCCGCCACTTCGTCCGCCAGGGGGCTGGGCAGATACTCGGTGGCCTGCTCGAACACCGCGCACTCGGCGGCGCGGGCGCTGAAGTTGCGGGCCACCACGTCCATCACGCTGGGCAGGGCGGTGGTGCGCATAATGCTGGTGTCCTCGCCCAGGGGGTTGGAGATGACCACCGCGTTGCGCAGGGGGTCGTTCTCCGGCAGGTGGATGGCGTCGAAGCACTTGGCGCTGTAAAAGCTGAAGTTCTCGCACTCCCACAGGCCGTAGCCGGCCAGGGTGCGGGTGAGCTTTTCGTCAAAGCTCTGGCGCGGGGTGGGCCGGGCCTCGGCCACGCCCTTCATCAGGGTGCTGGGCATCTTGTTGTAGCCCACATACCGGGCCACTTCCTCGGCCAGGTCGCAGTCCCGTTTCACGTCGTCGCGCAGGGTGGGGCAGACCACCACGTCGCCCTCCAGGCGGAAGCCCAGGGGCAGCAGGATGTCCACCATCTCCTGGCGGGAGAGGCTGGTGCCCAGCAGGCGGTTGATGACCTCGGGGCGCAGGGGCACCCGGTTCTCGGTGCGGGGCGCGGGGTAGATGTCCACCACGCCGTCCACCACGTCGCCGGCGTCCAGCAGCTGCACCAGCTCCAGCGCGCGGGCCAGGGCCGGGGCGCAGGTGTTGGGGTCAAGGCCCTTGGAGTACTTGGCGGAGGCCTCGGTCTGCAGGCCCAGCTTCTTGGCGGTGGTGCGGATGGAGGGGCCGTAGAACATGGCGCTCTCGAACACCACGGTGGTGGTGTGCTCGTAGGTGCCGCTGTACTCGCCGCCCATCACGCCGGCCACGCCGATGGGGCCCGCGTCGTCGGCGATGACCAGCATCTCCTCACTGAGGGCGCGGTCCACGCCGTCCAGGGTGACGATGTGCTCGCCGGGTTTTGCGTTGCGCACATGGATGTGCTGGCCATTCACATACTTGTGGTCGAAGCAGTGCATGGGCTGGCCGTACTCCAGCATCACATAGTTGGTGATGTCCACCAGATTGTTGATGGGGCGCACGCCGCAGGCACGCAGCCGGTCCCGCATCCACTTGGGGCTGGGGGCAACGCGCACATTCTCCACCACCGCGCCGCAGTAGCGCATGCACAGCTCGCTGTTCTCGATGTCCACCTTGAGCAGGTCGTTCACGTTGCCGTGGCCGGGCTTCACAGTGGGGGTGTGGTCCTTGAAGGGCACGCCGAAGGTGGCGGCGCACTCGCGGCCCAGCTCCCGCACCGCAAGGCAGTCGGGGCGGTTGGGGGTGATCTCGAACTCAAAGACCACGTCGTCCATGCCCAGAGCCTCCACAGCGGGGGTGCCGGGAGCAGGCATGCCGTCGGGGTAGTCCCGCTCGTCCAGCACCAGGATGCCGTTCTCGATGGCGTAGGGGAAGTCGTGGGTGGTCAGGCCCAGCTCGCCCAGGCTGCACAGCATGCCGCAGCTCTCCACGCCGCGCAGCACGCCCGTTTTGATCTCCACGCCGCCGGGGAGCTTCGAGCCGTCCAGCGCCACGGGCACAAGGTCGCCCACCTTGAGGTTTGCCGCGCCGGTGACGATCTGCAGCGGCGCATCCTGGCCCACCTCCACCTGGCAGATGACCATGTGGTCGGAGTCCGGATGAGGCACGATGGACTCGATGCGGCCGATGACCACGTTCTCCACCGCGTCGGCGGCGTTTTCATAGCACTCCACCTTGCTGCCGGTCATGGTGAGCCGGTCGGCCATCTCTTTGGCGGAGCAGTCAAAATCGGCGAATTCCTTCGCCCAGTTCATGGGTAATACCATTGGTGTCGTCCCCCTTGTCCTCAGTTAAACTGCTTTAAGAAGCGCAGGTCGTTTTCGTACAGAAGGCGCATGTCGTCGATGCCGTAGCGCATCATGACCACGCGCTCAAGGCCGATGCCGAAGGCGTAGCCGGTGTATTTCTCCGAGTCGATGCCGCAGTTTTCCAGCACCTTGGGGTGCACCATGCCGCAGCCCAAAATCTCGATCCAGCCCTCGCCCTTGCACATGGAGCAGCCCTTGCCGCCGCACTTGAAGCAGCTCATGTCCATCTCGGCGCTGGGCTCGGTGTAGGGGAAGTGATGGGGGCGGAACCGCACCTTGGTGTCGGGGCCGTAGAGCTTTTTGATGAACACTTCCAGCGTGCCCTTCAGGTCGCTGAAGGTGATGCCCTCGTCCACCACAAGGCCCTCGATCTGATGGAAGATGGGGCTGTGGGTGGCGTCCACCGCGTCGGAGCGGTACACCCGGCCGGGGGCGATGATGCGGATGGGAGGCTTGCGCTTTTCCATCGTGCGGATCTGCATGCCGCTGGTCTGGGTGCGCAGCAGGATGTTCTCGGTGATGTAGAAGGTGTCCTGGGTGTCGCGGGCGGGGTGGGTCTTGGGGATGGTCAGCATCTCGAAGTTGTAGTGGTCCAGCTCCACCTCGGGGCCGCCCACCACGTCAAAGCCCATGCCAAGGAAGATGTCCTTGAAGTCGTTCAGCACCAGATGGAAGGGGTGCAGGCCGCCCTGCTCCGGGCGCTTGCCCGGCAGGGTCACGTCGATGGTCTCGCCGGCAAGGCGGGCGGTGAGGGCGGCGTCCGCCAGCTCCTTCATCCGGGCGCGGATGCGCGCGTCGATCTCTTCCCGCACCTGGTTGGCCAGCGCGCCCACCACCGGGCGCTCCTCGGCGGAAAGCTTGCCCATCTGCTTCAGGATGCCGGTGAGCTCGCCTTTCTTGCCCAAAAAGCGCACCCGCAGTTCGTCCACCGCCTTCTCACTGTCGGCGGCGGCGATCAGCTGGTCCGCCTGCTGGCGGATCTGTTCCAATGCCTCTTTCATAAATCCTATCTCCTCTCGGAAAGTTTGTTGTGTCTATGGTCACCGCGAAAGGGCTCAGCCCTTTGCGCGGAACAGGCTGTAAGGCTGCAAAACGCCGTCGTACTCCTGGTACTCGGTGCACACCAGCTCGTAGCCCTCCATCTCGTAGAGGGCGCCTTCCTCCCGGGTCACGATGAAGTCGAAGGCGTTTTCGGCCACCATCCGGCGCACCGGCTGCTCCAGCTCTTCCCAGTTGGAAAGGTTCGTGCGGCAGAAGAACCGGCAGGAGGGCAGGATGCCGCTGGAAAGATAAAACCCTCCGTCCAGAAAGCCGTAGTTGAGCAGGCTCTCGCCGCCCTCGGCCTGGATGATGGCGGCAAACTTCGTCTGCACCAGATCCTCTTTTTTGAGGGCCATGAAGCTCACGTTGGGGCTGGCCAGCGCCTCCAGCGCCAGCGAGGCGGCCAGACACACCGCGCACCCGGCGGCGACGAGCCGCGGGGCCTCAAAGCGCAGGGGCAGCCGCCGCAAAAGGCTGAGAAGGGGCACAAAGCCCAGAGGGGCGAACACCGCCATGGGCAGCCCGTAGTAGGGCCAGCCCATGGAGCCGCACCAGATGAAGAAGGCGGTGAAAAAGGCCATCGCCGCCAGGGCGGCCCGCCCGGCGCCGGTGAGCAGCCGGGGCGCGAAGAGCAGCCACGCGCCGCCCAAGAGGGCAAGGCCCATCCACACCGGGTTCGAGGTGAGGGTGGAAAGCCCGCTCACCGCCATGTTGTAAAAGGGAACGGTCCAGTTGGAGGGCGCGTCGGAATAGGAGGTGAAGTTGGTGACGAAATAGGTCCCGAACAAGTCGCCCAGACTGTTATGGAAGGCAAAATACGCCAGCACCGGCACGCTCACCGCGGCCATGCCGCCAAGAAAGGCGCCGCAGGCCTTGAGGGCGGAGGAAAAGGACTTTTCCCCCAGCCACAGCCAGAAGGCAAGGCAGGCCATCCAGGCGAAGTGCAGCCCCAGCAGGGTGTATTTCACCCAGAACACCGCCCCCGCCGCAAGGCCGTTGGCAAACACCAGCCAGAGGCCGGGCCGCACCGCGTCTTCCTCCTTGAAGGCCCGCAGCAGGCACCACAGGGAGAAGGCCAGCAGCGGCAGGCACAGCTCCTCGGCGCTGTCGCCCTGGGCGAAGGCGGGGCTGGAATACACCGCCCCGGCCAGCAGCGGCAAAGCCCAGAGGCTGAGGCCCGGCGGGCAGAACAGGCACAGGCTTTGCAGGCTGAACCACAAAAAGGCCGCCCCGGCCGCCACCTCCCACAGCCAGACGCCGAAGAAGCTGGAATCGCTCACCAGCGCCGCGGCGGCGTGGAGAAAGTAGAGCAGCGGGCCCTTGTGGTCCAACAAGTCCCGGTAGGGCACCAGCCCCTCCAGCATGCCCCGGCCGATGGTGAAGTAGATGTTGGCGTCGCCCCAGTCGTTGGTGGGGTAGAGGGGCGACGAGCGGGAGCAGACGGCCAGCGCCGCCGCGGCGCACAAAAGGCACCACAGGCCGGCGAAAAGCCGCCGTTTGCGGGACGTCTCCATTGCAGCGCTTCCTCCTTTCGGGGCAGAAAAAAACGGCCTCGCCCCCGTGTTTTCACAGGGACGAAGCCGGTCAAACGCTCCGCGGTACCACCCGGTTTTTTGCTCGTTGAGCAAACACTCAAACTCCCGGTAACGGGGGAGAAGCCCGTCTCTGCCTACTGCCTGCGGGTTCAGCAGAGCCGCTCGGAAGGGAACTTCACCTCCGTTTCCGCCGCAGGGCCCTTGCAGCCGGGAGGCCCCTCTCTGTGCCGGGAAAACGGCGCTACTTTCCTTCGTCAGCGCGTTTACAAAGCCAATCATAGCACACCCGAAGCCTTTTTGCAAGCGGAAAAGACAGGTTTCGCCGCCTTGCCAACCGGGCCGGGCCGTGATAGGATAATTTTGAACGGGAAAAGGAGGCGGAGAGCCATGATCGCAGGCGTGGGCGTGGATATAGTGCGCATCGGGCGGATGGAAAAGAGCCTTGGCAGCGAGGCGTTCTGGCAGCGGGTGTTTGGGGAAGAAGAGCGGGCCTTTCTGGAAAAGCTCGCCCCGGCCCGGCGGGCGGCCAGCGCGGCGGCGAACTTTGCCGCCAAGGAGGCCTTCCTGAAGGCCTGCGGCAAAGGGCTGGGCGGCTTTGCGCTGGCGGACATCCAGGTGCTGCGGGCCGAGAGCGGCGCGCCCTATTACGCGCTGGAAGGGGCGGCGGCCGCCCATATAGCCGAAAACGGGCTGCACGTCAGCCTCTCCCTGAGCCACGAGGACGGTCTTGCCGCCGCCTTCGCCGTGCTGGAAAAGGGCTGATTAAACTCCGGCTGTGCCGGGCATACTACCACCGAGGCCCCGCATTTTAAAGCGGGGGCAGCCATCGCCGCCTTTGTGAGGCGGCGGACATCGGAGGGTAGAGTTACATGGAAGTACACAGAGGCGAAGTGTTTTACGCAGACCTCAGCCCGGTGGTGGGCTCGGAGCAGGGGGGCGTGCGCCCGGTGCTCATCTTGCAGAACGACGTGGGCAACCGCCACAGCCCCACGGTGATCGCCGCGGCCATCACCTCCAAGCAGGACAAGACCCGCCTGCCCACCCACATCGCTCTGCCGGCGTCCACCTGCGGCCTGACGCGTGATTCCATCGTTTTGCTGGAGCAGATCCGCACGCTGGACAAGCGCCGCCTGCGGGAAAAGACCGGCGCGCTGCCGCCGGAGGCCCAGCAGAAGGTGGATCAGGCGCTGGGCATCAGCGTGGGCCTGCGCACCACCTGAAAAAGCACAAAAAAGACCCGCTGGGCGGCCTGCCCGGCGGGTCTTTTGTTCGTTTTTATTGCAGCATCATGCGGGCGGCTTTGTAAACGTCGCCGCAGCCCAGCGTCAGCACCAGGTCGCCCGGCTCGGCGTTGGCCTTGATGTAGTCGGCGGCCTCCTTGAGGCCCGCCACCGTCACGCAGCCGGGGATCAGCGCGGCAAGGTCCTCAGATCTGACGCTGCCGTCGTCCACCTCGCGGCTGCCCATGATGGGTGTCAGCACCACCCGGTCGGCGGCGGAAAGCACCTCGGCAAACTCGTGCAGCAGGGCCCGGGTGCGGCTGTAGGTGAAGGGCTGGTCCACCGCCCACACCCGCTTGAAGCCCAGTTCCTTGGCGGTGGCCAGGGTGGCGGCCACCTCGGTGGGATGGTGGGCGTAGTCGTCCACGATGGTCACGCCGTTCACCTCGCCCAGCACCTCGAACCGCCGCCCTGCGCCCGAGAAGCTGCGGGCCGCCGCCTCGGCGGCGCTGGCCTCCAGGCCCAGCGCCCGGGCGCAGCTGACCATGGCCAGCGCGTTGTAGATGTTGTGGTAGCCCGGGGTGGAAAGGCACAGGTGGGCGTAATAGTTGTCCCACTCCAGTACGTCGAACTCATAGAAGCCGGGCTTATACTCCCGGATGTTGGCGGCCCGGTAGTCCGCCGATTTCTGGATGCCGAAGGTGCGCACATTGCGGTCGATGCTGTTGATGACCTGGATGACACCCTCGTCGTCGGCGTTGGCCACGATGGTGTTGGTGGCCATCAGCGCGAACTTCTTGAAGGCCAGCTTCAGCTGGCCCATGGTGCCGTAGTAGTCCAGATGGTCGTTGTCAATGTTCAGAAGCACCGCGATGTGGGGGGTCAGCCGCAGGAAGGTCTCGGCATACTCGCAGGCCTCCACCACGATGCAGCTGCCGGTGCCGGCCTTGCCGTAGCCGCCGATGAGGGGCAGCTTGCCGCCGATGACCGCCGCGGGGTCCCGGCCCGCCAGTTCCAGCATGGTGGTGATCATGCAGGTGGTGGTGGTCTTGCCGTGGGTGCCCGCCACGCACACGCTGTGGGGGTACAGCCGGCTCACATAGCCCAGCAGCACGCTGCGCTCCAGGGTGGGGATGCCCCGGGCGTCCGCCTCCTGCAGTTCGGGGTTGTCGTCGTGGATGGCCGCCGAGTAGATCACCATGTCCGCCCCGACCACGTTCTGCGGGTCGTGGCCCATGTACACGGTGATGCCCAGGGCGCGCTCCGCGTCGATGATGGAGCCTTCGTTCACGTCGCTGCCGCTGATCTCGTAGCCGCGGGAATTGAGGATCTGCACCAGCGGATACATGCCGCTGCCGCCGATGCCGATGAAATGCAGGTGTTTCACGCCCCGGAGAAGCCCGGGGTTGTAACCGCCGATGTAGCTCATTTGGGTCACCTCAAAAACGTAATGGGGCGAAGCGCGCTCCGCCCGTTGCCGGAGAAAAGTGTTATCCTGCTTTCCATTATATAATTTTTTTGCGGCGAAATAAACACTCAAAAGGCAAAAAATGCCGCTGTTTTTGCAAATTGTCCTTTTCGGCCCCCGCGCAGGGGCCTTTTTTCGGGATTTTGCCCTCCGGCGCAAAAGGGGGCCAAAGGGGCCGAAAGGCCGGTCCGGCGTTCACTTTTGCGCTTTGCGGCGCATACCATGGGTCAAATCGGCACAAGAACGGCCCGGGCGCACAAATGCCCGCGCCCGGTGCGAGGGGGGAAGGGCGATGGAACAAAAACGGCCCGGGGTGTTCGCGGTGATCGGCGAGGACGCCCGTCAGAAGGCGGCGGCGGACTACCTGGGGGAAAAGGGATTCGAAGTGTGCGGCCCGGAGGGGCTGCCCCGGGCGGACTGGGTGCTGCTGCCCATGCCGCTGACGGCGGACGGAGCGGCGCTGGAGCAGCTGCTGAAAAAGGCAAGGCCCGGCACGGCGGCCTTCGGCGGCCGGGTGAGCGCCGGGGCAAAGGCGGCGGCCGCCGCCGCGGGCATCGAACTTGCGGACTATCTGGGGCGGGAGGAGCTGGCGCGCCTGAACGCCATCCCCACGGCGGAGGGGTGCATCGGCCTCATTTTGCAGAACCGGCGGCGCACCCTCTGGGGCAGCGCCGTGCTGGTGCTGGGCTACGGGCGGTGCGGTCAGGCGCTGGCGGTGCGGCTGGCGGCGCTGGGGGCCCGCGTCACGGTGGCGGCCCGCAGCCCCGGCCAGCGGGCGCTGGCCATAAGCCAGGGGCTGGCCGCCGCGCCCATGGAGGCGGTGGACGGCCTGCTGGAGAGCACCGACGTGGCGGTGAACACGGTGCCCGCCCCGGTGCTGGGGGCACAGCGGCTGAAACAGCTGCCGAAGGACGCGCTGGTCATCGACCTGGCCAGCCTGCCCGGCGGCACCGATTTTGAGGCGGCGAAGGAACTGGGGGTGCGGGCCATCCACGCCCTCAGCCTGCCCGCCCGGTGCGCGCCGGTGACGGCGGGCCAGTTTGTGGCCCAGGCGGTGCTTGCCATGCTGAGAGAAAGGGGAGAGGGGATTTGATGGAGAAAAAGCGCGTGGTGTGGGCGATGTGCGGCAGTTTCTGCACCTTTGAAAAGACGCTGGGCGTGATGGAGGCCATGGTGCACAGCGGGGTGGAGGTGCTGCCGCTGATGAGCTTCAACGCCGCCGGGCTGGACACCCGCTTCGGCACGGCGGAAAGCTGGAAGAAAAAGGTGGAGGCCGTCACCGGCCGCAAGCCCATCGAGACGCTGCAGGGCGCGGAGCCCCTGGGCCCGCAGAACATGGCGGACGCAATGGTCATCGCCCCCTGCACCGGGGCCACCCTGGCAAAGCTGGCCGCCGGCATCAGCGACACGCCGGTGACCCTGGGGGCCAAGAGCATGCTGCGGGGGGCAAAGCCGCTGGTGCTGGCGGTGAGCACCAACGACGGGCTGGCCGCCAGCATGGAGAATCTGGCCCGGCTCATCAACCGCAAGAACTTCTATCTGGTGCCCTTCGCCCAGGACGACTGGCTGAAAAAGCCTGCCAGCCTGCAAAGCGACTACTCCCTCATCGGCGACACGCTGGAGTGCGCCATGCGGGGCCGCCAGCTGCAGCCGGTGCTTACAGAATGAAAAAACGGCCCCCGGAGCGCGTTTGCTCCGGGGACTGTTTTGCGTTCAAAGGATGCCCCGCTCGGTGATGACAAGGTCGGCGGGCAGGTCGAATTCGTCGGCGGGCAGGCGGGGGAACACCGCCGCCGACGGGCACAAGACCACCCGCGCCGCCCCGCTGCGGGCGAAAAAACGGTCGTAAAAGCCGCCGCCGTGGCCAAGCCGCGCGCCATCCGGCGCGGCGGCCAGACAGGGGGCCACGATGAGGTCAATGGCCGCCGGGTCCACCACCGGCAGGGCGCAGGGCGGCTCCAAAATGCCGTAGGGGCCGGGCCGCAGGGCGAACAGCGCCGCCACCCGGTGGGCCTCCATCCGGCCCGCCTCGCACTGGCGGGGCAGGCAGAGGGCGCGGCCCTGGCGCAGCGCCGCCTGCAGAAGGGGCCGGGTGTCCGGCTCCGAGGGGGTGCTCACAAAGCACATCACCGTGCGGGCGGTGTTCCACACCGGCAGCACCCGCAGGTATTCGAACATGGCCTCGCCCCAGCGGGCCGTGTCCTCCGGCGTGCAGCCCGCAAGGCGGGCACGGGCTTCGGCCCGCGCTTCGCGCTTTTGTTCGCGGATGCTTTTCTGTTCCATGCGGGGCCGCCTCTTTTCCTGCCATATCCACCCCATTATACCACCGTCCCCCTCGTTTTTTAAACAAATTGTGGAAATTTTGTGCAGCCCTTGTGCCGCACAGTAAAATTTATGTATAATATTTCAGAACATGCCCGTGCCCCGCTTTTGCGGGCGCGGTTTCGGATATTCTGAAAAGCAAAGGGACGTTGGGCTTGAAAAAATTCTTCACCGCACTCTGCGCGGCGGCGCTGGCCGCCGCCCTCTTCGCGCCCGCGGCGCTGGCCTACCAGGGGCCGTCCGTGAGCTGCGAGGCCTACATCGTGATGGACGCCGACACCGGTCAGGTCATCATGGAAAAGAACGCCGACGAGGTGCTCTATCCCGCCTCCATCACCAAGATCATGACCATGGCCCTGGCGCTGGAAAAGGCCCAGGGCGAACTGGACACCCAGCTCACCGTGAGCTACGACGCGGTGCACCAGCTGGAATACGGCTCCTCCCACATCGCCCTGCAGGAGGGGGAGGTGGTGCGCCTGGAGGACGTGCTCTACGGCACCCAGCTGGAGAGCGCCAACGACGGCGCGAACGTGCTGGCCGAGTACATCGGCGGCACCATCCAGGGCGGCGTGGACGCGATGAACGCCAAGGCCGCCGAACTGGGCCTTTCGGGCACCCACTATATGAACCCCCACGGCCTGCACGACGACGAGCACTACACCACCGCCCGGGACATGGCGGTCATCACCCGGTGGGCCCTCACGGTGCCGGGCTTTGAGGAGATCTTCTGCCGCACCGACCCCTGGACCATGGAGGCCACCAACAAGCAGCCCCAGCAGCGGGTGTTCCACTGCACCGACTGGATGCGCATTTCCGGCGACTATTACCGCACCTACGCCAAGGGCTCCAAGAACGGCTTCCACGATCAGGCCCTCACCACCTTCGTGAACTACGCCGAGCAGAACGGCATCCGCCTCATTTCGGTGGAGCTGAAGTGCCAGCAGCTGGAGGACAAGTTCCGGGACGCCTGCGCCATTCTGGACTACGCCTTCGAGAACTTCTCCCGGGTGGAGATCCCCGCCCCGGACGAGGCCTTCCAGGTGCCGGTGGTGGGCGGCGGCGAGACGCTGGGCAACGCCCTGGTGCAGCCCAAAAGCGCCACCGCGCTGCTGAACAAAAACCTCTCCACCGACGGCATCACCGTGGACTACCAGATCCCCGACCAGTACGTGCTGGGCCAGCCCTTTGCCGCCAGCGTGACCTACAGCCTGCCGGAGAACGACTACCAGCCCTCAGAGCTGGGCTCGGCCCAGCTTTCGGTGAGTGGCATCGACGAGGTGCTGGCCGCCAGCACCTATGTGCCCGCCTCCTCCCTTGAGCCGGAGAAGAACCCCGTGGGCATCGCGGTGGCCGCGGCCGCCGCGGTGATGGCGCTGGTGCTGGGCATGCGGCTGTGGCGCAAAGCGGGCAAAAAGAAGCCCGCCGCCACCGGCCCCGCCCAGTGGGAGATCATCACCCGCAAGCCTCTGCCCGCCGAGCCGCCCCCCTGGGAGAAGGAGACGGACAAGGCCTCTCCCCGCAGCCAGACCAAGCCCCCCAGCCGGGACTGACCTTTAACAAAACCACAGCGGCCCCGCCGCGGCGTTGCGCCGGCGGGGCCCTTTTGCCGCCCGGCGGGCGGCTTTTTGTTGCGTTTTGACACGGGATAGGGTAAAATATAAGTTGGTATTTTTTGTGCGGCTGCCGCCGCAGAAAGGCAAGGGACCAAGATGAACATCCTGCCCAACGATCTGGGCCGTCAATACAGCCTGCACGCCGCCGAGTACGAGGCGAAAGCCCTGGAAGTGCTGCGCAGCGGCTGGTACATTCTGGGCCGCGAGGTGGAGCAGTTTGAAGCCGAGTGGGCCGAATACATCGGCGCCAAATACTGCGTGGGCCTTGCCAGCGGGCTGGACGCGCTGTGGATCAGCTTCCGTCTGCTGGGCATCGGCCGGGGCGACGAGGTCATCGTCTGCTCCAACGCCTACATCGCCTGCGTCATGGGCATCTCCATGAACGGGGCAACCCCGGTGTTCGTGGAGCCGGACCGATACGACAACATCGACGCGGAGAAGATCGAGGCCGCCATCACCCCCCGCACCAAGGCCATCCTGGCGGTGCACCTGTTCGGTCAGGCCTGCGACATGACCCGCATCATGGAGATCGCCCGCAGCTACGGCCTCAAGGTGGTGGAGGACTGCGCCCAGAGCCACGGCAACCACTGGCAGGGCCAGACGGTGGGCACCTTCGGCGACGTGGGGTGCTTCTCCTTCTACCCCACCAAGGGCTGCGGCGCGTTTGGCGACGCGGGCTGCATCGTCACCGACGACGAGGCCCTGGCCCAGAAGTTCCGGGTCTACCGCAACTACGGCAGCGAAAAGCGCTATCACAACCAGGTGGTGGGCACCAACTCCCGCCTGGACGAACTGCAGGCGGGCCTGCTGCGGGTGAAGCTTTCCCACCTGCCGGAATTCGATGCCGAGCGCCGTGCCATCGCCGGGCGGTATCTCGCCGAACTGCACCACCCCCTCATCCGGCTGCCCGAAGTGCGCCCCGGGGCGGACAGCACCTGGCACCAGTTCGTCATCCATGTGGAAAAGGGACGGGACGACCTGGCCGCCTATCTGAAAGAAAAGGGCATCGGCACCATCATCCACTATCCCATCCCGCCCCACCTGTCCGAGGCCTATCGGTACCTTGGCAAAAAGCGGGGGGACTACCCCATCGCCGAGCGCTACGCCGACGAGGTGCTCAGCCTGCCCATGTACAACGGCATGACCGAAGAAGAACAGACCTATGTGATCGAGGCCGTCAACGCCTGGGAGCCGTGATATGATGAAAAACGACAACTACGACCGGGTGAGGATGCTCTCCTTTGCCGACCTTGGCGACGAGCGGGGCAGCCTCATCGTGGTGGAGGGCGCCCGGCAGGTGCCCTTTGAGATAAAGCGCGTGTTCTATATGTACGGCAGCGACGCCGACGTGGTGCGCGGCCAGCACGCCAACCGCCGCACCGAGTTCGTGCTCATCAACGTGGCGGGCCAAAGCAAGGTGCGGGTGGACGACGGCTGCGGCCGCGAGGAGGTCTTCTCGCTGGACAAGCCCAACACCGGCATCTACATCCCCCGCATGGTGTGGAAGGACATGTACGACTTTTCGCCGGACAGCGTGCTTCTGGTCCTGGCCAGCGAGCACTACGACGGCAGCGAATACCTGCGGGACTACGAAGGCTTCAAAGCGGCCCTCGCAGAGCAGAACGAAGAGGAATAAGGGGTAAGAAAGATGGGAAAATTCAAATTCATCAAAACGGAACTGCCGGGCGTGCTCATCGTGGAGCCCACCGTGTTCGGTGACGAGCGGGGCTATTTCATGGAGACTTTCCAGAAAGAGGAGTTCGCCGCCGCCGGCATCACCGACGAGTTCGTGCAGGATAACCAGTCCCGCTCCTCCCGGGGCGTTTTGCGGGGCGTGCACTTTCAGAAAGAGCACACCCAGGGCAAGCTGGTGCGGGTGACCAAAGGCGAAGTGTTCGACGTGGCGGTGGACTGCCGGCCGAACAGTGAGACCTTCGGCAAGTGGACCGGCGTTGTTTTGAGCGAAGAGAACAAGCGCCAGTTCTATGTGCCCCAGGGCTTTGCCCACGGCTTTCTGGTCCTCAGCGACGCGGCGGAATTCTGCTACAAGTGCACCGACTACTACGACCCCTCCGCCGAAGGCGGCATCCCCTACGACGATGCCACCGTGGGCATCCGGTGGCCGGACTGCGGGTGCGAGTATCTTCTCAGCGAGAAGGACAAGCACCACACCCCCTTCGCCAGCCAGACCTTCGAGTATTTTGAGAGGTGGTAAGCCCCTTGAACACGCTGAAACTGTATATCAAGGATTTCCTGCGCTACCGCTACCTTTTGTATAACCTCATCAGCCGGGACTTCAAGCTGAAGTACCGCCGCAGCGTTCTGGGCGTGGCCTGGAGCGTGCTCAACCCCCTGCTCATGTGCGGCGTGATGGTGGTGGTGTTCGGCAGCCTGTTCCAGTTCCGGGGCGAGGGCATCACCAACTACCCCGTCTATCTGGTCATCGGCCAGCTGATGTTCACCTTCTTCCGCGAGTCCACCACCATGGCCATGGGCAGCGTGATGGCCAACGCCATGCTGCTGCGCAAGGTGTACATCCCGAAGTATGTGTTCCCGCTGGAAAAGACCTGCTTCGGCCTTGTGAACTATTTCTTCAGCTTCATCGCCCTCATCATCATCATGATCATCACCGGCAGCCCCCTGCACCCCACGGTGCTGCTGGCGGTCTATCCCATCCTCACCATGTTCATCTTCAGCCTGGGGGTGGGTCTGGTGCTCTCCACCATGGCGGTGTTCTTCCGGGACGTCATCCACCTGTGGGAAGTGTTCACCACCGTGCTGATGTATTTCTCCGCCATCTTCTACGACCCGGCCCAGTTCGGCAACATCTATCTGGAGACGCTCATCAAATTCAACCCCATCTACTGGTACATCACCGCCTTCCGCGCCGCCGTGCTGGACGGCAAGCTGCTCAGCCTGAACATGGTGGTCATCTGTGGGGCGTGCAGTCTTGCCATGCTGGCCTTCGGCCTCTTGGTGTTCAAAAAGAACCAGGACAAGTTCGTCCTGTACATGTGAGGGAGGGCGAACGATGGAACCCATCATCCAGGTAAACGACGTCTCCATGCGCTTCAACCTCGCCAAGGAAAAAAGCGAGAGCCTGAAGGAATATTTCTTGCAGATCGCCCACGGCAAGCTGAAGTTCGACGAGTTCTACGCGCTGAAAAACGTCAGCCTCACCGTGCAGCCGGGCGACTTCTACGGCCTCATCGGCCTGAACGGCAGCGGCAAATCCACCCTGCTCAAGGTCATCAGCGGCGTCTACAAACCCACCACCGGCAACTGTGTGGTGCGGGGCACCATCGCCCCCCTCATCGAGCTGGGCGCCGGCTTTGACATGGACCTCACCGCCCGTGAGAACATCTTTTTGAACGGCGCGGTGCTGGGCTTCACCCCGAAGTACATCCGGGAAAAATTCGACGAGATCGTGGAGTTCAGCGAACTGCACGACTTTCTGGACGTGCCGCTGAAAAACTATTCCAGCGGCATGGTGGCCCGCATCGCCTTCGCCATCGCCACCATTTTGATGCTGCTGACGCTGGTCATCAACCTGTCCGCCAATCTGGTGGGCCGGAAGCTGAAGAAAAACTGACGAGGAGGATACGAAATGTCCACCATCATTCAAGTAAAGGACCTGAATCTGTGGTACGGGGCGCACCATGCCCTCCACGGTGTGAATATCGACATTCCGGAGCATGAGATCACCGCCCTGATCGGCCCCTCCGGCTGCGGAAAGTCCACCTTTCTGAAGACCCTGAACCGGATGAATGACCTGGTACCGGGCATCCGCATTGAGGGGGAGGTCAACTACGCCGGGCAGAACATCTACGCCCCCAATGTGGACACCACCTGGCTGCGCAAGCAGATCGGCATGGTGTTCCAGAAGGCCAATCCCTTCCCTATGAGCATCTATGACAACGTGGCCTACGGCCCCCGGACCCACGGCATCCGCTCCCGGGCCAAGCTGGACGAGATCGTGGAGAACTCTCTCCGCTCCGCCGCCATCTGGGACGAGGTGAAGGACCGGCTGAAGAAGAGTGCCCTGGGCCTCTCCGGCGGCCAGCAGCAGCGGCTGTGCATTGCCCGTGCCTTGGCAGTGGAGCCGGAGATCCTGCTGATGGATGAGTCCACCAGCGCCCTGGACCCCATCTCCACCTCCAAGATCGAAGACCTTGCAGTGGAACTGAAAAGCAAGTATACTGTCATCATGGTGACCCACAATATGCAGCAGGCCGCCCGTGTCTCCGACAACACGGCGTTTTTCCTGCTGGGGGATCTGGTGGAGTTCGGCAGGACGGAGACACTGTTCTCCACCCCCACGGACAAGCGCACAGAAGACTACATCACCGGCCGGTTCGGCTAAGGAGGGACGTAAGGTGAGAAACAGATTTGGCGAGCAGCTGGAGCGGCTGCACGTGGAAATGATCCAGATGGGCGCCCTGTGTGAGGATGCCATCTCTGCCGCGGCCCAGGCCCTGATGAAGGGTGACGAGGACCTGGCACGCGCCGCCGGGGAGGCGGAGCGGGAGATCGACCAGAAGGAGCGGGAGGTGGAGAACCTCTGCCTGAAGCTGCTGCTGCAGCAGCAGCCCGTGGCACGGGACCTGCGGGAGATCTCCTCTGCGCTGAAGATGATTTCCGATCTGGAACGGATCGGGGACCAGGCGGCGGACATCGCGGAGCTGACCCGGTTCGTGCGTCTGCCGGACGGCCCCGGCCGCCAGCGGATCGAGGAGATGTCCAAGGCCGTCATCCGGATGGTGACAGACAGTGTGGACTCCTTTGTAAAGCGGGATCTGGAGCTGGCCCGGGAGGTCTGCCGGGAAGACGACCAGGTGGACGACCTGTTCAACCAGGTGAAAAAGGAGCTGATCGGGCTGATCGCCGCAGACGCCGACTCCGGCGAGCTGTGGCTGGATCTCATCATGGTGGCCAAGTATCTGGAGCGGATCGGCGATCACGCCACCAACGTGGCGGAGTGGGTGGAGTACTCCATTACGGGGAATCACCCCTCCAACAACTGAGCGGCCTGCGCACAGGCGCGGCGCCGATATTGAAAAGGGGGAGGGGCCATGCTTACCTATGAGGATGTGAAAAACAATTCTGCGGTCCGGACCTATATCCAGAGGGCGGACGAGTCTCTGACCGCTCTGGGCTATACGGAGCACAGCTTTGCCCACGTGACGGCGGTGGCGGAAAACGCCGCCTATATCCTCTCCACCCTGGGGTATCCGGAGCGGACGGTGGAGCTGGCAAAGATCGCCGGGTTTCTTCACGACATCGGCAACCTGGTGAACCGGGTGGATCACTCCCAGTCCGGTGCGGTCATGGCCTTCCGCATTCTGGACAACATGGATTGTCCTCCGGAGGAGATCGCCACCATCGTCACCGCCATCGGCAACCACGACGAGGGCACCGGCATGCCGGTGAACGCCGTGGCGGCGGCACTGATCCTGGCGGACAAGTCCGACGTCCGCCGCAGCCGGGTCCGGAATCCGGATATGGCCAGCTTCGACATCCATGACCGGGTGAACTACTCGGTGAAGAAGTCCGTCCTGAAGATCAACGAGGAGCACACGCTCATCAAGCTGAAGCTGTCCGTGGACACGAAGTACGGCTCTGTCATGGACTATTTTGAGATCTTCATGGGCCGGATGCTCCTCTGTCGAAAGGCAGCGGAGAAGCTGGGCCTGCAGTTCAAGCTGATGATTAACGAGCAGCAGCTGATCTGACCGGCCGCCGGAGGGAGACACCCTCCGTCCCTCCAGCGGGGCGGAGAGATTGAATGGGGAGGGATATCTGTGATCTATCTGCTGGAGGATGACGACAGTATCCGGGATTTTGTGATCTATACATTGAACAGCCAGGGTATGGAGGCCAGGGGCTTTCCGCTGCCCTCCCTGTTCTGGCAGGCCGTGGGAGAGCAGATGCCTGCCCTGGTGCTGCTGGATATCATGCTGCCGGAGGAGGATGGACTCAGCGTCCTGAAAAAGCTCCGGGCCACGCCCCGCACGGCCAAGCTGCCGGTCATCATGCTGACGGCCAAGGGCACGGAGTACGACAAGGTGGTGGGTCTGGACGGCGGCGCCGATGACTATGTGGCCAAGCCCTTCGGCATGATGGAGCTGCTCTCCCGCATCCGGGCGCTGCTGCGGCGGACGGAGACGGAGAACGGCACCCTCCGCTGCGGCATTCTGGAGGTGGATCCGGGGCAGCACATCGTCCGGGTCCGGGGACAGGAGACCATCCTGACCCAGAAGGAGTTTGAAGTGCTGTGCCTGCTGCTGCGCAACCCCGGCCAGGTGCTTTCCCGGGAGCAGCTGATCGAGAACGTCTGGGGCTACGCCTTTACCGGCGAGAGCCGGACCGTGGACGTCCACGTGCGGACCCTCCGCCAGAAGCTGGGAGAGGCGGGCGCTTACATCGAGACGGTCCGGGGCTATGGCTACAAGATCAGCCCTGTGAACTGACAGGAGGGCTGGAGAGACATGACGAAACGGATCTTTCGCTCCATCCTGGGCGTGTCCCTGGCAGTGCTGCTGGCCAGCCTGGTGCTGATCGTGGGCGTGCTCCACGGTTATTTCCAGGATCGGGTCTCCGGTGAGCTGGAGAGTCTGGCAGAGTACATCGCCCATGGGGTAGAGGAGAATGGCACGGACTATCTCACAGAGGATCTGCCCGGCAGCTACCGGATTACCTGGGTGGATGCGGACGGCACCGTGCTCTTCGACAACCGGCAGGACCCGGAGGAGATGGGGAACCACGCCCAGCGGGAGGAGATCCGGGAGGCGCTGATCCTGGGGAAGGGACATGCGGTCCGCTATTCGGACACGCTTTCCCAGCAGACGCTGTATGCGGCCCAGCGGCTTGCTGACGGAACGGTGCTGCGGGTGTCCAGCGCCCAGTATTCCGTCTGGGTCCTGGTACTGCAGGCGCTGCAGCCGGTGGCGCTGATGATGCTGCTGGCCTTCATCCTGGCCATGGCGCTGGCTTCCCGGGTGGCGCGGCAGCTGGTGGAGCCCATCAACGCCATCGACCTCAATGACCCCGCCGGCAGCGAGACCTATGAGGAGCTGACGCCCCTGCTGTCCAAGCTCCGCAGCCAGCAGAGGCAGATCCAGCGGCAGATGCGGGATTTAAAGCGCCGGCAGGAGGAGTTCACCGCCATCACGGAGAACATGAGCGAGGGCTTCCTGGTGATCGACCAGGAGACGCGGGTGCTGACTTACAATTCCGCCGTGCTGCGGCTGCTCTACGCGCAGGTCCCCACAGAGGAGGGAGAGAGCGTCTACGCCCTGAACCGGGAGGCGGGCTTCCGCCGCTGCGTGGAGGAGGCTCTGGCCGGTCGGCGGTGTGAGCAGCTGCTGGAAAAGGACGATGATTGCCGCCAGATCATCGCCAGTCCTGTGGAACAGGACGGCCAGATCGCGGGTGCGGTGCTGGTGATCCTGGATGTGACGGAGAAGGAGCAGCAGA
>ERZ507065.77-NODE-77-length-88922-cov-6.638831_pt1 | contig 88922 bp, 85 predicted proteins | sample MGYA00513785_ERZ507065 | MGnify/ENA metagenome assembly ERZ507065
GACAGAGCGTATAACACACTACACTTTGCTTCGCAAAGTCGTGTGCCAAATGGGGGCGTTGCCCCCTTTGGAAACCCCCACAAGAAAAGGCGATATGCTACCCCTCCACGGGGCGCATACCGCCTTTTCTTGTTATCCAGCCCTCCGGCTGTATTGGTTGAGCAAAAGTCAGCGTGGGATTGGTGTGGTATCTTTATCTAAGTGAACCCCCTCTTTCCCATCGGGAAATCGTCTTGTCGCTCACTCCTAATTGCTGTGCCAGCTGCGCTTGGGTCAAAGCTTTTGCTTTACGACAGCGAGCGATAAAGCAACCGATTTCATGTGGATTCATAACGCCTCACTCCTTTACTCTTTTATTTTACTTGAACACATGAAAAAAAGACAGGACAGAAAGTGAGAATCCACTTTATAAGCCCATCTTTCTAACGGTTTGACACGAAATCTACACTTTCTTAACGCACAGCATGAGAGGAATAAAATCATTTCTCTCTGCCCATAAATTCCTATAATCACTGCGTAGAGCGTATAGAAAAAACACATCTTTCCTGCCTCAAAAAATCTCATGATGGTAGGATTGCCACAGGAACAGCCTTTCTTCCAAGATCGTATAAACATCTATACCAAAAGAAAAGATTGTGCCCGCTTGCGCATTGGTCACAATCCTTACAAATCTTCATTTTCATTGCGTATGTCTGATTTTTGAGAACGCTCCATTTTTCCTTTTTAGTAACTTACCCTTGCATGCCAGCCCTTGTACTCGCCATGATGCGCATACGCCTGATCAGCAAGATAAAGCTCATTGGTTACCAATTTGATCTGATCGATCGGCGAAATGTGCAAAACGATCAAGTCAAATTCATTTTCTCCGGCGGAAACGACAAACCCTTTATTAACGACCGCTTTTTTGAAAGCATCGGCATCTTCCTGTGTCGTGAAATGAACAAGATGCTGGATCGGGCGATCGACTTCATGATGATCGCCTTCATTTTTCAATTCCTCTGCCAGCCGTTCATGCTCCTTGGAAATATGCGCTACCGCAGCCGCTGTTAAATTCTTATAAGTATCGTCTTTACGCCTTGCCGCGTCGGGCTCGTCTGCTTCGCTTTCTTCCGACCCTTCCTCTTCTTCATCGTCCAACTGAATACTGTCGATCTTTGTCGGTTCAGATGGCTGTGGCTCATCGTATAACAGTTCTTCATCCAGTTCTCTGATCTTTTTCTGTTCATTCTTTTTTAGTGCATATGCCGTTACTGCCGCGACACCTGCCAATACTGCAATGCCTGTTACTGCTTTTTTCATATTTTATCACCATTTCTTTCTTTTCTTTATTGTACCACACTTCCCCTTATATGAACACTGCTTTTCCTATTGTTTTCTTTCCAAAAGCACATCCTCTTTCTGCCCTTTTCTGCGCCGGCTGATCGCTATGCCATCGCCGATTTTCAAAAATTCACTTTCAAATTCCTCATTTTCCTGCAAAAACGCAATATAACCGCGGATCTTTCTTACCAACCGTTTGAGATTGCGGGAATGCTTGATTTCCACTTCCCCGCTTACCATGCCATGAAACTCAAGATTATCCGTAATGATCGCACCATCCTTTTGCAAATTATGCCGGAACTGCTGAAAGAATTTGATGTACTGCGCTTTTGCCGCGTCAATAAAGATCAGATCAAACTGTTCTTCACTGTGAAAATCAAATGCATCCATTTCCAAAATTTGAATCTGTTTTTCCAAACCGGCTTTTGCAATATAGGCAACCGCTTCCTCATAACGCTTTTGATCGCGTTCGATCGTCGTTACCTTGATTTCCCGATCCAGCGATGCCATACGGATCGCCGAATAACCGATCGCCGCACCGATTTCCAATATCGAGCGCACATGATGTGTTTCAATATAAGAACAAAGAAATGCGATCCCCTCCGGCTGCATGATCGGAATACGTTCTTCCTCTGCTTTTCTTTCCATCTCCTGGAGCAGCTTTGCCAATTCCTCTTTCATCGTATTACTTCTGCTCCTCTTTCAAAAACTGATCGTCAATGATCGCGGCCGTTTTCTCCTGCAACCCGGCAATGGTTACGCTTTGTCCTTCATAACCGTTCAAACCGTGTTTGTTCGCTAAAGCTTCACTATACGCATCCAAGCGATAGACCCGATAATTATGACGCGTATTCATAATATCTGCCGCATCGCCCTCATAATGGGTTACAAGTGGGATCCATCTTACATTTTGCACACTGATCTTCTTGCTCTCATGATCCTGCACAAAATCAAAACTGATCATACCGCCCAGCACATTATCCACTTCCAGCATGCCGCTGAGAAAATTCCCCAATGAGTAAACCGTCAACATTTCATTTCCCGCACTTCCTTTCACCCATTCTACCTTTTGAATGACATGCGGATGCGTGCCGATCACGACATCTACACCAAGATCCGCAAATAGCTGTGCATAGTGCTGCTGCTCTTCATTTACCATGGAATCATTTTCTGTCCCCCAATGTGCCGATACGATGACGACATCACTGATTTCCTTTGCCTTTTTCACATCATTCGTGATCGTCGCATCATCAAAATAAGCAACGCTGTAATCATATTCCGGTATGACCCCATTGGTTCCATAAGTATATGCCAAAAAGGAAAAGGTAATGCCTTTGCGCTTGATCGTACGAATTGTATCGCGATCTTCTTGCGATGTATAAGTGCCAGCTGCGATGATGCCTTCTTTGGATCCCCAGACCGCAGCACTGTGATCGATGCCTGTCTGCCACTTATCCAAACAATGATTGGTTGCGGTATTGACAAGATCAAAACCGGCTGCTTCCACATCATCGGCAATGGCGCTTGGCGTATTAAACGTCGGATAACCGGATAAGCCCAATTCATCACCGCCAAGGATCGTTTCCTGATTGATAAAAGCCAGATCAGCGTTCTGAATATCCTGTTTCATCGGTTCATACATTTTCGCAAAGGAATACTGCCCGTCTCCTTCTGCTCCTGCTTCTCGATCCGCTTCCTCATAGATTGAATTATGGATCAGATTATCGCCGACACCGACAAAGGAAACAACGGTATCTTTTGCTTCTTCTTTTGTTTTATCTGTTTGACTGTCCTTTTCCACTAATTGATTCACGCGATCCGGATCAGCGGAACAAGCGCACATACACAGTACGCTTAACAAAATTGCAACTACTTTCTTCATCTTCTTCACCTCATGCTATTATGCCGGCTGGGTTGCCAAATATTCTTCCAGCGTGATGCCTTTCTCCATGATCGTCTGCGCCGCTTCCTTGCCGACATAGCGGATATGCCAAGACTCATGACCGAAACCGGTAATGTCTTCTTTCCCTTTCGGATAACGCAGGATAAATCCATAATCCGCCATATGGCTCAAAAACCAATCATAATGAGGGGAGGATTCGATTTCCTCATAATTTTCTTGATCAAAGGTCACATCGATCGCTAAAGCCGTATTATGTTCACTTTGTCCGGGGCGGGCAAAATAGGTATCTGCATATGCTTCCCCTTCTAAATTCTTATAATATTCATACAGCGTTCTTTGATAAGCGATATCGCGCATGCTGGCGATGCTTTTCATCGTAAAACCTTCTTTCGCTGCCGCTTTGACAAAGGCATCAAACTGCTCGGCAACTTCCTTTCTGACATACTGTGTCGACGGAAAGCAGGAGTAGTCCTCACCGACTACACAGACATTCGGCGTTTCCACTAGATCTGATGGATAGAAATCATCCGGCAGCTTCGAGAATTTATTGACCAGCTGCAAAAGATCATCGGTATCTTCAATTTCATTGATTTCACTGTAATAAGGAATATCTAAGTTCAAATTGACATGCAGTACCGCTTCTTTTGGGTCCTCACTTTTCTGTAATTCCTTGATATAGCGTTCTGTCTTGTCACTTCGATAATAAGACAGCTCTAACATTTCCAGCATCTGTGTCTCAGAAACACCGCTGTCCCGCAGCTTTTTGATTGCGGCTTTTTTTCCTGATCCGTTTTGTATATGACAATAAAGAGCAACATCTTCACTTGTGGTTTCTTCATCCAGCAGTTCTTTCAGCGTTTCCGGATAAGGGCATTGATCCCGGATTTCCTCAAAATCAGTTATCTTTTGAAGCAATGCGCTTTGTTTCTCATTAAATCCCAATTCACTGAAGTCTGCCGATCCACAGCCGCATAGCAGTAAAACGGTAAACAAACAAGTTATTTTTTTCATCATTTCACCTAATTTCTAATTTTACACCATTATTATAATACAGATTGCGCATAGTATCAAAACGAAGATCAAAACACCGGTCGATTCAGCGAACAACAGCGGGCATGCATGCAGCTGGAAAAAATATCATAACAAAGACAGAGGCAAGCCCATAGATCAGATAAAAACAGAATGAAACACATAGACACATCAGCATATAATCGAAAGAAGCGAAAACAGTTTATAAAATTACAGTAGTAGAAAATATCCGTACCGGCAGCGATCGCATACAAAAAAAACTCGCCTCAGCGAGTTCTTGGTTTAACTGGTGCAGAAGAAGAGATTTGAACTCTCACGCGGTTGCCCGCACTGCCGCCTGAAGACAGCGTGTCTGCCGTTCCACCACTTCTGCATCTGCTTTGATATTATAGCAGAGAGATGCTTTTTTCGTCAATAACTTTTTTCATTTTATCCACTCCGCATCATACGAAAGCTCTCCGCATAGAAATCACTTGTATCACACGAAAAAAGCGGCCTGATCACAGATACAGACTGCTTCTTTCGATCAATCTTGATGATCGACAACTTTTAACACGATACGGGGTCCCTGCCGCATTTGCTCGGCACTGCTTTGTCGATATGTTACATGGCAGTTTTGATGACAGCTTGTGCAGTTGCCGGTGCAGCCCCCATGATTTTTATGCTGTTTCCATAAAGAGCGAATGATCAAACTGACAATAACAGTTAATAACAATACGATGATGACATTACCCATTTTCATTCCTCCTCACGTTTTGATCGATACCTGTTTACATGGATCTCTTTGGTATCTTAATGTTCCTGTTTGCTGAACTTATTTTTTCTAAACAGTAAATACAGCACCGCGATCAACAATATGAAAGCAACGACCGTAAATACATTGAATGTCACTTCTCCGCTCACCAGTCCGCCAATCTGATAAATGATCAAGGCGCTCACATAAGCGAATACACACATATAGCCGATGGCGAAAATCGTCCACTTTCCGTTGTTCATTTCTCTTTTGATCGCACCCATTGCGGCGAAGCAAGGCGCACACAGTAAATTAAAGATCATAAAACTATAAGCCGCAAGCGGTGTGAAATCTGCCGCTACCTGTGTCCAGATCTCATTGCCCGTTTCCGACAGCTCGCCGCCATACTGATAAAGCACCCCAAAAGTATTGACTACTTCTTCCTTCGCAATCAGGCCGGTAATCGTAGCAACGGTTGCTTTCCATGCCATATCGCCCAGCCAGCCAAGCGGATAGAAGATCCAGGCAATGCTTCTGCCAATCGAGGCAAGCAGGGAAGTATTATTATCCTCCACCATGCCAAAGCTGCCGTTTTCAAAGCCGAAGCCCTGCAAGAACCATAAGATGATGCTGCTAAGCAAGATGATCGTTCCCGCACGTTTGATAAAGGACCAGCCGCGTTCCCAAGTTGCACGCACGACATTGCCGATGCTTGGCAGATGGTAGGCCGGAAGCTCCATCACAAACGGTGCCGGATCACCCGCAAACATTTTACATTTTTTCAAAATGATTCCGGAAACAACAACTGCCGCGATCCCGATGAAGAATGCAGAAGTCGCAACCAGTGAACTATTGCCGAATACCGCACCCGCAAACAAACCGATGATCGGCATCTTAGCGCCGCAAGGAATAAAGCCGGTCGTCATGATCGTCATCTTGCGATCGCGATCTTGTTCGATCGTACGGCTTGCCATAATGCCCGGCACCCCGCATCCGGTTGCCACCAGCATCGGAATAAAACTCTTGCCGGATAGGCCGAAGCGGCGGAAAATACGATCCATGATGAAAGCGACACGCGACATGTAACCGATATCCTCCATAATAGAAAGCAGTACATACAGTACCAAGATTTGCGGCACAAAACCAAGCACTGCCCCGACACCGGCGACGATGCCATCTTGAATCAGCGAATACAAGACACCGCTGACATGAAGACTATTTAAGAGCTGATCAAAGAATGACGGTACCATTTCACCAAACAAAACATCATTTGCCCAATCCGTTCCCATCGTTCCGATCGAGAAGGAAGTTGAACCCATGGCAATCGTATATACCACAAACATAATGGCCGCAAAGATCGGCAGTGCCAAAATACGATTCGTTACGATTTTATCGATCTTATCGGAAATCGTAAGCTCATGGCTCTGTTTGTTCTTTTTTACGCTTTTCGAAATGATCTGCGTCAGATATTCATAACGCTGCGCCGTAATGATGCTTTCCGCGTCATCATCTGCTTTCTGTTCACAGGCGTTCACGATTGTTTCGATCTGTTCCTGATCACTTTCACTGATCGTTACCAGTTCATTGATCTTTTCATCCCGCTCAAATAGCTTGACCGAAAGAAAAGGAATCGTTTTTGCATCCGTTTTTCCTTTTAACAGATCGCTGATCGCATCCAGACTCTTTTTTACATCACCGTAAAAGATCGAAGGCGCTGCGGTTGCTTCTCCCGCTTTGGCTGCTAATGCGGCCTGATTGGCTGCCTCCAGTGTATTAGTACCTTTCAAAGCGCTGATCGTTACGACCTTGCAGCCCAGCAGCTTCGACAACTGATCGACATTGATCTGATCACCGTTGCGCTCTACCAAATCCATCATATTCAAAGCGACAACGACCGGAATCCCCAATTCTAAAAGCTGTGTCGTCAAATATAAGTTACGTTCGATATTCGTTGCATCAACGATATTCAAGATCGCATCCGGTCTTTCATGCACCAGATAATTTCGTGCTACGACTTCCTCCAGTGAATAAGGAGAAAGGGAATAGATCCCCGGTAAATCCTGAATCGTTACTTCTTTATTGCTTTTTAATGTTCCTTCTTTTTTCTCAACGGTTACCCCCGGCCAGTTTCCCACATGCTGACGCGAACCGGTCAGATGATTAAACAAAGTTGTTTTCCCACTGTTTGGATTTCCTGCTAATGCGATTTTTATGCTCATCGTACCACCTCTTTTACGCTACTTCGATCATTTCCGCATCACCCTTGCGCAGTGATAATTCATATCCGCGGACATTCAACTCCATAGGGTCTCCCAGAGGTGCAACTTTACGTACGTGTATTTCTACGCCTTTGGTAATCCCCATATCCATGATCCTTCTCTTCAGTGCACCGCTTCCATGCAGTCGCACAACGGTTATCGTTTCTTTCGGCTTACACTCATTCAATGTTCTCATCTTGTCCTCCTACACCATAATGCGATTTGCCAATGCTTCATCAATCGCTACTCTTGTTCCTTTTACCTCTAAGATCATATTGCCCGCAACTCTTTGAATCACAGTAATATTCCCTTTTTCCACAAACCCCATATTCGCCAAATGACTGCGCAGTTTGTCTTTTCCGGTAATCTTTTGAATCTGTACGGTTTTCCCTTCTTCTACATAGGTAATCGGCATCACATTACACCATCCTTCCGAAGTTAGTCCTAACTAACAACTTTAGTATAAGCCCGCTGGAAGTATCTGTCAAGAAGAAAATTAGTTATAACTAACTTTTTTGAAAGAAAGTGTAATTCTGCTTAAATTGCTTTCATCAAAACCTAATTCAAAAAAACAATCGTTTTCTACAAATAAAGCGATTGTGATTTCCTTTTTCACAACCCCCATTATCCTGCGCCATGCCTTTTTGCTTTTATGCCTTCCCTGTTTTATTATCAATCTTCTATTGTCGGGAACTACAAAGAAAAGAAAAAAGCCTATAAACATGGGTTTTATAGACTTTTGATGTTTGTTTTTATACGAATATTATTTTTTGTTTGTGCTTTTTTTCATTTTCCTATAAAGAAATGATGCTACACTTCTTTTTATGATTTCCTATTTAACAAGCAGATACTTTCCGTATGTGTCGTATTAGGAAATAAATCATACAGATAAAGATCCTTCGTCTGATAACCGAGTTTAGCCAGCTCTAACAGATCGCGCACCTGCGTTTTTGGATTACAGGAAATATAGACGATGCGCTTCGGCTTTGCTTTGTTTACCGCTCGCAAAAAAGTAAGATCGCTGCCTGCCCTGCTTGGATCCATGATCAAAACATCAGGCTGCCATCCCCGTTTCGCCGTATCCGTTAAAAACCTGCCTGCATCCTCACAGATAAATGTGATATGATCGATCTTGTTTCTAAGCGCATTGCTTTTGGCATCCCGCACCGCATCACGATTCACTTCAACCCCATAAACCGCTTTCCACTCTTTTGCCATGCTCATACCGATCGTACCGATGCCACAATACGCATCTAACAGGATTTCATCACAAGCAGGCTGCGCCAGTTCTTTGGCTTTCGCATACAGCTTTTCACACTGCTCATGATTGATCTGATAAAAAGATTTCGGGGAGATGCGAAAACGCAGTCCGCATAAAACATCCTCGATATAGCCCTTTCCAAACAGCACCTTTTCCTGTTCACCCAAAACGATGCTGGTCTTGCGCGTATTGATGTTCTGCACGATCGTTGTGATATACGGACATCTTTTTCGCAAGGCCGCTACCAAGTTTTTACTGCCCGCAAACATTGATGTATTCGTAACGAATACCACCATTGTTTGATCGCTCGCAAACCCTCTGCGAATCAATACATGACGCAGAACACCGCTGCGGCGATCTTCTTCATAAGGCGCAATGTGCATCTCATTCACCAACTCGGTAATGACCCGCACCAGCTCATTGCTTTTGGCATCTTGAAGCAGACAGTCATGGAATGCAACGATGCGGTGACTTTCTTCTTCATAAAAGCCGGCAATCGTCTTACGTGCACGATTTTTCTGAAAACCGATGATCACCTTATTGCGATACGCATACGGCTCTTTCATACCTACCGGATCATGCACGGTGATTCCCTTCAGCCCCGCTTCGCGCAATAGCTTTATCACACCCTGCTTTTTCCACTCCAACTGCTTCTGATATTCCATATGCAATAAATGACAGCTGCCGCAGCGCTCAAAGATCGCACAGTTTACTTTACAGCGTACATCGCTCTCATTGAGGCGTTCCATCGTTTCAATGATCATGCCGGCTTTTCCCTTACGCGCCTTTATTCTTACCGTTTCATCGGGCAATGCGTTTTTAATAGCAACTTTTTGTCGCTTTACCACAGCGATTCCCTGCCCGTTCTCATCCAGCTCTGCAATCCGCACTTCTGCTTGCTCTGTATGCGGCTCTCTTTGCTGCAAGTGCCTTCCCTTTTTATTTCGTTCCTTCATTTGCCTGCTCCTTTATATAGCGCCATACCGTTTTACGCATATCCTGCGATGTTACTTGAAGCGCCTGCATCCCGATTTTTCGGGCAGCCTCCACATTGCTTTGCAGATCGTCTAAAAACAAGCATTCCTTCGCATCAAGCTGATAGCGCTCTAATAAGATCCGATAAATCTGCTCCTGCGGCTTGATCAGCTTTTCCTCAAACGAAAGCACCCAGCCATCGAAGCGTTCCCGATAATTCCCTTTCTTGCTCACATAGTCCCATGACTCCTGTGCAATATTGGACAATAAATAGACGCGATAGCCCTGTTCACTTAATTCATCTAACAGCTGCTGATGCGCCGGGATCATCTCTAATACATACAGCCACTGTTTCGCAAACACATCGATCCATTTCGCATCCTCTTGATACTTTTCCTTTAATTTCTCGATCAATGATGAAAAAGTGAGCAGGCCCTGATCATAGCGCTGCCATTCTTCACTTTGAAACATCTCTTTACAGATCCGTTCACAAAGTGTTTTTTCATATCCTTGTTTTCGGTAATAGGCAATCGGCTGAAACGCATTCAGCACATTACCACAGTCAAATACAACCGCTCTGATCATTTTCACACGCCCTTCCTTTTTTCTTCATTATAGCAGATGCGCTTTTGAAATACATCTTGTTTTCCGTTTTTCTCAAGCATGCGTGCTGTATATCATATTTCCTTTTGTTTCATTCTTTCGCATATGAAAAGAGCAGACCTGTCTGCTCTTGCTTTGCATGATTTAGATCAAGATCAAAACAAACACTGTTGTTTCTTTGCTTATGCCTTAGAAGCCTTGATCATAAATTCACACACTTTATTCGAGAAAGCCACCGGATCATCAATACTGAAGCCTTCGATCAGCAATGCCTGATCATACAGCACATCCGCATAGTTTTTCACTGCTTCCTTATCCAGTGCATACACCTTTTTCAATGTATCAAAGATCTCATGATGCGGATTGATCTCCAAAATTCGTTTTGCTTTCATGCCATACGGGTTGCCATCCGGCATGGATTCCAATACTTTTTCCATTTCGAATGACATGCCTTCCGCTGCGGTCAGACAAACCGGATGCTGCTTTAATCTTGCCGATATCCGCACTTCGCTCACCTTGTTTGTCAAAGCCTCTTTCAGATCTTCTAACAGCGCTTTATTTTCTTCCGCTGCATCGCTCAGCGCTTTCTTTTCCTCTTCGCTTTCCAGATTCAGATCGCCCTGTGATATGTTTTTGAACGTCTTTTCTTTATAGTTCATCAGCATCTGTAAGCAGAATTCATCGACATTATCCATCAGGTACAAGATTTCATAGCCTTTATCTTTTACCACTTCACACTGCGGCAGCTGATCGATCTTGTCCAGTGTTTCTCCTGATACATAGTAGATATGTTCCTGACCTTCCTTCATTCTTTCCACGTATTCGTCCAGCGTAATCAGTTTCTTTTCCTTTGAAGAATAGAACATCAAAAGATCGGATAATACATCTTTGTGCATGCCATAGTCATTATACACACCGTACTTCAGCTGCAAACCGAAATTCTCCCAAAACTTTTCATACTGTTCCCGATCATTTTTTAACATATGCAAAAGTTCAGACTTGATCTTCTTTTCAATACGGGAAGCGATGGCTTTTAATTGGCGGTCATGCTGCAGCATCTCACGGGAAATATTTAAGGATAGATCCTGTGAATCCACTAACCCTTTGACAAAGCGGAAATATTCCGGCACCAATTCGCTTGCCTTATCCATGATAAAGACGCCTCTGCTGTATAACTGTAACCCTTTTTCATATTCCTGTGAATAGAAGTTATACGGTGTTTTGCCCGGAATATACAGCAGCGCCGTATAAGAGATCGTACCTTCTACATTGGTATGGATCACTTTCATCGGATCGACATAATCATTGAATTTATTTTTATAAAACTCATTGTATTCCTCATCCGTAATATCTTTTTTATTGCGTTTCCATAACGGCACCATAGAGTTCAAGGTCTTGATGACTTTCTTGGTTTCATACTCATCTTCACTGCCTTCTTTCAATACGCTTTCTTCCACTTCCATCTTGATCGGATAACGAATGTAATCAGAATACTTGCTGATCAGACGTTCTATTTCAAAGGTACTCAGATATTCGCTGTATTTTTCTTCCTCACTGTCATCTTTTAATGTCAAGACGATCTTCGTACCGTGTCCTTCATATTCGCACGGCTCGATCACATAGCCATCACTTGCATCGCTGGACCAGTGATAAGCCTGTGTTTCCCCATATTTGCGGGAATATACATCTACGGCTTTTGCCACCATGAAAGCAGAATAGAAGCCGACACCAAACTGACCGATGATATCGACATCCTCATCTTGTTTTTCCGCTTCGGCCATTTTTTCCTTAAATGCCAATGAACCGCTTTTCGCGATCGTACCTAAATTTTCCTCTAATTCTTCTTTGTTCATACCGATGCCATTATCGGTGATCGTCAAGGTCTTGGCATCTTCTGCTTTCTCAATCGAGATTTCCAGATCATTGCGATCCACATCAGATAAGTTTTCCGTCAAAGAGCGGTAATACAATTTATCGATCGCATCACTCGCATTGGAAATGAGTTCTCGCAAGAAAATCTCCTTATGTGTATAAATAGAGTTAATCATCAAATCGAGCAGTCGTTTTGACTCAGCCTGAAACTGTTTCTTTTCAGCCATATCCTATTCCTCCTTTAGCACTCTTACCATAGGTCTGCTAATAGTATAGTCTTTTTGATTAGCACTGTCAAGCATTTAGTGCTAAAAAGATTCGACATTTCCATACAAAAAGAAACCGATGACAGAAAGAGACAGCCTGATCTGCTCATACAGGCGCTTTCTCTCTTGTATCGATTTCTTTTTTCAGCAGATCTGCCAACCCTCTCTCTATTTTTTTTAATGGATTGGATCTTGTGAGCAATCAATAATAAATAGAACGCTTTACCTGATCGCTCTTTTCTTTTCCTGCCAGCGCTTCTAAGATCGCAAAGCCAAAATCAATCGATGCGGCAGCGCTTCTGCCGGTAATGATCTTATCATCTCTAACTACATACTGATCCACATAAGTGCCGCCAAAATCCTCGTTCATCGATGTAAAGCAGGTGTACTGTTTTCCTTTCAAGTAACCGGCACGTCCTAAAATCGTCGGACTGGCGCACAGTGCACAGACATAGCGTTCCTCTTCTACAAAGGTCTTGATCAGATCTTGTACAGCTGTACTGTTTTCTAATTCCTCATATTGCGGTCCGCCCGGTAAGATCAGCGCATCAAAGTCCTGTGGATGTAATGCATCCATGCTGTGCAGATCGGCGCACGTTAAACCAAAGCGCCCGACCGCCGCGTCTCCTTTCAGTGAATAGATCTGCACATCTACGCCGCCTCGTCTTAAGATCGCATAAGTGCCGACCGTTTCTACTTCTTCAAATCCATTTGTTACTACCATACATGCTTTCATATGCACACCATCTTTTTTGATCTTTCATCGATCAAAAACAGTTCCTTTCTTATTTATTATTATAGCACGTTTCTTGCTTCCATTTCATCATCCAAAGCAGGCGCGCCGTAAAAAAAGCCGAAACACGATTTCACTTGCTGCTTCGACTTTTTACATCACTTTATTGATCATCTGTCTGCTTTCATCAGGAAAAGCTTTCTTGATCCTTTTTCTATCTACCGGCTTACGACTAGGATCCTACTGTTTGATTCCTATTTAAGCCGTTTTCTTAGCATGCGTTTGTTTCATCTTACGCATTGTAGATATCTTCATCCAGCGTGCCTTCTGATTTGGCTACCGCAACCGCAGCCGCCGCATCTCCATACACATTCAAAGAAGTAACCAGCATCTCGATCGGACGGTTGATCGCTAAGATCAAAGAATACGCAAGCAGTGCCGCATCATTGGTATAGCCCATACCGCTCAATACCGTAAACAGAATGATCGCGCCTGCTCCCGGTGCCGCCGGTGTACCGACACTGGCAATCAAAGCCAGTACCGCAATGACAACAATATTACCGATCGTTATTTCATAGCCGGCGCTTCCCGCAATAAAGATTGCCGCAATGACCTGCATGATCGCTGTTCCATCCATATTTACCGTCATACCTAATGGCAGTGTGAACGAAGCCACGTCCTTCGGTACCCCTAATTCTTCAATACAAGTCTGGGTGTTTAACGGCAGCGTTGCCGCAGAAGAAGAAGTGGAGAAGCCAAATAATGCGACCTTAGACATCTTCTTAGTGAACTTAAACGGATTTAATCCGGTAAATACTTTGATAAACAACTCATAACCGACGATCAAGAATACCAGCAGCGTCAGTGTTGTGGCAATGACATATGCGGCAGCCGGTTTCAAATGTTCGATGCCATATACCGCAAAGGTTCTCGTAAGCAGTACAAAGATTGCGGCAGGACCGAATTTCGTAATGACAAAGCTTAGAATGACAGTTACGATGTCATTGATCTCTTCCATGAATTTCTTTAATACCGTTACCTTATCTCCCAGTTTATGCATGGAAAGTCCGAAGGCAACTGCCAAGAACACGATCGACAATACCGCACCGTTATCCGCAAATGCCCCGATAATATTAGATGGAATCGCATTTACGACAACCAGCAAAGGATTGGTACCGGTAGAACCTGCACTTGCGCTCAGATTGCTGACTTCCACATCAAACAGTCCAAAATGATAAACGCTCATACCGACAATTCCGGCAACGATCAATCCCGCAAAAGAAGTAATCAGGAAGTATTTGATCGTTTTATAAGAAATACGCCCTAATTTACGCGTATCGGAAATCGTACACATCGCCAAGGTAATAGAAGTGAATACCATCGGCACGATGACCAACTGTAATGCTTTGATAAATAATTGCCCCAAAATGTAGAAGATACCAAAGGCGTTTGCCCCATCTTCTGCCGTAATATCCTGGAATAAGACTGAGTTGATCGTATTCCAGAGATCTGCCTGTCCGTTTGCCATCATCTGTTCACGGATCAAAATACATCCTGCACCGGCGATCAAACCGAGCACCAGTGCGATCGCCATTTGAATGGCCAGCTTGTTGGCAGCACTGTTTTGTTTTTTCTGTTTCATATGCTTTCCTCCCTTTTGCTATAAAAAAACGCATCTACCAATGGAAGATACGCGTTTGCTCATTGAAAACATATGTGATCTTCCTTGCTTCCCTCTCTGGAGAAACTTAAAGGCATCTTGTTTTTTTACACTTGCAGTATAATCCTGTTTTGCGAATTCGTCAAGTATTCTTTTTTCTTTATTCATCGCTTCTCTTGGCGTTTTCGTCCTTGTTTTGCTTTCTTCTCTTTTTATGCTCTCATTCTTTTATCTTTTTTCTTTGATCAAATGAAATGATTGAAAAAGCGATCGTAAAGAAAACAGAACATAAAAGAAGGCTTTTGTGTGCAGACGCACAAGCCATACCTGCCATTACAAAAGCGCTCCTATTATCTTGATCTTAATGCTTTTCTGATTTAGGATCTTTTACAAATAACAAGATAAATGCTCCGATCAGCATCAGCGGGATCAGTCCCAATATACCTAAATTCGTTTCCCCGGTCATCATGATAATAATGGAAATCGACATCGGCCCTAATATCGCGGAGAATTTGGAAAAGACGGAAAAGAAGCCGAAGTATTCATTGGAATCCTCCTTATTCGGAATCAGCTTCGCAAAATAAGAGCGGGATACAGATTGAATCCCTCCCTGAAACAATCCTACCAATAATGCCACCACCCAGATCAGTGATGGATGATAGGGAATCAAAACACCGGCGATCACGACGCCTAAATAACCGATGATGCCCGCAAAGATCATCTTTTTAGAGCCAAAGCGTTCGATCAGTCTGCCAAAATAGATCGCACTTGGAAAAGCGAGAAGATTGATCAAAATCACGACGACCAGGCTCATGACATCACTGATGCCCATTTCCGTTGCCAGCGAAACCGCCATTTTGATTACGGTATTGACACAGTCGATATAAAAGAAATAAGATAAGCAGAATAAAAAGATATTTTTATTTTGGCGGATATTCTTAAACGTATGCCATAACCGGCCAAAGGATTCTTTTACGACATGATCGACCGGTTCATGGTACTGTTTCTGTTTTACATTTTTTAACATCGGCAAAGAATAGATCGCCCACCAAAGCACTGCCAGCGACATCGAGATAAATACCGCCACCCGATAAGTCAGATCAAAGCCCATGATATGTGCGGTGCCGTTCGCATCGCCAAAAAGCGTTACGATTGCAAAAGGAATGATAAAGATCAAAAACGGCAAAGTGGAACCGATATAGCCCCAGGCATAGCCTGCTGCCGAAACGTAATCTACTCGATCATCATCGCACACATCGACGATGAAAGCATCATAGAAAATGATCGTGCCATTATAACCCAGCATGGCGATACAGAACACGACGATCGCCGTCATATAGTCTATAAAAGGCAAAGCCAAAATAAAACCGGCAATGATCCCGATATAAAGAAAGATCTTAAACAAGCGCATCTTCTGCCCTTTATAATCAGCGACCGTTCCAAGGATCGGCGAGGCAAACGTCAAGATCAGACCATAGATCGTATTGGCCCATCCGACATAGACGCTGCTGTCACCCGGTGTGATCTTTGCGATCAGAAGCGGAAACAAAACCGTCATCGTCGTTAATACCTGCGCTGAATTGCCGACATCATATAAGATCCAGCTAATTTCTTCTTTTGTAAACCCCAGCTTTGTTAAAATTCTTGTAAACATTCTATCTACCTCACAAATTCATTCCGGTTCTATTATAACAGTTATTTTTTTATTCTGCCTACTGTTTTTACAGAGTTTTAACGAAAGCCTTATCTCGATTCTTCTTTCCTGCACCTCTTTTATGCTTGTATGATTTTCCCAATAAAAAGGATTGCCAAGATAAATAAGTTCTGTTATACTATCGAAGTTAGTTAAAACTAACTAAAAGGAGTTGTTATCAATGTTTTCTACCTCACAATTATTGGCATGGCTCGCCGTCTTATGCCTGGTGTTGTTACTGCTGTTGCCATGTTTCACACGATTGGCTGCTCGTTATCCAAAAATGCGCAAGCCGGCTTGCCTCTTAAAACGTATGCATATCCCCTTAGGGATCTTATTGCTTTTATGCAGCGTATTTCATGGAAAACTGGAAAAGCGCTTTTCCTTAGAATCGATCATGATCTTGGTATTATTGGCGCTATTGATCCTGCCTTATCCGCTGCGCCGTCTCTCCCCTTTGCTTTGGCGAAAGGTACACCAGCTTGCATCACTGCTGCTGCTTGCTGCTGTCATTTGGCATATCGCACTGGCTTTATCCTCATAAAGAAGGTGTGCTGTTAGAGAAAATATTTCTAAATCGATCCGATAATAGCTGTTCTTGTAAAGAATGGTCTCCATCTGGAACATCAATTCAAGAAATGTTTTTCTCATCAGGCACACTCTTTTTGTCGGAGCTGTTTCCCCTATTTCCCTAAATTCGTCTGATACGATCGAGCACGGCATAGCTGATCCGGTTATAAAAACCCTCGCCATCCTGATAGGAAGAAATGATTTCCTGTTCATCTATCGCCCCTTGATAAGTGATTGTAACATTCATTTTCCCGTCTGCATCCATCTTTGGTGAAGCAATAGAAACCGTTAAGATCTCTTTGCTTTTATCTTCTGCTGCCAATAAAGGTGATGAAACAGTTGTATGCATGAGCCGATAATCCAAAAGCACTTCCTCCATCGCACCTTTTCCCAACAAAGAAAGCAGGACGCCGCGGCTGCCGCCATCCACGATCATCAATTTAAGACCGCATTCTTGTAAATGGGCGATCGCCGTTTCCTCTAACGACATGCCGTCTATGGAATATACCGCATCTTTTAGAATGGCACAGACCTCTGCCGCACAGGATTCACACATCTGTTCTGCCTGATGCAGCGATGACGCAGAAGCCATGACCCTCACATCAGTGCCATATGGCTTCGCATAGGTCGCGACCGTAGGATTTTTCTGTTCCATATGGCTTTGTAAATATTCACTGATCGTCGATTCTTTTAAGCCATGTGTTTTTACCATGCGGCGTGCATAAAACAGATGGCTCTGTGTCCGTAAAAACGGTGTTACCTCAGTTTCAAACATTGCCCGCATTTCTTTTGGCGGACCGGGCAGGACAATGATATGCTTGTTTTGAACGGTGCAGTGAAATCCCGGTGCTGTGCCGTACTCATTTTCATATACATCACAGCCTTCCGGCACCAAAGCCTGCTTGCGATTATTTTCACTGATCTTCGCATCTTTTACATTCGCCTTTAAGCGCTTTATCAGATTCTCATAAGCTGCCACATCAAACACCAAACGCTGTCCCAGCAGATCAGCGATCACTTCTTTGGTAACATCATCTGCAGTAGGGCCAAGGCCTCCTGTCGTAATGATCAGATCACTTCGGGAAAATGCCAGCTCCAGCGCTGCTTTTAAGCGTTTTGGATTATCGCCGACCACACATGCATGATATAAATTCATGCCTTCTTCTGCCAAACGCTTTGCGATATACGCCGCATTGGTATTGACGATTTCTCCCAGCAGCAATTCTGTTCCGACACAGATCAGTTCTACATCCATACTTTCATCTCCATTATTCATCAAGGCTATTGTATCACATTTCTATTTCTCTGAAGTGTTTTTTCACGATTGCTTTTGACAGGTAATCATTTGTATGCTATACTACCTCTGCATGTAGCGCATCTTAGCGCGCATCGTTAAACTATGCGGGCGTGGCGAAATTGGCAGACGCACCAGACTTAGGATCTGGCGGGCAACCGTGGGGGTTCGAGTCCCTTCGCCCGCACCATTTTTCAGATATTTCCAGTCCATTAAGGGATTGGAGTTTTTTTATAGGCTGCTCCTATGCTTTACATGAAAAAACCCTTTCGACGAAACGCATTGAAAGGATTTTTTATGATATGCCATTTACTTATTTCATTTTTTTATTCACTGCTTCTCTCCAACAAAGAAGTGCAAACGCCGCAACAATAATTGCGATACCGATATAAGGATACTTCATTGCGATCATAACAGCCATGACATCTAAACAGTCATGTCCGACTCCTGCCGCACCGTAAACGGCATAATCAAAAATCGTAAATAAGAATCCTGAGCCGACAATCAGTAAGAATCCATAGACCAACCCGGAAATGACGGCACCGCGGGTTCCACCTCGCGCATTACCGAAAATACCGGCAACGCCCCCAGTGAAGAATGCACCGATGATAGATACGAGCGGAACCACTTTGAATAGTGCGGATGATACGAACATACCGGCGATCATGCCGATTACCGCCGTAACAAACCCGATCATTAAACTATTCGGCGCATAAGCAAATAAAGCAGGAACATCTAGCGCAGGAATCGCACCAGGCACTAATTTGTCAGAGATTCCCTTAAAGGCAGGCACCAATTCGCCAAGGAACATACGAACACCTTGCAATAAGATCAAAATACCGGCTGTGAATCCCAATGCTTTTAAGATGCCATACACGATATAATTCTGATCCCCGGCATATCCGGCAACCGCTTCCGGTCCGGCCAAAATGACAACCAATAAATAGAATACACCCATCACGATCGACACTGACATCGAGGTATCCTTAAAAAATTCAAGCGATTCAGGGAGCTTGATATCCTCTGCATTTTTGTTCTTATCGCCTAACCAGCCACCTACATAAGCAGCCGGAACCGTACCTAACATTGTCAAATGTGCAATAGCGAAATGATCGCTGCCTGTCACTTTGCGAACCGTCGGCTGTCCGATTGCCGGAAGGACAACCATCAGCACCCCCTGCAGCACAGAACCGACAACCATGATCATCGTTTCACTAAATGAAGCCGCATACAAACTGCCGGCAATCGCAACAGATAAGATCCACATCATATGTCCGGTCAAGAAAATATATTTCAGTGGACTGAACCGGGCAATCACCACATTCACAAGGAAACCGACCGCCATAATGATGGCACTGGTACTGGCAATGACCGGCACGGCATTCTGCATGGCGCCGACAACTGCCTCTGAAGAAGTCGCAAATCCTTCCAAATGAAATACTAATGAAAATAAATCTACAAAAGGCGATATTTCCGAAACGATCAAACTGGAACCTGCACTTAATACCAACATTCCCAACGCTGTTTTTACTGTTCCTGAAAATACTTGTCCGACATTTTTCTTTTGCAACAATAATCCGATCAAAGCCACCAGCCCTAATACGATGGCCGGCGTTTTCATGATGTTTAATAAAAAATCTAACATATCCTTTTCCTCCTAGTTATTTTATAAAATCCCATGCTCCTGAAAATACACTTCTAGTTTTTCTTTCGCTTCCTTCACATCCACCATATTTGTCAAATAAACAACATTTTCCTGATCTTGAAAATTCTTCTTGAACTCATTAGTCGTAACGATCAAATCACAAGGTTTTCCTTTCACGGTACCCATATCCCAGTGTTCAATGCCGCATTTGACACCTAACTGCGCACATGCACTGTCTACGGTCATTTTCATAATTAAAGAAGAACCAACGCCAAGCCCACATACTGTAATGATCTTCAACATTTTCTTCACCTCCTCACTTTTTACAGACAGTCGATCAAATCACCATATTGTTTGATATACTCTGCATTGATCGCATCTCCCTTATCAAGATTGCTGCTTACATAAACCGGTGGAATGACACCTTTTTCCACACACAGTTCAACTGTTCTTGCCATGATGCTGTTCATGACCGTCATCCCTAAGATCGTTGATGTTCCTGTAAAATTCGTCTCCATTCCCTCTATGGATAAGCAGGCATCACCGCAAACACACTTCACATCAATTACCACATCTGCCACCTCTCTTAAGTTTTTCCCAGAGCTATGACGGCTCGATACACTTGATGAAAATGCTTTTGAAACCAAAACGATGACCTTCATACCGATTTCTTTTGCGGCAAGCGCCATGTCGATCACTCCGGCATTTCTTCCGGAAATGGATACGATGATCATTGTGTCATCACTCGATACATTTTCCAGCTTTAAGTAATCAGCGCTAAACCCTTCCACACGTTCCTGTAAAGTGCTCAATTTTGCCTTCGGGAACAGTGCCAAATGAGGAATCAGCAACGCATTGACCGGAACCAATCCCCCGGCACGATAAAATACCTCCATGGCAAACATTTGAGAATGTCCGCACCCAAATACATGGATCAATCGCTTTTTACAAACCGATTCGGCACAATATTGAGCCGCTTTTTCGATTGCATCTGCCTCCTCATGCACTTGTCGATCTAATTGATCTTTTAGAATTTCATAATACTCGATCTGTTTCATCTTACCCTCCTAATAGTTTTGTATCATAGCCATGATTTTTTCTTTTGGCTCATTACCTGTTATCGCCTGAATAAAATCTTCATCTTGCAGTATTTGGGCAACGCTCCTGATCATTTCCATATGCGATTGTGCATCTGTCGCCCCAAAAGCGAAGCAACAACTGATCTCCTGATCGTCAAAATCAGAAAATGTGATCGCTTCCCGAAACACGACCAACGAAAGACAAGGCTCCTTCACATTTTCACCCGGCTGCCCATGAAAGAAACACACTTTAGGAACAAGAATCATGTACGGTCCAAATTTCTCTACTGTTTCAATCATAGAAGCAATGAATGCATCGTTTACTTTATCCTTATCCTGCAGAAGCTTCCCTGCAACACGTGCCGCTTCTCGCCAGTCATTGACTTCCTTATCACATAAAACCAAATCTTCTGTTAAATAATCTCTTATCATAGTTCCTCCTCATTTTCATTACACATTATATCGTTATGTCGTTATAACCAGTTTTTACCATAATAATGGGAAGCTATGTTCCCATATTATTGCCCTAATTGAACTGTAAACTCAAAGATGTCTCCTTTCGATACGATCGTCGAATAACAAATCGTTTTGTCATTGCAATAGGATGTTCTTTTTACCAGCAATCCATATTGATTTTTTCGACAATGCAATAAATTACATTCATGGCTGTTAAGCTCGGTCGCTTTGAATGTCTCGATCGCCCGATTGATCTTAACATTGTACTCTTCTTCTAATGTTTTATATAACCCTTTTTTCGTGAAATCAATATTCAGTAAAAACGCGAAAGAATGATATGGAAACCATGCCTTCTCAACCATGACCGCAACATTTTCTGCTAATCGCAGACGTTCCAGAAATACAACTTGTTCTCCCTCTTCTATCCCTAAATGCTTCGCAACTTTATAATCAGCAGGTACTATTTCTCTTTTAATAATCTGTGTCGATGAGATCTTTCCTTGCTTTTCCATCTCTTTTGAGAAGCTATAAACATTATTCAAGCTCTGAACAATGCTTTTATTAGAAACATAAGTACCTTTCCCTTGGCTTTTTTCAATTTTCCCCTTTCTTACTAATTCATCAATAGCGAGGCGAACCGTCATTCTCGAAACATGGTAAATGTTACATAGTTCACGCTCTGAAGGAATGCGATCTCCCTCTTGATAGGTACCATTTTCAATTTGTTCTGCTATTTTTGATGCAAGTTGACAGTAAAGTGGGACTTTGTTAAACGTTTCCTGCAATTTATCAGCCTCCATTTACATAATCAATATAACTCGTTATAACCAGTTTGTCAACATCTTTTCTGCAAACGCTATCATTTTATTTGTATTACTGCTATAATTACATTATAAAATAAATGAAATAAACCTAGCGGGAGGAATCACTATGAAAAAATTAAGCATGTTACTGTTCATTTGTATATTATGCGGATGTTCCGCAAATGATGCAAACGATAAAAAAGCTCCGGATTCAAAACAAGAGCAACCATCCTCAAAGGTTGTCGAGCAACAGGAACAGGAAACACAGGATGAGGATATGATTTATTTTGAACATGAAGGTTATTTTGCTCATGATCTGCGGGATACTGCTTTTGCCTACGAGAACTCCATCGAAGTTGCCATTATTCATGTCGATCGCATTGATGGCGTTGAGACTTACAGCAGTGTTTTCGATGCGTATATTACACCGCAGACTTTCGGGAAAGCAACCATCTTAAAGAGTTTTAAGAATGTTTTGGATGAACAGCAGGAAATCACTTTTTACCGTACCGGCGGAAAAGTGGAATTCAATGAATTTGTGAAAACCCGTCCCGAAAAAGAACAGGAAATGCTGCTGAAAATGGAAAAAAAGCCAAAATATGTAAAAGAATACTTCACAGGCGACATTGATGTGGAAGAAGGAAAGACCTATTTAGCTTATTTAGTGGAAGACAGCGACATTCATAACGACGGCGCTTATGCGATCGTCCATTACCAGACAGGACTAAGAGAAGTAAAGGATACCAAATCACAATCCGGAAGTTCTATACAAGTACGAAATAATTTCACGAATGAATGGGAAAACTTAGATGATATCATTGATTTATGAAAGAGATCGCTATATTGTTGCAGGTGGAAATCACTTTTTGTAAAGCCACTGCAATTACTGTAACACGACAGCGGAGCTGGTAACAGCTCCGTTTTCATTTGTAAATAAACGGATATTCCACAAATACAGAATATCCAAGACAGCGATCGCACATGATCTGATGTTTATTTCTTAAAACGAGCAGGAAAGTAAAATCTCATTTTGCTTATACATGCTTATTTTTGATCTTGTTCCATTGTCTAACTGTTACCCTCCTGCACTTGCGGATGCCGATGATGCAGCGCCGTCATCTTTATCCATGTCGATGATCAGCATCACACAAAGCGCCAGTAAAGCATCTGCTTTCTCAACGATCATCAAATCATAGGTATCCGCCCATGTAAACATCCGCTTTTCGACTTCCGCGATCAAACGATCATTTTGTTTCATGACAAAATCATACGCAAAGAAATTGCCTCTGATTTCCCAGTCTTTCCCTGCAACTTCATATTTTGGCGTCAGCGCAAATCGTTTTCGCACCTCATATGTTTCTTGCGCGATCGTTACAGCATACTTTCGTGTAAACGACCACATCTGTTGTTTGATATCCGCTACTTCTTCTTGCGCCATATTATAGATCTTGACCTTATGCCCGAAAGAAAAGGCTTTCCCAACTGCCTGATAAACCGGATTGCCCGCTTCGTCATAAACATAAAATGATTCTTTCCATGAAAACTTTTCTTTGATACATAAATTCATATACTGCACCTCATTTCCCACTTTCATTTTATCACATCGCATCCATATCTTTAAGAGGAATTGAACAGCGCACATATTCATAAAGTAGAAAAAGTGGTACAATACTAGCAGAAGTGAAAGGAAGATCTTATGTACTGGTATGAACAAGCGAACTGTTATCATCTTTATCCACTAGGCTGTTTTGGATGTGAAAACCATCATATCGCATCATCACAAATAAAACATCGCATGCTGGAATTGATTGATTGGATCCCCCACTTACAGGAACTGGGCATGGATGCGCTCTATTTAGGGCCGATCTTTGAAAGTAAGGAGCATGGCTATGATACCATCGACTATTTTACGATCGATCATCGACTGGGAACAAATGCGGATTTTAAGCAAGTCGTATCTGCTTTTCATCAGGCAGGCATCAAGATCATCTTAGATGGTGTCTTTCATCACGTCGGGCGTGATTTTTTCGCTTTCAAAGATCTATTGCAAAACAAGGAAAGCTCCCTTTACAGAAACTGGTTTGAAGGTGTTGCTTTTACACAGGATTCCCCCTATCATGATGGGTTTTCCTATGCGTGCTGGGAAGGGCATTATAATCTGGTAAAACTGAATTTGGCAAATGAAGAAGTGTTAGACTATCTATTGAAAGCCATACAGATGTGGATAGAGGAATTCCAGATCGATGGGCTCCGTTTGGATGCGGCGAATTGCATTGCCTTTTCGTTCTTTGAACAATTACGTACTTTTGTCAAAGCCAAACGGGCAGATTTTTTCTTGCTTGGAGAAGTGATCCACGGCGATTACAATCGCTGGGCAAATGCGCAGATGCTAGACAGTACGACCAATTATGAAGTTTATAAAGGACTGTATTCCTCTTTTAATTCTCGCAATTTTTTCGAAATCGCTTATTCGCTGAATCGGCAGTTCGGTGATCGCGGTATTTATCGTGGACTTCCGCTTTATCAATTTGTCGATAATCACGATGTTACTCGTATCTGCGATCAATTACAGGATCCTTTTGATCTGCAGGCACTTTATGCTTTATTATTTACCATTCCCGGCATACCGAGCATTTATTACGGCAGTGAATGGGGCATCCATGGAAAAAAAGAATATGGAAGTGATGCTTCCCTGCGCCCGGCAATCGCGATCAAGCAACAAAACCGTTCACATGAGCTGCTTTCTTGGATCAGCGAGCTTGCCCATTTACGCAAAGAGCATCCTGCGCTGATAAGTGGAGATTATGCACAGGTCATCGTCAGAAATGAACAATTTGTATTTCAACGCACATGTCCAAAAGAGCGTTTTTGCGTTGCCTGTAATTTAGATGAGCAGCCTTACACCCTTGCTTTCTCTTCCGATCTGCCGTTATGCGATGTCATTCACCACGCGCTGTATTTCCCTGAAAATGAGGAAATCACTTTGACCTTGCCGCCGAAATCCTGTATTCTGCTTTCTTCTATGCTTGCGGAAGAAAAAGATGATTCTTTGCCGGATGAAGATGCTTTGGTCATGCAGATCAATGAACATGCAAAAGAAAATCTGCCGCAAGCAGAACAGAGCGATCCAAATGAGATCATTATCAATGGAATCTATCGCCATTTTAAGGGAAATCTTTATAAAGTGATCGCACTAGCAACCCATAGTGAGGAAGAAAAGCCTTATGTGATCTATCGGCAGATGTATGGTGATTTTGCCTTGTGGGTGCGCCCGCTGGATATGTTTTTAGAAACCATTGAGCGAGATGGCATGCGCTTTAAGCGATTCCAATTTCTGTTTCGCCAAAATGAAGCCGACCAGCTTACAAAATAGCTGATCGAATGATTTATGACATAAAAACAGCCGTTTTGAGTAAAGCGGTTGTTTCCATTTGCGTTTTCATAACGCAGCTTTGATGTGCTCCGTGATGACATCCATGGCGAACCCAATCATCAATCGTAAATTGTATTTGTGATCGGCACACAGCCCTAAGCACATGACAACGAGCAAAGGCTGCATCACCGATGAAAAGCCGCCATTTGAATAGGATCACAATTCTTTAATTTTATCATTTTTTTACATCCATACTTTTCTGTTAGCAGAAGTGAAAAGCACATGAAACAATAAAAAAGACTGTGTTCTCATATTCTTCACAGTCCGCTTTTTTATAATGGTGACGCGTACGGGATTCGAACCCGTGAATGCATGCGTGAAAGGCATGTGAGTTAACCGTTTCTCCAACGCGCCAGGATCTATGTAAAACGCTGTTGATCAGCGTGCTTGCATATTATAGCAAGTAACCATGCGCCTGTCAATGCTTTTTTTTACTTTTCGAAACATTTTCAGGCGCACTTTTTTACCATCCTTTTGTCCGCCGTTTTAGGCAAAAAAAGAGCCTAGGCTCTGCCAGCAACTCTGTTATTAAAATACGGCAATAACAAAGACTGCTTTCCCTTTCGGCTCTTTCTTGTTCATTTACTGTGGCAGCTCCATTGATGCGATTTCGCACAACGCATCGTAATACCGATAACGCCAGTCTACGCAGGCAAGCGCACTTTTCGCAATCTCTTTTGCTTTCCATAAATCTGTTCCCAAATACACCGAAGCATAACGGTAATAAATATAGTCCTTGATCTGATTGTCTCTGAGCAGATAACGGTAATCTTCATCACCATGCCATTGATCGCCGTGCTTGATATATAGATCCGCAACATCTAATTGCAGTTCCAGCTGCAAATCTCCATACAGATCCGCAAACTGTCCCAATACCTCATACATAAAGTCCTCATAGAACACGACATCCTTGTACTGATACTGCGGCAGCGTCGCATATGCAAATTTCATAAAATGCGCCGGGAAGTCCATTACCGAATGCTTTAACAGTTCTCCTACCTTTTCCAGCGAATCTAAATGATAGCGCTGACCGATTACCAGCAGTTTTTCCATCAAATGAAATTCTTTTAGGTATTCTTCTGAGTTCAAACCGAATTCCTCGCCGGCTTCAAATCCGAGTGATTCATCGATCATCCGGCACAGATCCGCAAAATCAGGCGCACTGATCGGCAGCTGCGATCTGACAAACTGCACTAGCCGCTCTACCAGTTCTCTGTCACAGCCGTCTTTTTCATACGTCGCATCAGCAAACTGCGGTTCTGATTCTTCCACCAGCCGTTTGACAATTTCATCGACATCACGCTCATATGTCAATAATTCTACGACGTCCCAATACTGCTTCGTGAATCCATGTGCATGCAAGACCGCAAAGCAGTCCTCTAGATTCATTAGATCATAGACCGCATCCTTTTCCGCCGCCAACTGCTTCTTTGTTTTTTTCGGCGCTTTCTTCAGCTCGATTGCTTCTTGTTTCTTAGCGGCGATGCGCTTTGGCTCTTTTGCGGCCGCAATCCGTTTTGGAGATGGCTTAGCGGCGATTGCCGGTGCTGCTTTGGCCGTTGTCAGTTTCTTGGCTTCCGGCTTAGCGGCGATCTGCTTTACTTCCGCTTTTGTGCTTTTCCCTTTAGCGCCAGCCTGCTTTGTTTTTTTCACTGCCTGTTCCTTTGTAATTTCCGTCTTTGCTTTCCTCGTCGATGCTTTTGTTTCCGTTTTCATGACTCGTTCTCCTTTTTCCCAAATTGTATCGTGTTTTATACAGTGACATAAAACTGTTCCTTTCTTATATTATAACACTTCCCTATCGAATTTTTAAGAAATATATCAATTTAGAAACAGTACCCGACATTTTCTCATAAAACAACTTCAAAGTGAGAGAAATGAACGTTTTCTGAAAGGGAGTTAAGCAATGTGCCTCCGTTTTCCCTTCCATCACATATTCAAAGGGAGAAACAGAAAAAAATATGATAATTTCACATCTTTTTCTAACAAATAAGTTGATTTTTTTGGTATAAACTATACACTGTAAGAAGAAAGAAGGAATGTACGATGGAAGATTTTAATATAACGGAAGAAACGATCATGCAGGAACCACAGAAACAACCGGAAGAACCAAAACCGAAAAAGGCTAAAAATCCGATGACAAAGAGAGTGCTGAGCGGTGCTGCGATCCTCGCTTTGGGATTTGGCAGCGGAGTCGGCGGCGCATATTGTTACAATGCGCTGAATGATGACAGTACGCCGGTTATTCAAACCAGCACGGCTACCCCTACCTCTGCTAAGACGAGTTCCGGTTTGACTTACACGCAGATCGCAGAGAAAACGATGGACAGCGTCGTTGCCATTCAGACTGAATCAAAGACGACCGGATCTTTTATGCAGGATTATATTACCGAGGGAGCAGGCAGCGGTGTCATTATCTCAAAAGACGGCTATATCGTAACCAATCACCATGTCATTGACGGTGCATCGAAAGTAACGGTTACCTTAAAAAACGGCAAGACCTATAACGCCAAATATGTCGGCAGCGATGAACAAAGCGATCTGGCTGTCATTAAGATCGACGCCGATGATTTAACGCCTGCGGTCTTAGGCGATTCAGATCAATTATCAGTCGGTGATACGGCAGTGGCGATCGGTAATCCTTTGGGAACACTTGGCGGTACCTTTACGACCGGAGTCATTTCCGCTTTAGATCGAGAGCTGACGATCGACGGTGAAACGATGACGCTGATGCAGACCAACGCGGCAATCAATCCCGGCAATTCCGGCGGAGGCTTGTTCGATGCAAACGGCAATCTGATCGGCATTGTCAATGCAAAATCATCAGGAGAAAGCATCGAGGGCCTAGGCTTTGCGATTCCGATCAACGATGCGAAAACAGTGATCGAGGAATTGCTGGAAAACGGCTATGTCACGACACGGGCCAAACTGGGCGTATCAATGGTCGATGTAGAAGATGAAATGACGGCAATGCGTTATGGTGTAAGCAGCTTAGGCGTTTACATCGCACAGGTAGAAAATGGCACTGCTGCTGATGAAGCAGGATTAAAAGTCGGTGATCAGATCATACAGATGGATGGAGAAGAAATCGACAGTGCAAGCGAAGCGAAAAAGATCATTCATGCGCATAAGGCAGGCGATCAGCTGAAAATGATCGTAAAACGCGATGGCAAAGAAATGACCATAACGCTGACTTTAGGCAACAGCGGCAATACCGATACCAATCAATTTTAAGTAAAAAGAACTGCAATTTCTATCGTTGTTTTCGATATCGTTGCAGTTCTTTTACGTTTTTCCATCGAAGCGATGTCCGCATTTGGCACAAGTAATGGTAATCTTTCCTTTTCGCTTCGGTACCCGCAGTTTCTGACCACAGGCAGGGCAGCGGAAGAAGCGATAGGTTTGATGTTCCCGCAAACGGCGCCGTTTCAGCGATATTCGCTCTTTCCAAAGATCATAACAGCGCAAAAAACGCGCATTCTCTTGTGATCGCCGAAAGATATTTTTAGAAAATACCCGCATATAACAAATAACCAGCAGCAGGATCATCATGATGCGAAGCAAGATACTGTCCGCCAAAAACAGCATTCCGATATTTACGATCAATACCATTACCAGAAGCGCGATCGTTAATTGGTCGATTCCGTAGCGCCCTCTCATAAAATTACGAAACATGACAGCTCCACTCCTTATTTTTCCTGCAATGCGATAGATTTGCGAAATACGCCCGGCGTCATATTCTTGATCTTCATAAAGTTGCGAGAAAAGGTTTTCGTATTATTGTAGCCGATTTCAATCGCGATATCGGCAATCGCTTCATCCGTAGAAAGCAGCAGTTCACATGCCTTATTGATGCGCAGCACATTGATCAAGTCATCAAAATTCTTTTCGACCTGCATGATCAAAATGCGGTTTAATTCCACAATGCTGAGCTGAAAACGGCTGGCTACCGAAGCCACATTCATATCTTCCTGATCAAAATTGTTATGAATATAAGTAATGATCTCATAGGACAGCTGCCTTTCCTTTTCTTTGACGATGCGATTCATCTTGCGATAGATCTTACGATATTCATTCGGCGTCGTTCCTATCCGAGAAGCAAACACCTTTGAGATGTGTGAAGCATCGACATAGCCGGTGATTGCCGCAATTTCATTGAGCGTTAGATCTGTATACATCAAAAAGGTAATGGCTTTTTCAATTCGGATCTCGTTCAATAGATCATTAAAGGTCAAACCTGTCGTATCCTGAATATACTTGCTGATGGCAGATTCACTCATATAAAACAGATCGGACATTCGATTCAGTGTCAGCTTCTCACTGGCATGAGAATAAATGTATTTCAACATCTGATTTTTATCATCACTTTTCTCCAGACGTCTGCCTTCCATTTGGCTCTTATTCATTACTCTTTTGAAAATTACGATCAGCTCGATCACTTTGCTGATGACAAAAATGTTGCCCATTTCTTCCTCATTGGTTTCTTCCATAAACGATTCCATGCCTACTTCACTTCGAATATCCCGCAAGATATAGCGAATCTGATTGGCTTCATCACTGTTGCAGTAGACGACCGGATGCTTCGTGATCGAATCAATGATATCCAGAATCTCATTATCCGTATTATACAGCGTTTTGATAATGTTATTCGTAACCTCCGAATTATACACGATCCGATAGTTTTGAAGCGGTTCCTCGACTGCGGAAATCTTCGTGATCTCCCATGGCATGATGGCTACCAGTGTATAAGGTTTGATTTCATATTCGATATCGTCTACGACGAGCCTCCCATGCCCTTTCATGAAAAACAAAAAGCGGGCAGTCTGATGGATCAGCGGCTTTGTGGGCGCTTCTGTTACTTCCATATCAAAACCGCAGAATTTTTTGCGGTCATAATTAGAACAGAACTGATTTTGAATTTCAATTAGTTTTGACATAACTGCTACCTCTATTTTTTTTCATTATAACATAAAAAAACCGGAAAGTTCCGGTTTTTTATATACTATGATTATTTTACAGCATCATCATTGCAACAGATAGGATAATGATATCGATGACAAGCAACATTAAGAGCAGCTTAGCCGTAAACTTGATCCAAGTCGTCCATTCCACACGGGATGTCTGAAGACCACCCATTACGACACCGGAAGTCGGTGTAATAAAGTTTACCAAACCACAGGCAGCTACGAAAATCATGATCATGACTTCCGGACTCAGGCTGAGTTTTGCGGCCAGCGGTCCAAATACCGGAAGGGAACCGGATGCAAGTCCTGAAGTAGAAGGAATTAAGAAGGACAATCCTAAATATACAATGTATGACATACTTGCAAATAATCCGGAGTTAACGCCTTGTAATGCATTCGCTGCCGCAGTCAGGATATAGTCCTGCAAGCCGGTTTCCGACATCAAGATAGAGATACCGCGCGCAACGCCTACGACCAATGCAACAGATACCATGTCCGCAACACCGGAGATGAAAGAATCAACGATTTCTTTTTCTTTCAGTCCATATACCAGACCGACAATGATTGCCATTAAGAAGAACCATAGCTGTAAATCCTGGAAGTACCATTGACCTAACGGTAAACCAGTCAGCCAACCGGTCCAGCTATCGAAGATCGTAATGCCGAATGAACCCCAAGGAATCATACCGAGGATCATTACAACAAACGCAAATGCAAAGATGACCATGACTGCTTTTCGTTTGCCGGTAAATTCCAGCACTTCTTCATTGTCGCCTTTTCCGTATTCTTTTTCCGAATCGGCAACTTCTTCCGCGCTTAACAATGTCGCTGCTTTATTCGCCTGTACTTTCTTTGCATAACGCATAACATACCAAGTACATACAACATAAGCAGTCAGCCACAAGATCAAGCCGAGTCCGATCAGGATAGCCTGATTTGCCACAAATCCCTCACCCATTGCACTGGTAACGGCATCAACGCCGGCACCGACCGCAAACGGATTGACCGTAGAACCCAGACATCCAAGTGCTGCACCGATCAAAATAACGGAGCATCCGGTCAAAGCATCGAAACCTGCGGCCATCATCGTCGCAACGATCATCGGATAGAAACCGATCGTTTCTTCCGCCATACCGTATGAAGTTCCGCCTAATGAGAATACAAACATCAGCACCGGAATCATCATGATTTCTTTGCCTTTCATTCTGGCTACCAACCTGGCGATACCGGCATCAAGAGCACCGGTCTTCGTAACAACGCCAAGGAAACCACCCAGAACCATAACGAAGAAGGATACATCAATCGCATCGACCATTCCTTTCGGAGCGGCCATGAATAATTGATGCAGCTTCGCAGGTGTTACGCTGCCGCCGATAAACTGTGTTACGATCCATAATATGATGATGATCAAAAATAACACGGTGAAGGCGGAAGGCATCTTAAACCCTTTTCTCTTTTCCATAATCCGTCCTCTCTTTCTTTATATTTGATTGAATTTTGGATAAATTGATCGTGATACTATTTTCTGATGATAGTACCTGTTTCCCCATGCAGCGCATCCTTCGCTCTTTGCAGTGAAGTAATCAGCGCCACGCCGTCCGGATTATTTTCCACAAAATCCAGACATGCTTCTACTTTCGGCAACATGCTGCCAGGTGCAAAATGGCCTTCGTCGATATATTGTTTTGCCTGTGCAACATTGATTTCTGCCAGTTCCTGCTGGTTTGGTTTATTGAAATTGATGCAGACGCGGTCTACTGCCGTTAAGATCACCAGCATATCCGCTTTCATATCCATTGCCAATTTGGCGCTGGAACGGTCTTTATCAATGACGGAAGCAACACCTTTTAAGCCGTCTGCGCTTTCCACGACCGGAATACCGCCGCCGCCGACCGTAATCACGATATTGCCTGCTTCTACCAGCTGATTCACCATATCCAGTTCTACGATGCGTACCGGTTTCGGACTAGGTACCACACGACGATAACCACGTCCGGCATCTTCTTTCATCGTAAAGCCTTTTTCTGCCGCCAACTGATCAGCGGTTTCTTTGTCATAGAACATTCCTACCGGTTTTGTAGGGTTCTTAAATGCTTCATCCGCAGCGTCTACCACGACTTGAGTAACGATTGCGGCACAGCCTTTTTGAATCTTGTTTCTACGCAGTTCTTCCTGAATCGCCTGCTGTAAGTGATAACCGATATAGCCTTGGCTCATTGCCCCGCATTCAGGGAACGGCATCGAAGGAGTCCCTGCTCCTCCGTTTGCCGCATAATCCATAGCCAAGTTAATCATGCCGACCTGCGGACCATTTCCATGTCCGATGATCACATCGTTGCCCTCTTTTACCAGATCAACGATCGCTTTCGCTGTGTCTTTCACTAATTCCAGCTGTTCTTCAGGCGTATTTCCTAAAGCGTTCCCGCCAAGTGCGATGACTAACTTTTTTCCCATGCTCGATCACCTGATTACATCAAAGTCGCATACATGATCGCTTTGATTGAATGCATACGGTTTTCTGCTTCGTCAAATACTTTTGACTGGCGAGATAAGAATACTTCATCAGTAACTTCCATTTCCGGCAGACCGAATTTTTCATGGATATCCTGTCCCACTGTTGTATGCAGGTCATGGAAAGAAGGCAAGCAGTGCATGAAGATCGCATCCGGCGCTGCCATAGCCATTACTTCTTTGTTTACCTGATATGGACTTAACAGTTTGATACGTTCTTCCCAAACAGAATCCGGTTCACCCATGGATACCCAAATATCCGTATAGATCGCATGTGCACCGGTTGCACCGACTTTTACATCATCGGTCAATGTGATCGTCGAACCGTTTTCCGCTGCGATCTTTTTGCAGGTTTCTACCAGATCTTCAGCAGGCATCTGTTCTTTTGGTCCACATGCGGTAAAGTTAATACCCAGTTTTGCACATACGACCATCAAAGAGTTGCCGACATTGTTGCGCGCATCTCCGAAGAAGGTGAAGTTCAGACCTTTTAATCTGCCGAAGTTTTCTTCGATCGTCATCATATCGGCGATCATCTGTGTTGGGTGGAACATGTCAGTCAAACCGTTCCATACCGGAACACCGGCATTTTCCGCTAATGTCTCTACCATTTCCTGAGAGAAACCGCGGTATTCGATACCATCATAGAAACGTCCTAATACTTTCGCTGTATCTTCGATCGATTCTTTTTTGCCCATCTGTGAAGAACCCGGATCCAGGTAGGTAACGCCCATACCTAATTCATAGCCGGCTACTTCAAAAGAGCAGCGGGTACGCGTAGATGTTTTTTCAAACAGCAGCACGATATTTTTTCCTTCTAAATATTTGTGCGGTGTACGCGTCAGTTTCAAGCGTTTCATTTCTTTAGAAAGCTCGATCAGATACAAAATTTCTTCTGTTGAATAGTCTAATAATTTCAAAAAGTTTCTTCCACGTAAATTAACTGGCATTTTTCTTAATCTCCTTTTCTTAATTCTTACTTTCGTCGCTTATCGGTAAGTCGCTCTTACCATTCTACTTCTTCACGCACCAACGGCATGGACATACATCTAGGACCACCGCGTCCTCTTGACAGTTCGGCACTCGGCATTTCCAATACGGTCAATCCTTTTTCTTTCAGCAGCGCATTGGTCACATCGTTACGTTCGTAAACAACGATCACACCCGGTGCGATACATAATGTATTAGAACCGTCATTCCACTGTTCGCGTTCTGCCGCGATCTTGTCGCCGCCGGCACACATGATCAGTTCTACCTTCGGAATGCCTAAATATCTAGCTAAGATATTTTCCAGCTTGTCGTTCATTTCTTTTACCAGCACTTCATTGCTGTTGTCTGGATCAGCAGTGATCTCAAACACCTGAAGCGGTCCCATGATACCCGGATGCACGGTAAACTTATCTTTATCGATCTGTGTGAATACCGTATCCAAGTGCATGAAGGCACGGCTGTTAGGAATGTTGAACGCCAAGATCGTATCGATCTTCGCATCTTTATGTGAGAACAGATTTTTCGCGATCATTTCGATTGCGTCTGCCTGTGTTCTCTGAGAAATACCGATTGCCAGAACATGATCGTTCAGGTTCAGGATATCGCCACCTTCGATATGGAATGGATTATAACGGTCAAAGTATTTGTCTACCTGTCCCTTGTATTCCGGATGATGATCGAAAATGTATTCCGCATAGATCGTTTCACGATTACGGGTAACTGAATACATACGGTTCAAAGAAACACCGTTGCCGATCGATCCGAATGGATCGCGGGTAAAGTATAAGTTCGGCATCGGATCAGCGATAAAGTTGCTTTCATCGCTTACCAGATCGACCAGTGAATTTTCAATGTTGCGCAGCTTGGAATCCAGCTCGTTTACATTGATGCCTTCCATCGTCTTTAAGATCAATTCTTTATTATCATCGTATGAATTTAAGAAATCATATACGATCTTTTTATATTTTTCAGTCTTGATACCGGCTTCGTCGATGAACTGTTTTAAGAATTGTTCACGCAGTCCCGGGTTTGCAGCAAGTGTCTCAGCCATTAAATCTTCCAGATAAACAACTTCAACACCATTGTCGCGCAGGATCTTGGCGAATGCATCATGCTCCTCCTGTGCCACTTTTAAGAAAGGAATATCATCGAATAATAATCTTTCCAGAGTGTCTGGTGTCAAGTTCAATAACTCTCTACCAGGCCTGTGCAAAAGCACTTTTTTAAGCTTGCCGATTTCGCTTGTTACATGAATTGCTGTCATAATGTACTAATCTCTCCTTCTTCTACTCATGTAGACCATAATGACTGTGCTCTGCTTTGTCAATCCCACTATTTCACAAATGGTAATCGCTTACAGAAACTGAAAAATGAAATTCTACAACTACCGCGGAATGTTGTAAGGGTTTCACTCCCTTTACACGTTTATCTTACACTTTCCTTCATCCCCTTGTAGGACATTTCGCCTAGTCTGAGATTGTATATTCTCCAAAATCATCGTCAAATCGCCTAAAAAAACCTATTTTTACTGAAAAATACGGCATTTTCATCAATGTAAAGGCTTTCATTTGCCGTTCTGCACCTCATTATGACAATCGCATCAAGATAAACACCTCTTACGATCCTGCCGGTTCAAATGGTATCACACTGCTTTCAAGCCGCACGGATACCATTACTAACATGGCAGAACCGCGCTTATTTATACATAATTCCAATTATTAACACACTTGTGAAAATAAATATTTTTATCACATTTACAAGACGGTTTTCTCCGTATTCCTATCCTTTCTTTTATCCTTATGCAGCGAATATAAAACGGTTCGTGCGTTTTCCTTTGCTTTTTTTCAAAACATACGGCATGCGCGTTTCTATCCTTTGCTTCGGTACAAAAAAACAGTGAACGCGCGTTCACTGCTCTTTTCTATTACATTCTTTCCGGTGCGCTGACACCAACCAGATCCAACGCATTGGCTAACGTGATCTTGGTCGCATTCAACAATGCCAGACGTTCATTGGAAAGCTCCGGATTCTTGTCATCCAGCACCTTGCAGGCATTGTAGAAGCTATGGAAGTGCTGTGCCAGCTTCTGAATATAGTTGCATACTTTATTCGGCTGACGAGTAAGCGCCGCATCGGCAACCATTTCCGGGAACTCGGCGATCAGCTTCAATAACGCCTTTTCCTTTTCACTTGTCAAACGTGTATATTCGTTTACTTCCTTTAAGGCAGGCGCCTGCCGCAGGATCGAGCACATACGTGCATGTGCATATTGTGCATAGTAAACCGGATTGTCATTGCTCTTCCGTTTTGCCAAGGCGATATCAAAATCCATATGCGTATCTACCGCTTTGGATACGAACAGGTAACGCGCCGCATCGGCACCGACTTCATCAACCAGCTCGCGAATCGTGATCGCATTGCCGGCACGCTTCGACATTTTTACCTCTTTGCCGTCTTCCACCAAACGCACCATCTGGATGATATCTACTTCCATATCATCCCAGCCATATCCCATCGCATGGATCGCTGTTTTCATACGGGCGATATAACCATGGTGATCCGCACCCCAAAGATTTACCATCTTCGGATAGCCGCGGGCGATCTTATCCATGTGATTGGCAATATCCGGTGCAAAATAAGTGTAAGTACCATCCTGCTTGCGCAGTACACGGTCTTTATCATCACGTCCAAACTCGGTCGTCTTGAACCAGACAGCGCCATCCTTTTCGTAAGTCAGCCCCATGTCTTCCATCTTTTTCAAAGTTTCCTCTACCAGACCGCGGTCATATAAACTCTGTTCAGAGATCCAAGAATCAAAATGTACGCGGAAGTAATCCAGATCGCGCTTGATCTTGTCCAATTCCAGACGGATTCCTTCCTTGCGGAAATGCTGCAGGCGTTCTTCTTCCTGATCGGCCGAAACATTGACCCACTTATCGCCTTCCTGTTCTTTTACGATCTTGGCGATATCCGCAACATCCTGCCCGTGGTAACCGTCCTCCGGCAATGCGGCATCAATGCCGAACAACTGTAAATAACGTGCCAGCAGGGACTGTCCCAGCTTGGTGATCTGCACGCCCGCATCATTCACATAGAACTCGCGCAGGCAGTTATAGCCCGATTTATTTAACAGACGCGTAATGCAATCGCCCCACGCCGCACCGCGCGCATGACCCAAATGCAGATCGCCGGTCGGGTTCGCAGATACATATTCGACGAGGATCGATACACCTTTCCCGCTTTCATTTTCCCCAAAATGTTCCCCTTCTTTTAATACGGTATGGATTACATCGGCAATTTTTGATTTCTTGATCCTGAAGTTGATGAAACCTGCACCTGCTACTTCGGCGCTTTCTACAAACGGACTTGCTTCCTTGATCGCTTCCAACATTCCTTCCGCAATCGCACGCGGACTGTTATGCAGCTGCTTTGCCAAACGCATTGCCACATTTGTAGAATAATCTCCCATATCGGGATTTTTCGGGATTTCGATTACGACAAAGTCGTTTTCTACTTCCAAGTCATATACTTGTTTCAAAGCCGACTTGATCCCTTGTTTCAATTCAGTTTCAATCAAACTCATATCAATATCCTCCATTTTCTTAAACGCTCATATTATACTATACTTATACACAAAATACTACCTATTATGAGAAGAAAAAAACACGCCTTTTCTCGACACCTGCACCACGATCAAACACTTTTATGCCCCTTGATGCACCATTGACGTCCCATATCTTTTGCGTGCATAAAAAAACTCCTCTTTCGAGAAGCATTTTTCTAAATGGCGCGCCCAGTAGGAATCGAACCCGCAACCTTTTGATCCGTAGTCAAACGCTCTATCCAGTTGAGCTATGGGCGCATGTTGCTATACCTTGAGTACGTTTATTATCTTACTACATGTTTTCTAAAAATGCAAGGACTTTTTTCCAATTTTATCGCTGTCTGCCGGATTTTCGCTTTCCCCTCTGCATCATCTTTTCTAAGCGTTAGATATAAAACGTCTTTTTGTTTCGCTTTTCTTATTCTACAGCCTATCTACAAAAGTATTTCCGCTCTTTTTCATTAGCCGATCATACAAACAGCCGCTTTCTTCCACAATAAAAAAACGCACATGCCGTGCGATCTGAAACAACTGGTCGGGATGACAGGATTTGAACCTGCGACCCCTTCGTCCCGAACGAAGTGCACTACCAAGCTGTGCTACATCCCGATATGCCATTATTCTAAACAATTTCCATAAAAAATGCAATAACAAATCTCATTCTTTTCGCAAATCCCATAGAAAATTTGGCATGCAATGAAACAGTCCCATAAAAAAAGTTCCGCATCGGAACATTTCTATTAACTGGCGGTCCAGATGGGACTCGAACCCACGATCTCCTCCGTGACAGGGAGGCATGTTAACCACTACACCACTGGACCATCTTTTATCGACTGCTTGCTTATTATAACATAACGCAACCATTTGTCAATGACTTTTTTTACTTTTATTATCATAATGGCGGAGATGGAGGGATTTGAACCCTCGCGCCAGTTTCCCGACCTATGCCCTTAGCAGGGGCACCTCTTCAGCCACTTGAGTACATCTCCGTTTCTGAACCATTACTGATAATGCTCGTATATAATATCATGTTTCACTATAATTGGCAATAGGCTTTGAGAACTTTTTTACGCGTTTCCCAAAGCCTGATTTACCTGTATCAAGAACCGATATTTCGCTCTAAACCAAGCGATATTTTGATCGCCTGATCAACCTTTTCCAATGTTTCGCCGCTTAGATGACAAAGCCATTGTCCCAGCCTTTTTTTGTCGATCGTACGTACCTGCTCACATAAGATCATCGATACATAATGCAAAGCGTCATCGGAAAAGATCACATGGGTGGGGATGGGCGGCTTGCTCATACGCGTGGATACCGGCGCGACGATGACCGTTTTGGAATAACGGTTTCCTTTGTCGTTTTGGATGATGACCACTGGGCGCATACCGCCCTGTTCACTGCCCACTACCGGCGAAAGATCCGCATAATATACATCTCCGCGTCTGATCATTATTTCATCACTGCCACCTGCATGCTGGAAATGACCCGCATCATTTCCTCCAAAGACAGATCATCGCTGAATACGCTGAATTCCACCCCATTTTGAATCGCACTCATATGATTGCCGTCATAAAAGCCGATCAGATCCAGCGCATCGACCATTTCACCGCTCATCAGCACCACTTCTGTTTCTTCTGCAGGCGCATAAACGCTTTGAATGACCGTAAAGTTCTTATCCCCCGTATACTCCATGACATAACGCTTTTTATCACCGGTTTCCACCACACTGCGGTTTTGCAGGACCGCATCAAACACCTGCATCGGATAAAGCGGAAGATCGGCTTCGCTGATGGTGGCAGCCGCTGTTTTCTGCTCCAGCTTCTTCGGCGTCTCAAATACGCTGTCCTTTACCTTTTTGTTATAAGTGCAGGTATGAAAAACCAACTTCATCTGTGTGCTGTTATCTTTGTCAAAAATCTGGATCCATTTGATCTTGCCTTCTTCATCAAACATCATCTCCTGTTTGGCAAAAGTCGGATTATTGGGATAGTCCACCTCGCTTTTCACTAAGTAACCTTCTTTTTCCTCACTGATTTCCGCCTTTTCACTGTTCACGATCTCTGCCATTGACTGAAGCAGATAAGGCTTCGGGGTATTGAGCGGCCAATCCCCTTCAAACTGAAACACTTGATTCAGGCTCGGCGTTGCCACGAATACACCGTCTTGATTGCGAATGATGGTCTGTTCCTGATTCAGCTCCTTATCATAGAGCGATACCCGAAACAGATCCTGCTTTTCCTTTTTCTGATAGGCGACAGACAGTGCAAAGCTCTTTATGTCTTCCCCTTTGGTAATTTCCATATCGCCTTCTAATTCATAAGATGTCAGATCCTGCATCACATCGTCAAAGCGATCCTCAAAAGACTGCGGTTTCCACATCAACAATAACAATACGACCAAAACGAGCGCACTGATGCCCGCAATAAGTTTTGCTTTCATTTCGTTCTCCTTTCTTCACCTTTAATTTATGCCAAATCTGTCGATAAAATACATAATCAAAGGAAAAGAAATCATAGAGTAATAAGGGTGATAGCATGAATCTTTTACAAAAGAGCGCTCTGTTTCTTTCCATTCTTTTAGGCGTCCAGGGAGGCCTTTATCTGCTGTTTGATTTTGATCTGGGAATTTATGAAATCATGGGGCATCATGGCATGCGCATGGCATATGGAGCGCTGCTCTTAGTCGGCGCATTTAGCAATCTCACACTGTTTCGCAAACGCTGAAATGCACATGAAACATGTTTTATCTTTTTGCATCTTTCCATGATCGTTTCCCTATTCTTTTCCACACCGCCTTTTGCCGGCTGATTTCCCTTGCAAAAAACAAAAAAAGGAAAGCATTCCGGCATTTCCTTCTGTTTGATCCAATCATTTTCAATAAGACTATAAGACCGTAAAGCCGATATCGGAGATCGTCTTTTTCGCAACATTGATCATGTCCGCATCGCCGTACACGATCACTGCTTTCTGCTCCAGATTGACTTCAAAATCCACTCTTGTCTGCTTCAGCGCATTCTCGATTTTCTTGGCACAGTTTTCACAGGCCATATCGCTTACCATTAAAATATGCTTTTTCATCATACTCACCTCGCTTTATTATTATAGCACGCAAGATGAAAAAATGCGCGGCAATTTCACTTTCCGATCACCAAAAATCATCAGGAACCGATCCATGTTCCCTCCTCTTTCGAGAAAGTACCTTTTACATAAATGCGAATGTGATGATCACGCGCATATACGACACAGCGATCATGCAGCACCCGTGAATGCAAAGCAAGCATGCTTCCATAGCTCAGATATTCATATTTGCGTGCGTTCTTTTGCTGCTTGGGATCTTCTACATAGACGCCGTTTACATCGGTATAGATGATCGCTTCCTTTAATCCCAGCATATCGGCGAACAAGACCGCGCTGTAATCACTTCCTCCTCTGCCCAGCGTCGTTACCTCCATCTCCTCATCAATGGCGATAAAGCCGCCGACCACCACGACATCAAACTGTTCCAATGCTTTTAAGATACCGCTTGGATCCATATATTTGACCTGTGCATAATCATAGTGCTGATCGCTGATGATCCCCGCTTCCAGAAAAGAAAGGGTACAGGCGCTGATTCCTTCTTCCAGCAGCTCCGCACACAAGGTCAAGGCAGACAACTGTTCCCCGATCGACACGAGGGAAGCCTGTTCTTTTTTCCGCATTTTCAGTGAACCGAGGGAAAGCAGGGTATCTGTCGCATAAGGATCGCGAAATCTGCCCATCGCAGAAACAACGACGACCAGCTTTGCTTTCTCCCGCTGCGTTTTGATATGTGCGATGACTGCTTTTCGCGTCGTGCGTGTACGCATTGAAGTGCCGCCGAATTTCAGCACCTGAAGCGGCATGGACGCATCTGTCCGCATGAACCGACCGTTTTTCTCCTTCACTTCCATAACCCCCATATCTGTTCTAAACTATGCGTAAAAAGCAAAGGAGGCTGGGCAATTTTCCTATATGGATCGTTACTTCGTCAAGATGCGTTTTGTCAATTTGCGATAGATCGGCAACATATCTTGTTCCCGTATCACTTCCTCATAGTGGTCGATCGCAAACCATTTGACCCCGCTGTTTTCATCCGGCTTGATACGCAAAGGGCTTCGATCATCCGCCATCAGTGCATAAGTAACATTCAAATGCAGGTGAGCGTTCACGGCTTTCCCGTTTTTGCGATGCGCAAATACCGGTGCGATCTCGCAGGAAAGCGGCTTTTCATCCAGCACGGTAAATGCTTCCAGTCCGGTTTCTTCCCTTGCTTCCTTTAACGCACAGGCAAGCAGATCCCGTTCTCCGTCCGCATGGCCCCCGCACCAGCCCCATGAATCATAAATATTATGATAGATCAACAATACTTTATTTTTATCTTGATTGACGATCCATGCCGAAGCGGTGAAATGGGCAATGCGATTGCTTCGCAAAAATGCGTCGTCATGCTCCTTCAAATATGCGATCATGACCGCTTGATCCGCCTGTTCCGTTTCATCATAAGGAACCAGCGCTTCCAACTGTTTTAACAATTCCATCTCGATCATCCTTTCAGCCATAAGGCAACGGCATCTTTATAGCGCTGATAAGCGCTTGGCAAAGCATACTGTTTATTTAACGTATCCAGATCCACCCATATGCCATCTTGATCAAAGGGTTCCTGCAAGATCGCCAGCCAGCCGTTCATATGCCATTCCAAATGGGTAAAGATATGCTTTGCTTTGCCTAAAGGTACTAATTGCTTTAAGCGAGCAGCTTCTTGCAGCTTGTTCGTTAATTGCGCTTCCTCATAAACGCCTTCATAAACATCGAATTCGTAAAGGGAAGCCAATAAACCGCCGGCTTCACGTTTGCGCAAGTGAAGCTGATCTTCATAAAGATAAACGACAACCGTTTTTTGTTCGATACGGCGTTTTTTCTTGGCGCTTTTGACCGGCAGTTTTGAGGTGATGCCCAGCCGATGCGCTTCGCAGAACGATGCCAACGGGCATAAGGAACAATGGGGAGCGCCGTTTGGCACACAGATGAGCGCCCCCAGTTCCATGATCGCCTGATTAAAGATGCCGGCACCGCACGCTGGCACATATTGCATGACGACGGCTTCAAAATGTTTTTTCGCTGCCGCTTTGGCAATATCGCTTTCATCATTACACAAGCGGGAAAACACCCGCATGACATTGCCGTCTACCGCACACACCGGCAGGTCATAAGCAATCGAAGCGATGGCGCCTGCCGTATAGCTGCCGATCCCGGGCAGTTTTTGTAATTCCTCATAATCAGCAGGCAAACAGCCGTCATAGTTTTCCATACAGATCTGTGCGCATTTTTTCATGTTCATGACCCGATTATAATAGCCCAGTCCTTCCCACAGCTTATGCAGCTCTGTCTCATCAGCCATTGCTAAATGTCTTAATGTCGGCAGCGCTTCCATAAAACGCGCATAATAGCCTTTGACCGCCTCTACCCGCGTCTGCTGCAGCATGATCTCGCTTACCCAGATCCGATAAGCATCCTGATCTCTGCGCCATGCCAGATCTCGTTTATTTTCTTCATACCACTCCATTAGAGCCGTTGTGATGCTTTGTTTCATGCCCTTCTCTCTTTGTTTCATGCTCTTCTCTCCTTAAAAGAAAGCCTCTCTGTAAAGAAAGGCTTGTTGATCATGCCAATTTCAGGGCGGCCTCTAACGCCACCTCCATCATATTGGTAAATGAATTTTCTCGCTGCTTTGCCGTAGTCTCTTCATGCGTTACCAAAGAATCGGATATCGTCAAAAGACAAGCCGCATGTTTTCCCAGCACTTTGGCATTGTGAAACAGCGCAAAGCTTTCCATTTCCACACAGACACAGCCATGCTTTGCATAAAACTCCCGATGGCCATCCACATTCGCTTCATGATAGAACACATCGCTGGAATGAATACAGGCTTCCGTTAATGGTTTTTGCAAGGAAGCAGCTGCTTCTTTGATCGCTGCGTTTACCCGTGCACTTGGTTTCTGCAGCGTTTCATCATCGCCGCTTTGGGCAAGCGCAAAGGTGGATTCGCTCCATGCCTCGCTTGCTAATACCAGATCGAATAAATGCAGTTCCTCGGTATAAGCGCCGGCGCTGCCGATGCGGATGATGCACTCCACATCATAGTGAGAGAACAGTTCATAGGAGTAAATGCCGATCGAAGGCATCCCCATGCCGCTTCCCATAACGGAAATGCGTGTTCCTTTATAAGTTCCGGTATAGCCGTACATATTGCGCACGGTATTGAACATCGTCGGATCTTCTAAAAATGTTTCGGCAATGTATTTGGCGCGCAGCGGATCTCCCGGCATCAGCACCACTTTAGCGATCTCGCCGTTTGCTGCCTGATTATGCGGTGTAGACATATAACAACCTCCTTTTTCTGATGAGCCTTATGCTCTTGGTTTCATTATAACATAAAGTATTGGCACTTCAAGAAAAAAGGGTTATACTAAAACATAAAGGAGTGTGATACGATGAAACGAAATGAGATCGAAACCAAGTACACTTGGGATCTAACCAAACTATTCCCCGATCAGCAGGCTTTTGACAATGCGCTTGCCAAGGCCAAACAAGGATTAGCGGCGCTGATCGCGATGAAAGGACATCTGGCAGATACCAAAGACCATTTTATCTGCTATATGGAAACAAAGGAGGATATGGAGCGCTATCTGGAACAGTGCATCGTCTATGCGAATATGAGCTGTGATGTAGAGCCATCCATTCCCCAAAATACGATGAATAAAGCCGCAGCGATGCAGGTGTATCAGCAGGCGATGACCGGCTTGAGCTTTTGTGATGTAGAACTGATCGAAGCAAAAGAAGCGATCGACTCTTATTTGCAGGATGAGGCATGTTCGGATTTCCGCTATCCGATGAGCGAGCTGTTTCGCACCATTCCACATCGTCTCGACGTGGAAAAAGAACAACTGTTGGCAGAGATCGGTGAAATCGCCACAGCCCCTGCTCAGATCTATGACGCATTCAGAATGCGTTTTGATCCGGTCATGGTAGATGGAGAAGAGCAGTTTTTAAGTGATGCGACCTATACCTCTTTCTTATTTCACCCTGATGTCGAGGTCCGTAAACAAGCTTTTACGAATCTGTATCAGGAATACGAGCGTTATGGCAATGCGTTCGCCCAGATGCTGAAAGGGCATGCGAAAGGACAGGTGTTTAACGCCAAAATGCGTAACTTTTCATCGGCGCTGGAAGCAAGTTTATTCGCAGACGGCGCGGATCAAACGCTGTATGACAAAGTGCTGCATATGGCAAATGAAAAATACAAGCAGGCGCGTCATGACTTTTTTGCCTTCCGTAAAGAACAACTGGGATTAAAAGAACAGCACACATATGACTTACTGCTTCCTTATATCAAGGACGTCAATGTTTCCTATACGATCGAAGAAAGCTTTGACATCATTCGCAAAGCGCTGGCGCCGTTAGGCGAAACCTATGGAAAACTATTGACGCGTGCGCAGGAAGAACGCTGGGTAGACTGCTTCCCGCATGAACAGAAAGTCGGCGGCGCTTATTCCGGCGGCTGTCATGATTCCCTTCCTTATATCTTAACAAATTTTACGGGCAATTATGATTCCCTCAGCACCCTGGCGCATGAACTGGGCCATTCGATGCACTCTTATTTCTCCCGCACCACCCAGCGCCCGCTGCTGTCCGATTATCGTATCTTTGTGGCGGAGGTTGCCAGCACGGTCAATGAGATCTTGTTAAACAATTATCTGCTGAAGACAAGCGATGATCGCCAGTATCGCAAATACATCTTGGCAAACCTGCTGGAACAGCTGGTCGGCACATTATACCGTCAGCCGATGTATGCGAAGTTTGAAAGTCATCTGCATGAACTGATCGAACAGGATCAGCCGGTATCTTCTTCTGTTTTGACTGATTATTTCATTCAGCTGTCAAAAGACTATTACGGAGAAAGTGTCTGCATTGACGAATTAGAAGGCTATAAGTGCTATTATATTCCACACTTCTACTACAACTTCTATGTCTATAAATACACGCTGGGAATGGCAGTCGCTTTAAGCTTCGTCAAGAAGATCGAAGCAGGTGAAGTAGCAGACTATCTCGCTTTCTTAAGCAAAGGCGGCAGTGAATCGCCGATCGATGAACTGGTACATGCCGGCGTCGATCCAAGAAGCGATGCGGTCTACGACGATGCCTTCACATATTTTGAAGATGTGCTGAAGCAATTAAAAGAATTGATGTAAAAAGCATATGGTAAAAATGAAATAAAAACAAACAAGGATTGATTTTCATAAGTCGATCCTTGTTTTCTGTCATCATTTTCCATATACGTCATGTTACAGGATTTTTTAGTTTTAAGCATACCGTTTGATGATATGCTTGGCAGCCTCTTTTTTAGAAATGCAGTGATCCATTGCGTTTTTCTCAAGATAACGATGCGCTTCAGGCTCTGACATCTGCAATTCCCTGATCAACAGCCACTTGGCACGATTGATCATCCGGATCTCTTCCATCCGTTCTTCAATGGAAGAAGTGTTTTGTTCCAGTCGGCGCAGTTGTTCTCTGGCGCTGGACATCCAGCGAAGCGCCTGATGCAAAGTGGCTCTGCTGGTTGGCTTCGGCAAGGTAAACACCCCATATGCCACAACCTTTTCATGTACTTCATCATGCACATCTGCCCCCGCCAACAAAAGCACTACCGTATTTTGACCACGGCAGCAGTCAATCGCAAAATGAACGCCTGTGGCATCTGTCAGCGGCGAGTTGATGATGATAAAATCAAATGTACGCACTGCGAGCAGACGCTTCGCCTGATTCACACCGCCCGCAAAACAAATCGGTTCATAGCCAGAAGTAGGGAGCAGCTCCGTCATAACCGTTTGAAAGTGTTTTGATGCGGAAACGACCAGCACACTGTAAACACGTTCTTGTAAAGACATGGCATCGCTCCCTCCTTCCCTGATTTCATGAAAACTATTTTTTGCAGTAAATATCTACGACTGCCTGTGGCACATGTTTTGCGATAAATGTGCTCTGTTTGGCAAGCAAACGCGCCTCTGCCAAAGAATCAGGCAGTTTTTGCAGGTGCGCAAGCAGATCCGCATCTGCCTTAAACAGATTTTGATCGACCGCTTGCGGCAGGGTCAATTCCTTTTGGATTCCATATAAACCCGCATAAATGATCAAGGCAAACGCAAGATAAGGATTTGCCATCGGATCAGGAGAGCGCAGCTCGGCACGACGATACTCCCCACGGGCAGCGGGAATGCGGATCAACTGGCTTCGATTCTCACTGGACCAGGAAATATAGCGCGGTGCGCGGCTATGGCCAAAGCGCAGATAAGACGCTTCGCTTGGATTGAGAAAAACCGTCATTTCCGCAATTTTATCAAGGATCCCCGCCACTACATGATGCAGATGATCGGCCCCGCCATCACTCTTTATCGACACATTGATATGGAAGCCGTTACCCGGTTCTTCTTCAAGCGGCTTCGGTGTAAAATCAGCACAGAGGCCATTGCGGTAAGCAACCGTTTTCACGATCGTTTGAAAGGTCATGACATTGTCGGCAGCCGTAAGCGGGTCCGAATAGCGAAAATCAATTTCATTTTGTCCCGGACCGCCTTCATGATGAGAGCTTTCCGGTCGGATCCCCATTTGTTCCAATGTCAGACAGATCTCACGGCGGATATTTTCCCCCTTATCATCCGGTGCAATATCCATATAGCCCGCATGATCATAAGGCTTTTTCGTCGCTGCTCCGTTTTGATCCAGTTCAAAGAGATAAAACTCCTGCTCTGCACCGAAATAGAAAGAAACCCCAGCCTTTTGTGCATCCCGGATCGCTTTTTTTAACAGATATCGGGTATCGCACTCATAAATTTCACCGGAAGGATAGGTTACCTCACTGAACATCCTGACGACCTTGCCATGCTCCGGACGCCAAGGAAGCGCCATCAGTGTTTGACTATCCGGTTTTAAGAACAGATCTGAGTGCGTTTCATCGCCATAACCCTGCACCGAAGACGCATCAAAAGCGATGCCATCCGCAAAAGCACGATCCAATTCCGTCGGCATGATCGAAATATTTTTTTGTCTGCCAAATACATCACAGAAAGCGAGCCGAATAAATTTTACATCATCTTCACTGATGTACTGTTTTACTTCTTCCTCTGCATATTTCATAAAACTACCTCTTTCCTTGATCAAGTGTATATATCTGTTTTTATGATGATCTTGTTTTTTACTTCAACTGCTTAAAATTATAACATATCTATCTTCTTTTTTTCTATGCTCCGATCAAAAAGAACGGTTATCAAACAGGAAAGCCTGCTGAAACGCATTGACAAGCAAACATTCCTATGATAGTATTTCTTCGTTAAAGGCAAAGGCGTCTTTAAGTGGTTTTCATACCCTTAAAGACGCCTTTTTCTATTTGATCGAAGGAGGATAAGGAATGAGCCGCGCAACGACGATTTTCGGCAGTAACGTTTTCGATGACAGAGTGATGGAGGCAGCGCTTCCCACTGGCAGCTATCATGCGCTAAGAAAGGCGATGAAAGAGCGGGCAGTGGAAGCATACAACAAAGAGATTCCCAGACCAGCGCTTACAGGCAAGTCAATCATCTGTAATGCCCTGCTCATCAAGCTTGCAGATATCATTTCGCGTATCGCCGCTTTGACAGAAGATCTGGAATACATCATCAAACAAATCGAACAGATAGAAGATCTGCTTGAAAAAGCAGCGGCTGCTGATGATAGCTTGTGCGATCAGATGGGAAAACTACGTATGGCCACTGATGAAGCCGAATGTGTTAGCGCAAAGCAGTACTGGCTGTTTCCAACCTATGCGGATCGGCTATTAGGCATTTGTCTAATTGATAAAAAAGAAAGAGGTAGATCGATATGAAAAAACAAAAACTGCTGTATGAAGGAAAAGTGAAAAAAGTATATGAAACCGATGACCCCGCTTTTCTCATCGTTTCCTACAAAGATGATGCGACTGCACAAAACGGGCACAAAAGAGGAACGATCGAAGGAAAAGGCATCATCAATAACAAAATGAGCAATCTGTTCATGCAGGAACTGGAAAAAGCCGGCATACCGACTCATTTTGTAAAAGAATTAAACGAGCGGGAAACGCTGGTAAAAAAAGTAAGCATCTTCCCGCTGGAAGTCATTGTCCGTAATCTTTCCGCAGGATCGTTTGCAAAGCGATACGGCATCGCCGAAGGCATCCCCTTTCCTGCCGCAACCATTGAGTTTTCCTATAAAAACGATGCACTGGAAGATCCGCTGTTAAATACGTATCATGCGGTGGCATTAGGCCTTTGCGAGCAGGAAGAAATCGAAACGATCAAGCGATATGGCTTTATGATCAATGAAGAGCTGAAGCGATTTTGGGATAAACGCGGCATTACTTTAGTGGACTTCAAGATTGAGTTTGGAAAAGATACAGCCGGCAGGATCCTTCTCGCCGATGAAATCAGTCCGGACACTTGTCGGCTCTGGGATCAAAAAACCGGAAAAAAGCTTGACAAAGACCGCTTCCGCCATGATTTAGGCGGTGTTGAAGAAGCATATGGCGAAGTGATGAAACGCGCTTGCGGCCAAGTTTGATAAAGGAGGATATTATGGCAAACTGTGTAGTTGTAGGCATTAACTGGGGAGATGAGGGAAAAGGACGAATGGTCGATCTTCTGACTGCGCATTATGATGTCGTGGTGCGCTATCAGGGCGGCGGCAATGCCGGACATACCATCATCAATGATAAAGGCAAATTTGCCCTGCATCTTCTTCCCTCAGGCATTTTCAGAGAAGGAGTCGTCAATGTGCTCGGCAACGGCGTCGCGCTTGATCCGGAAAGCCTTTGGAAGGAAATCGTACAGGTAAGTGAAAAGGGCGTAGCCATCACTGCGGATAACTTGAAGATCAGTGAACGCGCTTCTTTGCTGCTGCCATGGCATAGAGAGATGGACGCACTAGAGGAAATGCGCCTTGCGGATAAAAAATACGGTTCTACCAAACAGGGGATCGCCCCGTTTTATTCGGACAAATATCAGAAAAAGACCGTTTTGGCAGGAGACTTGTTTTACCCGGAAGCATTAAAGGAACAATTACTGGATCTTATGGAATGGAAAAACCTCACACTCACAAAGGTCTACGGGGCCAAGCCTTATACCGAAGCCATGCTGGATGAATGGCTGCACACTTACTGCGAACAGATCAAGCCGTTTATCTGCGATACCGGCGCCTATTTGAAGAAAGCAGAAGAAGCGGGAAAACAGATCTTGTTTGAAGCCCAGCTCGGCTCGCTTCGTGATCTGGATTTCGGTATTTATCCCTATACCACTTCTTCTAATACCATCGCGGCTTATGCGCCGATCGGATGCGGCTATCCCGGCATAAGAATAGAAAAGGTGCTGGGCGTTGTCAAAGCGTATTCCACTTGCGTCGGTGAGGGACCTTTTGTCAGCGAGCTGTTTGGCGAAGCGGCTAAACAGCTGCGGGAAGCCGGAGGAGAATATGGGGCAAAGACCGGCAGAGCGCGCAGGGTCGGCGCACTGGATCTGGTTGCCACTGCATATGGCATTGCCATACAGGCCGCAACCGAAATTGCCATTACCAAGCTGGATGTACTGAGCACGATGGAAAAGATCCCGGTCTGTATCGCCTATGAGATCGATGGGAAAACAGTTACGCGCTTTCCTTTCCCCGCCGCCCTTGCTAAAGCAACGCCGATCATTCGCTATTTTGACGGCTGGATGTGTGATATCTCAGCGATTCGCAAATGGAAAGATCTGCCCGAAGCCGCTAAAGTCTATCTGCGCTTTATAGAAGAAACGATCGCCTGTCCGATCCGCTATATTTCAGTAGGTGCGGAAAGAGAAAGCATCATCATCAAAAACAAGGAGGAAGAATGAAAATGAAACAACAATATGAATCTCCATTATCAAACAGATACGCCTCTCCCTATATGCTCGCCTTATTCTCAGCGGATAACCGCTATCAGACTTGGCGCAGGCTGTGGGTATCTTTAGCAAAAGCCCAGTCCCGATTGGGACTGCCGATCAGCGAAGCACAAGTCGCGGCGCTGGAAGCACATATTTGCGACATTGATTATGAATGTGTCAAACAAAGAGAAAAAGAGGTTCGTCATGATGTCATGGCACATGTGTACGCTTATGGAAAAGCAGCGCCATCGGCTGCCGGAATCATCCATTTAGGCGCTACCAGCTGTTATGTAACGGACAATGCCGACCTCATTATTTATCGAGACGCCTTACGTTATTTACGAAAAGAATTATTAAAGGTAGTCGCAAATCTCGCTGATTTCGCACAAACCTACAAAGCGCTGCCTACCTTAGGCTATACCCACTATCAGCCGGCACAGCTGGTAACCGTAGGCAAACGGGCTGCCCTTTGGTTGCAGGATCTGATGAGCGATTTAGAGGAGATTGATTTTGTACTCGCCCATATGCGTTTTTTAGGATGCCGCGGCACGACCGGAACCGAAGCCAGCTTTGTGGAGCTGTTTGACGGCGATCATGACAAAATCGATGAAATGAATCGTTTGATCGCTCATGATTTTGACTTTGATCAATGTTATCCGATCTGCTCACAAACTTATCCGCGCAAATTAGACAGCAGGATCTTAAACTGCCTTTCCGCAATCGCCCAAAGCTGCTACAAAATGGCAAACGATATTCGTCTGCTCCAGCATGACAGACAAGTGGAAGAGCCTTTTGAAAAAAATCAGATCGGTTCTTCCGCCATGGCTTATAAACGTAATCCCATGCGGACGGAACGCATCTGTTCTTTGGCGAGATATCTCATCTTTGACAGCGGCAATGCAGCCATTACCGCCTCTACCCAGTGGCTGGAAAGGACCCTTGATGATTCCGCTAACCGCCGCATCTCCATGCCGGAAGGATTCCTTTGTGCCGATGCGATCCTGCGCCTAGCACAAAATGTGACAAGCCGGCTTCATGTAAATGAAAAAATCATTGCCAAAACAGTACAGGAATACCTGCCGTTTATCGCAACGGAAAACTTAATGATGGAAGCAGTCAAGCGCGGCGGCGATCGCCAACAGATCCATGAGATCATCCGCACCTGCTCTATGAGAGCGGTGGAAGAGATGCGAAACGGCGGGACTTGCGATCTGCTGCACTTTTTGAGCGCGGAGCCGCAATTTGGACTCAGTGAAGCGGAAATGAAAGAACTTTTGAAGCCGGATCGATATATCGGCAGATGTGTGGAACAGGTAGAACATTATCTTGCACAAATCAAACCGTACATTTGCGATATTGACAGAACATCCGCAGAAATAACACTGTGATCATACATAAAAGAGCGAGGAATCGATTATGACAAAATATATCTTTGTAACCGGCGGCGTCGTATCAGGCCTTGGCAAAGGCATTACCGCCGCATCACTTGGCAGGCTGTTAAAGGCACGCGGCTTAAAGGTCGCGGCACAAAAGCTGGATCCCTACATCAACGTCGATCCGGGAACGATGAGCCCTTATCAGCACGGTGAGGTTTATGTAACCGAAGACGGCGCTGAAACCGATCTTGACCTTGGACATTATGAGCGTTTTATTGACGAGGACCTGAACCGCTTTTCTAATCTTACTACGGGAAAAGTGTACTGGAATGTATTGAACAAAGAAAGACGCGGTGAATATTTAGGCTCTACCGTGCAGGTCATTCCCCATATCACCGATGAAATCAAAGCATTTGTGTATCGGGTAGGAAAACAAAGTGATGCAGATGTCGTCATTACCGAGATCGGCGGCACCATCGGCGATATTGAATCACAGCCGTTCTTAGAAGCGGTCCGTCAGATCTCATTGGAAGTAGGAAAAGAAAACAGTCTGTTCATTCATGTTACCTTAGTGCCTTTTTTAAGCGGCTCAAACGAGCACAAATCAAAACCGACCCAGCATTCGGTAAAAGAACTGCGCGGCATGGGCATCAATCCCGATATGATCGTACTTCGCTGCGATCGACCGCTGGAACAGTCCATCTTCAATAAAATATCGCTGTTCTGCAATGTCAAGACCGACTGTGTCATTGAAAACATGACGCTCCCCATTCTTTATGAAGCGCCGCTGATGTTGGAAAGATCACACTTTTCAGATGTTGTCTGCCGGGAATTAGGCATCAAAGCCGCACCGCCTGATCTAAGCGATTGGACCGGTATGGTCGAACGCATCAAGGCACGCAAAAACAGTGTAGAGATCGGGCTGGTTGGGAAATATACTGAACTGCATGATGCTTATTTATCGGTAGCCGAAGCGCTGCGTCATGCGGGCTATCATCATAACACGCACATCCACATTCACTGGATCGATTCTGAACAAATTACGGCAGAAACCGCAGATGCCGAGTTATCCGCATTAGATGGCATCATCGTACCCGGAGGCTTTGGCGAAAGAGGCATCGAAGGCATGATCCTTGCGGCCAATTATGCCCGTAAGCATGCGCTTCCTTATTTCGGTATTTGTTTGGGCATGCAGATTGCAGTCATCGAATATGCGCGAAATGTGTTAGGCATTGCCGATGCGAACTCCGGTGAATTTAACGAAGCCTGTGCGAATAAAGTGATCGACTTTATGCCGGGACAAAGCGATACAGTCGATAAAGGCGGAACCTTGCGCCTGGGCGCTTATCCTTGTCTGGTAAAGGCAGACACCGTCTTAAAGAAATGCTATGGCGAGGAGCTGATCAGTGAAAGACATCGCCACCGCTATGAATTCAATAATGCCTATCGCAGGCAGTTTGAAGCAGCGGGTCTCACCTTATCCGGTACATCGCCTGATGGAAGACTGGTCGAAACGATCGAATTATCCGATCGCGATTTCTATCTAGGAGTACAGTATCACCCTGAATTCAAAAGCCGTCCCAATAAACCGCATCCTCTTTTCAAAGGCTTTATCGGCGCTGCTTTGAAACAGAATCAAGAATCCTGATCTTTGGCATTTCAAGCACAGCCGTTTTCTAAAAATAAGCACTGTATGATCAATTCACACAGTGCTTATTTTGTTCTTGTTTTAATTGTTTCCCCAAACTTCCACCCGGATGATACCGGAAGAAATCTTGTTTTTGAAACTGTTTTGCAGAAGACAAAGCGCATGCGAGCGCATCACCAAGCACCAGCATCATCGTGGTAGACGATGTCGGTGCCAGATTCCATTCATCCGCTTCTGTCGGCTTTGGATAGTGAATGTGATAGTCACATGCCTGAGCCAGTGCAGAATCCCGGTTTCCGGTAAATGATGCGCAAACGATATGTCGTGCTGTCAATGGTTCAAGATTCTGCAATACTTCTGTTGTTGTACCACTGTTTGACATCAGTATCACAAAGTCATCTTCATCAATCATCCCTAGATCACCATGCACGGCTTCTGCCGCATGCACGAAAATGCTTCGTATGCCTAAGCTGGAAAAAGTCGCAGCCAGTTTTTCCCCGATATGACCGGATTTCCCGATCCCCATAAATACAACTTTTCCCTTGGTTTCGACAATCGCCGCACAAACTTGTTCCAATTCTTCCATACAGCACTGTTTCAAAAGCCGCAGTGCCTGTATCTCCCGTTCAATCGTTTGTAGTATGATCTCTTTCATTATTTCACCAATTTGTCATATGCAATTTGCATACGTCTTAATCCTTCCTCTATTTTTCTTCTTGGACACCCTGCATTGAGCCGCAGACGATGCGCAGCCCCATATACCTTTCCTGACATCACCGCAACTTTCCCTTCTTGTACCAGCGCTTCCTGTAACCGTTCATCACTCACACCTAAACGATCGGTATGGATCCATGCAAAATAGCAGCCCATCGGCAAAGTCATCGTCAATAAAGGCATATGCTTTTTCAAATATGCATCTACATAGCGAAGATTTTCCAACAAATAGCCGTTCAATTCTTCTACCCAATCATCACATTGATAAGCCGCAACCGTTGCGATCACGCCTAAGATAGCCGGTGAGTTCACAAATTCTGTATAACGCGTCATCGTTTCAAATCGCTTCCACAGCCGCTGATCGGGAATCAGAATATAAGAACCGCCCAGCGAAGGAATATTAAAGGTCTTAGAAGGTGATGAACAAATGACACAAGGTACTTTACAAGGCAGTGACAGGATCGGCGTCAGTTTGTTTCCATATGTGATATCCATATGAATATCATCGGAAATGATGGCGACATCATAGTGTTCACAAAGCATGATGATCTTCTTCAGCTCCGCTTCGCTGAATACTTTACCGATCGGATTATGTGGATTACAAAGCAAGAGGATCTTTGCCTGTTTCAGACATTCCTCCAATTTTTCAAAATCGATCTCATAGTCCATTTGATCCTGCTGAAACGCACATGCAAGCAAGGTTCGCTCATTATGCTCGATCACATGATAGAAAGCATCATATGCAGGTGTAAAGATCACAACGCCTTCTCCTTTTTTGGATAAAAAGCAGATCATTTTGGCAACCGCATACATTACGCTGGGACTGTAACAGATCCACTTTGGATCGATTTCACAGTCAAAGCGACGTTTATACCAACCGCAAATTGCCTGTAAATAGTCATCGTTTTTCCATCTGCTATAACCGTAGATCGGATGTGTGATCCGTTTGCGCAGCGCTTCCTGCACTTCATCGGGACAGGCAAGATCCATATCGGAAATGGTGAAGGGCAATAGTCCATCCACATGAAAACGATCTTTTACATAATCCCATTGCGTACAATATGTTTGCCTTCTATCGATCCATTCATCAAAACGGCTCATCATGACAGCTCCATTGCTTTATTGATCTGTTTGCGCAGCGCATATACCTGCGTACCGACAATTACCTGAATGGCATGTTCATCTAAATGCACGACCGCAATGCCACCGGCATTTTTGATCTCCTCTTCATTGATCAGCGAAACATCCTTTAATTCCAAGCGCAGTCTGGTTACGCAGTTATCAATGGCAATGATATTTTCTTTTCCGCCAAGCGCCTTTAACATTGCGATCCCCTTATAAGCAGAAAGCTGTTCAAATTCGCTCGCTTCACTTTCATCCAGTTCCAGCTCTTCTTCACGTCCCGGTGTCTTGATGTCAAAACGTATGATCGCCCATTTGAAGATAAAATAATACAACACAAAGTAACCTGCCGCAAATGCGACCGCAATCGGCCATCCGGTGCGCGTGCTACGCAATACCCCGAAAGTAACGAACTGGATCAAATCACCGGTATAACCCATCAGCACACCCAAATATGGCAGCACCATATTCGCCAAACCGTTTAAGATCGTATGTACGACAAATAAAGGCGGGAAGGCAAATAAGAACAAAAACTCGATCGGTTCGGAAATGCCTCCAACCACTACGGTCAATGCGCCGGTGATCAACATACCTTTGATTTTTTTCTTATTCTGCGGTTTTGCGCAGTGATACATTGCCAAAGCAGCGCCGCATAATCCATACTGGATCATCAGTTTCCCCTGCTCCATCTTACCTGCAAGATCAAGTGGGATATCCATGTTATTGGCAACATAAGCCAAGAACATATTTACTGTTCCCATATACTCCTGTCCGTTGATGATCGCGGTACCGCCGATCGGAGTAAAACGGAAAGTGCTTGTCACAAGGTGATTGAGACCAAACGGAATGGTAACACGCTCTGCTACCGCATAAGAGAAATAGCCGATTGGCCCTGAAGTCGTGATCCATTCTCCCAACATCTTAAAGAACGCATAGAACGGCTGCCAAAACAGCGGTACGGCGACCAGACCGAATACGCCCATGATAAACAACATTGCGATCGGCGCCAGTCTTGGTCCACTGTAAAATCCTAATGCTTCCGGAATTTTTAAGGTCGCCAGTTTCCGATACAGCGCATAAGCCATCAAACCGGCTACGATCCCGCCCAGCACACTTGTGTTATACGTTTGGATCCCTAAGATCATTGTTTGTCCGGCCTCACTCATTTGATCTGCGGCCGCTAATTGATCCGTAGCGCTCAAATAAAAGTTGGTGCCGATATGCATCGCCATAAAACTGACAAGCCCGGTAAAAGCCCCAAATTCTTTTTCTTCCTTTAACAGCCCTAACGGGATCGCCATTGCAAATAATGCCCCTAAGTTATTGAAAGCAAATAACCCCAATTGCACCATGAATTGAAAAAACAGATTTACATACGTATTCCCTAAAAACGGAATCGCTTCGATCATGCTCTCATTGGTAAATGCGGAACCGATTCCCAAAAGCATGCCGCAGATACTGAGCAGTGCGATCGGAAACATAAATGTTTTCCCTAACATTTGAAAAAACTGCCAAGTATTGCCTTTTTTCTTTTTTGCCATAAGTTTTCTCCTTTTCTAAAAAAAGACTATGCCCATGTATTACCATGAGAATAGTCTTGCCTTTTCAGTCACAATTACTATTTTTTGATTCTGACAATATGAATCATGATGTAAAATAATTCCTGTTTGTCTAGACAATAATCATAATTACGTTTCACAAATGCTTCGATGCGTTCCAGACAAACAGATAAATTAGGATTCATTCCCAGCATCATCTCATACATCTGGGGATTGTCCTCCATTTTCAGCTCTTCTTTCTTTTTAGAAAAGATACGCTGTCCTAAATACTTTAAGTGCGTCATCAAACGACTGTAGTCTAAATTATCTTCATGCACATCTAGTTTCATCGTTTTTTCAATCAGATCGATGATCTGTTTACTGAAATTCATGATATCCGTCGCGGTTTTCCCACCATCAGCACTTTTGGCATTGATGATGTGCATGGCAATAAATCCAGCTTCATCATAGGGCAAAGAAACACCGGTACGTAAAGCGATGTACTTTAACGCCCATACCCCGATCTGATATTCCTTATGGTAAAGCGTACGGATCTCCGATAAAAGTAAATTCGGTACTTGGATATGATCTTTTTGACGCTGTAAAGCAAAAGCAATGTGATCTGTAAGCATCAATACCATTTGCGAACTCAGACCTCCCTTAAACTCTTTCCAAGCCCTTTTGAAGATAATTTCCGATATTTCAAAATACTCGACCGGCACTTTTTCCAGCATCTGGTAAAATCGTCCTTTTTGCGAATCTTCGATCAAATAGCGCTTTTCTACCTTGCGTTCGTCCAGTTCATCACCGATCTTTTTTTGAAATCCGATACCCGGACCGGTTACGATCATTTCGACTTTATCTTTGGAGAGGGTGGCCACCGTATTGTTATTAAAAACTTTTTCAATTTTCATACATGCTCTCCTTTCTGATAAAAAAAGACCATCGCTGTTATAATAACAGTTATATGGTCTTGCCTTTTCAGTAACAATCCTGTATCTGCTTTCATTATAGAATATTTTACTCTTTTGTCAATAGTCAATTATCGAAAAAACGCGGTGATTTTTGGAAAGGCAAATCTGAACAAACCAACATCAAAAAAAGGAAATGAAGAGATGCAAATATTTAACTTCATATTGACAAATCAGACAGAACTCATTATCATGTATATAACAATCAGGCATGTTACTGTTGAATCAGGCATGAGTTCATCGAGTGGACTTATGCCTTTTTATTTGGAGGGATAACGATGTTTCATTTATTTAAGAAAGAAAGTATTTGTGTACAGGCGCCTATAAGCGGAACTGTCATTGCGCTGGAGCAGGTAAACGATCCGACATTCGCACAAAAGCTGATGGGTGATGGTTTGGCGATCAAGCCGTCTGATCACACCGTCTGTGCGCCGATCGAGGGCGAGTTGATCTTAGTAGCAGATACCTTGCATGCTTTCGGTATTCGTGCCAAAGACGGCACCGAGCTGCTTATTCACATCGGCATTGATACGGTCATGTTAAAGGGAAGCGGATTCCAACAGCTGCATCAGCAAGGAGAAACGATCAAAGCACAGGAACCGATCATCACTTTTTCTGAAACCTACCTGCATCAAAAAGATCTTGATCTGACGACCATTGTGATTGCGACCAATGCCGGCAGTAAGGTTTTAGGTAATATGCGGGAAGGCACGATCCACACAGGCGATCTTCTGTTTTCGCTAAAATAATTCTATTTGCTATCAAAAAAGCGCACATTTTTTGTGCGTCTTTTTTATACCGAAAACTTATCGTAATATTCCAGATCCTCCAACATAGATACATCGTCGATCGGGTTATCGTCTAATCGCAGCTCATATAAATTCTTCAGATCGATCAGCGGCGAAACGTCGATGATGTAGTTGGCTTTTAAGGTCAAAGAAGTCAATTCTTTCATATTGCGCAGCGGCTCTAAATCAATGATACCGTTGTGATCCAAACGCAGCCGTTTTACATGCGACAGCTTTGCCATCGGCATCAGATCACCTACGATATTGTTATAGAAATCAATTTCCACCAGCTTGGTGAGCTGCGATACCGCATGAATATCTTTAATGGCGTTATGCGCAAACAAGATCTTACGCAGTTCGACCAATTCTTTGATGCAGTCAATATTGCGTATGCGGTTATTCGAGACATTTAAGATCTCCAGCTCTTTGAAATTCTTGACGACCGTAATATCGCTGATCTGATTGTTAAATACATTCAGTTCCTTCATTTTGGTGCAGTGATGTAAAAAGTCGATGTTTTTCAACTGGCAGCCTCTGGCGATAAAGCTTTTCAGATGCTCATGCTTAGAGAGGCTTTTTTCATGAATGATGCGGTTATTCGATACATCCAGATATTCAAGATCTTTCATATTCTTTAACAGCGTCAGATCACTGAAACGGGTCTGACAAAGCGAAAGGTGCGTTAAGCCGTCCAGCTGTGTTAAAAAAGCAAAATCAGCCGGCTCATTATAAGAAATATCCAAATGCTTTAATTCTTTCATCTTCTCTAACAGCGTATAATCTTTCAGATATTTGTTATTAGACAGATTCAGTTTTCGCAAATGCTTCATATTCATGAGCGGAGATAAATCATGAAATAAATTAGTAGAGAGATCCAGTACCTGCAACCGGTCTAAATAATAAAGATCGCTGATCTCATAAAGCCACATACTGGAAAGATCCAGCTCCTCTAAATTCGGTAAAGTAGATAAAGAAGTGAGCTTGAGCGTATTGCAGATCACACCCAAATGAAGCACCCGCAGCTTTTTCATCCCTTCGATCGCATTGATGGAATCTACCTTTGTTCGATGCAGATTCAATTCCTCTAAGTTATCCAAACGAGCAATACCGGACAAGTCCAACAAATACAGATTATTGCGGGACAGGTCTAATCTTTTCAGATTGTAAAGTCCGTTCAGCGCCCAGACATCACGAATCTGATTTTTGGAAACATTTAAGATTTCAAGCTGCTTTAACTGTTCCAGCGGCTTCAGTGAAACGATCGCATTGCCGGTCAGATTCAGCTCCCGTAAATTGACGCAGGCCTCTAAGCCGTCTAACTCCGCAATATCATATTTTCCGGCATTCAGTTTGATAATGGAAGCCAGTTCTTCTTCAGTCGGTTCATGATCCTCTTGGGCGTGCAGCTGCCGCAGGATCGCTTTTTTTAATCCTAGATCTTTTATCATGGTCATCCCTCCGCTTCTGTCTTTATTATACTATCATCTGCCTTTTTTTTCTCATTAAATTTCATTTATTGAAATATATGACACGACTATCTATAATAGAAGTAGGATCATCAAAGGAGGATAGGATGATGAAAAAGTTTTGGATTGTTTTCTGTGCTGTATTTCTGCTGTTTGGCTGTACTTCCAAAGCGCCTAAAAAAAGCGAAGCGCAAGGAAGTGATCTTTTAGAGGAAGCAATGCAGGAGGAGGCAAAAGAACCGGAAGATGTCATTTACGATGCCTGGCAAAAAACAAGAACGGTGAAGAGCTATGACGTCTCCTATTCTTGGGAAGCTACGCCTGCCAATGAATTTTACAAATACACTAAGACCACTTTTGAGGGAACGGTAAGCGACGCTGAAAACGGCGTTTTGGAAGGTTACTACTATAATGAAATGCTGGTAAATGACAATGTCGATCCTTCCACAAAAAGAGGCGATCTGATCACGGAAGGACCGATCACTCAAAAGGCCGGAGAAAATGCGATCTTGCCGGCGGAATATAATGGCGGATATGAGTATTCACCGGGAAACATGAACATTTTTTTGGTGACCCCTCATCTTTTTTTGGGAATATCTGATCAGGGAGAAGGTTTATTAGAGTATTCGCTTCAGGAAGAGGAAATCGAAAACGGTACGCGTTATATGCTTCATGCGGTAGAGAATAAAAAATATGATGACGGAAAACCGGAATTCCAACAAACGGCCGACTGCATCTATGAAGTGAATAAAGAAGGCTATCTCGTTTTTTATAAACAAACAAGCGTTGCACCTTTTTTCACATTAGATAATCAGCTTGCCGATAGAAATCATATGATCGTGGAACAATGCACCTTCTCTAATCTGAAATAAGCACACGCATCAAGGATTGCGAAATGAGGGGAGAAAATGCTACGATAAGAATGAACAAAACAGGAGGGATGCGCATGGATCGCTTAGAAACAGTCAGAGCATTCGTTTTTCAGGCATATGCGTCTATTCAGGATGATGCTTTGCGTCATTTGGCGATCGCTCATGCCGCTGAATGTGCTGCGATTGCGGCGCTGCTTGCCGATCGTTATGGTGAAAATGAGGAACTTGCTTATATTTGCGGACTTTGTCATGATTATTATCGCTTTGCCTATAACGGCGTAAAAGAGCATGCGCAAAAAGGAGCGCTGCTCATCCGTAAAAAATTAGCAGAGAGCGGCCATTTCAAAGAAGCAGAAATAACGATGATCGAAACAGGCATCCGCCATCACAGTGAGAAAACAAAACGGCACGATCGCTTTTCACAGATCATCAAATGTGCCGATGCCCTTTCACAAAGCATGCAGGAGGGTAGTACCGAAGATCTGACAAAACTGATCGCATTTTATCTGCCTTAACCTATTTTTTCACACCGCCGTGATTTCCCGCTAAGATATTGGTGTCATAAGTGGTGATCATGGCGTCTTTTCGTCTGGTGCGGCGAATTGCGATCTGGATCAGGCGCATAATGAGGTGACGAAACGGCACCTTGCTTTCTTCCCAGAGATAATAAGCGAGCGAACCGGGAATCGTATTGACTTCATTGATATACAACTGCTTGCCGTCATATAGAAAATCAATGCGGCATACACCGCTTAAACGCAGTGCAACAAAAGCGTTTTTTGCCATGGTTTCCATCTGCTCGCGCAATGCATCCGTCAGTTCCGCGGGAACGATGCGGTTTAATCCCGCCATGCCTTTGCTTTTGGAGCCTTTCTCATATTTATCATGGTAACTGAGAATTTCATCATTTTTCATCACTTCTTCGACAACGGACGCTTCCTGTTTTTCCTCATCGCCTAAGATCGAAATATTGTATTCTTTGACTTGTTTCAAATATGGTTCTACGACCACATGGGTATCATACTGAAAGGCTTTTTGCAAGGATTGACAGGCTTCTTCATAAGAAGATGCTACCTGAATGCCGATGGAACTGCCCAGCTTTGCCGGTTTGATGATGCACGGATAGCCGATTGCATCAAAACAGCTCTGCCACTGCTTGGCGTCTTGAAAAACGGTGATGCCGCGCCATTTCAAAACGGCAATGCCGTTCGCCTCCAAGATCTGTTTCATCAGCCACTTGTCCTGACCGATTGCGGCTGCGGCGGTTTCACTGCCGGCAAAGGGAACGCCGTACATGGAAAGCAAGCCCTGCAAGCAGCCATCCTCGCCCATATTGCCATGTATGACCGGCAATACGACATCAATGTTGATATACTCTTTTAACAATCCTTTTTTCTTGCGGACGATCATCAGCTCCTGCCGCTGCCTGATCAACTGTACCGGTTTCATCTTAGCGCATAATTGTTTTAGATCCTTGTAATTATCTAAATCAAATAACGCATCATCGCAATACCAGTCAAGCTGTTTGGATATATAGATGGGGATTGGCTTATAGGGGCCGTTTTCCATCGTGTGCAGTACCTGCATCGCCGATAAAATGCTGATTTCATGTTCGACGCTGGGGCCGCCGAAAATAATTCCTACTTGTAAAGTCATGTCATTCCTCCTATCGATTGAATACTTGCGGAAGATCGTTTTCAATCAAAACGATATCTCCGCTTTTTACTAGTCTGCGCAAAATCGTAAAAGCCATTTCACGATCTGTGGCAATATGGATCGCCTCTTTGGCAAAACATGCTTCCAGCAAGCCGTCGTAAATCGCCTGTATCTGATGTCTGCCCACTAATATTACTATGGATGCACATTGTGCGATCTGTTTGCCGAAGGTGCGGTGCGCCTCTTTCTGATAATCACCCAGATCAACGAATCCCGGCGTCATGACGATCTTTCTTCCTTTCATTTGGGATAACACTTCTAAGGCATAAGCAGCCGAAGCCGGATTGGAATTATAGGCATTATCGATCACATAATAATCGCGCTGACATAAAAGCTGCATACGGTGTGCGACATCGGGAATCTGTGCGACCCGCTTTCTAATGATATCCCAACTGATGCCCAACGTACGTGCACAGGCAATCGCCGCTAAGATATTCAAAACGTGCTGCTTCCCTAACAGATGGGTGTGCAGGGGAATGCTTTGCCCTTCATAAAGCAGTAAAAAGGAAGTGCCGTAGTGATTGACCTTGACATGCACCGCCCGTAAATCAACATCCGCACTGTCGATCCCATAGCGAATGATCCGGCAATGATTTTGTATGGCATAGCTGCGAATATAAGGATTGTCCATATTGATGATTGCGGTCCCATTGGCAGGCAATGCTTCTACCAGCTGCATCTTTTCCCGCAAAATATGTTCCATTGACCCAAACGTCTGCAAGTGCTGCGGAGCAATGCCGGTAATGATGGCGATAGAAGGTTTTATGAGTGCTGCCAAACGGGTGATCTCTTTCACATGATCTGCTCCCATTTCCGCTAAAAATACCTCATGACGCGGTTTCAAGTGTTCGCGGATCGTTCTTGTAAGTCCCATTTCATTGTTGAAAGAGGCCGGTGAAGCACAGGTGTTGAACTCTAAACGTATCAGGTGCAGCAGGATCTGCTTTGTCGAGGTTTTCCCATAGCTGCCGGTAATGCCTACTTTTTTAAGGGTGCGAAGAGAACGCAGCTTTTGTTTTGCCATGCGCACATAACAGCGCTTGATCAAATATTCGATCGGTGTCAGCAAAAGCGCTACCGCAAAAAAGAGTATCCAGCACCACAATGGGAAAAAAAGGGCATACAGCCACATTGCCGCAAAATGATAAGAGCAGCCCCAAGCGCTCACCGCTACCAGCAAAAAGCAAACAGACAGCAGTCGTTTCATGCGTGCAGTAATGGCCGGCCGATCATCTGCAAGACGACGCCATAACAGCACCGCCAGTCCCTCTATGCACAAACCGATCACCAGAATGTTTTTGTGTCGGAACAGAAAAAATACGGTCCATAGAAACAGATGTGCCAAGAGATACTTGTGAAAGAGAAAAGAATGTTCTTTCAGCCAATAGAGCAGCCGCCTTTTCTGATAACGGCACTGCTGAAACACAAAAGCGGCCTTTTGAATGATTTTGACAGCGAAAAGCACGGCAGCGGCGACCCATAAACAGCTCATAAAAAACCTCCCTCTAAATACGCATCGATCACTCTCAAAAACCTCGGCATTTGATGATAGTAGGCAAAGTGATCATCATGGTGAAAAACCACCAGCGTCGCATGCGGCATCTGTTTTTCCATCATCTTCCCCATCCAAAGCGGCGTCTGTTCATCTTGTTCGCCCCATACCAGCAAGGTCGGTGTTTTGATCTTAAAAAGATCGGGCGTAATTGTTTCATTGACGACTTTCACCATGACCTTTCGCATCATGCCCTGTGCCTGCCGATAATCTTCACTTCCGCTTTTAGAAATGGGCAAGTGCAGTTTTTTTCGTGCTTTATAGAACGCGACCTTTCCATAGTAACGCAGTGTTCTTCGCTTGCGAATGCCGGCGGCACCGGTCAAGATCATACAGGCGGTTGGATAATGCAAGGCATATTGAAAGGCGATCCTGGCACCGAAAGAATGCGCTATTAAAATTGGTTCCTGCAACTGATTGGCTTCGGCAAATTCATGCAGCCATGCGGCATATTCTAAACTGCCCCACACCGAAGCCGGCGCATCACTGCCGAAAAAACCGGGCAGATCGAGGTTGAGCACCCGATACCGCTTAGCAAGGTGATCTTGGATCGGCCGCATCATTTCCATATTTTGTCCCCAGCCATGCAATAAGATCACTGCACGCCCGTTTCCCTTGATCTCATACCGTATCATGCTTCGCCCCTTTCAACCTACTATATGTAAAAAAAGTGTTTTTCATGCTTGCCTGATAAAGTCTTCTAGATACAACTTTGAAATACTCTGTTTTTGATCCAATACAGAAAAATGATACCTCCTAAGCGGTAGGTCGGAGGTTCAAATCCTCTTAGCGACGCCAAAAACTCCGCCGAAAACATTGATTTGCGCGAGGCACGAGCCAAGCGGAAATGCTTGCATTTCCTTTGGCGACGCCCGCGTCAGTGAGAAACTTGTTTCTCACGTTCAAGGTTTTCGGCGTTTTCTATTTTCCGAGAAAAATCGAACGCATAGCAATGTGCAATTAGCAAGAGCCAATTCTGCTAATCAGCCAAAGCTAGAAAACAATCGGACTTCACCTCCTGATTTTAGTCATAAGAAAAGCGCCGCTGATTTAGCAACGCCTTGCCTTACAAGTGTCATTAAGTTATTTTCTCGGAGTTTTTCCAGTTAAATGAATGATAGGGTAATTGATATTGACTTTTTTGCTTTTGTATAAATCTTTTCTCATACTTTTCAGTAAATCAGTCAATAGTTCGTCATGTTTCTCTGACACAAAATTGTTTGAATTTGAGGGTTTATATAATCATGGAAAATCATCAATCTTGCAACTACATCAGCACTACCTACCAATAATAATTGATTTTGTGCGTCTGCTAACTGATCGCGTGCCTTATCAGAATTATCAGAGATAACTATATTACTTACTGCCTCTGTATAGTTTAAGTAATGCTTTTCTTTAAGGCGATTTTCATCTGCCGAAATTTGTTGTTTCTTTGCAAAATAGTAAGTAAAGGCTGCGGATACTGCTGCTACAATGATACCTATTACAGGAATGAGAAGATCAATCCAATTTTCAACTGTCATTCCATCACCTCCAATATTTTTACATCATATCATATTCTTTCGCCAAGATATAGCGTTTTCTATTAACTTATAGCTTTCTCCGGTTTGGTCGTCATAACGCGGTACAGCTCCGTATCCTGCGAGAAGCTGTCCACAAATGACAGTATCAATTTTCTATAGAAGATCAGCTCCTCACCGGTTCCTGAATGGGTCACATAGGAAAGTTACTGCGGGGAGATAGCAAATTTCCTTGAAAGGATTTCCCTGCCGCAGGCTATCTGGTTGAGCATATACACGAAGTCAGAGTTTTCAAAGATGTTCTCCACCTCACGGGAAGAAGGCAGGTCCTTAACGTTCTGACTGATACCTGCCGGGATACCGCCCCATTTTCTAAATCGTTTCCAAATATACACGGAATAAGCGGCAGTCTGTTCTTCTTTCAGGAGCAGATGGAACTCGTCACAGTAGAACCAGCTATTTGCGTGCAGCTCACGGTTTTCGTCACCCTGCCTCAGACCTGGTTCTGGATAGTTAGCATACGAGTTTTTTTAGCTACTTGCTAAGTTCCTTGATATCGAGACATACAAGACAGTCCTGAATCTCCACGTTGGTGATCTCACGCTTCGCGGGGAAACTTTTACCGCTGCCTGGGGTTCACAGAATAAGACTGTTTGGATTTTTAAGTTGTTTGCAATTCGCTGTAATCATGTTGCCGGATAAGGCATTGAGCCCATAGTACAGGGTCCCGCCGCCATGGAAAATTCCTAAGAGGTGAACCGTACAACCATTAGAAAAGAAGGATATAAAAGAAAGATATTCCCGAAAAGGAACTATTGTTCCAATTGGATATCAGCCTTTTATGAGATGCTCTAAGCAACATGAATTTATGTTATTACCAAGAAATGCTGTTAAAGCTATTCGATAATCCAGAGATGGCAGCGTTGTCAAAATCATTGACAAAGAATTTATAACCGAGAGGGGCAGTTAAAAAAGATTGTCCTTTTCTTTGTAGATTTATGTGGTAAAAAATCTGCCGCATGATATAATGAATTTGTCGATAAAGAGCGTTTGAGGTCACGGGCTGTTACCTTAAAATGATGATACATAAAACTTGAAATGCTATTCTGGCATAGTAAGACAAACTTAAACTTTCAGATTGACATTTAAAATCACGAGCTTAGAACTTGAAGTCGCAAATTGTGACTTCAAGTTCTACCTAGTTTTGATATACCAATTCGGCACCTCAAAACGATAAAGGAGAGATAGGCATGGTAAAAGCAGAAGAAACAGCTTTGGTAGAGCGGAATATTGATTCATCCGTATCGAATGTAGAAATGACGGGATATGATATTAAGAGCATGATTTATGTTGTCCGCAATCAGCAGGTTATGATAGATAATGACTTGGCAATGTTGTATCAAGTGGAAACCAGAACATTAAATCAGGCAGTGAAAAGAAATATAACAAGATTTCCAGAGAGATTTCGTTTCCAGCTAACAAAGGATGAATACAAAAACTTGAAATCACAAATTGTGATGTCAGGTTCAGATGAAGAAAGCAACGGATATGGTGGAAGAAGAACATTACCATTTGCTTTTACAGAACAAGGAATAGCTATGCTATCGTCCGTTTTGAGAAGTGAAGTCGCTGTTCAGACAAGCATCCGCATTATGGATACTTTTGTAGAAATGCGGCGTTTTATTGCCAACAATGCCTTACTCTTCGAGCGTATCAGTAATGTGGAGCTGAAGCAGTTAGAATACCAGAAGCAGACGGATGAAAAGCTGGAGCAGATATTTGAGTACATATCCGAGCATGAAGAAGCCAGTCAAAAGGTATTCTTTGACGGTCAGATTTATGATGCGTTCAGCCTGATTGTCAGCCTGATACAAAAGGCGGAAAAGGAAATTATGCTGATAGACGGATATGTGGATGTGGGAACATTGAATTTGCTATCAAAGAAGAATGAGAATGTGTCTGTGACAATCTACACACAGAAACGGACAAGGCTCACGAAAACGGATGCGGAGAATTTTAATGCACAGTATCCGACCTTAGAAGTGAAATATACGAAGGTATTCCATGACCGTTTCTTAATTCTTGACCGAGAAACAGCCTACCATGTGGGAGCTTCCTTGAAGGACGCAGGTAAAAAATGTTTTGGCATTAACCTCATTCAAGATGCGGGGATTATCAAAGATATATTGCAGAGGTTGGAACTGGAAACAGAAGAATGATGTTTGAGGTTGCAAATTGCGACCTTAAAAAAATATTGTAACTCTGTAACCGCTATGTTAAAATAGTAGCAAGTTAAACGATATGGACTGCGATAAAACAAGCGGTCATATGAAGTTATTGAGAGGTAAGAATTTGACACTGTAGCATTTCCCTAATTACAGGCGGCTTGCTAATTTCCTGCAAAACACAGGCAATAAAACCACCTAAAATTAGCAAGGATACGGAGGCACGAGATAACTCCGTAATCAGTGAAAAGCCAGTAAATACATGGATTAGATAACATTATAAGGGAGCTGCGTGACCGCACTGATCGCCACTCCTAAGAAGTATCACTTGCTTATCTTACTGGTTTATTTCATATAAAAGATGCGTTCACGATAATCAGTTATCAGTTTTTCATTAAATGCATCACCACCATCTACATTGGCAGAATGAAAGATCGGTGGTTCTACTCCCATCTCTAATAATCGTTCAACGATCATTATCAGTAAACAATTCACGATTGCCGCTCCTATAATCGTTGAAGTAGGAGCGATTTTTTGCTTCATTCCTGCTAATTGCATACAAGAATCTTCCAGTTCTCCGCAATTATCGATCACGATATCCGCAATTTCAAATAAATTCATACCGCATACATGACGGCTAGTTACTTGCTTTGAATAGTCAAGACTGGTAATGGCAATGGTAGTGATTCCCATCTTTTTTGCTTCCAGCGCCATATCAATAGCAATAGTATTTCGTCCGGATACCGAGTGCAGGAGCAACACATCGCCTTTTTGGATACCGCTGTTTTGCAAAGCGATGCATCCATATCCTTCTAGACGCTCCATTTGCGAAGTTTTGGTAATCGGCCGCACATCCAGCATGACCTCTTTAGGGAAGATCGGGTTCACCACAGCCAAACCACCAGTACGATAAAACATCTCCTGAGCCAAAATACCAGCATGAGAGGCACCGAATACAAAAATACTATGTCCTTCTTTGATAGCATCTGCCATCTGCGCTGCACCTTTTTGCATTACCCCCATCTGCTCTTTTTCCAAGCGTTTCAGCAGTTCTTTGATATGTCCTAAATATTGATTGCTATAATCCATAAGCACTCCTATAAATTGCGAATACGATAAAAATATTTATCCACCAGCTTTTCATTATGATCTGCACATGCTTCCTTCATGAAAGCCATATGTCCGTTATAATAAACATCCGGTTTTATGCCCTCTTCTACCAATAATTCCACCATCTCTACTAAAATGGCATTTTGTAAAAATACATTTGGAATTGTGCTGGTCGATCCCACTTTCATATCAAATCCATCAATTTCCACAGCCGCATCACCAATAAGCGAACGATTATCCAATACGACATCTGCCACATCTTTCAATTTCACATTGTCTTTGTGCTTCGTATGCAAATAATCACTATAAGCACATGCGGTAATGGCAATGACTGGTATTCCCTTTTCTTTTGCCCGCAATGCCGCATCTACCGGAGCGATGTTATTGCCAGAATTAGAAATGATGATCATGCAGTCGTTTGGGGTAATTCGATGATAATCTACAAGCAGCTTGCCGATTCCATAGGTATTCTCGATATGATAGCTTTTGGTAATTTCAAAGCTCCCGGTCGCACTTTGCTCTAACAGCGCACAGTAGTTCGCTGGGGTTGCGGCACGCCAAAATGCATCATCGCAAACCAAATGCGAATGACCTGTACCAAACCCATAAATAATACCACCCTTCTTCGTTGTATCCGCCAATATGCGGGCAGCTTTCATAATTGCTTCTTCTTGTGTTTCTAATACATCTTCCACTACTGCCTGCATCGTTTGAAAATAGTTTTGCCAAGCTTTCATCTTTCTTCCTCCTCTATGTTTTACTGTTGTCTAAATTTTCAATCAGGACTTCATAACTCTGATTTTTCGCATAATAGTTGATTCTTGTCTTTTGATCTGCCCAATTCGAGATCAGATGATACATATGATGAACAATTTCTTTATCCGTTTCCGCATTCATATTCATAAAAAACAGATAGCGTACATGATGCTTTTCCCATAGCATAGGATTCTTCAAACTGATAAAGGCTATAAGCGGTCGTTGGGCATCGTAGCGAGAATGCAGGCACACAATATCATTTCCCACTTCATTTCCTAAGCGATAAATTCCTTTTATCAGTTGCTTTGCCTGCTCTTCACTGCCAATCGTTTCCAGCATTTCCTTTAACGTCATAAATACATCCTGCTTCGTTTTGCAGGCGACACTTTCACGGTACAAACATTCCGGCAAATATTCCCGTATAGAATTATTGATGTCGTATTCACTTTTTAACAAGGACAATATTTCATGATAATAATATTCTACCTTTCCCTGTATAAATACCACTGGAGCACTTACACAGGTCATGATCGGAATGGTCGTAATGATAATATCATTGTGCTGAAAAGAAAATGTTTCTAACTCAAAGACATCACATGTAATGATCTCATCAATCAAGCCTTTGAAGTTTTCGTTTAGGGTGTTTAAGGTCATGATCATTTCCGGCCTGCCATAGCCGCTTACCAGTATCAGCCGTTTTTTGATCCGGCTTTGGTAACGATTCCATGCTAGATTAAAATAAAGCACAAGATAACCAAATTCATTATGATCAATTTCAATCTGTAAAGTTTGTTCAATCACATCAACTGCTTCTAATGTTAATTCTACCGCAAAAGGATAACGCCGATTGTTTTCTAAAAGCAGCGGATTGCGCAGAGTCAACTGCAAACGGATGCGCTCTGCCATCGAAGGGATATGAAGTTTTAAGAATTCATAGATTTCCGTATCTTTTTTCAAATGCAAATGAAAGCGTTGCTCTAATCGTGCAAATACTTTTTCCAGTAGGCTGTCCATATGAGATAGATCACCTTTGCGAATATCCTCACTTCCCATGACCGTTTTCGATAAAATGTGCATTGTCAGGTAAATCGTTTCCTGTTCAGGAAGATAAATGCTCAACTGTTCCTCCAGCATCTTTTTTAATGCAACTGCCGCCTCATATGCTTTCAGTGATTTCATTTCTTTGATGATTTCTTGATCAAAAGATACATATTGATAAAACTTGCTTCGGCGCAGAGCAATTACGATATGAATCACCATATTTTGAATAGATACATCAGAAAAGTGGATATTATGTTGATTCAAAACATGTAACAATGCTTCCCTGATATAGCGAATCTCATTTTGATTGTATTCACTGGAAAACATGATATTGTTTTGAACAAAAAAGTCTTTCATCGCATCTTGAAAAAAGAAATCATTGATGCAGAGCCGTTTCTGGATCTCACTGCCTTCCACAATAATGCCGTTATTTGATTGTACAATTGTTAAGTGATAGTTTTGTAAAAGTCTCTTTACTTCTCTGATATCTAAAGAAACGGTATTGCGACTGACATATAATTCATCAGCAAGATCATCCAATTTGATTGGATAATCAAGTGAAAGCAGTTTTTTAATGATATAGATTGAACGTTCTTTTTGCGTATGAGGAAAATGCTTTGATGTCTGATTAGCAATTCGGTTATTGATTGGTAAAAAAGCTTCTTCTGCTATAATATAAAGACGATATCCAACACCGCGTTTAATTTCTAATACGGCTCCATATCCCTCTAGCTCTTTTTTTAGTCCTTTCATTGTGCTTTTGATCGTTCTAACACTGATATTCAGAGCATCTGCCAGTTGTTTGCTCGTCACATAGTTATCTGCTTCTTTTAGTATGCGAATAATTTCTTTTAAGCGTTCATTCAGCAAGATCATAAACTACCTCCGATTTCTACAAATAACTATGCTGTTTCAGCCATGCATAGATCCGTTTCATCCCCTCCTCAAGTGTTGCACGCGGGCAGGCGACATTGATACGCTGATAGCTGCTATAAGCTGAGCCAAAACCACTTCCCTCCTGCACCTCCACATGACCTTCCCACTTTAGTCTGCTCGCAAAGTCCTTTGGTACACGCAGTTTTGAAAAATCCAGCCATGCCAGATAAGTCGCCTGTGGAATTGTGAATGCAACCTGCGGCATATACGTTTCAATAAAGTGTTTTAGAAACTGAAAATTCTCATAAATATAAGTACAGCATGCTTGATTCCATTGTTCTCCTTCCCGATACGCACAAATAAGCGCCTCAAAGCCAAAAATATTGATGCTGGAAAGGCCGCTTGCTTTTGCTTTCGCCGCAAACTCTGCTTGCAAGGCGTTATTTTTTATAATTGCATACGATATTTTCAATCCTGCCAAATTAAATGTTTTAGTCGGTGATCCCAGTACGATCAAATGATCATGATAGGATGCATCACATTTCAGCGCACTCACATGATGCTGATTCGGCATGACAATATCCGCATGAATCTCATCAGATATGACCCATACATGATAGCGATCACAAATCGCTATGATACGTTCGATCTCTGCAAGCGTATAGCAGTTACCGGTTGGATTATGTGGATTACACAGAAGGAACAGTGATATAGAAGGATCCTTTTTCAAGTGTTCCTCGAACCCTTCAAAATCCATATGCCAGCCATTTTCATCATGAAGAAGCGGACTATATATGACTTTACGGCACAGGCTTTTCGGCGTGTTGAAAAAAGGCGGATAAACAGGCGGCTGGACGATTACTTTTTCATTTTCTTTTACCAGCATTTCGATCAGAGCATAAAATCCATAAACGACTCCGGTGTTCAAAACGATTTCTTCTTTTTTCACGGTTATGCCATGGCGGCGTTTCTCCCATTCAATAATTGCCTGATATACATCATCAGATGGATCGGTATAGCCGTAAATAGGGTGCTGAAGCCGCTTTGCCATTGCTTCCTTGATTTGTGGCATGCATGCAAAATCCATATCGGCAACCCAAAGTGGGATCACATCATGCAGCTGATAGCGGTTCTCATAACGATCCCATTTTGTACAGCTTGTATGTAACCGACTGCATACTTGGTCAAATTGATACATTATTTCACCTGCTTTCTATTTCTTTATTCGATATGGAAGAAAACATCACATAATGTGATGCCTTCCACTTATTGTTTATTGATTAGTTCTATTAGATCATCATCGACATTATCCGGTACTTGTTTCCCGGTTATTTTTACCCCGCGACGATTTAATTCTCTGCATTCTTCCATTTCCTGTATCGTCATATTGATGCTTTTTTTGATATTGCGCGTTCCTTCCCGCGCCGGAAGATTACCGATATTCACTTGTGTGATAGTTACACCACGATCCATCATTCTTAAAACATCGGCAGGACGACGTACGACTAAAATGACCCGCTGTCCTTCATATTTTCCACTCACTAAATTTTGCGCTGCTTTTTCGACATCTAACAGCGAGGACTTTAAGCCTGCCGGCACTACTAATCTTAAAGCTGCTTTCTGCACTTCATTTTGATACATTTCATCATTGGCAACCATGATTCTGGTCGCATTGACCGCATTGCACCAATAAACTGCAACCTGTCCATGGATCAAACGATCATCTATGCGCACATGAACTAATCCTTTTGTCATAATGATTCCTCCACTAACCTAAAATACCGGCTGCACTGCACGCGATTCCTAAGATCATAACGAAGATGATCGCTTTGAAAGAAGTCATGCCTTTTCGATTCAACAATGTATATACCAATAAGACAAGTAGCACCGGAATCAATCCCGGCATGATCTGATTCAAGATCGCCTGCAGCTCCATCTCTACTTCGCCGCTCTTAAACACAAACGGCACATTAGCACTTACCACACTTGGAATCAGCGCTCCAACCACCGTTAATCCTAAGATACTTGCGGCTTCGGTTACACGATTCATTTTATCGCCTAAATTTTCAATAAGTTTTGTTCCTTCCCGATAACCGATGCGAATGAAATAACCACGCATGATAACACGTACGACGCCCCAGATCAAATACAGGAAGATACCAATCGGATTCCCTTCCAGCGCCATATAAGAGCCAACTGAGAAAAAGATCGTATTGGCAATGACACCAAACAGCGTATCACCGATACCGGCAAGCGGACCCATCAATCCAGTTTTGATCGCCGATACCGCCTCTAGTGAAGCAGCACCTTCTTTTTCTTCCATCGCGATGTCAATTCCTAAAATGATCTCCGCAAATTCCTGATGTGTATTAAAGAACTGTAAATGCGTTTGCAATGCTTTTTTCATATCTGCTTCATCCGGATATAGTTTCTTCAGCACCGGAATCATTGAATAACAGTATCCCAATCCCTGCATTTTTTCATAGTTCCATGCGGCTTCACCAAGCAACAACCAACGATAACGTACTTTTTTAATATCCTGCAATGAAATTTTACTCATCTTCATCCGCTCCTTCCATTGACTTTACCAATTCTTTTTCCCCACTTTTACGATAAGCCATCAAGGCTAATGCTGCTCCGACAAGTGCTACCCCGAGCATCGGCATACTTAGATATGCTGCCAATACAAAGCCGATCAGCAGATAAGCAGTATATTTTTTAGTAGGCAGATACTTTAATAAGATTGCGATTCCGACAACCGGCAACAGTCCGCCTGCTACCTTTAAGCCTGCGCTTAGCCAGTCCGGGAAATAAGCGACAAAATTTTGTACCAATTCACTGCCTAATACCAGGCATAAAAATACCGGAATGGCACGAGATAAGCCCCAGCAGAATACCCCCAACACATTCATGCGTTCAATGCCTTTGATATTAACGCTTTCCATATAGCGATCCGCACGGTGCTGAAAGAAAGTGTTTGCAAAACGGGCAAATACATCAAGCTGCACCAGTAGCATACCTACCGGCACTGCCAAGCCGATACCAAATTCCACTCCTTTTCCGCTGATCGTGCCAAGTGCGGTTCCAATCAGTGCCGCACTCATGAAATCAGGAAGCGAAGAACCACCGAAGGAAGAAACACCAAGCACCATCAACTGCAGTGTTGCACCAACACTTAATCCAAACGCAAGATCTCCCATTACAAATCCGGCAAAACAGCCGGCAATCAAAGGTCTGTTTAATCCGAAATCCATGTGGATCGCATCATTGATTGCGATAAAAGCATACAATGTTAATAATATAATCTGTATAAAATTTAGACTTTCCATTATTTCATCTCCTATTCATCTTCACTGTTTTCTTTTACTTTTAATAATCGTTCATTCACATTTATCACATTGTCTTTCGCGGTTTCGACAAGATGATCCAACACCGTTTGTAAGTCGCTGTTCCTTTGCATATAAGCTTCCATGACCAGTGGTAAATTGATGCCGGCAATCAAATAGCACTCTTTTTTTGCCTTAAATAGGTGCATGATTGCAGTACGGCATGGTGATCCGCTGTAAATATCTGCCATGACAAGCAGCGGTGAACCGCTTCCCCAGTCGATAATGGAAGCAAGCTTATGCTCCAGCTCCTCACTTGATTCACCTTCTTCCAGCGCACAATATGCAAGATTCGGTTCTTCGCCTAAGATCATCTTCATTGTCTGATAATACCCGCTTGCTAAAGCACCGTGTGATAATATCAGCATCTCGTACAAGTATTTCTCTCCTTCCTCTGCCTATTCTTCATTCATTCGCTTGCGCACATTGACAATATCCTCTAAAGCTGCCTGCTTTGCTTTTTCTGCTAAATCCGTAACATCATAAAAATTTCTTTCACGAATCGCATAAATGAGCATTGCCAAGTTTACCCCGCTGACAATCTCAATTTTCCCCCTCGGTAATAAAGTTGCCGCAATCTGGGTAGTAGCAGCAGAAAGCATATCGGTCAATACCAGAACATCTTCCGCTTCTGCTATTTTTTCTTTTAACAAACAACGCAATACTTTTATATTGTCATCTTCAAACAATCCATACCATTCACAATCTTCAATATCCACAAATGAGGCAGCTGTCTTTAACAGCACTTTTCCTAATTGTTGATGTGTCAGCACCAAAATTTTTGTATTACTGCTCATACTCGGTATCACTTAGGTCAATCAGCTGTTCCTTCTCTGCCGGAATTTGTCTGATTTCTAATTTGATTCCTTTGTTTAACAGTTTTTTACAAATCTCAATATCTTTTTTCCGCAAAATGACGAAACGATTGAGCGCAACTGTATCCTGATCTGCTTTATTGCGATAGCCGCCGATATTGATGGAATGAATGGTTGGCAAGATCTCATGTACGATCCATACGTCATAAAAGTTTTCAACGATCACCATGACACGATCATCATTGATCAGCGCTTCAAGCAGTGCATCTTTACAGTTGTCCAATTCGAAAAACAGCAGTTCTACGTTCTTGGGTTTTGCTAAATTCAGCGTAATCTTAGAAAACTCATCATTTACGATCTCATCATTGATAATAAAAATCTTATCGATCCGATAAAATGATGTCCAGCTCTGTGCAACTTGTCCATGAAGCAGGCGATCATCTACACGCAATACCTTTATCATGTTTTGCCTCCTCAGTATTGATTCGATCCACGCCCCCAAATGTGAATATAGGGAATCTATTTTTATTTTAGAATAGAATACTTGATTGAGATAGGTAAATGATTGCACCAATATTCGTGCAATCGACCATGTTGTTTTTTAGTAAAGCCGTGTGTATTGACGATAAAGTGCATCGTTGACACTTTGATCCGCCAATCCGTTCAAACTCACAAAAACCGGTGGTTCTATACCGAGTGCAGCAATTTTTTCTGCCGCTAATACGCTGATCGCTTGTACGATAAATGCATTGGCAATGGAAGAGGTCGGCATCATTTTAGTTGCACATCCCGGTACACTGAGCGCCGCATCGCCCAGTTCCCCGCAGTTGTCAATCACGACATCTGCTACTTCCATCAGTTTCTTTCCGCTGGGTGCACGTGAAGGAGTTGCTTCACTATGACTACGCGAAGTAATCGCAATCACCTTGGCACCCTTTTCTTTTGCATACTGTGCTAATTCTACCGGATAAGCATTCCTTCCGGAATTTGAAGCGAGCAGCACGACATCGTCTTTTTGAATGTGATAAAGTTTACCTAAGATTGCTGCATAGCCGCTTAGCTTTTCAATATAGGAGCTTTTAGTCGGATGTTCCGTCATCGTCAGCTCTGAGGTCAAAATCGGAACACAGAACGCCAATCCCCCGGCACGACCATAAAATTCTTCACATACGGTATGCGAATGTCCGCTGCCACTCACATAGAAAGTATGTCCATTGACAAAAGCATCAGCAATCAAGTGTGCGCTGGTCTCGATTGCTTTCTGCTGTGTCTGCCTGATCTTGTTTACGACCGTAAGCCCTGTCTGAAAGATTTCCTGATACATATTCCATCTCCTTTCTGACTTTATTTTAGAAAGCAATGGCATGTTTTCACAGATAAAAAGATGCACGTTTTGTTAGTGCAATAAATTTCTTTCATACTTGCACCTTTTTCAAGTGCAATAAAAAGCCCATGCTTTCACATGGACTTCTATGCTGTTTTATTGTCTTTTGCGCGTCGTTTCGTTTCTTTCTTTTCCTTGCGTTCCACCTTGCTCATTCTGAAGATGACGCCATCGCTTGTATTCTCACCGCTGACCGTATAACCGTTGGCATGAACGACCTTTGCCACAATGGAAAGACCTAATCCGAACTGTCCATCCTGTCCCTTTTCAAACGGCTTAAACAAAGCTGCGATCCGCTCTTCACTCATGCTCGGACCATCATTGGAAATCGCCACCTCGTCTTCACGTAAAACGATTTTGATCTTCGACTTTGCATAGCGCAGCGCATTTTCCAAAATATTTTCGATCGCTACCCGCCAAGATTCCTCTAAACCGGTAAAAAAGACTTCCGGCTGTAAATCTGTTTCGATGACCACATCATCACGAATGGCTTTGATCGACAATATCACATTGTCGATGACCACATTCATATCGGTAAGCGCACCTTCGATATCCTGTGATACCAGATATTCCACACGGTTGAGATAAAGCAGAGAATGCACTTTCTTTTCAAGCCGGTCGGCATTATTGATGATGACATCTACGCTCTTTTCCAATGTTTCATACGGATAAATACCGTCTTTTATGCTTTCCCCATAAGACTTGATCGTCGCAATCGGCGTTTTCAGATCATGCGAGATATTATGGATCATTTCTTCTTTGGTCTTTTCCTGTCGCTGCAATTCCTGCCGCATATCGACCAAAGCCCGCGCCAAGGCACCGATTTCATCCTGTCGATTGATCTTTAACTGTGCATCTTCGCCGTTTTTCACCTTGTCGATATAGTTACGGATCTGATTCAGCGGGTGGATCAAAGCAGCCATCCAGATCATCAAGATCACAAAGAATACGCCTACCACCACGACCGTAATATTGACCACACTGCTGAGCAGGCTGTCCTTCAATAATTCCTGATACTTATTATCATTGAGCGTAAGCAGCCATTTATCATCGGTAATCGCCATGATGCGGTAATACGTTGTCGTATTATCGCCATGATATTCAAAAGCTTTGGCATCTGCCCCATCCATCTGGTTGATGCTTTTTTCAATGTGCTTCAACAGATCGGTGCTGATCACTTCATTTGCCTGCTGTGCATTATTCGCTACGATTTGTAACTGAGGATTGCTGGTATTGGCATCAGTGATCATAAAGTGCTGGAAGGTACTTTCCAGACTGCCGTTTAATAGCAGCTTCTGCCATGTCGTATCACTGTTCTCGATCAAGCCGCGAAAGGTTTCCTGCTCCCGCTCCAATGAGCTGTACGCCTGACTTTTGATCACTTCATTGATATTTCCATTCAGATAGATAAAGAAGAAACAACAGAAAAAAGTGATAAATACGAAGATGAGAGAAAAAAGCTGCTGCGAAAGGGAAAGATGTTCAACCCAAGTATTGAACTTTCTCATTGTTTATCCCAGACGATAGCCATATCCATAGATGGTATGAATGTTAAGCTTCGGCAGTTTTTTACGCAATCGCCGCAGTGTATCATCAACGACCCGATCGCTTCCGAAATAATTATCTTCCCATACATTTTCCAAGATTTTTTCACGACTGAAAGCGATGCCTTTGTTTTTGATAAACATCATCAGTAAATCAAATTCTTTGGTCGTCAGATCAATTTCCACTTTATCGTCAAATACTTTGCGCTGTTCTTCATCCAACTCATAGCTGTCAATGGTAATACGGGTATTTTCTGATTTATAGGTACGCTTCATGATATTATTGACGCGAAGCACGAGTTCTTTCGGGGAAAACGGCTTGGTGATATAATCATCGCTGCCTTTTTCCAAACCGATGATGCGATCGAACTCCTTATCACGGGCAGACATGAAAATGACCGGAATTTCAGCGCCCTGATGGCGGATCTCTTCAAGCAGATCAAAACCGCTCTTGTCATCCAACATGATATCAAGGATCCAAAGCTGTACATCGTCATCTCCGACATGAATGCTCGCCTCTTCATAAGTATAGTAGGAACGCACTTCATAGCCTTCCTTGATCAGATACTGTGCCACCAGATCGTTTAGATTTTTTTCATCATCTACAACACAAATTACTTTTTTCATAATCATCACCTCTTTGTATTCATTATATATGAATTATGGGAAAGAAGAAAGAGTATGCTTTTTTTTCATACAATTTCACATTGTTTCTACCGGATTCCTTTACTTTTTTTCAGCTTTTCCATATAAAAGGAATCGATCCTATGCAATCGATTCCCTGTTTTCTCTTATAATCCTTTCGCTTTGATAAAATCAACGATGCGCATGACGTACTGCTCGCATAAAGCATCGGTCTTTGCTTCGACCATGACCCGAACCAGCGGTTCTGTACCGCTTGGTCTAACCAGGATGCGTCCTTCTTCGCCAAGCTCTGCTTCGACTTCACGGATTTTTGCAAGCAGCTCTTCATTCTGTAAAGCCGCATGCTTATCCTTTACCTCCACATTGATCAAAAGCTGTGGATAGATGAACAGATCCTCACTCAGTTCCCGCAGCGACATGCCGCTTTTCTTCATGACCTCCAGCAGCTTCAACGCGCTTAACAAGCCATCTCCCGTATTCATATGTTCTTTGAAAATAATGTGTCCGCTTTGTTCCCCGCCCAGCACAAAGCCGTTTTTCTCCATATTCTCAAATACATATTTATCGCCGACATCGGTTTTCTCATAACGGATCTGACAACGATCAAACGCTCTGTACAGCCCTAAATTCGCCATCACGGTCGTTACTACCGTATTCTCCTTCAAATGACCGCGGTTCTTCAAGTAATTACCGCAGATATAAAGCGTATGATCTCCGGTAATGAGATCGCCGTTTTCATCTACCGCAATCAGACGGTCCGCATCGCCGTCAAAAGCAAATCCACAGTCAAACATGCCTTTGTTTTCCCGCATCAGCTCCTGTAATTCTTCCGGATGGGTCGAACCGCATTTGGTATTGATATTCACGCCGTTAGGAGAAGAATGGATCACTTCCAGCGTTGCCCCCAATTCCGAAAGCACCTGTGCCGCTGTTGCCGTAGCGCTGCCATTGGCAAGATCCAAAGCGATCTTCATGCCGCTGAAATCACAGTTCACACACTCCTTCAAATAGCTTTCATAAAGCTCCAGCCCTTCATGCCATTCGATCGCTGTTCCCAGCGCGTCATTGATCGCATATTCCACTTCGCTTTCACCGTCCATAAAAGCTTCGATTTCTTCCAGCACCGCATCATCCATTTTCTTTCCTTCATGATTGAATAATTTGATGCCATTATCATAGAACGGGTTATGACTGGCGGAGATCATCACACCACAGTCAAACTTTTCCTTTACGACCAGATAAGCCACGCTCGGTGTCGGGCATACGCCTAACAGATAAACATTCGCTCCAGTTGCGGTCGCGCCTGCCGCCAGCGCCATTTCAAACATGCTTCCGGATAAGCGGGTATCTTTCCCGATCAGGATCTTCGCATGGCGCTCCTTGCCATAATAAGCGCCGATGTACTTCCCGATGGCAAGTGCCATATCCAGTGTTAATGTGTCGTTTGCACGTCCTCTGACGCCGTCTGTTCCGAAATATTTTGTCATGCTTGTACCTCCTAGTCCGCTTCGACTACTTTGACTTTGATCTTTGCTGTTTCACTCGTATAAGTTGCAAGATTGTTTTTACCGGCAGCGGTAAGCGTTAATTCATATGTGCCTGCCTTCGTGATCTTGCTCATATCAAAATAAACCTCGATATCTTCGCTCTGGATCGAATCCAGTACGCTTTGCGCACCGATCACCTTGACATTCGCATAAGCATCATCGTTATCCACCGGCGCAACCTTAAACTTTTTCTTATTGTTTTTATAAGCAACCGGTATTTTCTCAAATACTTTTTCCTTGCTGTCTGCCAGCTTGATCGTGATATTGACGCGCTGGGTGCTGACCTTGGTGACACCGCTAGGTGTAATGATCGGCATCGTTACCGTCTTATCGGCAGTCAGCGTGTTGGCCGGCAGCTGGATCGTTACATCATTGATGCTTTCTAATACATCCAGCGGTCCATAGATCGTTACGGCAGAAGCGTCCATCTGGTATGACTCGATCGCTTTCCCGTTTGGCACCTTGCCGACCGGTACCACTGAGATCGGCACATCTTTGCTTGGTGTCGTAACTTCTACCTTCGTTTTCATCGTCGCCGGCAGAATATCGACTTCCACCCGTTCTCCCTGCTGGTTATAAGCAACGATGCTTGCTTCGGTTTCAAAGGTCTTGGTCACATCCGATACATCGATCAGCGCCTTTACAAACGCCACTTCATCTAACGTATCTTCCGATGCGCTGACCACGACTTCTCCCTGTTCAAACTCCGGTGTTCCTAACGCATAGATCTTATCCATCTTATCCGTATTGACGAAATCATAGCCCAGCGTATAACGACGGCTGGTCTTACGCTTGATCGTTACCATCGCCACCGACGGATCAAGCGTTACATCGACACGCTCCGAAACATTTTTCGGCAGCAGCTTCACTTCATGCGTTCCTTCGGTAAAATCCGTTAAGTCCGCCACGACCTGAAAATTTCCCTGTGAATTGACCAAGCTGATGTCGCTTGGATCACCGACCAACGTCGCATTGACCGTTTCCGGTACGCCGCTTACTTCATATACCTGATCGGATATGATCGTCGAAACCGCTACATTGTTCAACGTCGTTGCACTTTTATTCGTCGTAAACAGACTCATGCTGTCATCACCGCCTAAATTGACCATCGCATAAAGCGCAACGGCCAGCGCCAATGACACCACTTTTCCATACTTCTGGTTAAATAACAGCTTATCGACCCAAGAGGACAGCCATCGAAAGAATCGTGTAACCGCATTTTCAACCGATGTATAAGTTTTCGCAACTTTCTGCCCTTTCTCGGCGATCGATTTTGCCAGCTCGACTTTTCCTTCTGAGGAAAGCTCGGTATTTTTCTTCTTTCTAGCCATTGTTTCCCTCCTTCACTTTTTCTTTCGGTGAAGTAGATCGCCGTCTTGGTTTCGGTGTATAGTTCACTTCCAGCGGCTCTAGTTTCTTATCCTGCGGCGCAGCTGTCTCTGCTTTGGCAGCCGTGCTTTTCGTCGTCCGCTTGCTTTTCTTCTTCTCCTCATCAAGCGCATCCTTTAAGCTCTTGCTCGACGATTTATTGTATGCCATTTTCATCGAGCGTACCGCCTTCTGTTTTTCTTCGGCGATCTCCGGCGTTTCTTCTTCATGCGTAGAATGGATCTGTTTTTCCAGTTCATCTAAATTGGCTTCTTTCACTTTCGGCAAACGCGTGCCTTCTTTTTTCTGCTTGCGCTTCTTGCCTTTCAGATAACCGCTCAGAATGCCGTTTTGTGTTCCCTGCTCCACATCTGCCGATACCTGCGTCTGCGCCACTTCCCGCAGCGCCGATGTCGTTACCATATTCAAATACTCGCGCAGTTCTTTTTCATTTACGACCATGAGCGCACCGTTGCGGGCAATCGAAATATTACCGGTTTCCTCGGATACGACGATCGTTACCGAATCGCTGATCTCGGAAATACCGACGGCCGCACGATGTCTTGCCCCATAGCTGCTTGGCAGATCCTTGGTAGTCGGCGGGAAATAAGCGGCGGCACAGGCGATCTTGACCCCTTGAATGATGACCGCGCCATCATGCAGCGGGGTTCCCGGCACAAAGATCGAACACAGCAGCTCGCTGGTTACCATCGAATTCATCTGTGTACCGGTCTTGATATAATCGCTCAGTGAATGTCCCTGTTCCAGCGAGATCAAAGCGCCCGTTTTCGATACCGACATGGCAGAACACGCGCGCACCAGTTCATCGACGAGCCGTTCGCGTTCATTGACCGTCAAAGTGGAAATGCGGGAAAAGACACTTGTTTTTCCCAGTTTTTCCAACAGTGAACGAATTTCCGGCTGGAAGATGATAATGATTGCCAAAAAGCCCCATGTTACAAATAAATCGGCAATCATCATGATCGTCTTCAGGCCGAATATCGAAGCAACTGCCCTGATGATGAAGATAAACAAGATTCCCTTGAAAATCTGAATGGTTCTTGAATTATTACGAACAATCTTGATGCAGTAGTAAATAACGACCCACACACAGCCGATATCGGCAAGCAGGCGCAGCAAGGCAATCAGATTGTTATAGGTCAGATAGTCAAACATACCGACACTCCCTTCATAGTGTTTATTATATCATAAATCAAATCACGGCACGTTACTTTTTTCATATGCCCGTTATTTCTTTTCTTCCTGCTTGGCAAGCAGATAAGCGATGGCTTCTCCAACTCCCGCAAACACATAAGCCGCATGCGCTTTGATCGCATCATCGGCATGAGCGACGCAGCAGCCGATATAAGCATCCAGCATCGGCAGGTCATTATAGGAATCCCCGATCGCATAGACCTCCCCCTCTGCTTTTAACAAAGCGATTGCCTGCTTGAGCCCTTTTCCTTTGTCGCAGCCTTTGGGCACGATGTCGATACAATCCACATTGATAAAAGGCTGCACGACATCACCGAAACGCATTTCGATCTCTTTGGCAATCTGATGACGCAGCGTTTCATCACCGATAAAGAGTACAAACTGCGCGATCCTTCCTTTCGCGATGATCTCTTCAACGCTGTAAGGGCCCGCTTCTCTTCCCTTCGCATCATAAGATGCTTCATCCAGCACCTGCACCGCCCGATATTTTCCTTCATTTACGACAATGGAAGAGCACGGCAGCTGCGTCAAATAGTGATAAATGCGCATGGCCTGCTCAAATGGGATCTCATTGACCTTGACCTGACATCCATCCCTGTCATACAAAGCACCGCCGTTATTGGTAACGATGAAATCAGGGTGAAACGCATTGATTTCCATCTCTTTTTCAAATGTCTGCATGCTTCTGCCGGTAACTGCGATAAAACGATGTCCTGCCTGCTGCCAGCGGCGGATCATTTCCAGATCATAGGGTTCTACACGCTTGGAAACACGCAGTGTTCCATCATAATCGCTTGCTAAAATCATCTTCATTCCTCATTTCCGTTTCTATCGTATTTATTGTAAAAGATATGCCGTAAGAATACAAGTTCACAGTTTGCTTTTTCATTTTCCCTCTGTTCAAGCAATGGAGAAAGTGCTATAATACAGATAAATCTGTCAGGTTAGGCAAACGGTTAAGCCACAGCCCTCTCAAGGCTGCATTTGCGGGTTCGAATCCCGTACCTGATACCATTTTACAAACAAAGCGGATCCTTGCTTGCCCGATGCAAAACAGATCCGTTTTTTTATCGCTTTTCTATGCCGTTAAGCACCTTCCTACAAGAACGTCCCTTTACACCACGGCATCGCATATCCCACTCTACGCCCTTATCGACATCAAATCGCTTTTTTTCAAACTTTTGTGATATTTTGCGCACAGCCAGCCACACTACTTGCAGGAGGTGCTAAATATGAGCAAAAAGAAATACCGTCCCGGACAGAACTGCGAAAAGACCGCAAAATATTCTGCCTATGATGAAAAGGGAAAAGTGGTAAACGAAGACGTTGATGTCGAAAAAGGCAAACGTTTCCCACCGGCACAGGAAAAAAACTGCTATTACATGGAGCAGTAATGTAGAAAACAAAAACACCGAGAACGGCATCGAAAAAACGCTTTCGGTGTTTTTTTATCATTATTTACCGCTTTACCATATCGGTAAACGCATAGCCAAACGCTCGTTTCATAAGCGCTTTGCGAACATGGACGCCATTGGTCATCTGTTTGAAGATACGTGATTTCGGATGTTCCACCAGATCGCTTTCGATCTCTACCCCGCGATTGACCGGCGCCGGGTGCATGATGATCGCATGTTCCTTCATCGCTTCCACACGCGCATACGTCAAACCATATTTCTGTAAATAAGCCTCTTTGGATAACTTCATCGACTGTTCATGACGTTCATGCTGAATGCGCAGAAGCATTACCACATCCGCCCACTTTACCGCTTCATCTATATCCATGAAGATCGACTGATCGTCTACCCAATCCGCCGGGCCGGAGAAACGCACATCACAGCCCAGACGCACCATCGCATCACGATTGGAGTGGGCAACACGGGAATGTGCGATATCGCCGACGATCACTACCCGCAAACCTTCAAACTTACCAAACTCCTGATAAATCGTAAGCAGATCCAACAAACACTGCGTCGGATGATTCTTTTTACCGTCACCGCCATTTAAGATCGGAATGTTGATATTTTCCAATTCCTTAAAGTATTCTTCCTGCGTATGACGAATGACCACCGCTTCATAGCCGATCGCTTCAAAGGTCTTGATCGTATCATACAAGCTTTCACCTTTTTGCACCGATGATCCGGATGCGCTGAAATCCTCTACCCGACATCCCAACTGCTGTTGTGCCGAAGCAAAGGAGTAATGCGTTCTCGTGCTCGGTTCAAAAAATAAATTCGCCACCAGATGTGCTTTCGGAAATTCCAGCCCCGGTTCATCCGCAAATCGCTGTCCATCCTCCAGCACCTTGTAGATCTCCTCTACACTGAGATCATTCATGGTAAATAAACTGTTTTTGTGCATCTTCTTTTCCTCCGATCATTTTCAGTTTTCTCTGAAAAAAAGGCCCTTGTTCTACACAAAAGGACCTTTATCGGTTTGTTCTGTTCTGATACCTTCATAACCTCTCTGGATTATGTTAAAGGACCTTCTTTTCTTTTACCATTTTAACATATCTAAATGGAAAAGCAATACTATTCTTCTTTTCTTTCAGCGTTTTCCGTTTCCGCATCTTTCTTTGTATGATCGCGCTGTGCAAGCTTGCCTAAAGAAACCGCTGATTTTTTGAATCGGTTACTGCCGCTTTTCCATGTCCTGCGTACCAGCTGCCCGCTTTTTATCAAAGCCTGCTTACCGTATCGCCCACTTTTTACAAGACCGCTTTTTACTTTTTTGCCGGTCTTGGCAAGGTTTTCTCCCCTATCCATATGAACTTCACTGTTTCCCTGATAGTTCTCATACACAGCCGGCAATGTTTCTTCAAACGTCTTTACATTTAAGATGATATCCTCTCTTTCATCAACGCTCTCAAATACATCATGGCGATAGCTAATCTTGGTACAGTTCGCAAAGAAACGCGCTGCCGCACTTTTATTAGGCAAGTAAAGCTCACGCACAAATCGTTTTATGCGGTCTTGCGCATCTGCCGCTAATTCCATATAGCGCAAGCTCTGACATTCATCTTTACTTGGCAGATGATCAAATAAGGCATCATGGAAACAAACATATAGGCGATCCTGCGACAATGCCGTGATCCTGCTGATCTGATGATGCAAAGCGACAACGACAAACACCGCATAGTTTGTTTTCTGCTCATCAAGCGGATAAGCGATCACATCGCCTACATGAAAATCACAGCGCATACAGAACGGACTCATCACTTTTTTCGGTGCGCCCTGTTCGCTCATGATCTTATCTTTTACTTTTTGTAATTCTTTCTCCCGTTTCAAAACGGTCTTTTCATCAGCACCGGCTGCCTGCCAATAGGCAAGATCGCCGCCTGCATCGATCATTTTTATGACCTTCTGTTTCATGGTATCGTTGAGTCTGCCCAGTTGGTGCATGATCAGCGCCAATGCGCAGTAAGCCGTGCAGATATCTTCCACAGCCAGCTGTTGAAAGCCACGCGTCGCGAAGGCAAGCGCTTCCTCATCACATCTGCCGCAGCCAATGGCATTTTTATAGTCCTTTTGAATGGCAGATGTTAAAGAGCTGGATGCGATCGTTACTTTTGAAAGGTCCATAAATTACACTCCTTCACTATAAATTCTTTTCTATTATAACAAAATACTCAAAAAAAGAAAGACTTTGCGGCTTTTATCACACAGGATCCACTTCATGAGAACACACATCTCTTCCTATTAAACAACAAAGCAGACAGAATCATTCTGCCTGCTCACTTGTGTTGTTTTACTACTGTTCGCTGCTTCTCTTCTTGCGTGACATTGCAGCGAATACGATCATACTTCCCCCTAATAACACATAATACATTCCCTTGCTTACTTCATCTCCCGTATTTACTGTTTCATTCTCCTCTTTCTTGATCTCCTCGATACTGCTTTCTTCCTTTTCCTCTTCATTTGGTGTATTCGGCTTCTCTTGCGGCTCTGTCGGCTTCTCCTCCGGTTCACTTGGTTTCTCTTCCGGCTCTGTCGGTTTTTCTTCCGGTGTTTCCGGTTCTTCCGGCATTACTTCTTTATATCCTGCATATAACTGTAACGTACCATCTTCTACCGTCATAAAATCGATCATATCGGTTTCTGTTAACGGCATCGTACATGCTTCATCTAAATACCAGCCTCTAAATACGAACCCCTCTTTGTTAATCACAGCAGATGGTGCATCTTTTACGATTTCTGTTCCAGTAAAAGTAAAATCCTGTTTTGCTTCTGCCATTGTAGAGTAGATAAAATGATCTGATTGATATAACAGTTTTTCATTATTGGTGCTTCCATCTGCAAATGCTCCGTCATTACTGTGATAGACAACTTTTGCATAGTATGGGGTTCTGCCAAAAATACTGTCTGCTTGGTCAAAGTGCATCAACCCTTGACAGGTTGTAATAATGATCGTCGGCACCGGTATTTTTGCATTTTCTAACATAAAAGCACTATAAGGATAATGGTTGAAAGCGTAACCGTTCGCATATCCGCTTAAATCAAAAATATTAAGATTGTAACAATTCTGAAACTCGGTGCTAAGAAAATTATTGTCACTATATCTCTCATCTGCAGTCATCTTCTCCATACCGACAACGGTTTTAAGATTCCAGCAATTTAGAAAAAGGGATTCCCAACGTGAATCATCCCAATTCCAGCCACTGAAATCAACCTTTTCTAAACGATAACAGGAAACAAATCCCTCACTAATATCTAATCTATCGCCAAATCCGCTCGATGTATCCAGGCCGCTTAGATCAGCTTCCACTAATTTCGTAAAAAAATAGCGATCACTTTCATAAGGACTAGGAGAGAGCAAACGATACATATCTCGATGTGTCACAGCGACTTTTTTATCCGTTGTGCCGATTTTCAACGATACCAATTCATTATAGTATTTCGGATCTCCTGATGGATCCTCTTTTTTGAGATTATCAAATAAACTGTACAGAGCCCGGTAATTACTAGTATCAATCTCTACCGATTTACCCGGCGCTTCCGCAAATTCAGATGGGATCACAACATTTACCGCATTCCCTGTGTATTCCGTTAATGTGATCTTATCACTTGTTTCTGTATAATCCCAATCACTTAGCGTTAGGC
>ERZ507065.79-NODE-79-length-88276-cov-6.057061_pt1 | contig 88276 bp, 89 predicted proteins | sample MGYA00513785_ERZ507065 | MGnify/ENA metagenome assembly ERZ507065
CGCTATCTTTGCTTGTTTACACTATACCATATTTTCCCATATTTATCTACTTTTATTGTAAGCGTAAATACCAGATATCTCTACTAATAAAAAACTGTCCTCCTCAAGAAAGAAGACAGTTTCTGCTAACAAGTGATCAAGCACGCAGCTGTGCGTTTGTTTCTTTCTGCAAAGCATCCATGATCTTTGCATTTACTGCACTGATCTCTTCATCAGTCAGCGTTTTTTCATGTGAACCAAAGGTAATGCTTAAAGCAATCGACTTATAGCCCTTTGCCACATGTTCACCGGTATAAACATCAAATACTTCTACATGGCTGACATACTGCTTGCCGTTTTTTCGAATGATATCAATTAACTGCTGGGCATTGACCTCTTGTGATACGACCAATGCTAAATCACGGACAACCGATGGGAATTTTGAGATTGGTTCATATTTGATCTTGCTTGCGCGATTAGCAAGCAGCACCTCGATATTTGCCTCTGCCATGACCAGACGGCTTACATCATAGCGTTTTGCCATTGCCGGATGGATTTCCCCAAATACCGCGAACAGATCTTTTCCGATATACAGGCAGGCACTGCGATATGGGTGGAAATGAGTGGTATCTACCGTATTCTCTTTCACACTGATTCGTGTGCCCTCGAAGCCAAATGTTTGAAGCAGATTCATGAGCAGCCCTTTTAACGTATAGAAGTCTGCTTTGATCTCAATATTTTGCCATCTGCTTTTCTGCAATGCGCCTTCCATTGCGATCGCCAGATGTTCCACTTCTTTTTCTGTACTGTAAACAGAGCTGATTTCAAATAAGGCGACATCTTTTGCAGAACGATTTTGATTATAGGAAACCGCATCTAATAAAGATGGGAGTACAGAGGTACGAATGGATTTGCGCTCTTCACTCATCGGCACTGCCAAACGCACCGCCTCTCCGGCGCTTAAAATCGCATCTTCTAAAAAGGCATCTGATATGAGCGTATAAGTTCTGGCTTCATACAATCCCGCCTGATTGAGCTGTGTACGGATCTTTCTGCGCATTGCCTGACGAGGAGAAAGCGCACCTTCACTTTCCGGAAGCAGCGGCAAAGTAGATGGCAAACGATCATAACCGATGATACGGATGATCTCTTCCGCAATATCTGCTTCGATCTTCAGATCGCTGCGATAACTCGGGATGCACAGATCAATTTTATGGTCGCATACGATCGGCGATAGTTTCAGATCAGCCAGTACCTCAATCATTTCTTCAACAGTGAAATCAGTGCCCAGCATCGCATTGATGGAATCCGCATCTACGGTAAGCACAGTCGGTTCATACTGCTTGGTTTCATAAACAACCGTTTCTTCCAATCCGCTTGCATCGGCATATTGTTCCAACAACGCGATCGCACGGTCCATCGCCTTATAAACAGCCAACGGTTCAATTCCTTTTTGATAGCGCAAAGAGGCATCGGTATTTAAGTTTAAGCGGCGTGCAGTATTGCGAATCGATACATGATCAAAACTTGCGGCTTCGATGATGATGCCTTTGGTCGTTGTTTCGATCTTAGAATCATCACCGCCCATGACTCCGCCAAAGCCAATCGGTTTCGCTTCGGTAGTAATCATGATATCCTCCGGCAGCACTTCATATTCATTCCCATCAAGAGCGGTATAAGTGGTATGCAGACCATCGACAACCGTGATCTCCTGTGCCGGGATCGCGTCGATATCATAGAAATGCATCGGCTGCCCGGTTTCCAGCATGACGATATTGGAAATGTCCACGACATTGTTAATTGACTTCATTCCGCTTGCCAAAAGCAATTCTTTCATCCACTGCGGCGATTCTTTGATCGTTACATGATTGACGACCTTTCCTAAAAAAGTCGGACATTTTGCGGTTTTAGAAGCGATTTTCAGCTTTGTCGAGGAACCCTTTTGACTTGCCCCTTCCACCCTTGGAAGCATGACTTCTTTATGTAAGATCGCACCGCACTCCACTGCCATCGCCCATACGGACTGACAGTCGCTTCGATTCGGTGTCAGACCGACATCAAAAACCGTATCATTTAAGCCTAGGTAAGCAAGCGGGTCCGTATGTCCGATTGGGGCGTCAGCACTTAATACTTCAATACCGTTTTTGCTTTCTTCGCTCAATAAATGCGGATCGACGCCTAACTCTGCCAAAGAACAGATCATGCCATTGGAAGCAACTCCGCGAATCGAACCTGCTTTGATTTCACCGCCCGGCAGCTTTGCCCCGACTTTTGCCACGATGACTTTTTGCCCTTTGGCAACATTCGGCGCACCGCATACGATCTGTTCTACCTGATCTTTCAGATCTACCTGACAGATGTGCAGATGATCGCTGTCCGGGTGCATTTCACAAGACAATACTTCACCGATCGCAAGATTTGTACCGCTTGATAATGGATGGATCGCTTCTACTTCTAAACCAGCCTGCGTGATCGCATCGGCAAACGCCGCATCACTGATATCAGAAAGATCCATATATTGACTTAACCATTTTCTACTAATCAGCATGATTCTTCCTCCTATTCAAAGCGTGTGAACGTCTTTAAGAAACGCACATCATTGGTATAAAAATGACGAATATCGTCAATGCCGTATTTCAACATGGCAATACGCTCGATTCCCACGCCAAATGCGAAACCGGAATATTTTTTACTGTCATAGCCGGCCATTTCCAATACATTAGGATGTACCAAGCCGGCACCTAAAATTTCGATCCAGCCGGTACCTTTGCATACCGGGCAGCCTTTTCCGCCGCAAATATGGCAGGAAACATCGACTTCCACACTCGGTTCGGTGAACTGGAAATAACTTGGACGAAAGCGGATGACGCGCTTTTCCCCGAACATCTTCTTTGCCATAAATTCTAGTGTGCCTTTCAGATCAGCTAATGTAATGTGTTCTCCGACCACTAATCCTTCACACTGTGTAAACTGATGGGAATGGGTCGCATCATCATCATCGCGGCGATATACCTTTCCCGGACAGATGACCTTGACCGGTACCTGCGGTGCAAACTGTTCCAACATTCTGGTCTGAATGGCTGTCGTATGGCTTCTTAACAGTGTTTGCGCATCAATATAGAACGTATCCTGCATATCTCTCGCCGGATGATTCTTGGGAATATTGGCACGTTCAAAATTATAAAGATCCAATTCTACTTCCGGTCCTTCCGCTACCGTATAACCAAGCCCCACAAACAGATCTTCCAGTTCCTGCTGTACCAATACCAGCGGATGTAAATTGCCAAGACGCGCTTCATAACCGTTTAAGGTAATATCGATCTTTTCCTTTTCCAGTCCTTCTTCCATCTCTTTAACTTCCAAGACCGCCTTTTTTTCATCGATCGCTTCCAAGATCAGCGATTTGATCGCATTGACCTGCTGCCCAAAGGCAGGCCGCTCTTCCTTAGGCAGATCCTTCATGCTTTTCATGACTTCTTGAATCGGTCCTTTCTTGCCAAGATAAAGCACGCGTAACTGTTGTAGATCCGCTAAGTTTTCACATGCTTCGATCTGGGACAAGCTTTCCTGTTTTAATTCCTGTAATTCCATAACTTTCTTCCTTTCCTTGCCGGCATTAAAAAAAGCCGCAATCTGTGCGAGAACGATTTTCACCGCGGTACCATCTCGCTTCATCTTACGACACCCTTTATTTCATACTCATGATAACCGTTTGATACGGGAGGGGATTGGCCTCGCTCAAAGGTGAATTCTTATAGACTATCCGAAGAAGGCTTGCAGTCGATGACCCTCTCTCCCTGACAGAAATCCTCTATAATACTAGTCCTTTTCAACGCTTTTACTGTTTTTAATTATAGCAGATAATCGCTAAATCGCAAGTGTTTTATCATTCATTCTTCTCTGCCAACATAAAAATCAACAACAAATTGCGAGCTGTGCCACTACTGGCAAAAGCCATTCATTGAGAAATCTATTTCAAAGACATCATCAGCAGATGATTGCTTGCCCCATAATAGTGTGGATTTTCACGATGTTTCCAAAGATAGCGTTTCCACTCGTCCAGCTGTGCATCGGTAAACGCATTGATTACATCGTATTTTACTTCGGAAAATGGATCGACCGCATACAAATGATCATTTGAAATGCCTAATCTTCGATACAGTGCCGTTATTTCTGATGGATCAAAGAACACAAAGACGCCATCTTTGATCTGCATATTTTCCCGTTCATAATCTTCACTTAACAGCATAGACTGGTTCGCCTGATATAGCGCTTCGCTGACAAATACCGCTTCTTCGTTCACAAAGGCACATAACAGTGCGCATCTGCATACCCGCCACGCTTCCTTTAAGCATAGTTCCTGCTGGCTTTGTTCATGCAGATGATACATCGGTCCTAAGCACAATACCACATCAAATTGTCCATCCTCAAAATGCTGCAGCGCCTGATGATCCGCATGGATCACGGTGATCGGCAGATCCCTTGCCTGCTCCTTTAGCACCTTCACATTGCGCCTTACCGGCTCAATAGCCACAACCTCATATCCAAGCTTCGCTAAGGTAGTGCTATAAGCGCCGCAGCCGGCGCCGACTTCTAAGATCTTCATGCCTTTTTTTAGAGGAAGTTCCATAATGATCTGCATTGTCATCCAGTGTTCAATAGAAAGCGCCTGACTCAAAAATCTTTTTTCTTCTTGAAACTGCTGATAATATGTTTGATAATCCATATTCTTTCACCTCTATATGATAGGATAACAGATAAAAAAGAAACATTGGATTCTTTGCACATCAACAAAAAAGAAGCGACTCATGCACTTCTTTTCTACCGATACGCAAGCACACATTCAAATTCATACAGACTTTTATAATGCTTTGTCTGCTTTACCAGCCATACCAGCTGTTTATGAAATACTTGATGAAAAGCAGGGTGCAGACCTTTTAGAGCCGGCAATACTTCTTTCATCAGACGCCGTTCTAAAAAATACACGTCTTTTCCCTTAAAATAAGCATCATAATAGCTCCAGCACTTCTGCAGCGCTTTGCTCGCCTTTGAAAGATCGCGTATGACGATTGCTTCTTTTGAAAGCATGCCATTAAAAGCAAACTGGGCATCCATATACCAAAGCAAGGCAGGCAGCTGTACGGATCTATCGTCATTGAGATAGCAGGCAAACCATTTGATCGCTTTCTCATACATTCCCATATCCGCATAGCACTGTGCCAGATTATGAACCGCGGCCAGTTTCCGTTTTTCTTCTAAGTCTTCGTAAGCAGCAAATTGCTTTTCACATAAAGAGGCATAATAAACAAACTCATTTTTCGCGCAGATACCGCAAACAGATGCCAGATAAGCAAGCGCATCAACCTCACCGGTATGATTCTCAGCTTTTCTGCTTTGTTTCAAACAAATGCGCAGCAGCCGATATGCCGCAATTTGATTATCTGATAAATTCGCCAAATGCAGCGCCGCCGTGATCAGTAAACGGTAGGCGTTAGACTGACAGATATATCGTTCGTACAGTTTCGCTAAAAAGAGGCGATCATGGCGATAGGCATATTCCCGCTGATAAAGTAAAAAAGCCATTACATCCTTGATGCTGCCGGATAAGCAGCCGCATAGCTCCAGCCACTTTTCCGCCTCTTCATTTGTAAAACCGCGCTCCTGTTCCAGGATCTCTTTCATAAGCACACAGGCTTCATAGGCAATTTTTGAGAAAGCGCCGGACTGTTTCGATAATGCTTCGGAGAGCTCCGCCAAAAGAATGGAAACTTCTTTATCGTGATAATAAGCAAACGCATTTGACAAGCGCTTCGTTAATTGATGAAATTCCACATACTCGTCCATATGTGCATCATGATGCAAATGATAGATCGCTAAGATCTTTTCATAATGTTCGTCATCTTTTAAGAGCTTGCCTGCTTCAAGCGACTGATAAGAGCGAAGGGATATGCCGCAGCGATCCGCGATCTCCTGTTGTGTAAGACGATGTTTTTTTCTCAGCATCCGAAAAAGGATCGCATACTGCTTTTTCTCTATGGGCAAAATTTCAAGATGCATGAACATTTCCCCTCATATGATACATACAGATCCCCGCCGCTACCGCTACATTCAGTGATTCAAACGATTCCATCTCGATAAAGATGTTTTGATCACAGGCGTTTAACACCGCTTCACTGACACCGTTTCCCTCATTGCCAAACACCAGTGCCACTGCTTTGACAGGCATGAATGCAGAAAGTCCTTTACCGCCGCGCAAAGCGGTGCCGTACACCGGTATGTTCTGCTTTTTTAATTGAGCGATCACCGTGATCAGGTCATTTTGAAATACCGGGATATGAAAGAGCGCCCCCTGCGTCGAACGAATGAGCTTATCCCCATACAGATCGACACTGTTAGACGATAAGACCACTGCATCAAAGCCAAAGCTGTACGCCGTACGAATGATCGTACCGACATTGCCGGGATCCTGCAAGCCATCTAACAAGATGACTCTTTGTACATTTTCGCACAAGGCGGCTTCCTGCATTCGACATATCCCCATGTAATGCTCCTTTGATACGTGCATGCGCAGTTTCTCCATGACTTCGCCGCTTACTTCATACACCTCATAGCCCGTAAAAGGCAGCGGATAACCAAGTTCCACAATGATCGTTTCCAATACGCCGGCATTTTTCGCTTCTTCTAATAAATGCAGGCCCTCGATCAAATAGCGCTGATCCTGCATCCGATATTTCTTCTGGTGATATTTTACCCATTTTTTTACTTTCGCATTTGTTTTTGACGTGATCTGCATGCTGTTCATCCCTTCTTCGTATCGTTATTATAGCATAATGCCCAGCGGTATTCCCAGCGTTTCAGCGAAAAGAAACAATAGAAAAATCCCATCTGCTCAGCAGCACAAGATCGGCTGCCGCAAAATAGATGGGATCGATCATTTGATAAAACTTCAATGTGTTATTTCAAAACATTGGCACAGCGTTCGCAAAGTCCATCCTCTGCATGTGAATGGGTGATGTTCCAGCAGCGTGGACATACGACGCCCTCCGCTTTTGTAACCGCCGCCTCACATGTTTCATAGGTCTTGAGCTGATCGCCGCTGAAAGAAACTTCCGATACGATCAGCCACTGGGCAAAGCGATCGCCGAATACTTCCTCGATCAAAGCACGATCTGCTTCGCTTACCTGCAAATGCACATGTGCTTCCAATGATTTACCGATGATCTTCTCACTGCGCGCTTCTTCCAGCGCCTTGAAAATATCGCTTCTCATTGCCAGTAACCGTTTCATTTTAGAAACGATATCATCACTGTTTGCGATCGGTACGTTTTCCGCAAAGCGGCCGAGATGAATGCTTTTTTCTTCTGCATGGAAGAAAGAATTGATCTCTTCACAGGTATGTACCAGGATCGGTGCCCATAGGCGCAGCAGCACATCTACCGCATGATACAGCACGCTCTGTACCTGATGACGTCTTGGCGCATTCTGCTTTTCGATATATAAAATATCTTTGGTATAATCCAAGTAATACGCACTAAATTCATTCGTCATGACATTGGTAAGCAAACCGCTCGCATCGGAATAGCGATACTCCCGATACGCCTGTTTCACTTTTTCATTGACATCGTTAAGAACGCAAAGCATGTATTGATCACTTAACGGCAGCTCTTTAGCCGCTACCAGATCCGCTTTGGTAAAATCACTGATATTGGCAAGCAGGAAACGGAACGTATTGCGCACCTTGCGATAGGCTTCGCTGCACTGCTTCAAGATTTCATCGCTCATCGAGCAGTCTGCCTGATAATCCACACTTGCCGCCCAGATGCGTAAAATATCCGCACCGTATTTCTTTGTGATCTCACCCGGTGCCACCGCATTCCACTGTGATTTTGACATCTTGACTCCTTTGCCGTCCATTACGAAGCCATGGGAAAGCACCTGTTTATACGGCGCATGTCCATGCACTGCCGTACCGATGATCAAAGAAGAATTAAACCAGCCGCGGTACTGATCGCTGCCTTCAAAATAAAGATCAGCCGGATAGCCTAAGCCTTTCTCCATCATGGCGCCGGTATGGGAAGAACCGGAATCAAACCAAACATCCATCGTATCCATCTCTTTGCGGAAAATGCCGTTTGGCGATAATGGATGCGTATAGCCCAGCGGCAATAATTCCTTCGCTTCTTTTTCAAACCAAATATTAGAGCCATGCTCCGCAAACAGCTTTGCCACGTGCGCAAACACCGCTTCATCCATGATCGGCGTATCATCTTCCGCATAGAAGATCGGAATCGGCACGCCCCATGCACGCTGACGGGAAATACACCAGTCGCCGCGGTCTGCGATCATATTGTGCATGCGCTGTTTGCCCCATGCCGGGATCCATTCCACTTGATCGATCTCCTGCAACAGTTTTTCTCTGATCTGATCGATCGATGCGAACCACTGCGTCGTCGCACGATAAATGATCGGCTTTTTCGTACGCCAGTCATGCGGATACGCATGCGTGATAAATTCCAGTTTCAACAAGGCGCCCAGTTCATCCAGACGTTGGGTGACGGTCTTGTTGGCGTCTTCCACATACTGTCCTTCTAACCACTCGCCCGCTTCTTTCATCATGCACCCTTTTTCATCGACATTGCAATAAGCAGGCAAGCCATACTTCATGCCGACAAAGAAGTCATCCGCTCCAAAGCCCGGCGCCGTATGCACACAACCGGTACCGGCATCCGCACTGACATGATCGCCTAAGATCACCAGTGATTCTTTATCATAAAGAGGATGCTTGCAGGTAATCAGTTCTAATTCTTTGCCTTTGAACGTCTTTAACCGTTTTTTCTCTTGCAGCGCAAACTTCTCCCAAAGGGTATCTACTAATTCTTCCAAAACGATCAGTTTGCCTTTTTCACTTTCCACTAAGGCATAAGTGAAATCCGGATTCAAACAGATCGCCAGATTGGCAGGAATCGTCCATGGCGTCGTCGTCCAGATCACAAAAGCACAGTCCTGATCCAAGATGCCTTTGCCATCTAATACCGAAAACTTAACAAAGATCGTCGGTGATTTCACATCTTTATACTCGATCTCCGCTTCCGCCAAGGCTGATTCACTGGAAGGCGACCAGTAGACCGGCTTCAATCCTTTATAGATCAAGCCATCCATCGCCATCTTTCCGAATACTTCGATCTGTCGTGCCTCAAATACCTTTTGCAGGGTAATATAAGGATCATCATAATCCCCGATGCACCCAAGTGATAAAAAGCCCTTTTTCTGTCTTTCCACCTGCTCTAACGCATAATCGTAACAAAGCTTTCTGAAATCAGCGATCTTCATTTCCTTGCGGTTGTAGCCAAGCTTTTGGATCGCCGTTTCGATCGGCAAACCATGTGTATCCCAGCCCGGCACAAACGGCGTGGCATAGCCATCCATAAAATGTGTACGCACGATAAAATCTTTGATGATCTTATTCATCGCATGCCCCAAATGAATATCTCCGTTTGCATAAGGAGGACCATCATGCAGTACAAAAAGCGGCGCGCCTTCCCGTTTCGCCAGCATTTCGTGATAGAGATCATCACGCTGCCACAGCTCCTGAATGCCCGGTTCTTTCTTTGGCAGATTCCCTCGCATCTCAAATGCGGTCTTCGGCATCAATAGTGTTTCTTTATACTCCATCTTTTTCACCCGGAATGCTTTTTCATTCCTGCTCCTTTCTTTCATAAAAAAACGCCCTTATCGCTAAGGACGTAAAATTACGCGGTACCACCTTAGTTCATATGATTGCTCATATGCGCTCAAACCTGTAACGCAGGCTGCGGATGATCCTACTCGCTTTCAGATCATCAGCTCAAAAGTGATCCAAACAGTTTCCCATTCATCGAACTTTCACCATACTTCGACTCGCTATCAATGTTTCACTGCTTCGTCTTTCTCATTGCTTTTCATTTGTTTTCGTACTGTTCAAAAACTCCGGATCGGGGATCGGCGGTATCTGAAACTGCTCTAAAGTTGTGCTTAATGCATCTAACTGCTCGCGCATATTTCCTTTCAGTTCACTGGCTTCCATACCGAGCTTTGCCACATCCAATAAGATCCTGCGCGCCGTCATCAGCGCTTCCTGCACGATCAGATCCGCATTGTTATGCGCGGTATTTACGATCGTGTTAGCGTCTTTCATGGCAATGCGGGTCAAATCCTGCGCCGCCCGTTCCTTCGCCGCCAAAGAATCCACCACCAGCTGGTATTTTTCTTTGATCTGGCGAATCTGCTTTTCCATTTCCTCGCTTTGCAGCTGATACATATCCAGTTTGCGATAGAGCATGGCGATTTCTTCATTCATAGATGCGATCTTGTCATCAACCTGATAACGATTGTAGCCGTTGCGCATCGTATCAAATTTTTCTGCCATCCCTTCACCTCCCCTAACGCATTTTTCTTATCACTGCAACGAAGTTTCCTTTTTTTGTCGTATGGGAGATTTCCACAAAGACAAATCTGCCATAGCCACGAATCGAAATGGTACTCATATTATTGCATATTCTATCACATTGTTCAAGTATTACATGATTGATTTTTACCAAGCCGCGCTGGATCAGTTCCTTTGCTTTGGCTCTGGAAATGTGTGCGCAGGCGCTGACTACCGCATCGCATCGCGCACTGCTGATGATCGGATGAAACTCCTCGTATTTTGCTTCATGGATCACTTCTTCATCACAGCATTCCAACTTCACGCTACTATGGCGCACACGGGTAAGCTCCATCATGAAAAAGTCAGCCATATGCTTTGCCACATACACATACAGCGCGTCCTCCTTGATCAAAATATCGCCGAATACATCACGGCTTACGCCCAGCTTCATCATTGCCCCCAGTACATCACGATGGGTGATCTTGTCATAACGAGGATGTAGACGCGCCTTTAATAACACGATCTGAAAATCCTCATCGACCTCTGTATAGGGCGGAAACAGTTTCAAACGACAATGCTCAGCGCCGGCATAACCGCCGCCGTATGTATAAGTCATGCGTCTGCCGATATATGTAACCGCGCACATGAGCTGTGCAGGCGTCAAAAAAGAGGTAATCATCGGCTGATACGTGCGCTGCGCTTGATCCATCAGATCATGCAGACGCTCGATCAGTTCTTCATTACCTCGTTCGCTGCTGCCTGTTACATTATTCTTCGCCGGCATCCAAGTTGATTTTACCGCCTACCGAAATCACTTTCGGCGTACACAAGATCACGTTATGACCGATCTTTTGGATCGACCCGTCCAGTGCAAACACCACACCGGTCAAAAAGTCGATCGTGCGCTGTGCGTATTCCCGCTGCAATTTATGCAGGTTGATGACTGCCGCACGGTTTTCCTTCAAACGGCGCGCCACTTCCTCCGCTTCATCAAAAGAACGGGGTTCAAACAACACCATCTTCGTATCACCGGACATCTTCGGCATCGCTTTGGCATGATGGCTTTCATATTCAGAAAGGCCGACTGCTTCTTCCTCATCTAATTCAAGAACTTCATCGTCATCCATCGGCGCGATAAATTCCTTAAATTTCTGACCAAATCCCATAAAGGCACCTCCTAATTCCATGATATTATAACATACTTTTTCTCACGAATATAGTACCTCTGCACTTTTTTCAGGTCTTTGTGTCCAAAAAGCTTTAAGAATTTGCTTCTACCACCAAAATGACGTCTTTACCGATCTGTTCGATCCGTTTGACCGCGATCGCAATTTCCGGCTCCTGAAACAGCCATGGAAAGTATTTATGGATCCCTTTGGGCGGCTGCCTTACAAAGAGCACCGTGATCTTCAGATCACATTCCTCGATTTCCAGATCGCTGATATAGCCTAAAAAGCGCCCATCGCAAACACTGACCACTTCTTTTTCTCTTAGCTCCGTATAACGCATCCTATCACCCTGCTACAATATATGCGCGCTTTTATCAAATAGTGCTATTCAAACTGCTTTTTCAATGCCGCGATGGCGTTTTTTTCCAACCTTGAAACCTGCGCCTGTGAAATACCAAGCTCTTGTGCGATCTCAACCTGTGTCATATCCTGAAAATAGCGTTTGCGAATGATATCGCTCTCTTTTTCACTCAATGTCCGCATACTTTTGCGCAGCGTCATGATATTACACAGCTTGCCGATCTCATCATGCTCGTCTTTTACCTGATCGATCAAATATAATTCATCGCCGTCATGATTATAGATCGGTTCATAGATCGAAAGTACGCTTTGGATCGAATCAAACGCATCCTCAATATCCTTCACCTTCACTTGCAGCTTTTCTGCCAGCCACTGGTTAGACGGTTCTTGCTGATGTTGTTGCAGGTAGCGCTCTTTTTCCTGCATCGCCTTATAAGCGAGATCTTTCAGATGCCGAGAAATGCGGATCACGCTATTGTCTCTTAAATAACGCTTGATCTCACCGACGATCATCGGCACCGCATAAGTGGAAAAGCGCACTTCATGCTTCAGATCAAAATGATCGATCGATTTGATCAGCCCGATGCAGCCGACCTGAAACAGATCATCCATATTCTCACAGCGAGATGAAAAACGCTGTACGATCGACAGCACTAATTTCAGATTTCCGTTCATCAGTTTTTCTTTGGCGCTTTCATCCCCCGCCTGCAATTTCAAAAACAGTTCCTTCATTTCCTCATTGGATAAAACACGCAGCGACGATGTCGTAATACCGCTGATCTCCACTTTATAGCGACTCATGCCCCAGCCTCCTTGCTAGTAGCATTGTTCCCGAAAGCAAACAAAAAACAACTGGTAAAACATGCCAGTTGTCTAGTCTTGATGCATCGTCGTTTTTAATTTAGCCAAGATCCGCTTTTCCAGGCGGGAAATATACGACTGTGAAATGCCCAAACGATCCGCAATGTCTTTTTGGGTCAGCTCTTCGTGATCGATCCCATAGCGCATCTGTAAGATCAGCCGTTCGCGCTCCTTTAATGTGCTCATCGCCTTTAACAGCTCTCTGCGGTTTTCATTCTTTTCAAATTCTTTTGTTACCAGATCATCATCGGTACCGATGATATCCGATAGCAACAACTCATTGCCGTCATAATCGACATTTAACGGTTCATCAAAGGATACCTCGGCTTTGCGCCGGTTTTTCTTGCGCAGAAACATTAGGATCTCATTTTCGATACAGCGGGAAGCATATGTAACCAGCTTGATATTCTTATCCCGCTTAAAGGTATTGACCGCCTTGATCAAGCCAATGCTGCCGATGCTGATCAGATCCTCCATAAAGATCGGATTGGTCTCATAACGCTTGGCGATATAGACGACTAACCGCAGGTTGTGTTCGATCAGTTTATTGCGCGCTGCTTCATCGCCGTTTTCAAAAGCGATCAGCGTTTCCCGTTCTTCCTCTTTGGAAAGTGGCTGTGGGAGCGCTTCACTTCCCTGCAAATACGCGACGCTGTGCAGATCCTTTTTATGAAAAAGCCATTTCCAAATACGCATCCATCGTTTCATATGTTCACCTCACCATAAATATATTGCGATTCAAAATACAAGCCGCACCCAGTTCCTTGGATATCGTCTTTTCTACATTGACATATACCTTCGCGCATATGCCGTTTTCCAATTTGATCCGCGCTTCATACACCCTTGTGATCTCGACCCCGCTCACACTGTGCAAAATGACCAGATCCACCTGAGAAGCAGTAAAATAGGAGCAATAGCGCTGATCTAAAAAAATAATGGGAATCTGATGATAAGTCGCCAGATTGCCGCTGTCCAAGTATCCGATCAGCTTCAGCTTTGTATCTGCCGTATAAAGCGTAAATGGATAACTGTACTGCATCGCACATAGAAACAATTTGCCATTCGCAAACAAAAATACCAGACCGAGCAATAAAACCACCCAAAACAAAATGATTGCACAGCGCATCGGCACAAAGTAGAGCAGATTGTGAAAACTGCCCTTCAAAAAAGCATATTCCGCAAAGAACAAAAGCATGCGTATGGTATATGCGAACACATAGCATTTCATATGCCAGCGAAAAAGCGAAAAAAACAAAATGATCTCCATGGCGATCATAAACCATAAGCTCCAATCATTCCAAAGCACTACACCAAACAAGGTAATAAACAGCGTATAAATGAGCATCTTGCGCCATGACAGCGGCTGAATGGACAGATAGGACGCTGTGCATAAGGAAAACAAGATCACGATCACGGCATTCAGCCAAGTAACCTCCAAATAACTGTCCACTGCTTCCCTCCTCCTGTATTATAGAAAGGAGGACAACCGGATTTTGTCAGATTATGAGAACAGTTTGCTTTCTATCCTTTTCTTCCCGCAGACATATAAAAAACATGCTCCGAATGAGAAGAACATGTTTTTATGCGTTCGGTTATAACCATTCACTGCGTTTTGCCAAACGGATCAAAACGATATGCAGAAGCAGACAAAGGATCACCATAATGATGAGATACGTCTGAAGAGGTAGAAACTTATTGACGATAAAAGTTTGAAATAAAACCAAAAGCCCGCCGAGCAAAGCATTAAAACTTTTGCGGTTTTTCTCAAAGCGCTTCGGCAGCGGTATCAGATCGAGCCATAAATTCGCGCTCATAAAGGTAAGAAAGATCAAATGTAAGGAAACGATCACCTGAATGACGTTTTCCCACAACAAGCCGGTCTCATAAAGTACAGGAAGCCCCAGAAACGCAGTCATGACAAAGACCATGGAAATGAATAAAGTAACGATGCTGTTTAACAAGATCGAAGCATAAATACGTTTTTTCAAGGATACCGGTATACATTTCAGAAAGCGGTTCTTGCCGCTGTACCATGTATTCTGTACCTTCTCCACGCTGATCCAGCCGATCAGATACTCAAGCATGAGCATGATCGTTAATACCAGCACCGTCTGTTCATAAGAACGATCCTGTGCCGATGCAATGAGAAAAAGCGATCCCAGCAGATGAATTCCGAAAATGATCAGCAGCGGTGATTTTAATTTATGCAGATCATAGCGTAAAAAAGCAAGCATCCTCATCCCTCCTTATGAAACTGATAAAAGAACATGCCAAGCAATAGGAGCAGCACACACCCAAATAAGATCAAAGCGATCGCATGTGAAGCAAACAGATTCATTCCGCCAAAGATCAAGATCAGACACACCGCTTCTGCTGTGATCATGATCGTTTCTCTATGCACGGCAGTAAACTCTTTCAGATAAACAAAAAGCAGTTGCAGCACCATCACGGCAATCGATACATGGACGAATTGTTCGACCAGCCAAACCGGAAATTTCCGATCCGCAAAATTACTGAGAAGTCCTTGTTCATGTCCGCATAAATACAGGATCATATGCGTTAGCAGCAGCGTTACGATCAAAATAACAACGCTATTCACTAAGATCAAAGACATTTTCCAAAGGACGATCTGATGTTTTCCGGCAACGATCAAAGACCGCCGCTTTGCTAATTTGCCCGCATACAGGCTGCGCCATAAAAGCATTGCCGCCGCATGCAGCAGCAACATCACCAACAGCGGTATCACAATGGCATCCGCACCGTCTGCGTGATCGCTTCGATACTGCGGCTGCATGAAATAAAACAATGCGATCACAAACAAAATAATCCATACACCACCATAGGCAAGAAGAAAGGAACGCAGCTGCCGCCACTCATAAACCAACCATTTCATGATGCTTCCTCCTTTAACCGTTTGCTCTAAGACACGTTTTCAAATAATCCTGCACGCCCATCTGTTTTTCGCCAAGGATCTTATCCACGCTTTGATCGACGATCAGTTTGCCATCCTGTAAAAACAGGACCTGATCAAAATAGGATTCAAACTCCGCCAACAGATGTGTCGCAATCACATAGGTCGCATCTTCGCTGCCGCAGGAAACGATCATCTGCATCACTTCTTCTCTTGCCAAAGGATCCAGACTTGCAAACGGTTCATCAAACAGGTACAGCTTAGCACGGCGGCTGAGCGTAAATGAAAGCTCCAGCTTCACTCTGTTTCCCTTGCTTAAAGAGGATAAAGCGCTGTTACGATCAATTCCGTTTTGATACACTAGCCGCTCACATTTTTTTCGGTCAAAATCATCGAAAAAATATTCATATAAATCAAAGATCTCTTCTATTTCCACATCATCTGAAAAAAAGCTTTCATCCGCAAAATAAGCGATCTCCTTTCGATCTAAATAACTGAGCGAATGTGTTTCAAACAGCACATCTCCCTGATCAACACGCTCCACACTGGCCAATATGCGCATCAAGGTGCTTTTACCGGCGCCATTGTTGCCGCAAAGGGCATAGAGTTTTCCTTTTTCCAGCTTTAAGCTCACATCTGCCAAAGCGGTTTTCTTTCCATATCGTTTACTTACATGACGTACTTCCATCAACATTTCGCTTCAACTCCTCTCTCACTGATGTCAATATGACTTCATCCCTGATGCCAAAAGAACGCATTTCACTAACCAGCCGTTTTACATAGACTGAAACCATTTCTTCTTTGAGCCTTGCAATGCGTCCGGCATCTTCACTGATAAAGCGTCCGGCCGTACGCTTGGTATAAACCAGTCCCTCCTGCTCTAAGATCGACAACGCCTTCTGCATCGTATTGGGATTGACCGCATATGCGATGGCACACTCCCGCACCGGCAGTACCTTTGATCCCGGTGGATAAGCGCCGCTTACGATCTTGCTCTTAAAATCATGAATGATCTGTAAATAGATCGGTTCATTGTTTTGATACTGCAAACATATGCCTCCTTCCCATATTGTATTACTATCCTAGTACAATTATACAATATCGCATCACTATGCTTTTGTCAAGCGGATTTCATAAAAAAACTGTTCTTTCCGCACTGTTTTCTTTAGCAGTCCATACTCATTGCATATAACGCTTCTTTGTATTTCCCCAAAAAGAAAAGGTGTTTGCACACCTATTCTGTTTCGATCAAACCATAACCGCCATCATGACGCTTATAAACAACGGCAATTTCATTTGTTTCCTCATCACGGTAGATGAAGAACGTATGATTCAACATTTCCATACGCATGATCGCTTCATCCAGATCCATCGTTTCCGGAACCAGCGATTTTGTTTTGACCACTTCATCCTCATCTTCATCCACTTCATCATAATCAACATAAAGCGCTTCATCATCAATGAAAGCCATCGCCAGTTTTTCTTTATGCTTCCGTGTTAAACGCGTCTTCTGACGACGAATCTGATCTTCCAGTTTATCAACTACCAAATCAATGGCCGCATAGAGATCATCATGCGTAACCTCTGCACGAAGCACTGCATACTTGGTAGGAATCGTTACTTCTATCTTCTGTTTGTTCGGGTAAACCCTTACCACGACATTGGCAACCACCGAATCATCAATGATGAAATACTTGGCTAAATGATCCAGCTTCTTTTCAATTTTTTCTGCGATTGCCGGAGTTACCGGAAAATTCTTCCCATAAATTTGGACTTTCATAAAATCACTCCTTATCTTTACCTATATTATATGTCAGATAATTTGATTTACCAGTCTTTCTTTTCATCGTTGTTTCTGTTATAATATCGTTGTAGCGGGGATTTGGAAAATGGGATGTAATGGGAAGAATATGGAAAATTTACGATGCAAAGAAGAAAGGGATTCGGCGGCTTGCTTTATCCCTTTTTTGTTCTAAATAACGCTTTTGCATTTTCACCGGCAATCTGTTTGATCTCTGTCAGCGTAAACACCTTTTTCATCTCTTCTAATAGACGACCGGTATCCTCACAGCTCAAAAAGTCCAGCGGCATCTCATTATCATCTTCAAAGAAATCCATGCAGTCTAATCCAAGCGCCACATGCTCGATGCCGATCAGATCGGCAATATACTTCATGTGCTTCACCAAATGCGCACAGTCCTGCTTGCTTCGCTTCTCATCAATAAACTGATTGGCGCTGTTGATGCCGATGATCCCGCCTGCCTTTGCGATCGCTTTTAACTGTTCATCTTTAAGATTGCGGCGATGGGCACAAAGCGCATAAGCATTCGAATGACTGGCGATGAACGGTTTGCGCGCACATGCAACGACATCCCAAAAACTGCGTTCGTTTAAGTGCGATACATCTAAGATCATCCCCAACTCTTCCATTTTCGCAATGGCGCACCGTCCCAGTTCGCTCAAGCCGCGTTCTTCACTGCCGCCGACACCACTCGCCAGCGCATTTTCATCATTCCATGCCAGCGACGCCAGCCGCACGCCCTGCTCATAGAGCCATGTGATCTTCGCTTCCACATCTTCTTTGATCCCACACATGCCTTCTACACTGATGATCGCATAGATTTTTCCTTCCTGCAGCACATCAGGCAGTTCACACACCATTTCCACTTCTTTACAAGCTGCCAGATCCGCTTTTAACGCCAGCACCATTTCCTGCATTTCCTCCCATGTCTCATGCCCATCGAAGAAGCATGCCATGCACATGATCTGGATATTGCCTCTTTGAAATTTTTTCAGATGACGATTGGCAAAAACATCGCTTTCGCCTCTTCGTTTATGCAGCAGCACATCATAGCCGATATCGCCATGCAGATCAAAATAACCGATTTCCCGCATCATTTCCCTCATTCCTTTTTAATCCATATCATCATAGATCAGATCAAAGTGCTTCATTTTCGCACTTGGATCCATCCCTGTATCATATGCCTGATCATGTAAAAGATTGCCTAAGCCAAAACCGCTTTCCTCACAAATATCCTGATAAGCGAGCTTTATCGCTTCTGCGGCGACCCCGATACCTTCCTCAAACATCTCCGGCACGGAAGCATTGCTGGAAAGGCGCATCGTACATGGATGATACCATGTCTGCTTTTGTAAATTCAATACATCAAAACGCGGATCGATGTCTTTCGGTATGATATGACCGCTGATCATCCATTTGCGATGCAGCCTGATTTCTACTTTTTGTAGCCTTTCACAAAGCTTGCCCGTCGGATCGTGCAGCAGCAACAAAATCTCATGCCAGTCAAGCAAAGCCTCATGGATCTCATGGACCGTTAGTTTTTGATGCAGCGCGCTTCCTACCGCAGGCACATAAATTCTGGCGATCGCCTGTAACATCTCACGATCCGCCGCCGCAATGTCCGCCGCCTTGTAGGTTTCGATCGTTTCATTGTGATAGCGCCGCAACATCATCGCATCCATCATTGATTCAAAGCGGTGATGCGCATAGGCGCTTTTTCCCTTGCAGCTGCCGGTACGATAAAAAATATAAGGATGCGCGGTCTTATCCAGCGCCCAGTGGCACAAATGTCCCATTAAATAAGCGACCATCCGCTCTTTGATGAGCGGATCCTCCTGCTTGCGGATCGCCGTGATCGCCGCTTCGTAAAAATCGTTTACCTGTCCACGATGCAAGCTCCCCCCTATTTTTGAAAGACGATGGGACTTCCAGCTTTCCCATGGCTTCGCGTGATGAAAAAACAGAAAATCAGGTCCGTTGGTACCGATATAAAATAAATGCGCATGCTTTTGAATGACGCGCAGCGCTTCATGCTTCATCGGATCGGTGCTCTTCATCAAAGCCGTGATCGCCTGCTCGCCGAATAATTTATGCGTGATGATATTAGGCATCTCCTTATCCTCCATTCCCTTATCTTCTGCACTATTATAGCGCCAACTAAGAAAAAATACAATTCCATGCTCTCCACCCTTTGTTTAGCATATGAACCGTTCATAAAGCGGTATGCTCCTAAGACAAAAACTGCCGGCTGGCAGTTTAAGTCGTCAGTTCATAATAAACCTTTTGAATCAGATTCCACGTCTGTTCCCCTACGATGCCGTCTGCCGTAATGGAAACAAGCTGCTGAAAGGCGATGACGGCATCTCTTGTGGCATTGCCGAAGATGCCATCCGCTATGACTCCCGGAATGCTCTTATAGTAGATAGAAATCGTATTCAAACGATTTTGGAGCAGTTCCACATCTTTACCGACAGAGCCAAGGCGCAGTACCGTTCCCGGGAAAGTAGGAATACCGACGCTTGGCTGATCGCCCAATACCAGTTTTGCGGCCGTTTGAAAAATAGCGTCCCATGTCGTTTCTCCCACGATGCCATCCGGCACCAGATTGAAGGTACGCTGAAACTGCATGACTGCTTCCTGTGTTGCCGCCCCGAAAATACTGTCTTCGATCAGTACCGGGATATTGTTATACTGCTGCGAAATGATATTCAAAGCGCCCTGGATCTGTCCCACTGCCAGGCCGCTGCTGCCAAGCTGCAAGGGTGTGCCCGGATACTGCGGAAAGATGATCCCCGGCTGCGTTTCTTCCAAAGTGGAATAAATTTCAAATAATTTATTCCAAGTATCACGACCGATCTGTCCATCCGGGATCAAACCGAAAGCTCTCTGAAAAGCAAGGACCGCGCGTTCCATCTGTGCACCGAAACGAGAATCGATCGTAACGGTCGGAATCTGCTGATAAAATAAGGAAATCGATGCCAGATAAAACTGTGCCTGCTGTACCTCCACCCCACGGCTTCCCTGCCGCAGGACGATTCCCGGATATTCTCCGCTTAAAAAGCTCTCTCTTCTTCCCAGACTTTTTAGTTCTGCCAACTTACGCACCGCAACATAAATATACGAGATCTGATACCAAGTCTGCTTGCCGATAATGCCATCCGCATGCAAATTAAACTGCTGCTGAAAAACGCGCACCGCTGCCTCTGTTTCCGCATTAAACACGCCGTTTACCGGATAGATCGGCGTAATGAGCGGATAATTGACCGCGATCGCATTCAGAAATTCCTGCATCGTTCTGACATCTTCGCCACTATCTCCCATCCGCAGCGGCGTACCCGGATACGACAAACGAATATCTTGGATATTATCAGAAGAATCGATCAGAATATCATTGCCGTAATAATATTTTAAGATACGCAATGCGTCATAGCCGCGATTTGCCAATTCCAGCGTTCCCCATTGCTTCATGCCCGGACACTGAGCGATCTTGCCATCACAATACTCCGCATAAAAAGGCTCTAAATATCCTTCCTTGCGAATAAACTCATTAAACACTTCATCAACGATATTGCTTACCGATTCATAAAGATTGCGATTTTTGACAAACGCCTGATCAAACGCCGTATTATTCGTAATATCAAAATCATAGCCGCGGCTGCGATACCATTCCGTATAAACACGATTCAGCGCCAAAGAACACTGTGCCCAAATATTCGCTTTCAACGCTTCATAAGGCCAAGTCGGATAAATCTCGCTGCTTGCGACATTTTTCAGATAATAGCGAAAATCTACGGTTACGTTTTCCGCCGGTGCACTTGGCCGTCCCAAATGCACGGTGATCTTGCTTGGAATGATGACCGTATTCAATACCGCCGGCACCACTTCTCCCTGCGCGATCGCCAAATGATCGGCGCCGCTGTTATTGCCCCCATAGTTTGTCAATAAATGATGATCTTCGATCATATTGACATTTCTGGTATTAGGAATACGATACACGTCATATTCGATATTATTGGGAATCATGGCGATCGGCAGTTCCGCATTTTCATCGGCAAAGATCTGCACACCGATGCGTTCCTCACTATCATAGCCATCTAACCGTACGATCACGTTATAGGTTTCATAAGGACGTTCGCGATTTGCTTCATCAAGCGACATTTCCTTGCTTGGTGCATATAAGGCGATCCAAGCGGTTTTTCCCTCCTCATCGCTCATAAAATAATCCTCAAATACAACCTCATTCTCCTCTGACTTAAATACACGAATAGTACCCCCTTTGATCGGCAGCGCCTGTTCTGCCGTAAACAGCTGTACCTGTAAATAACCGGTTGCGATAATCACACCTCCCATCCTTCCATATGTCATTTACCCAAAACCGTATGGGAAAGCGCCTATTTTCTATCGTTTTTGAAACAAAAACGATCTCTTTTCCTTTTTCAAGAAAGAAAATACATAAAAAAGATGCCGCATCATCGACATCTCCTATATCAAGCATCGGTATTTACAGAAGCAATGTGCATTTTATGCAGACAGCCGGTTTCCACTAACGATAACAGGCTATGATAAACGATCCACATCGCATATGTATCCATTGCGCAATAAGCATAAAGCTGCTCTTTCAGCACAGCTTGCGTCTGCTCATCAAGTTCTTGCAGCATGCGCCATGCCTGTACCGCATCTAATCCATAGGAAATTTCCAATTCCTCGTAGGAAAAATCCGAAAAGATCGTTACCAGTTTTTTTAAGGAATAAAAGCCTTCCATATCAATATGGTAAAAATTACCGCTTACAAAAGGCAGCGCCAGATCCACCATGCGATCACATACCACATGCAGTTGTTCCCGGTATTGCGGGTACTGTTTTGCCAATTGTTTTAAGCGCAGTTTTTCCGCTCCTTCCATATTAAAGACCATGATCGAGCCTTCCTTTGGCAAATCCGCCAACAGCTTTTCAATAAAAGAAATACGGCAGTCCTTTTCTTTGATGAACTGTTTATGAAGCAAAGGTGCGCCTTTTGTTTCTTCTATATGCAGCGAGTATTGAAAGCAGAGCACATCATATGGCTTCATACCGGAATAAGGCGGATAGGCATAGGTTTCCCATTCAAAGTCTAAATAAGAAAGCGGATAAACGATGCTTCCCTTTAACCAGCTGGAAAGCGCATAACGATCATAGAACAAGCCGCCTTCCTGATCTGCCATGATCTGGGCATACTGAAGCCGGTTTCCTTCCAGCAAGGAAAGATCGACCTCCTTCAACGTTTTGCGCCCCTGTTGCTCCATCCTTCCCTTATGAGCGGAATTGACCAGATGTAAAATGGAATTTGCCTGCGGCTTTTGAAAACAACGGTCAAAATACAGGCACTTCGCTCCGCGGGTACAGTTTTTCCCCCGCTCGCCTTTTTGTTCGCTCAAAGCCGCTACATGCCGCATTGCAAGCAATACCGCCTGCAGATCGCGCGCACATTTCTCAAGCAGCGAATCCAGCGTGTGCTGCATGCGATTATGTGCATTATACAGACAGTCGTTGATACAAAGCAAAGCATCGACACAAAGCTCTTCTTCTCTTATATACGCAGCGTTTAGATGAATGACATAAACAGCAGACACCGGTATCCCCAGCCACTTCAAAACCGTCAGATGGTCTTTGATGTACTGCGCTTCTGATTCCTTGGGATAACAGTTCGCATATGGAAAATACAGAACATAGCCCTGCGCTTGCTTGATCATGATCGGTATCTTGATCCGTAAATCTTCATACACAAAACGAGCATTTACAAGCACCTTATGCTCCTTTAACGCCGCAAGCGCCACCTCTTTTGCATCGCCCCGCTTTCCTTCAAAGCAATCTGTGATGCGCAGCCTCTTTTTGACAAGTTCGATCAAATCTTCGTTATAGTAAACAAAAGGCTTGGGATAGATCGGCTCATGCACATGCCGCCAGTAAAATGTGGCACAGCGTTCAAATTTTTTGACATCTGACAGATGTATCATATCATTCACCCTCAATCCTGTATATTATACCAAACGATGCCGCAATTACCAAGTGCCGATTGGCAAAGCATATCCAATGCTTTTATGTACCGGATTCTTTCCAGTTTACAAGCATTGCCTGCACATTTTGATAAATACGTTTGCGCCAAGCCTTCGGTTCATGCAGTTCCACATGCGATCCCAAAGAAAGCAGAAACTGCTCGGCCCGCATTTCACCGTCAATCAACAAGTGCATATAATAACCGCCATCCTCTTGCCAGTACGCCTCCAGACACAATCCGATCCGGCTTTCCGAAACCAGCACCGCCACTTCATCATAAATGCTCAGCCGCAGTTCGACCACCTGATCTTTCATCAGCCCGATCCCGACATGATCACGCAGTGTAAAATCACGATCGCGCGTAAAGGAACGATTGGTTAGCGTACAGGCTTTCATACGTTCCTCTGAAAACTTATAAGTGCGAAAATCCCGTGCATGCAGCGCATAGCCGATCACATAATAAGCATTTTGATAATACACCAGCTCATAAGGAAATAACGTAACTTCTTTGACTTCTTTGCTTTGCAAAGAGCGATACTGTAAAAGCATCGCTTTTTGCCGGGCGATCCCCTCCCTACAAAGGGTCAGATACTGTCTAAGACGCGCGGATATATGCAGATCGCTCTCTTCCAGATAAGTGCCGCTTCCATGCGCCTTTCCCCTTGTACCGGCACGGATCTTATCCATGGCCTTCATAAACGGATCGCCATAGGCAAAATCCTTATGTGCCTGCAAATAGGCACATGCTTCAAGAATCGCCGTCTGCTCATCTTTGTTAAGCGATGGCACCGCTAACGCTTCTTCCTCTACCAGCCGATACCCGCCATAGCGGCCGGTCGTGCTTTCGATCACATAACCGGCCGTTTCCAGCTCTTTGCGAAACTCACTTAAATTGCGAATGTTGGTCTGTAACTCATCGGCGAGCTCCTGCCGGCTCATCATGCCTCTGGCCTTTAATAAACGCAACATCTGTAAACACAATGCACAGCGATTCATACAGCTCCTTTCTACCGGAATACATAAGGTGCATCCAAAGGGGCATAGCGATTTGGATAAGGTCCATAAAGCGCCGTCGGTTCTTCGATCTTCGGCGTCGCCCCGCGCATCATGAGCGGAATGACCAATTCCCCAATGCCGCGATCTAATGCGAATCCAAGCGCTTCACCGATCAAAATGGCGCCGTTGTCGATCAACATCATGACCATTTCTACATCACGCATATAAACTGCATGGAATAATACCGGATAGCCATTGATGATCCAGTTTGGATCCGCGCCCTCCAAGATCGCTTCTCTTGCCTTCTCTACCTCTTTGTTCCATACTGCATTCAACAGTTTTTTTGCCAATGGTGATGGTTTTCTCTTCATAGTATCAATTCCTTTCCTTTTCTTTGATACCATCATACACCATATTGTTACATTATTTATGTTACAATATAAAAAAAGAAAAAACAATCGTTTTCACAACTGTTTCTTCTTTTTCGTTAAGACTGATTTTGTAAACGGGCATTGCTTGGCATATTGAACTTAGAAAAAGCATTGCGCAGATCATAAATTGTTTCCTGATCCTCATACAGCATCAAATACGCACCGTTCACGCTTGCCTGCATTTCCTTTTTTTCGCCTTCGATATTGACCGTTACCTTTTCCTTTTCTTTCGCTTCCTTCAACAGCGCCTGCATCGTTTCATCATCTTCATTTAACCGATATAAATAGATCGGCTGATCTTCATACGTAAACATCGCGCCCTCTTTCGCCGCGAAATCCACCGCTTCTACTTCTTTCATATCGCTGTATGCGATCTTGTTTTCATCTAAATAATTCTTAAAATCAGAAATCGTCGTCTCTGCTTTCTCTTCCGCCTTGTCCACGCCCTCTTTTACGTTATCGCCGACTTCATCAGCACCTTTTTTCACATCCTCCGCATCATCCTTCAACATCGAACAACCGCTCAATAATAACAGCGTACAAAGTGCGGAAACAAACATTTGTCGTTTTCTCATAAACAACCTCCTTGTCATTACTCTCAGTATTGCCCAAGGAACACACGCTTATGCAGCGAAACTCACATTTTCAGATGAAATGCCTGCTTCAGATAGTGCATGACCCCTTCTTCCTCATTGCTCAGGGTGTGAAAGCGGCAAACGGCAGCCACATCTTCATGCGCGTTGGCAACCGCAACAGAATGATATACCTCCTGCAGCATCTCAATGTCATTATGATAATCACCAAACGCATAGCAGTCCTGTGGAGATAAGCCATAGCGCTCTTTCAGATAATGGACGACCTTGCCCTTGGAAACAAGGGGATTGGCAATATCCACCCACTCTTTTCCAGAGGTAACGATACTGAAAAAACCTGACAGTTTCTTACATTTCGGATAAGCATTCTGCGCTGCGCCGATCGTATCATAAAGCGCTACCTTACAGATGCGATCGACACCGATCACCTCTTCTAAATAGGCTACTCGCTTTAAGCGATGATAATACATCCCGGCATTTTTTACCAGCAGCGGATGATCATCTTCGATATAAGCGCTGTTAACGCCACAGAAGATCGGATAGACACCTTCGATATTTCTAACGATATCCAGTACCTGATATAGCTTGGAACGCTCGATCTCATTCACATAAATGCAGGTGCCTTTTTCAAAGACGATCGTACCGTTTTCACAAATAAAAAGCATTTCTTTTTCCAAATTAGGAAACTGCTCCAGAAGCGTATAATACTGTCTGCCGCTGGCGATTGCAAATAATACATCACGCTGTTGCAGCGCCTTGACCACTTCAAAGAAATCATGCGGCAATTCTTTACGCTCATTCAATAACGTCCCGTCCATATCGCTTAAAACCAGTTTCATGTTACTTCCTCTTTTCTGCTTTCATCCTATTTTTATTACAATATGTTGATTATAGCATACTTCTCCTTTGTTTTCCCAACAAGAAGCATGCTTCTTCATTGAATTTCATTTGAAAAAATGCTATGCTTAAAGCAATGAAAAGGACGTGATGGCTTTGAAGGTACAGGAATCACTAGAAAACTATTTGGAAGCGATCTTGATGCTTTCGGAAAAACAGGAGCGGGTACGCGCCATTGATATTGCCAACTTGCTTGGCTTCTCCAAACCAAGCGTCAGCGTGGCCATGAAGAATTTTAAGCAGAAGGACTATATCCATGTAGATGACAGCGGCTCCATCACTTTGACGGAAAGCGGAAAGCGGATTGCTTCCGCCGTTTATGAACGGCATAATTTATTAAGTGAATGGCTGGTTTCCCTAGGGGTAGAGGAACAGATCGCACAAGCGGATGCCTGCCGCATGGAACACATCCTTTCTGCCGAATCATTTCAGGCGATCCGCGATCATTATCTGCATAAATGATCCTGCCGTTATAAAAACGTCGATCTTTATAGGATCGACTTTTTTATTTGATGTATTTCTCATAGAGCTGTTCATCATTCAGCAGCAGTTCTTTTTCAATGTTCATATTCGACTTCACCAAAATCCCATACTCATAAAAATAGTTTTTCAGTTTTGGAAAGCTCTTGCGCACATCACGCACCTTAAAACGACAAATCCGATCGTTCAATTCAAACATGATGCCCAAATATGACATTTGCACAAAATACTCTTTTAACGGGACTTTCTGATAGCCGCGCAGATCAGTGATCGCACTGGTGTGATAAGGCTCACAGCGAAAATTGATATGCACATTGGCGATCTCATGCAGCGGAAAGATCTCCAGCGGTGTAATGTAATACAAACCGCTTGCTTTGACAAGATACGCATAGCAGATCCGATCTTTCTCCAGAAACAGACAGCCTCCTTCATTGCTTTCCCAAGGAGTACCGTCAAATAAAAGCATGACCGCATGCTGAAAATCAATTTTTGTTAATGTGTAGGTCTCCAAGCTATCCCTCCCCTTTTTGGTAAAGCGCTTTCATCTTCTACATTATAAAGGAAAAGTGATATTTACACAATAACAAATTTGTAACATCTCAAAGATGTGATGCTGATCGCTTCATGGAATAGGCTTCTACCTCCGCTAAGCTCGGATAAGCGTCCATCGCGCCTAAATGCCGGGTGGAAAGCGCCGCAAAAGTATTCGCAAAACGCAGTGCATCTTCCAGATCTCTTTCATCGAGTGCATCGAGGGGTTTCGTTTTTTCGCCCAATCGGTAAAGAAAGGCTGCCACAAAACCATCTCCGGCACCGGTCGTATCTAAGACATCGACCGCACAGCCATCCACTTTGACATGGCGCGTACGGGTAAACAGTTCCGCTCCCTTTCCCCCTTTGGTATAAAGTACCATTTGACAATGCGGGAAAGCAAAGAAAAACGGCAGGGCTGCTTCGATCGTTTCCCGCCCACTGATAAAAGTCAATTCATCGTCGGCAATTTTCACGATATCCGCATAAGGCAAAAAGGCTCGTACTTGTTCTTTCAGCGCCTGTTCTTCTTCCCATAGCGAGAAACGCAGATTGGGATCAAAGCAAATCAGTTTCTGCTTGCGGCGCGCTGCTTCGATCAGTCGGCGGTGGCATTCCCGCATGGGATCTTTCTGCAAGGCGACGCTGCAAAAATGAAGGACGTCAAAATCTTTAGCCGTTTCATCTAATTCCTCATAACCTAACTGTAAATCAGCGCTTGTCCGACGATAAAACTGAAAATCACGGCTGCCATCAGCGCTGAGCGATACAAATGCCAAGGCAGTATCATAGCGCGAGGTACGCACGATCGAAGATACATCGACATGCCCTTTTTCCAATGTATCCACGATATGATCGCCAAACGCATCATGACCCAGCTTGGTGATCAGCTTGGCCCTCCCCCCCAAATGTGCATAGGCATAAGCCACATTAGCCGGCGCACCGCCCGCAACCCGCCGAAAGCAAACGACATCTTTTAAGCGCTTGCCTGCTTCCATCGGTACAAAGTCGATCAGCGCTTCCCCAATCGTACATAGTTTCCACATCTTATCTTTCTCCTTTGCTTTACTGTACTACATCTCAAAGCGAATGTAAACTGTTCTTTTGATCCTGCATCAAACAAAAAAGTGCTATAATAAAAGTGATCTGACATATGCTAATAAAGAGAAGGAGGAATCAGATGAAAGTATTTCATGAAATCAGCGTAACCGATCTGCATGACAATGTTTTTACCGAAATCGGTGAAAGGTGGATGCTGATCAGCGCAGAAAAGGACGGTGTCACCAATACGATGACCGCTTCTTGGGGCGGCTTTGGGATCCTTTGGAATCAGCCGGTTGCCTATATCTTTGTAAGACCACAGCGTCATACGAAAGCTTTTTTAGAAGCCGCAAGTCATTTCTCCCTTACCTTCTTCGATGAAACGCAGCGCAAGCAGCTTTCTTATTTGGGAACGGTATCGGGAAAGGATACAGATAAGATCAAAGATGTCGGCTACCATGTGTGCCATGAGGAAGCAGCGCCTTATTTTGAGGAAGCGCAACGCGTTTTGATCTGTCAGAAGCTGTATCATCAGGATTTATCGCCGGATGGTTTTCTTGATGCGGAATGTAAGAAGCATTATCCGCAAAACGACTATCACACCCTTTATGTCGGCAAGATCGTCAAGGTACTGGAAAAGGACGCATAACCACATAAAAACAGGAACCCCTATGATCTCATGGTCATACGGTTCCTATTTTTTTATACTTCATCAAAAAGTTCTTCTTCGCCTTGTTCTTCTTCTTTTGGCAGCTCCGGCAATTCTTTTAAGCTCTCCAGCTTAAAAGCATCCATAAATTCCGGTGTGATCTCATATAGAAATGGCTTGCCCGGCGCATCGCTGCGGCCGCTTTCCTTGATCAGACTGCGTGCCATCAGCTTGCGGATCATCATATCACAGCCAACGCCCCTGATTTCCTCGATTTCCGCTCTGGTGATCGGCTGTTTGTAAGCAATGATCGCCAGTGTTTCCATCGCCGCCTGAGAAAGCGAAGCCATTTTTGTGGAAGCAAACAGTTTTTCCGCATAGGGATAGACAGTCGCTTTGGAAACAAATTTGTATATGCCGCCAAAGCGCGTCAGTTCTATGCCATGCGTTTCCTTGTCATATTCTTCTTTCAGCTGCACCAGTGCCGATTCCACTTCTTCCCTGCTTGTCTCCAGTGTTCCCTGCATCTGTTCCATCGTTAATCCTTCATCACCGCAAAGAAATAACAATCCTTCCAATACCGTCTTAACTTCCATGATATTCATCCCCTTTGATAATCCAGATCACATCGTCTTCATCTATCGTATAGGTAATCGCCTTGAGCTTGATCAGATCCAGCACTCCTAAAAAGGTTACGATCACCATATGCAAAGACGTACAGTCGCTGCATAGCTCCTCAAAGCTCATCTTTCCGCTCCATCCGTCTAAGCGTTTGCGCATCTGCACGACCCGCTCATCTAATGACAGTTCTTTGATCGTCATTCTCGTTTCATATGGCTTCAACAGCGCTTGTCTGCGCATGACCTTCTGCATCGCTTTGATCAGATCATACGGATTGCCCGCTAACGGCAATTCACTGCTCGCTTCGATCCATTTGCTCGTCTCTTCTGAAAGCGGCTTTCCCATGAGCATCTGTCGATCCTCATACTGTCTGCTCAATAAGGCCGATACTTCCTTAAAGCGCTGGTACTCCAATAAGCGCTGCACCAGCTTTTCCCGCTGATCCTCTTCGTATTCTTCACTGATTTCCACTTTCTCACGCGGCAGCAGTTTCTTGCTTTTATACTCGATCAGTCCTGCCAATTCGCTCAAATATTCACTGGCAATTTCCAGATGCAAAGATTCCATCGCATCTAAATAAGCCAGATATTGCGTTGTCAATACATTCATATCCAGATCAAACAGATCCAGTTTGTTTTCCTTGATCAGATGCAGCATCAGATCCAAAGGTCCTTCAAACTGTTCGATGGTTATCTGAAAAGCCATGTCATCACCTCTTACTAAACTTCAATATTATACAATAAAAAAGCAGGATTGACTATCTTTTCCTGCTGCCGCATGCAATTTATGGATCGAAAATGATACTGTCTTCTTGTAACAAAATCGTTTTTACTCTGCATTCCTATCCTGCTGCACAAAAAATCATGACTTCCGTTATGAAATCATGATCCTGTTAATGCTCATTGCTTGTTTCATTTTGCTTATCTTGACGCAAACGGATCGGCGCGCCCAGCCAAATTCTTTTTAATGCCCGCCAAGAGAAAGGACAGAGCGGATACAGATAAGGAAACTTGATCGTTTTGGTCGATAGCAGCACGCTCACATGGAACACGACACCAAAGCAAAAGCCCGGCAGTCCAAACACCAAGGCAAATAAAGCAAGCACGATTCGGAAAAACTTGTTGGCAAGCGACAATTCATAATTAGGCGTCAAAAGATTGCCGATGTTGCAAAGCGCCACAACCAATAAGATTTCTTCCGTATACGCGCCTAATCCGATTGCCATATCGCCTAATAAAAATACAGCGATAAACCCCATGATGCTGGAAAGCATATCCGGGGTATGAATGAGTGCCTGTCTGATCCATTCCACCGCAATATCCGCAAGCAGTACCTGTAAACCAAATCCATAAATATTGACATCTTCCATCAAATGCAGATTTAAGAGGGTATGATTCTGTGTTTTCATCAAAACCATCCATAGTGGTATGAAATAGATCGACAGCAGCACCCCAAACAAACGCAGCGTTCTGGTAAACACGGCAATGACCGCTGTCTGGGTGTATTCTTCCATCTGCTTGTTTAATTCAAAAAAGGTCGTCGGTATGATCATTGCACTAGGCGCATTGTCTACGATGACCACCAGATACCCTTGCAACAAATGAATGGCACAAATATCCGGACGTTCGCTGTATCGCACATGCGGATAAGGATTGATCGTCTTTCCATACAGACTTTCACAAAGCATGCGCTCCGATACAATTTCGATCTCGTCCAGATTTTGCAAACGATTTTGAAAGTCCGCAAGCAGATCGACATCGACCAAACCGTCGATATAAACATAGGCGATGTCGGTCTTCGTTTTGACCCCTTCTTTATTTAAGATGACCCGTAAGCGCGGATCGCGGATCCTGCGGCGAAGTAACCCCACATTGATGATAATATTTTCCACAAAGCCATCATGCGCTGCTCGAATCGACTTTTCCACGCTCGGTTCTGCTGTGGAGCGTGATGGATAAGCACGTGTTTCGATCACATAATAAGGCGCTTCTCCATCGACGATCACCACACATTGTCCGCTCAATAAAAAAGTCATTGCCTGTTGATCGTCCATGCACGCAGATACACTGCCGGGATAATAAATAAAAGAACGGTTCTTTACGGTATCCACGATGCTTTCCACAACATCAGCAATCAATTCGCCATCGCTCAGCGAAGACAAAAAGATCAAACAGCAGGCGCGATCCTCGATCTCGATTTCCCGAAAAACAACGTCAAAAGACGCCGCAAGCTGTTTCTTCCACACAGCGATGCGCTGTTGATAAGCGCTCAGTTTTTCGCTTTGCATAACACTGCCACCAAAAAGGCAAAGACTACTGCCGCAGTAATGCCGACTGCCGTCAAATCAAACAAACCTAAGGCGATCCCCATCAGCCCCTGCTCTTTCGCCGCTGCCAAAGCGCCGTGGATCAAAGAATGTCCAAAGCTGGTAATCGGCAATGCCGCACCGGCCTGGGCAATCTCTAATAGACGATCATATAGACCAAAGCCATCCAGCACCGCACCCGCTACCACAAACATCGATGTGATATGTCCTGCCGTAAGCTTGGTATTGTCATAGATGATCTGTGCAATCAGACAAATGCCGCCGCAGGTAACAAAAGCCATCAGATAGTGCATCATGCCTCACCTGCCCTTTCATATATGACCGCATGGGCAATGCAGGGAATACTTTCTTTTTGCTGCACCGCTACCGGTGAAAGCAGCGCCCCGGTCGCAACGACCATGATCTTGTTTGCTTTGCCGTTTGTTAAATCATCCATCAGCTTCGTAAAGGTGTAAAGCATACTGCACCCACACCCGCTCCCGCCGCAAAAGACATCTTGTTTATCACGATCATACAGCATCAGACCACAGTCATTCAAATGATTGTGCAAATCATACCCATCCTGTATAAACAGATCACAGAGAAAGGAAAAGCCCAGCGCCGACAGATCGCCGGTGTAAATACCGTCATAATCACTGAAATCCGTACCGGTATCCGCAAATACCTGCTTGATCGTCTTATAGGCAGCCGGCACCATTGCTCTGCCCATGTCATTGGCATCACAAAAATGCCAGTCTACGATCTCGCCGATACAGGCATGCGTGATGCGTACTTGTGCGGGTTCAGCGGTAATGATTGCCGCACCGGCCCCGCTGGCAGTCGATGTCGTCGTTGCTTTTTTCTGTATCCCATATTCATTAGGAAAACGATATTGCCGCTCTGCGGTCGCGGTATGAGAGGAAGTAAAGGCCAGCACCCTTTGCTGGTGCATCTTTTCCACTAAGATCGCCGCTTGCGCGAGGATCAACGAAGAAGTGGCACAGGCCGCATACATGCCGATGAAAGGACGATGCAGATCTTTGGCAAAATAATGTGATGCAGAAAGCTGATTCATCAGATCTCCGGCAATGATCACATCCAGATCATTTGGCTCCAGCTTTGCCTTGCGCAAGGCGCTGTCTACCGCACTGCGGATCAGTTCCCGCTCCGCCCGCTCAAAGCTGCTGGTTCCACAGTACGCATCATGAAAGGCTCGATCTAACAGTTCTTTGATTGGCCCCTCACTTTCCAGCTTTCCGCCAGCACTTCCCCATGCTTTTACATATACATTTGCAAAGTGCAGTGTTTTCATGACGCGCCTCCCAAAAACAAATATCGCAGCATGCCGATAAAATACGCAGATACGATGCCATATGTCAAGACACTGCCGGCCAGCTTAAACATATTCATGCCGATGCCATAGATCAAGCCTTCGCTTTTCCCTTCCAGTGCGCTTGATGCTAACGCATTCGCAAATCCGGTAATCGGAATAAATACACCGGCCCCAAAACGCTGTGCCAGCTGATCAAATAAACCAAGTCCGGTCAAGATCGCCGCCAAGGCAATAAAGGTTACGATCACCAGCGACAATGCCTGCTGCTTAGGCATGTGCAGGCTCTCCTGATAAAGCATAAGCAAGACCTCGCCGCTTCCTCCGATCGCTCCACCGCTTATAAAAGCCGCAATGGCATGAGAGAACCGCTGATCTTTCGGCATATGCCTTTTCGCTGTTTCCTGTAAACGTTTTTCCATACTACATACCTCCTTGCAACTATTATTGACAAAATAAAAGAAACGATACATCCAGTACCGTTTCTAATCACGCATCATTTCATCGACCAGCATTTTGCGCAGTCTTGGCGCCTGCTTCAAAGAATAGTTTAATTCGATCCTTTCACTGTATTTATGCGGATCTTTGCCATCCGGTCCGAAATTGACAAAAGGGATCTGTAACTTCCGCATCACTTCCAAAGGCACTTCATAGTGCTTTCCCCACAGTGGGAAATTCGCCGCAAGTGAAAGAGCAGCACCGGCATCACGCAAGCCCAGATAACACATATCCGTCAAGCCGTTAAAGCACGCATTCAGTTCATAGCGCTCGCCCTGCTTCTGCGCTTTCTTCACAAACCGTTCACAGATCTTTCTCAATGGCGCATCTGCTTCAAGAAAACCGGAATGCGGATAATAAGGCGGTGCAAACGCCAAAATGATCTTTGCCGATCGATCAGGCGCATAGCGGTGCGTTTCTTTTATCACAGCAAGCGTCATTTCCCGCATATCCGCTTCTTCCAATCCTTCGATAAAGGTCTCCATATGCTTTTGAAAGGCAGATCCATGCTGCTCGACACAGCTTGCATACAGTTCTTCATAGCTCATCACATTTACGGAAACGGACGCATGGGGCAACGCGCGATTTAGGAGCTGTTCTGCCTGCAAGATTCGCGCATCCCGCATCCGCAGCACCTCTTCAAAGGCCTGCCTTGCACAGGCAAGCAGCTGCTCCTTGATCGTATCGATCGATTTGGAAAGGGTCATCAGGTTGAAGTACGCATAACTGTCATAAGGGGTCTGTACACTGTATGAAGTCTTACAGTCCGACTGTTTCAAACAGGTCGGCGCCGGGGTAAAATAACCGTTTGCCTGATCGATGAAAGCAGGCGCATGCTCTAAATATTCCACGATTTTCGCGCTCAGCAGATTCGGATTCAAGCCGCCATATGGATCACCGACGTGCGTTTCTTTTCCGACACAGTAGAAAAACGGCATGACTTTGCCCGCAGCACCGATAAATAAACGGCGGCTTTCAAGACTTTGTTCAAATGAAATATCCGGCTCCCCCACCATGCAGAAATCAAGGGAAAGGTCCTCCTGTTTTGCCAATACTTCCATTTTCTTGATCGCATCCAGCATTCCTTCAGAGTTTCGTTCCTCATCCGGCACGCTCACAAACAATAAATTCGCATCGCGTTTTTCACTGTAAGCATGCAGCAGCTCGATATCGGCGGCAATGCCCCATTTCATATCACAGATGCCGCGGCCGAACAAATAATGTCCGCTGTCTAGATCATTTTGACTTTCTTCATCTAAATGCAAATTTCCCTGTTTCAAAAAGTCCGTATATGCGATCGGATCAAACGCATACGGCGCCCCTATTCCATATTCATCAATTCCGACGACATCAAAATGAGATAGCAAGACAATGGTACGTTTGGTTTGCTTTGAAGCCTTCATCAAAGCGAAGACATACCCGCACTTCGTTTCTTCCTCCCGTATATGATGGATCATGATCTGGTTTGGGTGTCTTTGAAAATAAGGAATCTTTAGCAGCAGTTGTTTTAATAAAGCCGGCATCTGTTTCTCCGCTTCACTTGCAGAGATACTGCCGATCCGGCATAAAGAAAGCAGGTTTTGTAACATTCTGTTTTCATCCATATCAAACACTCCTTGTTTGATCAACCGTAATGATTGAGCATTCTTCTATTTTGTATTATAGCACATACTGTTCTTTTCTATCGTGTATTTTTTATTTGAAATTTATCTTTTTTTCCGCTACAATAAGTAGTCGGCTGAAAGGAGGCCTTTTTATGACATCTATCAATAAAATGAAAGAGATGCCGATTCGCAAACTGCTTTTATCAATGTCGCTGCCGATCATGGTATCTATGCTGATTCAGGCGCTCTATAATATCGTAGACAGTATGTTTGTGGCACAATATTCACAAGATGCCTTAGCTGCTGTATCACTGGCTTTTCCGATCCAGACCCTGATCGTGGCGGTTTCGGTCGGTACGGCTGCCGGTTTGAATTCTCTACTATCACGCAAGCTGGGTGAACAGAATTTCAAGGAAGCGAATGAAGTTGCCAATCACGGTGTGCTGGCAGCCCTTTTATCCGGGATCCCGTTTATGATCTTCGGCATCTTTTTCGCACAGACGTTCATCTCTGCTTTTTCCGATCGCAGCACGATCATTTCCGATGGTACGACTTATACGCTGATCTGTACCGTTTGTTCATCGGCGGTATTGGTCGAGATCGCTTATGAACGATTGTTTCAGGCAACCGGGCATGCGATGTATAACATGTATATGCAGGGGGCCGGTGCGCTCATCAACATCATCTTAGACCCGATCTTTATTTTCGGATGGTTCGGCTTCCCGGCAATGGGGGTAACCGGAGCAGCCTTAGCGACGGTAACCGGTCAGATCTTAGCGGTTCTATTAGGCATCTACCTGCAGCGCCGCCATGTAAAAGAACTGCACATCAGTTTCCGCGGCTTTCATCTGAAAAAGCATATCTTTGCGCAGATGTATGCGGTCGGCTTCCCTTCGATCATCATGCAGTCGATCGTTACGGTACTCACGATCGGCATGAATGCCATTTTAGTAGGCTTTTCGGAAACAGCGGTTTCCGTGTTCAGCGTTTACTTCAAATTACAGAATTTTGTCTTTATGGCAGTATTCGGCATGAACAACGCATTGGTCGCCATCATCGGCTACAACTTCGGGGCAAGACAGAAAGAGCGCATTCTTTCTTCCATTCGCTTCGCGATCCAAATGGCGGTCTTGATCATGCTGATCGGTACCCTGATCTTTCAATTATTTCCACAAGCGCTGTTACAGCTGTTTAACGCAGATGCGGCAATGCTAAAGATCGGTGTTCCGGCACTGCGCATCATCTCCCTGTCATTTTTGTTTGCCGGGATTTCTATTGAGCTTTCCGCATTATTTCAGGCACTTGGCAAAGGCGTCAGTTCGTTGATGATCTCTTTATGTCGGCAGCTGCTCATCGTTTTGCCATGCGCCTACCTGTTGGCTCGTTTTTCTGAGCTTGACAGCATCTGGTATGCGTTTTTGATCGCTGAAGCATTTGCCATGGTAATCGCCCTCTTTCTGTATCGAAAGATCAAGATATCCATGATCGACCCAATGGAACATTCACTGTAAAAAGGAATCAAAAAAGCGGCAGACACCGCTTTTTTTCATGTTTCATCAACCCCATAGCCTTCTAACTTCACTGCTAAATAGGCATTGAGCTGCTCTTCGATCAGGTACAGCTGCTTTTGGGCGGAAGCAGGCACTTTGATCTGCAATAGTTTTTCGATGAGCGAGCGTTTTCTTACTTCCTGCAAAGTTACGATAAAACGCATATCAAAGACAAACGCCAATGCCGCAACATATTCATCCAGTTTCGTTTTGCGCAGCTCATTTTTTACATAGCGCTGTCTTTGAAAGCAGCTCATGACCGCCTCACTTACAAAAAGGCATTCCTGCGCTTCCCTTTCGTACTGCGCTTGTTGTGATAAACGCACCGCTAAAATATCCAATTTATCACAGTCGCGGATAAAATCAGCGAAAAAATGAGCCGTTTCATATAGATGGGGATCGACTGCGGCTTTATTGTGATAATAGATCGCCGCTTCGATCACGCCATCATATGTGCTTTCCTCCGTAAATCTTCTGATCTCGCCTTTGTGAAACAGGCGTTCGGCCGCAAGGCTGCCATGATCCATACTCTTCCCTTCCGGCAAAAAACGTCCATAATCATGCAGCAGAGCGATCAGCTCCGCCACCTCTATCTCGCTTTTGCTCATATGCAGACGGCTGCCTAAAAACCTCGCTTCTTCTACTACTCTTAACGTATGGGTTCGCCGTAAAGCAATGGCGGGGTCCTGCTGATCAAAGCGGTCCATAAACTTCATCATCTCCGCCTTGGCATGCGTCAGATCAAAAATACCGCGCTCAGGCCCATTCAGGCAAATACCACGTTTTTCCATTGCATTTCCACTCGCTTACTTCTTCCATACTGATCGCACACCGCGCGCAAAGACCCGCTTCATCATGCACAAGGATCAGCGTATTATCGCAAGGTTCCCCCCCTTCACAATACTCGATCGGCAAAATGAGCGTTACCTGATCCTGCGTTCGCAGTGCCTTTAACAGTTTCTCATGCGCCACAGCATCCACTGCCATCCATTCACTGCACACGATCCCATCTGTTCCTTTTTCATAGATCGCATAAGCCATACAGCGCTTGTTTTCCATATAGCGCACACACTTGAGTCCCTGCGCTTTCATTTCCTGCTCATAGCGGAGAAAATATGCCTCATCTCTCACAAAATAACCGCTGTAAGAAGCCATGCTTTCCCAAAAACACGCTGCCATGCTTTTCGCATCATAGCCTTCCTGCAAATCAATCTGAAAAGTATCGCCGCTTTTCGCATAAACATGCTCAGCTTTTCCATTTACCGCTCTAAATCCAAAAGACGTGTATAAATTCATATCATATGCCTGTATGACCGTAAGCAGTTCTTGCTTTGCCGCATCTTTCAGTGTCTGCTCCATCAGTTCCCGCATATAGCCACGATGACGATACGCGGGATGGGTCATGACGCCGACGATGATCGAAGTATCGATCGTGCGTCCGTTTATCACCATTTGATGTCTGCGCCGCTGTAAACACGCCGCCACTTCACCTGCTACCTCTTTTACCAACAGATCCTTTTCATCATACAGCGCGTCAAAATAATAATCGCTGTATCCCCCGTCATCAAAGGCAAATAATTCTTTCCATAAGCGATAAACTGCCTTTTGATCGCTTGCTTTGCCTTTGCGGATCATCGCTTCACCAGGATCTGATATTTCATCAGCAAAAAGATCGGATGATAAGCCTGTTTGGCTTTCCGCAGTTTTTCTTCTCCCATGTCATCCTCCCGATTCACATACTTGCAATCTAAAAAAGCATGTGACAAATACTCTTTGGCAATCGCCTGATAAATTCCGCGAATCGAAGGATCCGCCTTTTCCACATTCATATCGCACATTTCCTTGTTTAAGCGCGTACCTAAGGCAAAAGCCTTGACCGCCCCATCCACGCGCAGCAATCCACCGACGATCCCATATTCCTCATAGCGTTCAAACATTTTATGAATACCTGCTTTTTCCGCTGCCATTTCTTCATTCATTTCATCACTGCGCCATTCATCTAAAAACGCCAAACACTCCGCCATGTTGTCTTTGTCGATCGCTTCATATACGTAGCGTCCTTCATATTGTTTATAAAAGGCGTTTAGATGATTGCGCTTCTTCTGTAATTTCTTGCCCGCAAAGGTACGCAGTGATTCACAAAGATATACATAATCATATGTACTGCGGAAATTACGCACTTCACAATTAGGGAATACACGCTTCGCCTTTTCCATTCCCTGATACGAAAAGCCATCTAATAATAGCGGTTCTCCCATCTGATCAAACAATTCCTGCGCCCTGCGCAGCGCTTCTTCAAAATAGCGTTCTTCACAAAGCGGCATATAGAGAAACCATCCGCCTTCATGTACGCTCAACAATAAAATAAAATGATCTTCCACATATTTCCACACCGGCCACATGCCGCCCCAAACCAACAAAGTAACCAGATTATAGTTACATAATTCATAGCCCGATCGATCTAAATAAGGCTGTACCAAAGCAATATCATCTGCTGTTAATTCACTGATTCCAAGTGATTCCATTCTTACACCATACTTTCTTTCATTTCATAACTTTACCAGTTTTTTACAGTTCTCGCAAGTTTCCTGACTGAGAAATAGACAATGCTTTTACACATTGTCTAGGGCTCGATCTTGCTTAATTTTCTGACAAGACAACTGTTTTCTTTTTCGATTTTTCCTTCTGCCAGCACATAAGTACCTTTTACAAGCAGCGCTTCATACTGCCGATAAACATTCGGCATGCATACAAGATCGATCTTCGCACTTTCATCGGCACCGACGGCAAATACCATCAGATCGCCATGCTTGGTACGGTGCTGTTTCACTCGTTCGATCACTGCCAGAAGGCGGACATTGCCGCGGTGATTTTGTAATAATAAAATACTTCTTAAACTTGGATCGATCGACATGCGTAGCTTGGCAATCGGATGCTCGCTCAGATAAAAGCCCAATGCTTGAAATTCCTGATCGCTGCGCTGCTGCGGCTGATCTTTGGCAAGGATCATCGCCGGTTTGCTGACGATCTCAAAATCAAGCAGGATCTGCTTTTCATCTTCAATGCGTACCAGATCCCCATAGCGCAGCGCGTCATCCAGCGTCAAAAGCATACTGGCACGACTGTGGTGAAAACAGTCAAGCGCACCGGCATGGATCAGTGTTTCGATCAGTTTGCGGTTGATCCGACATGTCATGACCCGCGCCACGAAATCAAAATAATCCAGGAACGCGCCGTTTTTCTTACGCTCCGCCACCAGCTGCTGACAGACGGTGTTACCGATTCCCTTGATGCCGTTTAGCGGAAAGCGCAGTGCGTTTCCTTCGATCACATAATGTGCATCAGAGGCGTTTACACATGGTAAAAGCACCTTTAAGCCTCGTTTCTTCGCTTCAAAGATATACTCGCCGCTCTTTCGCTCCGCTCCGATCACACTGTTCAAAAGCGACTGGAAGAAAAACTGCGGATAATTCGCTTTCAGATAAGTGAGCTGATAAGCAAGCAAACCATAGGCGACGCTGTGCGAACGGTTGAATCCATAGTTGGCAAACTTCATGATCTGTTCATATGTCTTTTCCGCCGTTTTCTTGTCATAGCCGTTTTGCAGGGCGCCGTTTAAGAAATCCTGTTCCAGCTTGGCTAATTCCGATTCTTTTTTCTTAGAGATCGCTTTACGCAAATTATCTGCCTTGCCTAAGGTAAATCCGGCCATCTTCTGTGCAATCTGCATGATCTGTTCCTGATAGATCATAACACCGTAAGTCGATTCCAGGATCGGCTTTAAGGAAGGATGCGGATAGACGATCTTTTCAGGATGCGCCTTAGACTGTAAATACAACGGGATGTTCTCCATTGGGCCGGGGCGAAACAAAGCGATGCTGACGACGATATCCTCAAAGCAGCGCGGCTGAATACGGCGAATCAGATTCTTCATGCCTTCACTTTCCAGCTGGAAAATGCCGACCGTATCGACATCGCGCATGACCTGATAGGTTTTGGCATCGTCCAAAGGGATCTTCATAATATCAAGCGGGATCCCCGAGGCATTCACATTGCTTACGATCTCATCAATGATCGTCAGATTGCGCAGTCCCAGAAAATCCATCTTGATCAGTCCAAGTTCTTCCAAATATTCCATGGTAAACTGGGTCGCCAATAAATCAGCGTCCAAGGAAATCAAAGGACATACCTGTGTGATCGGCTCTTTCGCCAAAACGATGCCCGCCGCATGCAGCGAAGCATGTCTCGGTAATCCTTCCAGCTTCAAAGCGATGTCAAAGAGCTTTTGTAATTCTTTAGAGGACTGGATCGCCTGTTTGAATTTCGGAACATTGTCATAAGTACCCATCAAGGTAACTTTCGTAAAATTCGGCACCATCTTCGCGAGGATATCGATCTGACTCGGTTTCACGCCAAGCGCTTTGCCGACATCGCGAATGACCGCTTTTGCTGCCAGTGTATTAAACGCGATGATATGCGCGACATGTTCGCTTCCATAGCGTTCCTTGACATAATGGATCACTTCATCCCGCCGATTATCGGGAAAATCAGTATCGATATCCGGCATCGAAACCCGCTCCGGATTCAAAAAACGCTCAAACAAAAGATGATAGCGAATCGGATCGACATGGGTAATGCCCAAACAATAGGATACCAGCGATCCCGCCGCACTGCCTCTACCCGGTCCTACATAAATCGAACGGCTTTTCGCAAAACGGATAAAATCCCACACGATCAGAAAATAATCTTCATAGTGCATGCGGATGATGACATCTAGTTCATGCTTTAAGCGCTCAACATAGACCCGCGGCACCTTCGTCGTACCCATGCGTTTTTCTAAGCCCTTCAAGCAAAGCTGCTTCAAATACCGGGCACTGTCGACCCCAAACGGATTTTCAAAGGTCGGCAGTTTTGCCTTATGTATCTGTAATTCCACATTGCATTGATCGGCGATGACATCGCTCATCCGCAGATCTTCTTCCTCATAAAGGCGGCTCATTTCCTCTTGACTTCTAAAATAGCGCTTCGCCTGAAAGTCGAGCGTTTTATCGCTCACCGTAACCCCCTGTCTGATCGCACAAAGCACCTGATAACACGCCTCATCCTTCGCATCTCCGTAATAGATGCGAGAAAGCGCTACGGTTGCGATTCCTAAATCATGTGCTACCTTTTTCAAAAAGCGGTTGCGCAGATAAAACAGATCGCTGTCATTTTTGGCAATCGCCACATAGAACTGCCGAAAAGCCGCTTTCATCTGTTCCAGAACGCTGCCTAACTGATTCGCATTTTCATGAATGATCCAAGTTTCCAAATTCGGATCATCACCATTGGTCATCACGATCAAATCGCTCGCATAAGCGCTGACTTCCTCAAGCGTCATCATTTCCTCTTGGCACTGCAAATGCGTAGACAGTGATAACAGTGCTTCATACCCTTTCATATTTTTTGCATAAAGAGAGAGCCAATACACGGTATCATTGATCACACAGCGCATTTCCATCGCAAAGATCGGTTTGATATCCGCCTTTTTACAAGCATGATAAAAAGCCATCGCACCATGCATCACTTCTTTGTCACACAAGGCAACCTGCGTATAGTGATGCGCTTTACAAAGCGATACGATGTCTTCCACGCGAAGAGTGCTGGATAAAAGCGAAAAGGCGCTTCTTACATGTAAATGCGTTGTCATGATTCCCTTCTTTCTTGTTCTTATTTTACCATGATGACGATATTCTATCAATCAATGACAAGAAAAAATCATATCGCTCTCGATATGATCTTACTGATGGTGACAGTGATGCGTTTCATCATAGCGATGCGTACAGAAAACAAGTTCACTTTCCAGTGTATCGTTCGCATAAGCCTGCGCTGCTGACAGCGCTTTGCCGCTGACTCCGGTTTTGACGATCATATGACTGTCCATGAAATGCTGATAAGCGCCTTGTCCCATTCTTCCCGCAATGATCGCCTCCGCTCCATGTGCTGCTAACAAAGCCGGGATGCTTCCATGTTCCAATCCCTCATTTTTGATCGCTTCTGCCAACTGTATCGTTTCTCCTTCGATCGCATAGATCTGAAACTGCTCACAGTGTCCGAAATGAGAAGATACCGCATCACCATCGCAGGCAATCGCAATTTTCTTCATACCGATACCTCCTTTGATTTTTATTTATTCTATCACATTTTCTTGTATTTCACATGAGAATTATGATATAATCGTTACCTGAAAAGAGGGATGGTATGAATACAGAACAAATCATGGAACGCATTAACAGCAGTCCTTACCTGAAGGAAAATCATCTGCAAGTGGAAATGATGCAAGAAAAAGAAGCAATCGCTTCTATCATAATAGATGATAACATTCTCAATCCGCACGGTTATGCGCATGGCGGAGCGATCTATTCCGTTGCCGATCTGGCAGCGGGAGCGGCATGCTGCTATGGAGGCCATTCAGTCGTCACTTTGAATGGCTCTATCAATTACATCAAGGCCGGCAGCGGCGTTAAGCTTTTGGCGCATGCCGAAGTGATTTCTAAAGGCGGACATACAGCGGTCATCGGCGTGCGGATCACCAATGAGAAAGAGATCCTGATCGCCCAGGCAACCTTTACGATGTATTTTGTCGATCAAGACCGTTACGATGTAAAACGATAGCGATATGAAAAAAGCTTCCCGGCATGTGAGCGGGAAGTTTTTTACAAGTATCTGATGAGAAGCATATAGGATTTATTTAGAGCAATCAATGATACGATGCGCCGTCAAATACGTATAGATCCCTTCCTCATCGACCCTTTTGCATACATCATCCGCAGCCGCTTTCACATTTGCATTGGCATTCCCCATCGCGACGCCGCATCCTACCGCTTTTAACATCTCGATATCATTTTCACCGTCGCCAAATGCGATCGCTTTGCTCGCATCGATCTGATGGTGTGCCAGGATGGCCCGTACCGCGTTTCCTTTCCCGCTCTTTGCGGGTATGATGTCGATCGCTCGATCCCACCAAGCAACGATTTCTGCTGATTCTACTCCTTGTAAGATCGCATCGAATTGTGCCGGTACAGCGCCCATCATGATCTGATAGATCGTTTCCTGCAAAGCTTCTTCAAAATCATCGCTTGGCGCAATCCTTTGTTTAGACAAAGCGAAATAATCAGACAGATCTTGATCCACTCCATTGGCGCTGATCCTTTTATCGCCGGCTAATGAAACCGGACGATGGATCGCTTTCGCATTCTCAACGATGCGCAGCACATCCTCATGTGCAATGCTTCGTTGATAAATGACCTGATCCCCGCTGACACAATAAGAACCGTTAAAGCACAGACAGCCGTCAAATCGGATCCAGTCAAAGTGCGGTATGCTTTGAAATGGTCTGCCGGTCGCAAGATACAGCAGCACGCCTTGCTTTTGCAGCTGCACCAGCGCCTGCTTGGTCTTTTCCGATATTTGCTTCGTCTCGATATCGACCAGCGTTCCGTCAATATCAAAAAAAGCGATCTGATAAGGGTGCATGTCTTTCCTCCTTGCTGATGACTTAATAATAAAAAGTCTTCCGATCAAAAGCAAAAGGATCGCCTTTCCCGCAATCCTCTTAAAATGAAATGTGATTCTTATGCCTCATTCATCAGGCGTATATATAAGGTTTCCAACAGTTCCATGATCGAATCCTTGGTCAATTGCGATACTCCGCAAGCCAACGCATGGCCGCCGCCATGATAGCAGGATGCAATATCATTGATTTGCATACTGCGGGAGCGCAGCGATCCTTTATAATAATCGCTATTCGGCTCTTTGGTAAACAAGGTCCATACTGACAATTCCTCAATATGGGCAAACACATAGACAAATTCCTTCGCCTGTGCAAAGCTCAGACCCATTTTTTCATAATCTTCCTGTTCCATGATCGCATAGGCGATCTTATCTTTATAAACACGCATACAAGAACGAAGATAGGAAACATAGGCATAAGTATTAAGCTTCAAAGCAATGCATGCTTCACTGATCTTAGGCAGATCGATGCCGGCTTCGCATAAATAAGCGGCTGCCAGAAAACTGTCTTTTGTCGTTGTCGCGATGGAAAAGCGCGCGGTATCCATCAATAAGCCCTGATACAGGAAAGAAGCACAGGTTTGTGACAAAGCAATATCGGCACAGCGAAACAGATTGGCGATGATCTCACAGGTCGCCCCCGCCTTTTCATTGACCAGCTCCAATGTTCCATAATGCTCTACCTGCGGATGATGATCGATCTTGATGATCTGTTTGGCCTGTTGAAAGCGGGCGTCATCGACCCGTTCCGCATTGCCGCAATCGACTACGATCGCCAAAGAAGAAGCAATCGCTTCATCATCCACTTGATCAAAATACGCTTCATACTGCACAAAAGTTCCAGGATCCCCCAGCGCATACACCGCCTTGTCAGGATAGTGTTCTTTGATCCATGTCTTTAATCCCAGCTGTGCGCCGATCGCATCCCAATCCGGATGGACATGGCGGAAAATGGTGATCTGCGATGCCTGCTCGATCTCTTTGCAAAGTGTTTCAAAGTTTATCATGAAAAGTCCAATAAGCGATAAGCATCACGGGCGATCATCAGTTCCTCATTGGTTGGGATCAGCCACAGGGCAACACGGCTGTCCGGTGTGGAAAGCAGCGTTTCTTCTCCGCGCACCTGATTTTTATCCGCATCGATCTTTACCCCGAAGGCACCATTTAATGCATTGGCAATGCCTAAGCGGATCTTACTGTCATTTTCTCCGATCCCCCCCGTAAAGACGATCGCATCGACACCGCCCATCTGCGCAATATAGCCGCCGACCGTATTGATGACGCGGTTGATATAAAGCTTTTGGGTCAAGATCGCCTGTTCATTGCCGGCATTCACACCGGCTTCGATATCGCGTGCATCACTGGATAATTCCGATACGCCAAGCATGCCTGATTTCTTGTTCAGCACATTTTCCACTTCATCGGCATCCATTCCCGTCTTGCGCATCAGATACGTCACTACGGCCGGATCGATATCACCGCTTCTTGTTCCCATCATGATACCTGCAAGCGGTGTAAAGCCCATTGAAGTATTGACCGAAACGCCGCCGTCTACCGCCGTAATGCTCGCTCCGTTGCCTAAATGGCAGGTTACGATCTTTAATTCCTTCGGATCGCGGTTCATCAGTTCCGCACAGCGTCTTGATACATACATATGACTGGTGCCGTGGAAACCGTACTTACGGATCTTATAGTTGCGATAATATTCCATCGGAAGCGCGTACATGTAGGTAGATGGCTGCATCGTCTGATGGAATGCCGTATCAAATACAAAGACATGTCCTGCCTTTGGCAAATTCTTACGGAAAGCGCGATAGCCGACCAAACCAGCCGGATTATGCAAAGGCGCCAGCTCCGATAAGCCTTCAAAGATCGAAACGACTTCTTCCGTTACGACCGTAGAAGACGCAAATGCTTCTCCGCCATGCACCGCACGATGTCCTACGCCCTTGATCTCATCAAGCGATGTGACAATTTTATGTTCTACCAAAGCTTCCAAAAGCAGCGATACGGCTTTTTCATGATCTAAGATCGGTAATGTCTTAGAAACCTTTTCTCCATTTACCTTGATCGTAAATACCGCATCTTCAAAACCGATTCGTTCAACTAAACCGCTTGTCAGCACTGTTTCTTCCGGCATTTCAAACAACTGAAATTTCAAACTGGAACTGCCGGCGTTCACACTAATGATTTTCGTCACGTTTTTTTCCTCCTGCGCTTATTCGCGCTCTAATGCTTCTAACTGCTCGATACAGGACAAAAGTCCTGCATCGGCGTCCTTTTTTATTTTATCATAAAGTTCCATCCGCTGTTTACTTTTTTCAACAAGATGCAACAATTCTTCATAATGATATAAGATCTGTTCACAGCGCTTGATCATATCGCTGACTGCCGCTTTGGATATTTGAAAATTTTCCGCAATCTCACTGAAAGAAAAATCTTCCTCAAAGCAGCAGCTCATCACTTCTCTTTGTCTAGGGGTAAGCAATGCGCCATAGGCATCAAGCAGTTCATTCATCTGTTCCAACTGTTTCATTCTTCAAAAAGTCCTTCGCACATGCCGTATAAGTATGCTTCCAGATCAAACGGCCGCAGATCATCCGCTGTTTCGCCCAGTCCGATGTAGCGTACCGGCAACCCCAGCAGATCGCGAATCGCAAAGACGATGCCGCCTTTGGCAGTGCCGTCCATCTTCGTCAAGATGATGCCGCTGACATGACAGGCATCTAAGAATACCTGTGCCTGGGCAATGCCGTTTTGTCCGGTCGTCGCATCAATGACCAGCCATACCTCATGCGGTGCGCCGGGAATTTCGCGTGCGATCACCCGATGCATCTTCTCCAGTTCCTTCATCAGATTGGCTTTATTCTGCAAGCGTCCCGCCGTATCACCGATCAGATAATCCAAGTCATGCTCCTTGGCATAACGGCAGGCATCTACTAAAGTCGCACTTGGATCGCCGCCCTCTTTCCCTTTGATACAAGGAACCTGTAAGCGCTCTGCCCACATTGCGAGCTGATCGATCGCTCCGGCGCGAAACGTGTCCGCTGCCGCCAACACGACCGATTTTCCTTCTTCTTGTAAACGCTTGGTCAATTTCGCCGTTGTCGTCGTCTTGCCGCTGCCGTTCACCCCGACCATCAAGATGACTGTCGGTCCTGCTTCATTGCGCCTGATCGCTTCATCACCCTTTTCTTCATACATCTGTGCCATCTGCTCGATCAGACATTCACTGATTTCCCCAAATGATTTGAGATTGCGATCCATCGCTTCATTTTCCACGCGGTCTACGATCTTCTGCGCTGTTTTGATGCCGATATCCGCTTCCAGCAGCACCACCATCAATTCCTCTAAAAACTCCTCATCAATGCCTTTGAAATTCAAAGCAAGCGAACGAATTCGCTGAGAAAAGCTTTTTTTAGAACGATTCAGACCGCTTAAATAAATATCTGCATCTTCTTTGGCGGAAAAGACCTGTTTCAGTTTTGAAAAAATACCCATGCGCCTACTCCTTTCCGTGATCCACTAATTCTATCGCATCTTTCAAATGCACCTTCAACAACTGTGATACGCCGTTTTGCTGCATCGTAACACCGTATAAGGCATCACACTGCGCCATGGTGCCGGGACGATGCGTAACGACGATAAACTGGCTTTCTTCGCGGAATTGTGCGATATACTTCGCAAAACGCTCGACATTGGCCTGATCCAGCGCCGCTTCCACTTCATCAAAAATACAAAGCGGGATCGTACGCGCCTTCAAGATCGAAAACAGTACACAGATCGCGATCAATGACTTCTCTCCACCGGAGAACAAGCGAATATTCTGTACGCTTTTACCCGGCGGCTGTACGTCAATGTCGATGCCCGTATGCAAGATATCTTCCGGATCCACTAAGATCAGCCGTGCTCTGCCGCCGCCAAACAGCGCGGTAAACACATCGTTGAGCTCCTGATTGATCTTGTCGAACATCGTTTTGAACTGAACGATCATCGCTTCATCCATTTCATCGATCGCACTTAAGATCTTGCGTCTTGCCTCTTCCAGTTCTTCTTTTTGCGCCGTATAGAATGTATAGCGATTATTTACTTCTTCATACTCCTGCGGTGCATCTAAATTCACATTGCCCAGTGCGGCGATCTCACTGCGCAGTCTCATGACCTCTTTACGCGCCGCTTCCATATCCAGATCCTGCTTTAATGTCGCCGCATGCTCATAAGTCATTTCATAAGTCGTGCTCAGCCGCATCAGCGCATTTTCCAAATTGGTCTCCAGCTTAGCGATCGACACTTCCACCTCGCGCTGTTCGTTTTGAAACCGGTTCAATTCACGCCGCTTTTCTCTGATGATCGCATCATTGCGTTCCGCTTCACTGCCCGCCTTCATCCGGCGTTCCCGCTTCTGCTTCATCTTCTGTTCGATCTCATCTTTCATAGAGTACGCATCGCTTAGACGAATCACAAGATCATCCTGCATCAATGCTTCTTCAGCCGTGTCATCCTTAGGCGCCACCTGTTCATAATCGATCTGTAAACGCTCGTATTTCGCCCGTTTGGCATCGACGATCGGCTGCAGCTTAGCCAAGGCGATCTGTGCCTGCACGATCTGCTCATCTAACTGCCGCTTATGAGAAACGAGTGCAGTCAGCTGATTTTGCAGCTGATCCACCTTCATCTGCTGCCCCTGCAGCTGCTGTAAGATCTGGTTGTATTCCTTTTGCACCTGCATCGGCGAATGGTTATCCTTCTGTTTCCCGCCTGTCATGCTGCCGCCGCGATGAACGATATCTCCATCCAAAGTGATGATCTTATACCCGTATTTCAATCGTTTTGCCAATTCATTGGCATTCATTAGATTATCGCATACGATCACATTGCCCAATAACGCATCGCGCACCGGATCAAAGATCGGCTCATTTTCGACAAATTCCGCCGCACTTCCCAAAAAACCGACGCTGTTCTCACAGAGCATGCGATGATCCCTGCCGATATAACGCGGTTTTAATACATTCATCGGCAGAAAGGTCGCCCTTCCCGACTGATTTTTCTTCAAGAACGTGATCGCATGACGCGCACTTGTTTCATCTTCGGTTACGATATGATAAAGCGCACCGCCAAGCGCCGAACCGATTGCCGATTCATAATTCATCATCGGCTTAAAGATCTGCGACACGACGCCCATTACCCCATGCAGCGTTGTCTGCGCCTGCATAACGGCCTTTACCCCCATCTGATGGGTAAAGGGCTGCTTAATGATGTTTTCTAAAATATCCCGGCGATTGCTTAAGCGATGAAACAGCAAGGAGGCCTGCTGTGTTTCTTCCTCACACGCTGCGATCTCACTTTCTGCCTGTTCCTGTTTCTTGCGCATCAATTCCAGATCGGTACGCATATCCTGCATGCGTTTGCGGCGATCCTCATATTCATAGCGTGCCTCTTCCAGCATCCGTTTCAGCTCTTTGGCCTTTTCCTGATTGCCCGCTGATTCCAGCGCATATTTGCGTTTTTCATCCAGCTCGGTCTTTCTGGCCTCCAGCGTATTGATCTCATTGAGAATATTCACAAACTGATTTTGCAAATGGTTCACTTCATGATCGATCTCACTCATTTCCCGACGCAGTTCTTCATTTTTTACATCATGTACGGAAATTGTCGTTTCATGAACCGCTTTCTGGCCATCCAGATCGAAGGCTTTCTGTTTCGCCACTTCCAGTTTCGCCTGTAAAGTTTCGATCTCATCACAGATCACGCTGATCTCGATCGCTTCCAGTTTTTCTTTCTTCTCCAAATAAACTGCTGCTTTCTGCGCCTGACGCTTTAATGGATTGACCTGGCGCTCCAGCTCCGCAATGATATCCTCCAAACGAAGCAGATTCTCCTGTGTGCGGTTTAATTTATTTAACGAATCGTTTTTACGTTTCTTGTATTTTGCCACACCGGCGGCTTCCTCAAACAGCGCCCTGCGATCCTCCGGCTTCGCATCAGCAAAAGCGGAAATATTGCCCTGCGTGATGATCGACAAAGAATCCTTGCCTAATCCGGTGTCCATGACCAGATTCAAGATATCCTTCAAACGGCAAGGCGTCTTATTGATAAAATACTCGCCCTCCCCACTGGCTCTGTGAATACGGCGCGTGACTTCCACTTCCTCATAATCAATATTCAACAAATGCCGCGAATTATCAAATACGAGCGTTACTTCCGCCATCTGTACCGGTTTTCTTTGCGTGCTGCCGTTAAAGATGACATCGCTCATACTGTTTCCACGCAAGCTCTTGACGCTTTGTTCTCCCAGTACCCAGCGAATCGCATCGTTGATGTTGCTCTTGCCGCAGCCATTGGGCCCGACGATTCCGATCACATCGGAATCAAATGTCAGTATCGTTTTGTCCGCAAACGACTTAAAGCCCTGCAGCTCGATTCTTTTCAGAAACATAGGTACCCTCCTAATTCTCATTTATAAAAACTCATAATATAGTATAGCATATTTCCCTTTGTATTTGGAATAAATTGTGCTATGATTATACTAATTTCAAAAGGATTCTGGTGATGAAGCATGCGAAAGAGCGGATTAAAAAATCTGAAGCGACTATCGTTTGGTGAAGAGGTCGGAAATGCGGTTACGCATTTGGTCATGGCAGTCTTGACCTTGATCGCCTTGCCGATCTGTGCGGTCTATGCTTATGAGATCGATGGGACTTTGCGCAGCATCGGCGTCTCGGTATTTTTGATTTCTCTGTTTCTGATGTTTTTGGGTAGCGCGCTCTACCACACGATGCCCTTTGACACCAGCCATAAATTTGTTACCCGCATCTGTGATCACATTTTTATCTATGTGGCGATCGCCGGCACTTACACACCGGTTGCCTTATGTCTGATCGGCGGTTGGCAAGGCTATTTGGTCTTGGTGATCCAATGGGCGATGACTTTAGCGGGAATCTTGTATAAATCGCTGCCGGTCAAAGACAATGCGATCTTCTCCGTTGCGATTTATCTGATCATGGGCTGGTCAGCGTTATTCTTCCTGCCTACTCTTTTAGAAAATGCGTCGTCGCTGTTCTTGTTCTTTATCGTTTTAGGCGGTGTTCTGTATTCGATCGGCGTTTATTTCTATGCCAAGAAAACACCTTATACCCACATGGTCTGGCATCTGTTTATCAATTTCGCCAGCATCGCTCATTTTATCGCCATCATCTTCTTTCTATAACAAAGCGTACAAGCAAGGATCGCCTTCGGCAGGCAGATCCTTTTTTCATTTGCTTTGATCCAGTGCGGAGTCATTTCCGCACATAAAAAAAGAATCAACCGATCCTTTTTCTATACAAATACTTTTAGAATATCATTCCAAGTGGCAAATGCGACAATGCCAAGCAAGACGAAAATGCTTGCCATCATGAGTCCCGTCTCAAACTTTTCACTCATTTTTCGTCCGGCGATCTTTTCACAAAGCGCTAAAACGATGCGCCCGCCGTCCAATACCGGCAGCGGCAATAAATTAAAGATCCCGATATTGAGGGAAAGTAAGCCAAGCAGCGCCAATAGCGACAATAACCCGCTTTGCGCGCTCTGTGCCGTTACCTGAAAAATACCGACCGGTCCGCTTAATGTTTCCAAGCCAACGCCTTTTACGATATTGGACAATGCGGTAAAGATCGCAGAGGTGGAATCCACCAGCTTTTCCCCACCATAATAAAACGCCTCAAATGCATTGATCTTTTGAATATTCTGCACCGCTCCAAGGCCCATATAATACATCTGCTTATCCTTTAGATAAGTCGGGGTCATCGTCAAAGTGATCTCTTTGTCATTGCGCGCGACCAAAAAAGTCGTTTTGCCATGATGGTATTGCATCTGTTCCGTTATTTCATCAAAAGTTTCCGGAACGAAAGTTTCACCGTTTGACAGCTTCATTTCTAAAATATGATCGCCTACTTCAAAACCGGCTTTATCCGCTGCAGAACCATCCTCCACTTGCGCGATGATCGGATCCGCCGGTAAAGCGATCGCTCCCTGATACATCGTAATTCCGACAAATACTGCATAAGCCAAGATCACGTTCATGATCGCACCGGCCGCCATTACGATGACCTGCTTCCATACCTGAATGCCCTTGATCGTACGTTCAGCCGGGATATTTTCCACATCTACGCCTTCTTCACCTGCCATCTGCACATAACCGCCGATCGGCAAAGCGCGGATCGAAAATGTCGTTTCTTTGCCTTTTCGCTGATAGATCGCCGGTCCCATACCGATGGAAAATTCCGTGCAGTAGACGCCGAATTTTTTAGCGGTGACAAAATGTCCGAATTCATGCACGATGACGATAATGCTCAAAACGATGATAAAAGAAAGTACTGCTATGATCGCATTCATACGTTTGCTCCTTTCTTGTACGCACGAACGATCGCGCGCGCCAAAGCATCGCTTTGCTCTAACTGCGCAAGCGTCGGCGAAGCGATATAAGGCACTTCATCAACTGCCTTCTTTACCGCTGCTTCGATCTCTAAAAAAGTAATCTCATGATTGAGAAAAAGCCGTACGGCTTCTTCATCGGCACCGTTTAATACCGCACCCATGTTTCCTTTTCGTTTTCCCACCTCATAAGCAAGCGCCAGCAGCGGAAAACGCTTAAAATCCATTTCCCGAAACGTCAGTTCCTTTAATGCCGCAAGGTCCAAACGATTGTCCTGTTTCATCGTTTCACGATGCGGATACGTTAGTGCATACTGAATCGGAATACGCATATCTGCCGTTCCCAGCTGTGCCATAATGGCATGATCGCGATACTCCACAAAAGAGTGGACAATGCTTTGCGGATGAATGATCGTATCGATTTTTTCATAAGGCAGATCAAAAAGATAATGTGCTTCGATCACTTCAAAGCCTTTGTTCATCATCGTAGCTGAATCTATTGTAATGCGTCCGCCCATTTTCCAGTTTGGGTGCGCCAACGCTTCCTCCACGCTGACATTTTGTAACTGCTCCCGCGTTCGATCACGAAAACTGCCGCCGCTTGCCGTAATGATCAAGCGTTCCACTTCACTTGTCTGATTGCCCTGCAGGCACTGAAAGATCGCACTGTGCTCGGAATCGATCGGATACAGGATACCTTTGGACGCACGCAAGGCTTCCTTTACCAGTTCGCCTCCTGCCACCAACGATTCTTTATTCGCCAAAGCCAGATGTTTATTCGCTTTGATTGCCGCCAGAGTTGGCTTTAGCCCACGAAACCCCACCAAGGCATTGACGACGATATCCGCCTGCGCAAGCGTTGCCAAATGACAAAGGCCTTCGTTTCCATAATAGAAATTGACATCGGGATAGCGCAGCGCCAAGTCTATCGCATCACTTTCTTTCGCAACGGCAACTTCTTTGATCGGCCAGCGTTTCAATAATTCATGAAGCCTCTCTATATTATGACCGACGCTGTATGCGACGATCGTAAACTGATCACGGTGCTGCTCGATCACATCGACCGTCTGCATGCCGATCGAACCGCTGACACCTAATATCACGACCCGTTTCATATGCCCATCACCACCAATAACGCATAAAAGACCACAAAATTAAAGACGAGCGAATCAATGCGATCCAATACGCCGCCATGTCCCGGCAGCAGTGAAGAAAAGTCTTTGATGCCATAGAAGCGCTTGATTGCCGAAAAGGCCAGATCACCGATCTGTGCGCTGAATGGCAAGATCATCGAAGCAAGCAAACGCGCCCACAGCGGAAAACCGCCTAAATCCACACAGCATGCGAACAGAAAGGCGCCGATGCAGGCCACAAGCCACCCGCCGATCGCTCCCTCCAGCGTTTTTTTCGGAGAAATGCGCGGACACAGCTTATGCTTGCCAAACAAGGAGCCGCAGAAGAAAGCTGCCGTATCACACAGATAGGTCGCAATCGCCATAAACCAAAAATACAGCGGATCTTTGGCATATAGTTTCAAAAAGCTCATTCCGAATAAATAAAAGATACATAAATAAACACTGAGCAAAAATACATCACGCCCATCGACCGCTTTCGAAATGACCGGCATGCTCATCGCAAGCAGCACCATGACGCCGAGCAAAGGAAAGGCCAGTTTCTCTGATACGCCAAACAATAACGCCCAGACAAATAAAATTTCCATGGGAATGAGCCATTTCGGCCACTTCCTGACATTTTCAGACAATCCCAGCAGTTCATATCCACCGCTTAAAACGATAAACGCCGCTAATAAATCTAACCAGATCCCGCCTAACACCAAAGGCGGAATCACTATGGCGATAATCGCAAACGAAGTAATCACTCTTACCTTTATACTACTCATCCTGCAATCCTCCAAATCTGCGGTTACGCTTTCCAAATTCCGCAAGCGCCTCATCCAAACACGCTTCATCAAACTGCGGCCAGGAAACCGGCGTAAAGATCAATTCCGCATAAGCTAACTGCCACAGTAAAAAATTACTGATCCTGTATTCTCCGCTGGTACGGATCAATAAATCCAGTTCCGGCAGATCATTGGTCATCAGATAACGAGCAAAGTCGCTTTCCTCTAAAGGAAGCATCGTTTTGGCTTCCAGCACTTCCTTCGCATACTGTTTCACACCTAATAAGATTTCCCGTCTTGACCCGTAATTGACAGCCAGACACAGTTTTAATCCTGTATTGTGCTTGGTTTTTTCCACCGCTGATAAAATGACGTTCTGGGTATCGGCAGGAAATCGCTCGACTTCTCCCAAATAGCGCACCTGTATATTATTCTCAATCAATTCCTTCAAATACCGCTCAAAGAAAAAGCGCGGCAATTTACATAAATAATCAACTTCCTGTTCAGGCCGTTTCCAGTTTTCGGTGGAAAACGCATAAAGGGTCAAAGCTTCAATGCCTCGTTCATTGCATGCGATCGCAATTTTACGAATATTCTCTGCTCCCTGCTTATGTCCGGCAGTCCGCGGCAATCCCTTGCTTTTCGCCCATCTGCCATTACCATCCATTATGATTGCAAGATGTCTTGGCATCTTCGCCTGTTCCATACCATCACTCCTAAAAATAACATCTTAAGTATAATTCAATTTACGTCCGATGGCAACTGTTTATCACTGTGCGCCAGTTATTTCACACGCATTTGCGGATGTTTCCCGTAAAAAACTTTCTTTTCCCATTTGCCTTGCTTCAAGAGAAAAGACCGCATCAGCGATCTTTTTTTCCTAGATAGATAAGATTTCCTTGGCTTTTGCTTCTACGACCTCATCGATCTTCTTGATGTAGCGATCCGTTAATTTCTGTACGTCTTCCTGTCCCTGTTTCGCTTCATCTTCCGTAAACTCTTTATTTTTCTTGATCGCATCGTTGGCGTCGCGTCTTGCTATACGAATCGCCACTTTTGCTTCTTCACCGAATTTATGCGCATCCTTCGCAAATTCTTTACGGCGTTCTTCGGTCAATGGCGGAATATTGATGCGGATCACATCACCGTCGTTTTGCGGCGCCACTCCCAGATCACACATGGAAATCGCGCGTTCCATTTCTTTCAGAACACTTTTGTCGTATGGTTTTACCACTAACTGGCGTCCTTCTACTACGGAAATGCCAGCCAACTGGTTCAATGGCATTTCACTGCCATAATAGGATACGCTGACCCGATCCAAAATCGCCGGATTGGCACGACCGGTACGAATGGTCTTCAGTGCGCCTTCTAAGGAAGCAACTGCCTTTTCCATCTTTTCTTCTGCACTTAATAAAATCATTTCCATATCTTATTCTCCTATTCTTTTGAAATAACAGTGCCTGCGATCTCACCGCGCACTGCCTTTAATATATTACCGCGTTCATTCATGTTAAATACGACCAAGTCAATATCATTATCCATACACATCGAAGTAGCAGTCGTATCCATGACCGTCAGTCCCTGCTGAATCAGATCCATATACGTCAAACGATCATATTTGGTGGCATTGGGATTGGTGCGAGGATCATCATTATAGACCCCATCTACACCGTTTTTCGCCATTAAGATCACATCCGCACGGATTTCACTGGCACGCAGCGCCGCCGTCGTATCAGTAGAAAAATAAGGATTGCCGGTGCCGGCACCGAAGATCACGATCCGTCCCTTTTCCAAATGACGCAATGCCCGCCTTACAATAAAAGGCTCTGCCACTTTCTGCATTTCCACTGCGGTCTGCACCCGGGTCGGCACACCTTCCTGCTCTAATGCGCTTTGTACCGCCAGTGCATTGATGACCGTCGCCAACATGCCCATATAATCAGCCTGCACCCGTTCAATACCGATCTGCTCTGCCATCTTCCCGCGAATGAAATTACCGCCGCCGACCACAATCGCGATCTCAATGCCAAGTGCGGCACATTCCTTCAGTTCCGCCGCTAAATTACGCAGCACCTTCGGATCAAATGGATTCCCCGGCGAAGACAGCGCTTCACCGCTTAATTTCAATAGCACACGTTTATACATATTGTTCTCCTTTGTTTTCTCTACTAGACATTATAACAGATTTTAGATGATACCAAAACTATTACTTCTCACTTTTTGCGCAATTCCCTAAAAAAAAGAGTACATGGATCCAGCGGTACTCTTTTTTCATTTTTTCGACTATTTGCCGAATGCCTGGCTCATTACTTCTTCGATAAAGTTATCTTCTTTCTTTTCGATTCCTTCTCCCACGGCAAAGCGTACAAATGAAACAACGCTTGCTTTGTTCTCTTTTACATACTGAGACACTTTCAGATCCGGATTCTTAAAGAATTCCTGGTCATTCAGACAGTAATCCTTGAACGTCTTGGTGATCTTACCGTTTAAGATGTTTTCCAGCACTTTTTCCGGTTTGCCGGCCATTTTCGGATCATTTTTCATGATTTCCATCTGCACTTCGCGTTCATGATCCATATCTGCCTGCGGCACATCGCTTTGAGAAATGTATTTCGGTGCCATGGAAGCGATCTGCATCGCAACGTCTTTGGCAACCTCTTCATTGCCGCCTTTTAATACGGATAATGCGGAGATCTTACCGCCCATGTGCATATAAGCGCCAAATACTTCATCATCGGCTTTTGTTACCGTTTCAATACGACGCAGCGTGATCTTCTCACCGATCGTCGCCGTTGCATCAGTAATCAGCGACTCTACGCTCGCACCGTTTACCGATACATGCAGCGCTTCTTCCAAAGTAGCCGGTTTTGCCTGTAAGAACGCATTTTTCAGTGTTTCCAGCAGATCTAAGAACTGGTCGTTCTTCGCTACGAAGTCCGTTTCCGAGTTCACTTCGAAGATCACTGCGGTATTGCCTTCCACCGCTACGCGGCTCAAGCCTTCCGCTGCGATTCTGCCCGCTTTCTTCGCTGCCTTGGCAATCCCTTTTTCACGCAGCCAGTCTACCGCTTTTTCAAGATCGCCATCTGTTTCGGTCAATGCTTTTTTGCAGTCCATCATGCCTGCACCGGTTTTTTCACGTAATTCTTTTACTAAGCTTGCAGTAATCATCGTTATTTCCTCCTGATTATTCAGCAGTTTCTGCCGTTTCTTTTACTTCTTCGGCTGTTTCCGTCGCTTCGCTCTTCACCGCTTCAGCGTTGTTTTCCCGTTTCGTAAACGGCGCTTTCGGACGGCGGTTCTTGTCATAAGGACGACGGTTGCGGCGTTCTTCATTGCGCTGACGACGACGTCTTTCATTTTCCGCAATCTGTTCTTCCACATTGATGATAACGTCTTTCATCGTTACATCTGCTTCATTTTCATCGATGTCGTGCGCAACGCTCAGCAAGCCGCCTTTTGCCTCAACGATGGCATCCGCCATCAGCGTGATGATCAGTTTTACCGAACGTAAAGCATCATCGTTAGATGCGATCGGATAATCTACTACTTCCGGATCACAGTTTGTATCTACCATCGCAAATACCGGAATACCCAATTTCTTCGCTTCCGCTACCGCGTTGTGTTCTTCTTTTGGATCTACGACAAATACCGCATCCGGCAGTTTCTTCATTTCTTTGATACCGCCCAGGAAGTTTTCCAAGCGTGCTTTCTGCTTGCGGATCTGTGCGATTTCTTTCTTCGGATAAATTTCCAGCGTACCGTTTGCTTCCATCTCTTCGATCTCGATCAGACGGCGCACCCGTTTCTGGATCGTGCGGTAGTTCGTAAGCAGACCGCCCAGCCATCTTTGATTTACATAGAAAGATCCGGAACGCAGCGCTTCTTCCACGACAACGCCCTGTGCCTGTTTTTTCGTACCGACAAACAATACTTTACCGCCGTTTTCTGCGATCGTCTTCATCGCGTTATACGCTACTTCGATCTGTTCCTGTGTCTTTTCCAGGTTAATGATGTAAACACCATTTCTTGAAGCATAAATGTTCGGTTTCATCTTCGGATTCCAGCGACGTGTCTGGTGTCCGAAATGAACACCTGCTTCTAATAATTTCTTCATTGAAACAACTGTCATTTTATAATTTCCTCCATTTCCGTTGTACCTCCACCACTTCTGACATCAGCAACCTCAAATAATTTGAAGCACGGGCCGATGAATCCATGGTGTGTGAAGTGTGCTTTTGCACCGTATAAGATAATATCACAAAAAAACGGCAATTACAATGATAAAATCAGATGTTTTGGGCTTTTTTGATGGATTTGTCGCAGTGGGAGCGATGTGCTTGATCCTGTTTTGTCAAGACTTCGAAAAACACAGGAAACTTCTTTGAAAACAAGAGTCCGCTTATAAATGCAGCTGGAAGTCGCCGAAATCATAGATGCCGCTGCCTTGTACGCAAACACCTCTCGCTTTTAACTGTTCGAAAGCGGCGTCGATCTTCCCGATCACATCCGGGGATATACGCAATGTATTATGACCGGGACGAATGGTCTTGACATCGAATGCAGCAAGTTTTTTGATCGATGAAGCAAACGCATGCGGATCCGTTGTCGGATAAAACATATCCAGCTTTCCAAGATAGATCAGATCGCCGCTGTAAAGCGTTTGGCGCGTCGCCTCATAATAACAGACATGTCCCGGTGAATGACCCGGTGTATGGATGACCTGAATACGGCGATTGCCTAAATCGATGATTTCACCATCTTGCAACAAATGATCTGCTTCTCCTTGATAGATCGCATAGTTTTCTAAATGAAACGCGGCGGGATAATCACATGGTTCTTTAGTCAGCTGCTCCTTGATCGCTTCTGATGAAAGTGGATAATGCTTGAGCCACGACGCTTCGTCATGATAGAGCAGTCGTTCATCAAAGTCGCCGTAGGCACCCATATGATCCCAGTGCGCATGGGTCAAAGTAACGACGATCGGCACATCGCAAAGCTTAGAAACTACCTGCGATAATTCGCCGATCCCAAGTCCGCAGTCGATGAGCAGCGCCCGTTTTTCTCCAACCAGCAGATAACTGTGTGGATTTTCATAATGCTTCGGTTCACTGATACACCATGTATCTTTCTCTAACTGCCGCACCGTAAACCAGTCCTTCTGCCGCTGCATATGCACCTTGATCCATTTTGCCACCCCATCTTCCTCATTGCTGAGTATGACCTCATCTGCCTGCTTTTTTACCGCCTCCAAGGCATTGCCCATGGCACAAGCATAATCACTTGCCGCAAACAAAGAAAGATCATTTAGACTGTCGCCAAAGCAAATGACTTCGGTAATCCCCATCAGCTTGCGGCATGCCTTGATCGCTTCCCCTTTCCCCGCTTGGGCGCTCATCACCTCCAGCCACATCGCATCGCTGTAATGATCCTTTTGATAAACGACATGGAAACGTGGATCCGCTTTTAAGCGCTCATATAGATCTGCCAGTCTATCATCGCCGATCATCGTCACATAAAACAGTGAACCGCTGAAAAGATCTTGCGAAGATGCAACCGGATGATCGCGCACATCGCCTTTTCGCGTATCGAGAAATGACCTAGTTGCGTCATTGATAAGAGCGGGATGATAAGAATAGAACTCTTGGTCGCCATGGCAGGCATAACAAATCGGTTCTATCCGATACTGCGTCAATAGTCTTTTCAGATCCGCACAAGCATCTTCACTGAAAAAATGTTCGATCACTCGCTTCCCGCTTCGGCAGTCGATCACAAAAGCGCCGTTATACACGATCGCAAACGTACATGACAAACCGGCGGTAACTTTTTGTGCCGTATGATAAGAGCGCGCCGTCGCATAGGCAAACACACCACCATTTTCTTGCAAAGCATGCAGCAGAGCCTTGGTATCATCTGACAGCGTTTCATCATTATGTAAAAGCGTACCGTCTAGATCCGATACATACAGTGTCCTCATTGATAGCCGCCTCCCTTTCTCATCGCCTCATACGAATATTCCTTTTTTTCTTATTATAGCACAGTAAGCTTGTGCGGCACATGCCATAAAAAACCTGCTGATCGAATTTCATCTTTCAACAGGACCCAATCATTCCTGTTTTCGAAAGATAGCTATTCTAAAGCAGGTTTATTGCTTCGCGCGCGGATGGGCGCTTTCATAAGTGGATTGTAAACGTCCGGCAGATACGTGGACATAAATTTGTGTCGTGGAAAGCGAGCTGTGCCCGAGCAATTCCTGAACGACGCGCAAATCAGCGCCATTGTCTAAAAGATGTGTCGCAAAGCTGTGGCGAAACATATGCGGATGCAAATGCATATTCATGCCGATCTTGCGTGCATGCGCATCCATGAGATATTGTACGCCGCGGCTGGTCAATGGTTTGCCACGCTGATTGATAAAGACGATCTCATGCGTATCGGCGCCCATCCACTTCACCCGCACCTCATGCAGATAGCGAAGCAGTTTTGTCTTTGCCAGATCATAAAACGGAACGATGCGCTGCTTGTCGCCTTTACCGGTTATCCGTACCAGCTGATGATCGAAATCGATCGCATCGAGCCGCAAAGAGATCACTTCGCTGACCCGCAAACCGCATGCGTACATGAGTTCAAACATGGCACGATTGCGAATATCCGCATCCTTTTGTTCATCAAAGCTGTCTAAAAACAATTCCATTTCATCTAAAAACAGAAATTCAGGGATCCGTTTTGCTTTCTTAGGCGCTTTCAGATAAAGAAACGGATTGACGGAAACTTCGCCATATTCATTCAAATAGCGATAAAAAGAACGAAGTGCGGAAAGATGGCGGGCAATGGTCGTCGCTTTGATTTCTTTTCCAGTTTCGGGACGATCTCGCAAATAGGCAATATACTCCATGACCGTATTGCGGTCAGGTTCATGCAGATCGTGATAGCCCTCTTTTTCCAAAAAGCGGAAATAGGATGACAGATCTCGCCGATAAGCGTCAAGCGTGTGGGAAGAACCGGTATTGGCTTGGTAGCAGTGCTTTAAGAAGCGCTCCATCGCATCAGTTGCTTTCGCATTCATCCTTAAACTGCTCGATCACGGCAAGCGCCTGCATTGCATAGGCTTCCTTGCGCTCTTTCTTCTTCACTTCTTTTTCCAAACGCATGATCCCGAAATTCGCATTCATCGGCTGAAAATATTTCGGATGAGCAGAGGTGATATAATGCGCCATTGCTCCCATCATGCAGGTCGGCGGTAAAACAAAGGGTTCTTTCCCCTGTAAGATCTGCGCCATATTGATCGCCGCATAAAGACCGCTGGCGGCACTCTCCACATATCCTTCCACTCCGCACATCTGTCCGCAGAAGAATAGATCCTCACGTCCCTTGAACTGATAAGTCGGCTTCAATACAAGCGGCGAACAAATATATGTATTGCGATGCATGACCCCGTATCGAACGATATTGCACTGTTCCAGCCCGGGGATCATCCGCAGCACTTCCCGCTGGGCAGGCCAAGTAAGATGGGTTTGAAAACCAACGATATTATATAAGGAGGCAGCCGCATCATCCTGGCGCAGCTGTACCACCGCATAAGGACGGGTGCCATCCGGTTTTTCCAAACCGACCGGCTTCATCGGACCAAATAACAGCGTCTTCTTCCCTCGCCGTGCCATTTCTTCAAAAGGCATACAGCCCTCAAAATACTTTTCATCTTCAAAATGCTTGAGCGACACCACCTCCGCATGAATGAGCTTATCATAGAATGCGTGAAATTCTTCTTCATTCATCGGACAGTTGATATAGCTCGCTTCGCCTTTGTCATAGCGGGATTTATAATAGGCTTTGGTAAAATCGATGCTGTCTTTTTCAATGATCGGCGCCGCCGCATCATAGAAATAAAACGTATCCTCTTTCAACAATTCTTGAATAGATGAAGAAAGGGCATCGCTGGTAAGCGGTCCGCTCGCAATGATCGTCGGTCCTTCTAAGATCGTTTTGACTTCTTCATGAATGACGGTAATATTGGGATGATTGCGCAGGACATCGCTGACACTTTGCGAAAAGCTCACCCGATCTACGGCTAGTGCACTGCCCGCCGGCACCTGATGCGTATCCGCCATTTTCATGATCAGCGAATCCAATCGCCGCATTTCCTCTTTCAAAACACCGACCGCATTGCTTAAAGCGTTGGAGCGCAGGCTGTTGGAACAAACCAATTCCGCAAAGTGTTCGCTTTTATGTGCGGGCGTCATCTTGACCGGACGCATTTCATATAAATTGACATGGATCCCGCGTTTGGCTAACTGCCAAGCCGCTTCGCTGCCAGCTAAGCCGGCACCGATCACATTAACGCTTTGCATCCTGCTTCCCTGCCTTTCTCGATCTTCCTGTTTTCACTTTTTCATCTTTTTTGATGTAACGGCATTTCGGGTAGTTGCTACAGCCGATAAATTTTGTGCCATAGCGGGAGGTGCGTTCTACCAAAGCGCTGCCGCACTCCGGACACATTTCACCGATCGGCTTCGGCGCGGCTTTGCTTTTGGTGCTTTTGATCGTCTTACATTCCGGATAGTTGCTGCAAGCCAAAAAGCTGCCGTAACGCCCCTTTTTCATTACCATCGGTGCACCGCAGTTCGGACAGATCTCTTCGCTTTGCTCCTGTTCGCTTTTGGTATAGCGGCAGGTCGGAAAATTGATACAAGATACGAATTTACCATAACGCCCTTCGCGATAAACCAACTCGCCTCCGCACTCCGGACATAATTCTCCGGTACGCTCCAGCTCTTTCTTTTCCATCTGCTCATATGCACGATCTAAAAGCGGCATAAAGGCATCATAGAATTTTTGTAATACCGCCAATCGATCCACTTCCCCGCTGGCTATCTCATCCAGCTCGCTTTCCATATTGGCCGTATACATCACATTGATAATGGAACTGAAAAACTCCTGCAGCTTTGCATCGGTCAATTCGCCCTGCTCGGTCGGCACAAATACTTTTGTACGACTGCCCTCGCTGCTTTTTTCCAGCGTCGCATAGTTACGTGCCTGCAGCGTGTCGATGATCGAGGCATAAGTCGAAGGACGGCCGATCCCTTTTTCTTCCAGTTCTTTGATCAAGCGGGCTTCGGAATAACGCAAAGGCGGTTCGGTAAAATGCTGCTTGCCTTCCAGCTTCACCTGTTCCAGCACTTCCTGTTCGCAAAGCGGCGGCAGCACTTCATCTTTGATCTGCTCATATTCCCGATAGGTCTTCAGATAACCATCGAAAACGATCGTCGATCCACTGGCGTTGAAATCACAGCCGTTGTTGCTGATCGTTGCACTGATGACATTTACCTGTGCAGCCGCCATCAAGGAAGCAAGGGTGCGAAGATAGATCAGACGATACAGCTTATACTCGTCACTTGTCAAATATTGTTTGATCGTATCCGGATGCCGCGTAATATCGGTCGGACGGATCGCCTCATGCGCATCCTGTGCATTGCTGTTGTTTTTCTGACGCAGTCTGCCGACATAAGATTTGCCAAACGTATGCTCGATATAAGCAAAACTATCTTTCACAAAGCCTTCGCTCAAACGAGTCGAATCACTACGCATATAGGTGATCAAACCTTCGCTTGTTCCTCCCAAAGCAATTCCCTCGTACAGCTTCTGCGCGATCGTCATCGTCTTCTTGGCCCCAAATCCCAGCTTGGTGCTGGCCTCCTGCTGTAAAGTAGAAGTGATAAACGGCATTTTCGCTTCCTTTTTTCTGATCTTGCTTTCTAACGAAGCAACGACAAATGCCTCATGGCAGCGCTCGATAATAGCATTGCATGCGGCTTCATCAGGCAGTTTCGCCTTTTTACCATCCACTTTGGCTAAGGTTGCCGAAAAAGCTCCTTCCGCTTTCTGCACATTTGCATGCAGCGTCCAGTATTCTTCGCTTTTGAAGGCGCGGATCTCATTTTCCCGCTCCACGATCAAGCGCAGCGCCACCGACTGCACACGTCCTGCCGATTTTGAGCGGATCTTGCTTTGCAACAATTTAGAAAGCTTAAAACCGATGATACGATCGACCATGCGGCGCGCTTCCTGTGATTTTACCAGATCCTGATCGACTTTTCTTGGATGCCGCAACGCCTCTAAGATCGCCGGTTTCGTAATTTCATGAAATACGATGCGGTTGTCATCCTCCATGTCCAACCCCAACTCGCTGGCCAAATGCCAAGCAATCGCTTCTCCTTCGCGGTCCGGGTCGCTTGCCAGATAAACCTGATCTGCTTTCTTCGCATATTTCTTCAATTCTTTTACAACTTCTTTTTTATCGGGACTCACTTTATAATTCGGTGTAAATTCATGCTCGATATCAATTCCCAATCCGCCTTTTCCACTGGTCGCCAGATCGCGAATATGTCCTTTGCTGGACATTACCTGATAATCGCTCCCCAAATATTTTTCGATCGTCTTCGATTTAGACGGTGATTCTACGATTACTAATTTGCTCATGGCAGTTCCTCCTCACTTGCTCATGTACCATTCCTTATTATTATCATTTTTCTGACTTTGTCAAATGAATTTATAGTTTTTTCACTTCTTCCAGCGTGATCAGCGGTGTCGCTCCCTGCAAGATCAGCCAATTACAACCGGCGCCTGCCTCAGATGCAAACGGATAAGGCACACAATAAACCGATATCCCCAGATCCAATGCCACATTGACCGTATGCATCGTACCGCTTTTCATCGTTGCCTGGGTAACGATCAAGCAATCGCTTAAAGCGGCGATGATGCGATTGCGCCTTGGAAAATGATGCGCCAGCGGCTTGGTAAAAGGCGGATATTCACTGATTACCAGCTGCTGTTTTTTCAAACGTGCATACAGATCACGATTTACCAACGGGTAACAATAAGCAGTCCCACAACCCAAGACCGCAATCGTATGCGTCGCATTAAGATGAGCAATGCGATCAATTCCCATCGCCATCCCGGATACGATCACATAACGCTCCTTTAATGCGGAAACGATCATTTCCGTACATTTCACGCCATAATCGCAAGCCTTCCTGCTGCCTACGATGGCAGCGGAACGCTCTTTCAGCAGGCGCTGCTCACCGATATAGAATAAAACAAAAGGCGGATCCGTCAGCCGATGTAATTGACGTGGATAGGCATCATCCAAGATCGTAATCACATCACAGTCCACCTCACACTTCTCCCATCGTTCCTCCCGTTCGATCGCTTTTTGGATCTTCCCATATTCGCCTTGGTATTTCATCGCATAGGCAATCAACTGTTCTCTTAATGCCATTTACATCACCCTGGCATTCCTTTACGCTATCTGCTGCTAAAATCCTAATCATCAAAAGCAAGATCCATCTGCAACTGATCCATTTTGGCAACCGGTCCATAGCTATGCCGGTAAAAGTCAAGTACACCGTATTGCCGAAGTGCTTCCAGATGCGCTTTGGTCGGATATCCTTTATGCTTCGCAAAGCCATATTGAGGATACTGCTCATCATAAGCATACATGATGCGATCTCTTGTTACTTTGGCTAAAATGCTGGCAGCGGCGATGCTGACACTTTGCTGATCACCTTTCACGATTGCCAAAACATCTTTTTCACAAGCCGGCAACGGCATCGCATCAGTCAATACCCCATCACAGGCAAGTATCTCTGTAATGTGCTGCATCGCATCCTGTGTCGCCCGATAAATATTCTTGCGATCGATCGTTTCCGGATCGACGATTTCGATATGATAGGCAAGCGCATCGTGCAAGATCACTTCATAAAGCGCCTCCCGTTTCTTCTCACTTACTTTTTTAGAATCATAGATCGCTTCATGATGATAACCGACCGGAAAAATGACCCCGGCTACCACAAGCGGTCCTGCAATCGGTCCTCGCCCCGCTTCATCAATGCCGACGATGCGCCTTTTTCCATTTCCCCACCATGCCTGCTCATACTGATTCGCTGTTTCCATCGCTGCTCTCCCAACTGATCATGCCGATCTTTTCATCACGAATTTCCCGCATCAGTGTTTCTACGGTGCGCTTTTCATCCATTTCCTCATTTTTCAGTAAAAAGCCTCGCTGCTTTGCAATCACGATAAGCATCTGATACGGATCATCCAGTTCTTCACCGATTCCATAGCGTTCCTGCAAAAGATGTGGATAATGCTGCTTCAAATAGCGGAGCGCATAAACCGCTAATTCCTCCATCGGCAGTACATTGTCATTGATCGCTCCGGTAATGCCTAAGACAAAGCCGACCTGCGCATCTTCAAACTTCGGCCATAATACCCCCGGCGTATCTAACAATTCCAGCTCTTTTCCGACTTTTACCCATTGCAGCGCTTTGGTAACGCCCGGCCGATCTCCGGTCTGTGCAATCTTCTTGTTTGCCAGTCGATTGATCAAAGTAGACTTGCCGACATTGGGAATGCCTGCAACCATGACCCGAATCGCCCGCGGTTTGATCCCTCTGCGGATCTGTCGTTCGATCTTATCCTTCATCAATTCTTTGCATGCGGACACGATCGGCTTCATTAACGCATCCTGCTGTAAGTGAAATGCCAATACCCGGACATTTTCACTGCTCAATTTTTGTACCCACTGCTTTGTAGCAACAGGATCGGCCTTATCTGCTTTTGATAAGATCACCAGACGCGGCTTATTGCCGATCAGAGCGGAAAGAAGCGGATTGGCAGATGCATGGGGAACTCTGGCATCCCGCAGTTCAATTACCATATCCACGACCTTCAGCTTTTCCTCCATCGCCCGCTTGGCTTTTGTCATATGACCGGGAAACCAATTTATCACAGGAGATGTAAAACTTTTATCATTGCTCATTTATCGATCACTTCCTTTACTACAACAATGTCTTGCATGACACTGTTTACAATTCTTTTATTACAATGAGAACCTGTTTTTTCATTGAACTGAATTTATACATTGTTCATAATTGATCATCACCATTTCTCCCTCTATTTTACAAGCATGCATCGTTTTTTCTTTCTTTACTTTCTTCTAACAATAAATCAAACAATAAAAGTCCTACTGCTCAACCAAATGGCGCCATAGGACTTTATCTGTCTTTAACTGCCGTTCATGACCAGATGAAAACGTGAGAACGGATACAGCACGTACACATCCTTACTGACGATTTCACTTTCCTTGTAAGGCCCGGTTGCCCGCGAATCCAAAGAATTGACGCGATTATCCCCGACGACAAAATATTCATCATCGCCCAATACGACCGGCGCCACATCCGCAGTAAAATACGTCTGTTCCTTCGTTGCCTCTTTCATATAGGCTTCATCCAAAAACGGCTCTTCCACATACTGATCATCGATATACAGTTTTCCTTCGCGATATTCCACTCGTTCATTAGGCAAGCCGATCACGCGCTTCACGATCAGGTTGCCGGTCGTATGATCCTTTACCACAACGACATCAAAGCGCTGGATACCGCCGCTCAGCATCGAAAATACATTTGACAAGCCGATATCATCATCCTGCAAGGTCGGATACATAGAATCGCCTTTTACATGCACCGGTTTCAGTACAAGGGTCTTCAATAAAAAAGCCACGATCAGACAAACGATGATCAAACGCATATAAGAAAGCACTTCTAACAGCAGATCTTCTTTTTTCATCTTGCGCATGCTCGTTCACTCCCTTGCTTCTTTCTGATTTCATTATACATGATTTTGATATAAAATTACTCCATAGATTTCATTTTGTCAAACGGAAATAAAATGAAACCGCTTGCGGAACGAATGTCCTCCAATGTAAACATCTCATCCACCATACGAGAATCAAAAGAAGCGCTGCGGTTATCACCCATCAAAAAGTATTCATCTTCACCAAGTGCAACTTCTTCAAAATCATCGGTAAAATAACCTTGCGCAGCTCTTATGCGTGCCACATAGTCCGCATCCAGATATGGTTCCTCCAGCGCTTTTCCATCAATATAGATCGTATCGTCTTTGCAGGAAATCGTTTCATTCGGCAAACCGATCACCCGTTTGACCCAGTATTCATCATCCGGCGCATATTTGACTACGACGATATCACCGCGCTCCACTTCCAAAAAACGCCGTTTGAATACATAAGACAATCCAAACTCACCGTCCTCCAGCGTCGGATACATACTGTTGCCATCCACCTGAATCGGCAAAATAATAAAATGGCTGCATAGAAAAGCAAGGGCGAGCGCGCAGATGATGATCTTCCCCCAGCCGATCACCTCGTTATAGAAACGCTTTGAAGACACATCACGCAGTGCTGTTTTTGGTTCTGTTTTTGAATCAGTGATCGCATCCTGTTTCCGTGCATTTATTTCCTGATCTTTTCTTTCCATGTTCTTCCCTCCATAAGATAAAAAGCCGGAATATCCCGGCTTCTTATTTGCGAATTTCTTTGATACGCGCTGCTTTCCCCGAACGGTTGCGCAGATAGAACAGTTTGTTTCTTCTTACCTTACCGTGGCGGATCACTTCGATCTTATCAATGATCGGTGAATGAATCGGGAAAGTACGTTCTACACCGATCTGATTGGAAATCTTACGCACGATGATGGATTCATTGATTCCACCGCCCTGTTTTACGATGACCAAGCCTTCGAATACCTGAATACGGGACTTATCCCCTTCCTTGATCTTTACATGTACCTTTACTGTGTCGCCCGGACGGATTGCAGGTACGTCTTGCTTCAACTGTGATTTTGTTACTTCATTTACTAAGTTCAAATTCATAATGACGTTCTCCTTTTCTTCTAGTCTATACGCTTTCGGCTCTTAACCGCGTAGGCCAGCGGAACCTGCGTGCCAATAGGCTTTTATATGTTAGCACTTCTGTCTTGCAATGTCAATCCTTTTATTCGATTTCTTCCTGAAAGCATGCTTTTTCTCAAACTGTTATCACAAAGTCGCTATTCTCGATCGCCGCAAGAAACATCGTCTTATTCATCAATCTCATCCGTTTTGATCTTCCTGAGGAATGTCTCCTCTTCATCGCTGCACACACGTCCTTCCAGCAGATCGGGGCGTTTTAGATAGGTGCGCTTCAAAGACTGATACAATCGCCATTTGCGGATATTTTCATGATGACCCGACAATAACACTTCAGGAACGCGCTTGCCGTCAAATTCGATCGGTCTGGTATATTGCGGATACTCCAACAACCCGTTTTCAAAGGAATCATCTTCATGAGAATCTTGACGGATGACATCATCCAGCAATCTGATCACCGCATCGGCAATGACCAAGGCCGCGCCTTCTCCGCCAGTCAGCACAAAGTCGCCGAGGGAAATTTCTTCATCGACATAATCACGGATCCGCTCATCAAATCCCTCATAATGACCGCAGATCAAAACCAGATGTTCTAATGATGCAAAACGATGCGCGATCGGCTGTTGAAAGGTTTGTCCCTGTGGAGAAAGCAGCACCACATGACTGTGATCGCCCTTGATCGCACGCAGCGCGTCTACGATCGGCTGCGGAGAAAGCACCATGCCCTGTCCGCCGCCACATGGCGTATCATCGACCTTGCGATGCTTATCCAGCGTATAATCGCGAAAATTGACACATTCGATCTCTACCAGTTCTTGTTCCAGTGCCCGTTTGATGATCGAGGTGGTTTGAAAAGAATCAAAGAATTCCGGGAACAATGTCAGGATCGTAATCTTCATGACAGTCCCTCCATCCGTTTCAAATACAGCTTGCGTGATGGAATATCGATTTTCGGAAAAAAGACTTTTACAAAAGGCACCAGCAGTTCTTCCTCCTCAAAGCGGATACGCAATACGACCTGTGCGCCGGTTTCGATCAGTTCTTTGACTTCCCCGACTGCGCCCGCTTCATCATAGACCTTGCATTCCTTGAGCTGCCAGTAGTACGCTTCATCTTCCGATAACGGTGCAACATCCTCTTCTTTGATATAAAGGAGCGCTTTTTTCCATCCCTCTACCAGATTGATATCCGCATATCCCGCAAAAGAAACAAGCAGACGCCCTTTATGACGGCGCATGGAAGCAACTTGTAGCGGCACATATTCCTGATTGGTTCGTATATACAGCTTCGCGCCTTTCTTAAAGCGTTCCTCGCCGAATGCCGTTAATTCTTTGATCGACAATTCTCCCTTTAAGCCATGGGTTGCGCAGATCACACCTACTTTGATATATTGCATGTCTTTCCCTCATTTCTCGGTTAAAAAAGAGTGCTGCTGCACTCTTAGTACGATTCAAACTTGATCGTGATTCGTTTATCTTCTTTACGGGATGCAACGGACATCATTTGACGCAGTGCATTTGCCATGATTCCCTTGCGCCCGATCAGTCTGGCAACATCTTCACTATTTGCATAAATATAAAGCAAAACTTCCCGTTCGTCCAGCGTCGGCATCAGCTTCACCGACACACTTTGCTTATCGTCTACGATCGGCGTTACTAAATCCAAAACGATTTTTTCGTAATTCATACCTAATTACTTCGCTGTTTTTTCTTCATGGAATCTCTTCATGATTCCCTCTTTAGAAAGAATGCTGCGAACCGTATCCGTCGGCTGTGCGCCGTTTCTCAGCCATTTCATTGCCAGTTCCGCATCGATATGCACTTCTGCCGGATTTTTGGTCGGGTTATAGTTACCCACCGTTTCAATGATACGGCCATCGCGAGGAGAACGAGAATCCGCTGCCACTACACGATAATAAGGCTTCCCTTTTGAGCCCATTCTTTTTAATCTTAATTTTACTGCCATCTATTTTACCTCCTGATTTCAATATTAGTACCATACGTACAGCGCTCATTATAACATAAACTTCTGTCGTGTCAAGTATTTTTACTTAACACTTTTTCTTTTTTATAAGAATGAGATGAAAGCGATCATCTGCGAAAAAAAGAACAGACTTTCATCTGCTCTTAAAATCCACGTCTGCCCCGGCCGAATCCTTTGAACTTACTGCCGCCTTTGAGCGCGCCCATATTCGGCATTTTACCGCCTTTGGCCATTGCCGATACCTGCTTCATCATCTGCTTCATCTTTTCATATTTATTTAACATCTGATTGACTTCTACGACTTTAACACCGGCTCCCTTGGCAATACGGTTCTTACGCGATGCTCTTAAAATGCTCGGATCACGGCGTTCTTCCAGCGTCATGCTCAAAATGATCGCTTCCATATGCTTCATCTCATTTTCGGTCTTTGCTTCATTCATCTGACTGGCGATCTGTCCCATGCCCGGAATCAGTTTCATCATGCCGCCTAAAGAACCCATGCGCTTGATCTGACGGAATTGTTCCAGCATATCTTCTAAAGTAAACTGTCCGCTCATCATGCGCTTGGCGCTTTTCTCACCGGCTTCCAGATCCATCTTTTCCTGGGCCTGTTCCACCAGTGTCATGATATCGCCCATGCCTAAAATACGATCGGCCATGCGCTGCGGATAGAAGATATCGAGATCATCGATTTTCTCTCCAAGACCGACAAATTTTACCGGTACCTGTGTGATCGCACGTACGGATAAGATGCCGCCGCCTCTGGCATCGCCATCCAGTTTCGTTAATACCAGACCGCTCACATCGAGCAGTTCATGAAAGCTCTGTGCGACGTTTACGATATCCTGACCGGTCATCGCATCCACCGTCAATAAGATCTCATCCGGATGGATCGCCGCTTTGATATCAGCTAATTCCTGCATCAGTTCTTCATCGATATGCAAACGGCCCGCCGTATCAAACAGCACCGTATCATAGCCGTTTTCCAGTGCATATGCATAACCTTTTTGTGCGGTTTCCAGCGCTTTTGTTTCTACGCCGAGCGTAAAGACTTCTACGCCGATGGAATCTCCCAGCGTCTTTAACTGTTCGATGGCTGCCGGACGTACGACATCACATGCCACTAATAGCGGTTTACGGTTTTGTTTTTTTACCATGACATTGGCGATCTTAGCCGCCGCCGTCGTTTTACCGGTACCCTGCAAGCCGACCATCATCACAGTGGTAATGCCATGCTCACGATAGCGGATCGCCTCTTCGCTTGTTCCTAGTAAAGCAACGATCTCATCATGTACGATCTTCACGACCATCTGCCCCGGATTCAAAGAATTCATGACCTCTGTACCCAGCGCCTTTACTTTAATGTTGCTGATAAAATCCTTTACGACATTGTAATTGACATCTGCTTCCAAAAGCGACATACGCACTTCTTTCAGCATATCATTCATATTTTTTTCTGTCAGTTTCCCTCTGCCGGTAATATTCTTAAACGCCTGATTTAAGCGCCCTGTTAATGATTCAAACGGCATATTCTTCACCTTCCTACTCTTTCCTTTATGCAACTATTAAGATTATAACAAATTATCGCAGTACTGGAAACAATTTGTTTGGAAATTCACCCCTCATCGGGAAAGGGGGCTTTTTCATATAAAGGCAAACCCATGAGCGGGTCACGATGCTTTTTCAAAGCGTCCGCAAATAAGCCTTGCAGTGTGAAAACAGCGGAAGCAACGGCTTCTCCCATCCTTTTCCCTTCTATTAGTTCCCTGCAGAGCAGCGCGCTGAACACATCGCCGGCGCCGCAATAATCCTGTTCTTTTGGGATTTTGATCGTCTGTGCCTGTTTCTCATCACCGTATAAAATATAAAGATGGCTTTGATCCTCATCAAGCTGCACACCGGTAATGACAACTTGTATTTGAAAACGCCCTGCCATTTTCTTTAACAATGTATGCCATGCAAAAAGCTCCTTCGGGTTTTCTCCCATTAAGAAGCAGGCCTCGCTCATATTCGGGGTCATGACGTCAAAATAAGGAATGAGCTGCGAGAGCGCCTGCACATATGTTTCATCAAATCCGCGATAGTAAGCACCGTGGTCGGCAAAGACCGGATCAATGACTTTTATGGCAGAAGCATGTAAGTGCAGATAAGGAAGCAGTGAGAAAATGACTTCTTTTTTTCCCAGCATCCCGATACAGATCCCATCAAATGAAACCGCCATCCTTTCATACTGTTTCAGCGCGGCAATCAACCACTGGGAAGCATCTGACACGGCGGTTTGTGGAAAAGCGAGATTGGCGGAAAAAAGGCCGCATGGCAAAACGGTCGCTTCAATGCCTGCCTGTGTAAATACCGGAAGCTGTGCCGTAATGCCGACATGCGAATGAGCGACCATGCTGTTGATGACCAATACTCGTTTCATTTTTTCACCTGCTTTCGATAACAGACGATATGAAAGGAAGCGCGCACCTGCAGCACGCTCTGCGCTTGTAAACGCGATCGGCTTTCTTTCGGTGATTTCCAATAGTAAGGCGTCATTTGAAACAGCGCCTGCAAATGCTGTGGATCATGGATCTCCATCGGATAAGTCAGCGTTTCTGCTTTTACAACATCAAATGATCGGCTATGAACAGTTGGCTCATGCAGCTGCACGCGCTCATATAAGATCTGTTTTAATTCATATAAATGATATGGCCCCGGCTGCACCTGAATGAGCAGACCATCTGCTTTCAGCACCCGCTGAAACTCCGCTTCATCAAAAGGGGCAAATACGCTGAGCAAGACATCGACGCTTTCATCCGCCAAAGGCAAATGCGCCAATGAAGCGATCGCATAATGCGTTTTCGCATCGTTTGCGGCAGCGAGCTTCAAAGCAGCCTTGGATAAATCAAATCCATACGCTTCCCTCGCATGCTGCGCACATACCTTGGTATAATAGCCTTCACCGCATCCCGCGTCGACCAGTACCTGCGGTTTTCGGGAAGCGATCAAATTGCTTACATGATCGCGCAGCGGGGCATAAAAGCCTTCTTCCAAAAACAAGTGCCGGCTTTTGACCATATCCCGATCATCTCCACTGCTCTTTTTTCCATTGATCATTAAATTGACATAGCCTTGCCTTGCCAGATCAAAACTGTGCCCGTTTTCACATTTCATTTGTTTCTCTGTTGTTCTCAGCTCTGTTTGACAGATCGGACATAGCAGCATCTTCATCGCCTCCCTGTTCTTTGCCTATCTTATCATAGATTTCTTTGCATTGACAGAAAAAAAGCTTCTTCCGCCGGATAAAAGCAAATAATCTGCCCTTATGCGTCCAAAGCCTTTTCTCATAGCTGCTTCACTAGGTTACTGGTTCGGCTTATGATGATCGATCTGTCGCCGTTTTTCTTCATAGATCTTGCGATGCTTGATCTTATCCGCTTCCAGATCCGCCCCCAATTCAATGCCCATCTCGTACTGAAACAGGTTTTCCTGAATCTGTTTTTCCTGATAGAGCGGATTATGCGCTTGTCTATTTTGTCCATTTGTTTTTTTCATCTGTTCATCACCTCTGCTCTTAATATGAGCAGAAAGCATCTTCTTATACAAAAGAAAAGGCACAAAGGTGCCTCACTAAAATAAATCCGCTTCTTCCAGCTGTTTAGCCGGATAGATCTGTACGACTTTGGTGTTTTCGACACACGCATCGACCAGTTTTTCCCAGTCGAAACGGCTTTCCAGCTTTTCACATTTAACGGCGGTCGGCTTCGTTACCGGATTTTTCGGCGTAAAGATCGTACAGCAGTCCTCAAAAGGCTGGATACTTGTTTCATAGGTATCGATCTGCTTTGCGATCTCAATGATCTCTAATTTATCCAGCGCCGCTACCGGACGGATCACCGGCATCGTTACCACGGAATTGATCACATTCATGCTCTCTAACGTCTGCGAAGCGACCTGCCCGATGCTTTCCCCATTGACGATTGCCAAAGCGTGCTGCTTTTGCGCAAGCTTAGCAGCGATACGATACATCATGCGCCGCATCAGCGTGATCGCATAGCTTTCATCACCGTGCTCATAAATCGCCAATTGCAGATCGGTAAACGGAACGATATGCAAGGTGATATGTCCCTGATAATGCGCAAGCAGTCTTGCCAGTTCTTCCACCTTTTCCTGTGTCCTTTGAGAGGTATAAGGCGGTGAAGCATAGTGAATGCACTCGATCGCAATGCCTCTTTTCATCGTCAGATAGGCTGCAACCGGTGAATCGATGCCGCCGCTGAGCATGACCATCGCTTTTCCGCCGATCCCAACCGGATAGCCGCCTGCTCCAAGCATTACATCGGTCATGATGCAGGCAAAGCCTTGATGCACTTCGATCGTGATTTTCAGCTGTGGATTTTTGACATCGACCTTCCAGCGATCGGTTTTTAAGATATCGCCGGCCACGATGCGGTTGATCTCATCGGAAATATAAGGAAACTGCTTATCGCTGCGCCGCGCCGCTACTTTGAAGGTTTCCTTGTCGCTGCCATTGGCGATCTGCAGGCATGCGGCACGAATATCCTCAATCGTACTCGGTACCTTCATTGCCAACGAAAAGGAACGGATACCGAAAACATGGCGGATCCGCTCACATACCGCCTCATGATCACTTTCATGCAGATGAATATACAAACGATCATGTGTTTTCTCATATTCCAGCCGATCAAACTCCCGCAGTGCATTGCGCATATTGTGCACGAGCCGATTGATAAAATCCTTGCGGTTTTTGCCTTTGGTCGTCAATTCTCCATAACGAACCAAGATATGGTCATAAACCGGTTTATTAAGTTCTGTATTCATGATAGATCTCCTTTATCACTTGCAAAAACTGTTCGATTTCCGCTATTGTCGTCAAATGCGACAGCGAGATGCGGATCGCATGGGTTGCCCGCAGCTCGCCAAGCCCCATCGCCGCCAGCACATAAGAATGCGGCTTCCCTTTTGAGGCACAGGTACTTTGCGCCGATACCGCAAAGCCGCGCGCATTGAGCGCATTCAGCATGATCTCACTGCCGATCTGTTCACAGGATACATTTAAGATATAAACTGATCCGTTTTGCGGTGAGTTGATGACAAAGCCCTCCATATTTGAAAATGCCTTATAAAGCATCTCATGCAGCGTTTTCACATAGGCGTAATGCTCCTGCTGATGATCCAGCGCCAAACGAATCGTCTTGGCCCACATCGTATAAGCCGGTGCATTGCTGGTACCGCCGCGCAAATGCTGCTCCTGCTGCCCGGCGCTGATCAAAGCGATGATCGGCAGATGTTCGCGTTTATAAAGCAGGCCGCACCCTTTTAATCCGTAAATCTTATGGGCGGACATCGTCGCCATATCGACATCCTGCAACGGCAACTCATATTTTCCCAATGCCTGCACACAATCACAATGAAACACCGCCTTCGTATGCGTATGAACGTAGGCAGCCAGTTCCTTGATCGGATTGATCGCACCGGTTTCATTGTTGATATACATGCAGGAAACCAGTATCGTATCTTCCCTTACCGCCGCTGCTAAATCACTTAACCGTACCACTCCATCCTTGCTGACCGGCAGATAAGTGATCGAAAATCCAAACACTTCTTCCAGCTGTTTCATCGTTTCCAGTACGCTGGAATGCTCCACCGCCGTCGTGATCAAATGTTTTCCTTTATGTGCATTGGCAAACGCATAGCCTTTGATCGCCATATTATTCGATTCACTGGCACACGAAGTAAAAAAGATCTCGGTTTCCTTTACACATAAAGAAGAAGCCACTTGCATGCGGCTTTGCTTCATTAACCGATCAGCTTTTCTGCCGATCTCATGCAGGGAATCGCTGTTCCCATAATACTGCTTCAAAACTTTGTAATAACCCTCTAACACTTCTTCATGCAGAGGCGTTGTTGCAGCATAATCCAGATAAATCATCTTTCATCACCTTTTCTATTCCTCTAATGTGACTGGCGTTTCACTTTGACGGTTTATCAGTTTTTCATAAGCACCCGGATGGATCTTTTCGATCGCCTGAATGCTGATTTTCAATGCTTTCGTATATTCGCCGTTTCTAAAGCATAATTCCGCTCTGGTTAATTCCGAGTCGATCTCCGGATACGTAGAACGATATTTATTGCCGAAAACGATTGCATTTTCCACCATCTTCGCCATCCCTACCAGTTTATTCACACTGTTGTAAAGGGTATAGACGAAATCAATGGTCGAACGCAGCTGCACGTTAAGATTTTTCACATCAAGCGGGGTAGAATCCAAAATACAGCGTACATCGTTCATCATTCGCTTTGCCTTCGCCAGATCCTGATCAAACTGTGCATCTACGACCGGTAAGCGGTGCCGCGTCATCTTGACTTGGATCTCATTCAGGATCAACTGCATCTTGATCAGCTGTTTCTTCGCCCGTTCTTCATCGCTGCACGCATTCTCCAGCTTTCCTTTTAAGGAAGCGACCTCTTCATGAAAAGCGTGTACGCTCGTATCTAATTCCTGTAATGAGAGCAGGATCGTCGTATAAGGAACGCTCGCTTCTTCCAGCACTTCCTCCAGTTTTCCTCTGGTACGGTTGATCTCCGTCAGTTTCTCCTTGATTTCTTCTAAACGCTGCGACCAGTTCTCAAAGCCAAAGCGCGAAGATACCCGCTCATACAGCTGATCGATCGTTTCGATATCGCGATTGACCTCACGAATTTCTTCAAATAACATCTGTTTGTCGCTTTGCACCTGCCGATACGCATTTGCCTCTTTGGTGATCTGCTCTTGGATCTGCACCAGCCGCCGCTGGCTTTCATTCAGATGCTCCTGTACGCTTTCTAAATTGCCGCAGCGAAGCTGATTCAGATCATCCTTCAGCATATCGGTAACGATCTCCAGGTTTTTCTTCACTTCCAAATGTTCCAGATAAACGCCCTGATTTTTTGCTTGGGCATAATTATAGTTTACTTCATCGATCGCTCTTGGCAATACGCCCTTAGCGATTTCATAGAGCTTCGGCAGCTGATTCTTCAGCGCTTCCAAGTGCGCGATGGATTTTGCGATCTCTTCCTGCTGCTCGCCTGCTTTGGTAAATTCAGAAGCGAACATCCACTCCTCAAACAAAGAGAACATCTTTTCGATCGACAGCACTTCATTTTCCATGTACTCGCTGCTTTGATGGAAAGCGCCGTGATTTTCCGCAATGACCTTTTTCAGATTGCGAAACTGCTCCTTCAGCACATTGATCTGTTCACGCTGCGCGTTTTCCTGCTCCAAGACGCCGTCCAGCAATTCATTGACCCGCTGCACATTGATTTCACAGCCATCTAACAGCGCGCTCAACTCTTCCATGCGTCTGCTTGCCGCCTTGATCTTGCGCACGTATAAAAAGTCATCGCTTTCCGCTAGAGCGATCGAACACTGCTTTAACTGCTCCTGTACTTCGTCAAAATCATTCTTACAGGCGTCCACCCGTTCCGCCATCATCGTATTCACTCTTGACAAAGCCACCGCTTTATTCACCTTAAAAGCCAACGGCACGCCTTTTAACGTATGATAACGCTGTTCCAGTTCTTCCAGCTGCCGCTTCGCTTTTTTGCTGCGAATCATCATCATGATCAAAGTAATGACAATGATCGCTGCCAAACCGATCCCGATATATAAAAACGCATCTGCTGATACCAGCTGCTTTACTTTCCCGATAAAACTGTTCATAACGACACCTCACTGTTCTAATTGTACCATAAAAACGGCGCCTGCACTACTACTCATCGCCGTTTTCCGTTAATTTTTTCAGCGTGGCAACCACCTGTTTCAAAAAAGCGTCATATTCGATAAACTGATAGCCGTCTTTTTCCGCTACTGCCACATAATAGCGATCCTTGCTGTCATAGATGACCTGGTATTCCTCATCCTTCAGCAAAATACAGGCAATGCCGATCTTAACGCTTGTCAAATTGCCCTGCACCATGACGTGATGATAGCCGTATTCCGTACTCACATAGATCGTATCATCGTACAGATCGCTTTTATAAGCGCCGCTTTCCACTCCATGCAAATATAGATCGCTTTTGACATAGACCGGCACCTGATCAGGAAACTGCTGCCGGGCACTGATCAAAACTGCCTCTTCCTCAAATTCACCGATTTTCACTTCATCACTTCCTCGTCTTTTGTTACTGATTATACCACAGGAAAGACGACAATGCACAGCGTTCTTTCCAGAATGCTTTACGCTTGCACTGTCAAAAGGACTACATTTTTCTCAAAACGATCCAAAGATACGCTGTCTTTGCCTGTTTTTTTCTGCTTTTCATCGATATTTTATTTGACTTTCCGTCAGGCATTTGTTAAGATAATGAAGCGTCAAATGATAGCAGCATGTAAAGTCGTGCAGTTTCGCGTTGTTCACACAGTGATTTGTGGGGCATCGGGTAACTTTGCTGTAAGAGCGAGGATGTCGTATGGAGCAACACCCTGCATGGATGATTTACACCTGTTATTGTTTATCGTCAAAATAAACAATAAGGAGGACACATTATGTCAAGAATGAACGGACCTGTCTGGAAAGTTTCTCGCCGTCTGGGATTCTCGATCTTGGAAACCGGTGAAGAACTGCAAAGACGCCAGTACGCACCAGGTCAGCACGGACCTACAAAACGTGTAAAATTAACAAACTATGGTTTACAGTTACGTGAAAAACAGAGAATCCGCAACATGTACCAGGTAAATGAACGCCAGTTCTACAACACTTTCAAGAAAGCATCTAAAAAGGAAGGTGTTACCGGCCACAATTTCTTATTCATGCTGGAATCTCGTTTGGATAACTTAGTTTACCGCATGGGATTTGCCCGCACACGCCGCGCTGCTCGTCAGCTGGTCAATCACGGACATATTCTGGTAAACGGCAAGAAAGTGGACATCCCTTCCGCACAGATCAAATTAGGTTCTGTGATCGAAGTGAAAGAAAAGTCAAAGAACATGACCGCCATCAATGAAGCATTAGAAGCAACATTGAATACACCGGCTTTCGTAACCGTTGATAAGGATGCGAAAAAAGGTACTTATGTACGTCTGCCGGAACGCAGCGAGCTGAATCAGGAAATCAACGAGCTGCTGGTAGTCGAATTCTACAACCGCTAGTAAACCGAAGAAAACCGCGTCATGCGGTTTTTTTATTGCCAGATGCGTTTTTGAATGCTCCTTTGTCATCAGGGAATCATACTCATATTCATCATTATCACAAGCATAATCAAAAAGACCTTTGCAAAAGATGAAACATCCTATGCAAAAGTCTTTTCTGACATGATCAAAGTACGCTACTCATTTTCATTCATCCGACGTGCCTTATCTAAAAAAGAAACCTTTTCGGCAATGATCTCTAAATGGTGGTACGTATTCCCATCTTTTGCCGTATAGCTGTTTGCCTGAATTCTGCCTTTTACCCCCACAATGTCGCCGATAGCGCTTAGATCACATACCATTTCCGCGATCCCGCGCCAAAGTGTCACATTCACATGATCCACATCATACTCCCCGTTCATGTTTTTGAATGGACGATCCAAAAGCAAACCAAGCGTTGCCAGCTTATGACCTCCGCTTGTTTCTTTGATTTCCGGCAGCGTTTCGATCTTCCCAACCAAGATGATACTGTTCAGCATTGCACGAACCTCCTTTCACACTCATATTATGAATATTATTGGTAAAAAAAGCAAATTGCGCTATTTGCATATTACCTCTTATTTGATTAAAAATTCCTATAAAAAAAGCCCTTTTTTTGCCATAATCGGCATATAGGGCATATTTTAAGAATTTTTACTTTTTTTCGGATAAAGATGCACACACGCTTTTTGTTCAAGATCAATATGAGCCAAAGCCGCATCAATGTCCGCCTGGGTAATCTGCGACACCAGCTCGATCGAATCATAAAAATCCAATCCTGCGAAATAGCTGCGCATAAAGGAGATCGCAATTTCATCAAAACGATTCAGTGAACGCACCATCGTACCGTAATAGCGGCGCTTTAACTGCTCTAAACAAGCCGCATCGATTTTCTGATCGAGCAGTTTTTTCATATGCTCCTCTATCAGTTCCATAAAGGCCTGCGTTTTTTGCGTTTCTCCATACAATACGATAAAGCCATAGTCATTCCCCAGATCCACTTCATAACCGAAGTAATCATTGATGATGCCTTCATCCATCCATTTCTGATAATCCGGATTCAAAGTCGTAAACATCACATCCAGCGCCAAGGCAATCGCCCATTCACACTGTTTGCGTTTTTTGGCATCGGCGATCCCTTCTAATTTATAAGCGATCGCATGCTTTGGCGTGCTCACATCCATTTCAAAGCGATACTCTTTTCGGGCAACCGTTTTCGGTTCTTCCTCATAGCCGCGCTCTACGATTTCGATGTGCGGAAATTGTTTCTTTGCCTGATTGCGCTTGATGATCTCCATAACGAAACGAGGATCTTTCGCCGTCACGCCGACCAGCAACATTCTTTGCGGATGATAATTGCGGCGGTAACAGTCCTCTAACTGCTCTTTGGTAATGGCCTGCACACTTGCATCATCACCGCCGATGTCATAGCGCATCGGATGCTTTACAAATAATGAAGTAAACAGCTCCATCAGCAGTGAAGTATCGCTCATCTGCTTATACATATGCAGCTCCTGAATGATGATGCCCTTTTCCTTTTCCACCGAAGCATCGCTGATCGACAGCTTCTGCACAAAGTCAAGCAGCAGTTCCAGCGGCTTTTCGATATCCTTGCTCGTAGAAAAATAATAACAGGTTTCCTGATAGGAGGTAAATGCATTGACATTGGCGCCCATTGCCGAAAACTGTTCCATTACATCCATTTCTTCATCTTCAAACATCTTGTGCTCTAAAAAATGAGCGATGCCTGCCGGATATTGAATCCGATTGCCCTTTGCATCCACTTGTTCCATATCCAGTGCACCAAGCGGCGTTGCCATCATGAAATATGATTTTTCATAATCCGGCTTATGCCATAAAACAACATGCAGCCCATTCTCCAATGTTTCTTCTACATAGCGCTCATCAAAACGCGCATTGATCACTTCACGCATCTGCTTCCTCCTCTCCGTATAACACATAAATCAGTTTTTCTTCCAGCAGGCTCGCCGCCTGAATGATATCCTCTCTTGTCACTGCTTTGATTTCTTGTAATGTCGATTCCAAATCAAAAGGTTCTTTCAACAATGCGCATTGATAGGCGTAAGCCATGAAGGAGGCCATTTCATCCTTTGTTCCTTTGATCGAAGCATAAAGCAGATCCTTGCTTGTCGCAAACAGTTCTTCACTGAAAGCACCGCTTTTGATCTTTTCAACCTGTTCATGAATCAAAGCAATTGCCTTTTCAATATCTTTGCGCTGGATCCCTGTCGTAATGGCTAAAGCTCCGTCAAATGAAATCAGGTTGGAATAGATGCTGTAACACAGACTGTGCTTTTCTCTTACCTCTTGAAATAAGAAAGAAGAAGGATACTGTCCCAGCATCGCATTCGCTACCTTTAACGGCCAATAGTTTTTATCCCCGATCTGGCAGTTGCTTTGATACAGCAACATCAAGTACGTCTGTGAAATGGCTTTGCTTTCTTCGATTCTTCTAAGCGGTGCCGCAATCTGTACTTGATACGCATGCGCGATTTCCCGATGTTCCCCGCTAAAAGGCAAATAGCGTTTCACTAATTCTTCGATCTGTCTTTCGTCCACATTCCCGCATACGATCACATCGATTTCATCTTCCTGCAGCAACCGCTCATAAGCCGCAAACACTTCTTCCCCGCTGATGCTTTGGATGCGTTTCTTTGTCCCCAGCGCGCTGATCGATAACGGCGCCGCATGATCCGCAAGCTCTAATGCCCGAGATACGCTGTAAGAGGAAGGATCATCCTGCATCCGTTTCAATTTGCTTAGGAGCACGGTACGCGCCTCCTCGATCATCGATTCCGCAAACTTTCCATCTTCCAAATAAGGATGAAAGATCACTTCATGTAGAAAAGCAAACTGTTCTTCCAATAAGTGCTCTTTGGAATCGACATAACGATCATCTAAGATCCGACTTCTGATCTCCAAAACCTGCCCTTTTCCATATCCCATAGTCGATGCATGAAAGCTCATGCCATATAAACGATCCATATGATTGGCCATTGCCTGCTTGCTTGGATAAGCCGCACAGTAATCACAAAACAACATTGCCAGCATGCTGCGTGCAGAAGCGCTTTCTTCCCGCAGCGGCGCCGAAAAACGAATACTGACACCGATATCCTTAAATTTCTTTTCCGCAATGACATGGATCTTGATTCCATTGATTCGTTTCATCCGATTGCCTCCTTTTTTTATTAGTATGGATATTTGATGAAATACCATGACATAGTATATCACAAATTTCGCCGCTTTGTTCAAAAGCCGCCGATTACGGCCATCTGCCGATAAAAAAGAGGGATTTCTCCCTCTTGTACTTATCCCTGTCTTTTTCTCTAGCGTTTACCGGAATCGTAAATTTCACCGGAAGCCTTCGGACCGACTGACTTGCGTGAGAATAACAGCAATGCGGCGATCGTAAGCAGGTATGGAAGTGCGAAAAACAATTCGCTAGGCAGTCCGTTTAAGAACGGGATCTGTCCGGAATAATTAGACAATACCTGAGAAAAGCCGAAGAAGATTCCGGCACCTAAACAGCCATATGGATTCCATTTTCCAAAGATCAAACATGCCATGGAAATAAACCCGATGCCGTGAATCGAAAACACGGTAAACTGCACATCGAGAGAAAGTACCATGATCGCTCCTGCTAAGCCGCCTAAGCAGCCTGAGATCAATACGCCGATATAGCGCATTTTTTCCACATGGATCCCCATTGATGCCGAAGCCTGCGGATATTCACCGCAAGAGCGCAAATGCAGACCGAATTTTGATTTGAATACGACAAACCAAGTCAGCACTGCCAATCCGACCGCCAGATAGAAAGTCGGAAAGACATTGGTAAACAACAAGTCGCCGATGACCGGAATATCTTTCAAGACCGGAATCGAGATCCTTCTAAAACGTTCCAAAAATTGTTCCGAGCGCTGCGCCCCGAAAATGATCTGACATAAATAAACCGTTAATCCGGTAGAAAGCATATTCAGCGCAGTACCGGAAATGGTCTGATCCGCTTTCAGCGATACCGAAGCAAATGCATGGATCAAAGAATACAGACATCCGGCAATCATACCGACCAGCGCACCGACCCAAGGCGCTAAATCACCTAGTGATCCTTCAAGGAAAAGAGAAGCCGTCGCACCGAAGAACGCGCCAACCAGCATGATCCCTTCCAATGCGATATTGACGATCCCGCTGCGTTCAGAAAACAAGCCGCCCAGCGCACAGATAATGATCGGCGTGGCAATTCCAAGTGCTAAAGGAAACATCTGATATAGTAAATTCATGACTTCACTCCTTCCTTTGACACTGTTTGATCTGTATCGATCGTCTGATTCTCTTTTTTACGTGTTTTGAAATGATTTAAGACGATACGAATACCATACTGCATCGCCACAAACAACACGATGGAAGCCGAGATGATCTCGCCGATCTCCTTCGGTGTACCGACGATCTGAAGCAGCGGCTGCGCCACTTTCAAAAGTCCGAACAACAAACCGGAAAGCACGATACCGATCACATTGCAGGCACCGGTCAAAGCGACCGCAATTCCATCAAAGCCATAGTTTTCAAAGGCGGACAGCACACGACCGTAATTGAATGTACCAAGTACCGAGATCGCTCCGGCCAAACCTGCCAGCGCTCCTGCGATCATCATGGAATAAACGATATTGCGATTCACCTTCATGCCCGCATACTGCGCTCCGTCTTTATTAAAACCGGTCGCTCGCAGACTATATCCAAAACTCGTCTTTTCAATGATAAACCAATAAGCCAGAACCGCAATGATCAAGAAGATAATGCCCCAGTTCAAACGGGAATGATTGGTAATACTTCTTAAAAACTCCGATGAAAGGCTGGCCGTCTGCGGTGCATTGGCAGTAATCGTCGTCGTAGAACCCGGCAGGTGAACGATGATATAGTTATTCGCATACATGCCGATATAATTCATCATGATGCAGATCACGACCTCATGCAGATTAAACTTGCTTTTCAAAAAGCCCGGCAGAAAGCCCCACAATGCACCGGCAAGCGCACCGGCTAACACCGCAACGATCATGTGGATCACCGGGGGCATCGGAAACAGGATCGCAACTGAAATCGCCGCACATCCGCCGACCATGAACTGCCCTTCGGCACCGATGTTGAACAACCCCGTACGATACGCAAAGGCAACTGATAGACCCGTTAAAATAAGCGGCATGCTCTGTACGATAAACTCACCGAGATAACGCAAATTCACACCGGTTCCACGCATTAAATCAATACCGGTGGCACCTCTTAACAGCGCATTGAACAAAGCAATCGGATTTTGTCCGGTCGCAATCATGATGAGAACCCCTACCAACATACCGAGCACGATCGCAAGAAGGGAAATCGTTAAGGTACTTTTATTCTTCATGCTGTTCACTTCCCTTCTTAGAACCGCTCATATAAAGACCCAGTTCATTTTCATTGGTTTCGCTTGCCTTCATCGATCCGTTTCGATGACCGTCAAATAGTACGACGATCTGATCGGACAAGCCTAAAATTTCATCAAGCTCAAAGGAAATCAGCAAGACCGCTTTCCCTTTGTCGCGTTCTTCTACAATTCGTTTGTGGATATATTCGATCGCTCCGACATCCAGTCCACGTGTCGGCTGTACGACCATAAGCAGATCCGGACTGCGGTCGATCTCTCTGGCAATGATCGCTTTCTGCTGATTTCCACCTGACATGCTGCGGGTCAAAGAGTCGATGCCTTCCCCGCTGCGCACATCAAATTCATCGATCAAATGCTGGGCATAGCGATCCATTTCCTTTTGCTGGATCATCGTGCCTTTGCAATAAGGCGCACGATCATATTCATGAATGATCATATTTTCTTTTAATGTAAAATCCAAAATCAAACCATGTTTATGACGATCCTCCGGAATGTGTCCCATTCCTTTGTCAAAACGCTGCCGAACCGTCGCCTTCGTGATATCTTCACCGTTCAATAAGATCGTACCGCTCTCTGCTTTAGCAAGGCCGCTCAGCGCATGTGCCAGTTCGGTCTGCCCGTTTCCATCAATACCGGCAATGCCGACGATCTCTCCCGCTCTTACCTGTAAAGAAAAATCTTTCAGACCCAGAACGCCTTTGGCATTTTTTACATTCAAATGCTGCACATCTAAGACAACTTGCCCCGCTTCTTTTTCTTCTTTTTCTATTTTGAAATTCACTTCACGGCCGACCATCATTTCCGCCATCTCTTTTTCTGTTGTATTTGCAACATCTACCGTACCGATATATTTGCCGCGGCGCAGCACGCTGCATTCATCGGCCACCTCTTTGATTTCTTTCAATTTATGCGTGATCAGCAAAATGCTTTTCCCTTCGCTTACCAAACGGCGCATGATCTGCATCAGATCTTCGATTTCCTGCGGCGTGAGTACTGCTGTCGGTTCATCGAAAATCAAAATATTCGCATTGCGGTAAAGCATCTTCAAAATTTCCACACGCTGCTGCATGCCGACGGTAATATCGGATATCTTCGCATACGGATCGACATTCAATCCAAACTTCTTTGATAATTCCGCAATTTCTTTGGCAGCCCGTTTCACATCTACCATTCCGTATTTGGTAGGTTCCATTCCCAAAATAATATTTTCGGTTACGGTAAAGCATTCAATCAACTTGAAATGCTGATGCACCATCCCGATACCAAGTGCTGTCGCATCATTTGGATCGTTGATCTTTACTTCCTGACCATTTACCTTGATATGACCGCTGGTTGGCTGATATAATCCAAACAGGATAGACATAAGGGTCGATTTACCTGCACCGTTTTCACCCAGTAACGCATGAATGGTGCCTTCCTTTAGCCGAACAGTTACATTGTCGTTTGCCCTGATTCCGGGAAAATCCTTCGTAATATTCAGCAGTTCTACTGCATAGGTCATCATGATCCTCCTTTAATTATTCACTGTCATTATTATATCACATGACTTTTTAGAAAGTATAGCCAAACTCAGACAATAATCATAAAAAATCTTACTTTTTTCTGCGCTTCACCGAAGATGCCGCGCAATCTTTGTATGCGTTTACATCTTTTGCTGCCATTTCTGCTTCTCTATATTAAAAGAAAGCGAAGTCTTTTACGCTCCGCTTTCTCATCTCAATCTTATTTTAGCATCTAAATGCTACTGCTCGCTTCTTCTGTTCTTGCGTAACATTGCAGCGAATACGATCATACTTCCTCCTAGCAGTACATAATACATTCCCTTGCTTACTTCATCTCCTGTATTTACCGCTTCGCTCTCCTCTTTCTTGATCTCCTCTATATTGTTCTCTCCCTTATTCTCTTCATTTGGTGTATTCGGCTTCTCCTCCGGTTCACTTGGTTTCTCTTCCGGCTCTGTCGGTTTCTCTTCCGGCTCTGTCGGTTTCTCTTCCTTCTGCCACATCACCTCAAATGTCCCAAACTCCTTGCTTCCTACCT